>Ga0074193_1002927_pt1 | contig 13916 bp, 8 predicted proteins | sample EPASupsiteHSE605_FD_64523 | JGI IMG/M metagenome (GOLD analysis project Ga0074193, IMG submission 64523) | Bioremediated contaminated groundwater from EPA Superfund site, New Mexico - Sample HSE6-05 | ecosystem: Environmental > Aquatic > Deep subsurface > Groundwater > Contaminated ... | reverse complement strand
TCCATCTAATAAATCAGCGACTGATAATCTCTACAGGTCTGGTCTGCCAAATCTCCTCAGCATATTGGCGAATCGTGCGGTCACTAGAAAAAATCCCGGCATTAGCAATATTTTGAATACTCATTTGCAGCCATCTTTCCTTATCCTTATATCTTGTATCAAGTTCCACATGGGCCTTGGCGTAAGAATCAAAATCTTGCAGTACAAAAAATTCATCATTATTCGAAAGCAGGGACTGATAAATTGCTCTGAATTCCTCCTTTTGGTAGGGCAAGAAGCCATTGACCAACTGCTCTAAAATGGTCTTCAGCCTTGGATCACTATTATATAAATTCCAAGCGCTGTATCCGCCATGAAGATAATAATCAAAAACTTGTTTGCTCGTCAAACCGAAAATAATAATATTGTCATCACCGACAGCATCATGTATTTCCACATTAGCCCCATCCATAGTACCGATTGTAATAGCGCCATTTAGCATAAACTTCATATTGCCAGTACCGGAAGCTTCCTTACTCGCTGTAGAAATCTGCTCGCTGACATCTGCTGCCGGAAACAGCATTTCACCTAAGGAAACGCTATAATTTTCTAAAAATACAACTTTCAGCTTATTACTTATTTGTTTATCCTTATTAATCAAAGATGACAGCACATTAATTAATTTAATGGTCTGTTTAGCAATATAGTAGCCTGGCGCCGCCTTGCCAGCAAAGATATAGGTTCGGGGCGTAATATCAAGATCAGGATTTTCCCGCAGGCGATTATATAAATCCATAATATGGAATATATTAAGAATTTGACGTTTATATGAATGAATCCGCTTAATATGAACATCAAATATTGAATTAACATTCACTGTAATGCCTGTATGTTCTTTAATATATTTAGCTAATGCTCTTTTATTTTGATGCTTTATTTTGCGTAGCCGCTCCAGGACCTTCTTATCTCCGGTAAAATTAGCGAATTTCTTTAATTCCTCTGGATGTTTGATCCAATTTGAACCAATACAGTCTGTGATAAGCTCGGCAAGCTGAGGATTGCATTTTAACAGCCAACGTCTATGAGTAATGCCATTTGTCTTATTGTTAAATTTATCAGGATACACTGCATGGAAATCTTTCATAATGTGCTCTTTTAAAATATCAGTATGAATTTGGGCTACGCCATTAACACTGTGACTACCTACTACTGCCAAGCGTGCCATATGCACCATTCCATCACTGATAATGGCCATTTCTTTGATTTTATCCCAATTCCCCGGATATTTCTCCCAGAGCATACGACAAAATCTTTCATTAATTTCATTCGTAATCATAAAAATCCGCGGTAGAAGTGTTTTAAACATGTCTATTGTCCAGGTTTCTAAGGCCTCAGGCATAATGGTGTGGTTGGTATAAGAAATAGTTTTTGTGGTAATTGCCCATGCCTCATTCCAAGATAAACCTTCTTCATCCATCAGGATACGCATTAGTTCTGGTACAGCAACAGCGGGATGGGTATCATTAATATGTACAGCTACTTGTTTAGGCAATTCTTTCATGTTCGAATAGGTCTTTTTGTAACGTCTGATAATACTCTGTAAACCAGCTGAAACGAAAAAGTATTGTTGTTTCAAACGAAGCAGGCGGCCTTCATAAAAATCATCTTGCGGATATAAGATCTTCGAGATTTGTCCCACTGCATTCTGGTACCCCATAGCCTGCAAATACTCACCGCGGTTAAAGGAAGCAAAATCAAAACTATCGTTTACAGCTTCAGCGCTCCATAACCGCAGCGTATTGACTGTCTTATTGCCATAACCGACAAGGGGCACATCATAAGGCACAGCCAGTACAGACTCGTAATCTTCATGACTAAAGATTAAGCGCCCCTGTGCACTAGTCTCTTTGATAAATCCACCGAATTTTACAGTTACAGCTTTGTCGGCTTTACGAAACTCCCATGAATATCCGTCTTTAAGCCAATTGTCTGGCAATTCAACCTGATAATTATCAACAATTTTTTGTTCAAATAAACCATACTTGTAGCGAATACCGCAGCCATGGCCAGGTAATCCTACTGCCGCCATAGATTCCATAAAACAAGCGGCCAGTCTGCCGAGTCCACCATTACCAAGCCCGGGATCAGATTCTTGTTGTTCCACCTGGGCTAAGTCAATTCCCAATTCTTCTAAGGCTGCCTGACAGGTATCCTTCATTCCGCCGTTAACCAAGTACATATCTAGTAATCGCCCCAGTAAAAACTCCATGGAAAAATAGTATACCTGTTTCTCGCCATTTTGGGTGTATTGTTTATTTGTCGCTAGCCAATTCTTACTTACCAAATCACGGATAATCCGGCTAATGGCCATATATTTGTTATTAGCAGATGCTTCCTCAATTCCTTTACCGAACATTGTCTGTAGGTTACTGACAAACTGATTTTTGAATTCTTCTTTATCGATTTTCATTCGTCTGAACCCCCTATTAAAGAATATATTCCAAATATTTTTAATTTTAGACAAAATAACTATGTATTATCATTTCCTGTTTTTTTATAAAATCCCTGCCTCAATGGAGCTTTTTTTTTAGAAAGTGACCTAAAAAGACAGAGGTATACGATGCAGTATACCTCTGTTCATACTATCCAATTATAATAGATGGCCTTACCTTCCAAATACCAGCTGCATATTCTGAGATAGTGCGATCACTAGAAAAATTACCAGAATGTGCAATATTCTTGACACACATGGAGAGCCATTGTTTGCGGTCCCTAAATTTTCCTTCTATCAATGATTGGGCTCCAGCATAACCGGCAAAATCTCTAAGTACAAAAAACTCATCATTGTTTTGCAATAAGTAATTATAGAGAGGTCTAAACTCTTCCTTATCATATGGCAGAAAACCATTTACCAATTGTTCCATGACTCTCCTGATCCGCAAATCACTGTTATAAACATCCCATGCACTGTACCCGCCATAACTATAATAATCAAGAGCCTGTTGGGCTGTAAGACCGAAGATAACAATATTATCCTCACCGACAGCGTCTTTAATCTCCACATTCGCCCCATCTAAAGTCCCAATCGTAATGGCACCATTCATCATAAATTTCATATTCCCTGTGCCTGACGCTTCCTTACTGGCAGTTGATATTTGTTCACTCACATCTGCTGCGGGAAAAATCATTTCCCCGAGAGATACATTGTAATTTTCTAAAAATACGACTTTTAGCTTATCGTTAATGGTTTTATCATTATTAATCACTGTTGACAAAATGTTAATTAGCTTAACAGTTTGTTTCGCAATATAGTAGCCTGGTGCTGCCTTACCAGCAAAAATAAAGGTTCTCGGTATAATATCAAAATGTGGATTCTCCTTTATTTGATTATATAAATGCATAATATGTAATGCATTTAGGATTTGACGCTTATAAGCATGAATGCGTTTAATCTGCACATCAAAAATAGAATGGACATTTACAGCAATTTTATATTTTTCTTGAATGTAGGTTGCTAGCTTCTGTTTATTTTGCAATTTTATTTCAGCTAACTGCATCTTAAAAGCAGTATCTGTAGTAAATTGGCATAGTCCTAACAGTTCTATCGGATATTTGATCCAGTTTTCACCAATAGAACTGGTAATAAGGGCCGCCAGCCTAGGATTGGCTTTCAGAAGCCATCTTCTGTGGGTAATTCCATTGGTTTTGTTGTTAAATTTATAAGGATAATATGTATGAAAATCATGCATAATGTGTTTGCGCAAAATGTCACTATGCAGCTCAGCCACACCATTTACACTATAAGTGCCCACCACTGCCAGGCGAGCCATATGCACCAAGCCGTCAGCAATCACCGACATACGTCCAATGTGTTCCCACTCCCCAGGGTATTTATCCCAAAGTTCTCGGCAAAGGCGTTCATTGATTTCCTGGACAATCATATAAATCCGAGGCAAAAGTGTTTTGAACATTTCCACACCCCAGGTTTCAAGAGCCTCAGGCATAATGGTATGATTTGTATAGGAAATTGTCCTTGTTGTAATCTGCCAAGCCTCATCCCAGCTAAGTCCTTCCCCATCCATTAGTAAGCGCATCAATTCAGGAATGGCTAACGCGGGGTGAGTGTCATTAATATGCACGGCAATTTTATCAGGCAATTCCGTAATCCGAGGATTTCTGCCTTTAAATCGCCGCAAAATACTTTGCAGCCCTGCTGATACAAAAAAGTATTCCTGTTTAAGCCGTAGTAATCTTCCTTCCAAAAGACTGTCATCTGGATAAAGAATCTTAGAAATTCGCTCCACAGAATGTTTATATTCCACTGCTTTTAGATAATCGATCCGATTAAAGGAGGCAAAATTGAAATCACCTTCTGCCAGCTCAGCACTCCAGAGGCGCAGTGTATTGACTGTATTGTTCTGGTAACCCACCATTGGAATATCATAAGGCACTGCCAATACGGTTTCATAATTCTTATGTATATAACGGACCTTACCATCAATCCCCTCACTATATGCTACATTACCACCAAACCTTACCTCTACTGCTTTACTTGATTTGCGATACTCCCATATATAACCATCCTTCAGCCAATTATCAGGAACCTCCACCTGATTATTGTTTACTACTTTTTGTTCAAATAATCCATATTTATAGCGAATGCCACAGCCATGGCCTGGCAAGCTAAGGGCCGCCATCGAATCAAGAAAACAGGCGGCAAGCCTGCCTAGCCCTCCATTACCTAGGCCTGCATCAGGTTCCTCTGCTATCATTTCATCCATATCAATACCTAGCTCAGCAAAGGTTTCTGCACATACTTCTTTTAGTCCCATATTGAGCAAATTTATCTCCAGCAATTTCCCTAATAAAAATTCAATAGAAAAATAATAAAGTTGTTTGTCTCCTTTATCACTATATTGCCTATTTGTCTGTATCCAATTAGGGTTAATATAATCACGAATAAGACTGCCCAGGGCCGCGTATTTTTCATTACAGCTAGCATCAGCAAGACTCTTGTTATACATGGCCTGAATTTTATTAAGATATGCTTCTTTAAAACGTTCTTTATCTATCAACCAAATTCCCCCTAATAAAAGCTCTGGTTGTATATCATCTCAAATTACAGATCCTTTCTCAATTACAAGCGGATAATTAGTTTCTCCTTTTAACCATTTTCCCCTGGTTATCCTAACATTCTTGTCACAAATAACATTTTCGATTACAGAATTCTCAGCGATATCACACTTCTGCATTACAATACTATCCTTGATATATGCACCTTTATGTACGGTTACACCACGAAATAATATACTATTTTCTACTCTACCTTCAATAATACAGCCATTGCCAATCATCGCGTTAGAAACTCTGGCATTTTCCTTGTACTTTACTGGAGCTTCATCTTTTACTTTCGTATAAACCAGCCCTGCTTTGAAGAAGAGTTCTTGCCATTTTTCTGGTTTTAGCAATTCCATATTATGCTGATAATAACTTTTTACACTATCAACTCTGGCAACATAACCTTTATAAGGATAGCCATATATTTTTAATGTACCAATATTTTTAATGATAATATCTTTAATAAAATCAAGGCCTCCCCGCGCCTGACAATCCTTGATCAAATCCACTAATAAATCTTTCTTCATAATATACATCTCTAGGAAGACTTTCCGGGATAAGGGCCTAGACGAATTAATTGCAAAATCCGTAACGCGCCCATTCCCCTGGCAGTCTATAATGCCATACTGTTTTAACTCCTCATCCCCAAGATATTCTTTGTAAAGCAGCGTGATATCAGCACCCACATCCTGATGAAATTTGAAAGCCTTACGATAGGTTAAATTGCAAATGATATGACTGCCAGCAATGAGTACATATTGCTGCCGACTACTTTCAATATAATCTAAGTTATTATAAAACTTTTCTATATTTCCCCGATAACCACCACCTAAATATTGTGATATCCCAGGTGGCAAAATAAACAATCCATCTCGTTTGCGCGCCAAATCCCATTCCTTGCCTGACCGCAAATGATCCATTAACGCTCTGTATTTATCTTGTACTAAAATTCCAACATTTTGAATTCCTGAATTAACCATATTAGATAAAATAAAATCAATCATTCTATACCTGCCGCCAAAAGGAATGGCTGCTAGGGGCCGGCCTTTGGTTAGCTCTGGCAGCAACTCTTGACCATCATTAAGATTAATAATTCCCATTACATTTTCCATATCAGCCCACCTGCTTTTGTATTCCTAGGATACCATTTGCCAGAATATCAAGGTCACTGGTGATAATTTTACCTTCATCAACCACTGTTATATTTTTTGTATTCACATTTCCAATGATCATCCCTGCTTCGATACTGCCCTTACGCCCAATAATCGACCGGTACACCTGAGCACATGCTCCAATATTAACATAGGGCATGACAATAGAATCTTTGATACAAGCTCCTTCGGCAATATGTACACCAGGAAAAATTACGGAATGATCCACTTCGCCTAAAATGGAACAGCCCTCACTAATAAGCGAACATGTTACTTTGCCGCTAGCACCAATATAATGAGGGGGCCGCGTAGCATTCACCGAATATACCCGCCAATTAGGATTATACAAATCAAGTTCAGGTTCTTCCTTCAGTAAATCCATATTAGCCTCCCAAAAGCTTTCCACTGTACCCACATCTTTCCAATATCCTTTAAAATAATATGCCGATAAGCGGTGATCTGCAGCCAATAACTTGGGGATAATATCTTTCCCAAAGTCATGAGAAGAACGGTTATTTTTACTATCATCCTCAAGGATTTTGCGCAATAGACGCCAATTAAAAATATAGATTCCCATCGATGCTAAATTACTTTTTGGTTCTTTAGGTTTTTCAGAAAACTCAGTAATTCTGCCTGTATCGCTTACACTCATAATACCAAAACGGGGAGCCTCATGCCATGGAACTTCAATAACTGAGATAGTCACCTCAGCCTTGCGGGCCTTATGATGTTCTAGCATGAGGGAATAATCCATATTGTAAATATGATCGCCAGAGAGTATTAATACATAATTAGGATTCATCAGATCAAGGAAGTTCAAGTTTTGATAAATTGCATCTGCAGTCCCCTTATACCATTCAGCACCCTGGGCACAAGCATAGGGCGGCAGCATAAATACCCCACCATCCCTGCGATCCAGATCCCATGGACTGCCAATGCCAATATAACTATGTAGTGCTAAGGGCTGATATTGAGTAAGCACACCTACTGTATCAATTCCCGAATTATGGCAATTGCTCAACGGAAAGTCAATAATGCGGTATTTCCCGCCAAAAGGTACGGCTGGCTTTGCGATCTTTTTTGTTAAACTACCCAATCGGCTTCCCTGCCCCCCAGCTAGAATCATTGCTACACATTCTTTTTTACTCATAAATACCAATCCCCCATTTTTTCTATGCATGCTACAAGTACTCCCGCAGCCCATTTCCTATCCTATGCTCGCCGTCTCATAAATATGACGGTCTTTTAACATAAAAAAGCTCCACCGCTAATTTACGATGGAAGTTTTTTATCCTTTCGGGGCATTCTTATCATAGAGAATACGATGAACCTAGGATTACCTTATCCAATATTGCAATAAAAAATAAAATATATACTATTCAAGCAGGTATTATTGGTTCAATGTAGTATACTATATTATAAATAATGGTCTATAGTGTATACTTTATGTTTGGCAGGTGAATTTATTATCCAACTTACACTACGACAAACCAGCATCTTAGAAATAATTCGAATGTCTGGCCCTATTACCGGCAATCAAATTGCCGAAAAACTTAAGCTTAGCCGCGCGGCCCTACGCTCAGATTTAGCTATTTTAACAATGTCTGAATTAGTGGGCGCCAAACCCAGAGTGGGCTATTATGTGACAGGGCAAAATGTCAAAAAACAAAAACCTTCTGTATTCAATACTACTTTAGTAGCTGATTATTATTCCCGCCCCATTATCGTCAAAGGAAATAGTTCCGTCTATGAAGCGATTGTCACTTTATTCATTGAAGATGTCGGTACAATTTTTGTAGTGTCTGAAGATAATATTTTAGAAGGCGCAATATCTAGAAAAGACCTTTTAAAAGCTGCAATGGGGGGCAAAAATAACAATGAGCTGCCAGTGAGCATTATTATGACCAGAATGCCTAATATCATTTTGACAACACCGGAGGAATCGGTACTTACCGCAGCACAAAAGTTATTGCGCCATCAAGTTGATTCTCTGCCAGTAGTCAGAATAATAAAAGCTGATGGTCAGACGACCTTTGAAGTGATTGGACGCTTTACAAAAACCAATATTACTCACCTATTTGTACAGCTTGCCGAAGAACACCATAAAGGGGGATTTTCTTGAATACTATCCATAGTAGCCAATTACCGATGATTTATATATTGTCTGATTCCATTGGCGAAACAGGCGAAATGGTTGTTAAGGCAGCAATGAGTCAGTTCAAAAGTACAAATATGCAAATTCGGCGCAAGCCCTATTTAAAGTCAATTGCACAAATAGAAGCCGCTCTAAAGGAAGCATCCCAAACAAATAGTGCTGTTATGTATACTGTTGTGCGTACTGATTTAAAGTGTGCCTTAGAATCCTCCGCCAAAGCCTTAGGGCTTTTACATGTAGATATTATGGGGCCTGTCGTCAATGCATTGTCCACAATCTCTAACTTATCGCCTAGTAATGAACCTGGATTAATTCGTAAAGTTGATGAAGCCTACTTTACGAAAATTGAGGCCATCGAATTTGCTGTCAAATTTGATGATGGTAAAGAGCCTCGCGGACTCTTACAAGCCGATATTATCGTTACTGGCGTATCGCGAGCATCCAAAACCCCTTTATGTATGTATCTGGCACATAAAGGCATTAAGGCCGCCAATGTGCCTCTCATCAAAGATATTCCACCGCCGCTAGAGCTTTTTCAAGTACCTCCCCACAAAGTTATCGGACTGATTATCAAACCCTCTCTGCTCTTTGAAATCCGAAGAGAACGTCTGAGAACAATGGGCTTACAACAATCTACGCCCTATGGTGATATGGAGCGTATTGTTGAAGAACTTGAATATGGGCAAGCCATTATGCGTAAAATTGGCTGTCCAATTATTGATGTTACTAATAAAGCAACTGAAGAAACCGCTACTCGAGTCATGGAATTTTATCGCAAAGGAGTTAATAAATAATGGAAAAATTCGTCTATCTATTCAACCAAGGCAGCGCTGATATGCGTTCACTACTCGGAGGTAAAGGTGCTAACTTAGGAGAAATGACCAATATTGGTCTACCAGTACCTCCAGGAATGACCATAACCACAGCAGCTTGCGCCGAATATTATAAAGCCAATAAAAAACTCCCTCTTGCGATTGTGGATGAAGTAAAACAAAACTTAGCAATCCTCGAAGCTGAAATTGGTAAAAAATTAGGTGATAATGAAAATCCGCTCTTAGTTTCTGTGCGTTCAGGGGCTGTATTTTCCATGCCAGGCATGATGGATACAATCCTAAATCTAGGGCTAAATGAAATAACTGTACAAGCCATTGCTAGGAATACAGGCAACTTAGCATTTGCCTATGATTCCTATCGCCGCTTTATACAAATGTTTTCAGATGTTGTGCTAGAGATTCCCAAACATGACTTTGAATATTTACTTGCTGAATATAAAGAACAGCAAGGTGTAACTTATGACCAAGAGCTCTCAGCTGAAACCTTACGGGCTATTATTAACAGTTATAAAGAACTTGTTTTGGAACGTACTGGTTCTCCCTTCCCTGAAGATCCTACCGAACAGTTATTCCTCTCAGTCGAAGCAGTTTTCCGCTCCTGGAATAATGACCGCGCCTTTATTTACCGTAATTTGAATAAAATTGACCACAACTTAGGTACGGCAGTCAACATCCAATCCATGGTTTTCGGTAATATGGGCAATGACTGCGGAACAGGAGTGGCGTTCACTCGTAATCCATCCACTGGCGAGAATATCCTCTATGGTGAATATTTAACCAATGCCCAAGGAGAAGATGTTGTGGCAGGTATTCGAACCCCACAACCTATAGCAAAACTGGAATCAGAAATGCCTGAAGTATATGCCCAATTTTGCAAGACTGCCCATATACTAGAACAGCACTATAAAAATGTGCAAGACATCGAATTCACCATTGAAAAGGGTAAGCTATTCATATTACAAACTCGAAATGGTAAACGTACTGCTAGCGCTGGAATAAAAATTGCTCATGATTTGGCAGTTGAAGGCTTAATCACTAAAAGTGATGCACTATTAATGATTGAACCAGGCCAATTGGACCAACTTCTACACCGGCAAATTGACGGTAAAGCAAAACTGGACATTCTGGCTACAGGCCTCCCAGCATCGCCAGGTGCCGCCTCAGGTTTTGTAGTATTTAGCTCTGACCATGCCGAACAAATGCATAAAGCCGGCAAAAAAGTTCTGTTGGTACGGACAGAAACAACTCCTGATGACATCCATGGCATTATTGCCTCACAAGGAATCTTGACAAGCCGCGGCGGCATGACAAGCCATGCTGCAGTAGTTGCGCGCGGTATGGGTAAGCCCTGTGTTTGCGGCTGTGATGCACTAAAAATTGACTACAATAACAAAACTGTATCGGTTAAAGACACTATCATCAAAGAAGGTGACCTTTTATCCATTGACGGCGCCACTGGTCGAGTCATCGTCGGTACTGTACCCATGATGGAGCCTATACTTTCTAAAGAGTACCTAACCATTTTGGCGTGGGCTGATGAAGTTAAAAAGCTGGACGTACGAGCAAATGCTGATACCCCAGCTGATGCAATCAAAGCCAGGGAATTTGGTGCTAAAGGTATTGGACTTACTCGTACTGAACATATGTTCATGGGTCAAGACCGTCTTCCTTTTGTACAGAGCATGATTCTAGCCGAAACACCGGAAGAACGCCAGGCTGCCTTAGGCCATCTGCTGCCCTTTCAAGAAGAAGATTTCTACGGCATTTTAAAAGCCATGGAAGGTTACCCTGTCTGCATCCGCTTACTTGACCCACCACTTCATGAGTTTTTACCCAGTATGGAAGAACTGATTATTGAGACCACCGCATTAAACATTACCAAGGAAAACATGCCCTTGCTCGCCCAAAAAGAAAATCTGCTTAAAAAAGTTCGTGGCCTTCATGAGTCCAATCCCATGCTTGGGCATCGCGGCTGCCGTCTTGGCATTACTTACCCTGCAATCTATGAAATGCAGATCCAAGCGATTTTCAATGCTGCAGCTCGTTTAACAACTGAGGGCTACACAATATTGCCTGAAGTTGAAGTTCCACTCACCATTGATAAAGCCGAAATGGTTTTCTTTAAAGAAAAAATTGATGTTCTTGCAAAAGCAACAATGGCTAAATATGGTGTAAATTTTCATTATATGTCTGGTACGATGATTGAGCTCCCTCGCGCTGCCCTCATGGCAGATGAGCTCGCAGAGGTATCTGAATTCTTTACCTTTGGCACCAACGATTTAACGCAAACATGCCTAGGCTTCAGCCGGGATGATGCTGAAGGAAAATTCCTGAATGATTATTTAGATATGAAAATTTTAGTTGAAAATCCCTTTATTGTCCTTGATCGCAAAGGGGTAGGCAAACTGATGAAAATGGCCGTAACCAGCGGAAGACAAACACGGCCTGAACTTATTATTGGCATTTGTGGCGAGCACGGCGGAGAAACCAGCTCCATCCAGTTCTGCCATGAAATTGGCCTTGATTTCGTTAGTTGTTCCCCATACCGTGTGCCCCTCGCCCGTTTAGCTGCCGCACAAGCTGCGATCAGCAAAGGTGAAATTTATGGAACGAAATAAATAAATAAATAAATAGTAAAAACCAGCGCGATATTACTAAAGCGCTGGTTTTTACTATTTTCTATAACCATCTTTGAGCTGCACGATAAAACTTTTTCCAATGTTTGTCCATTTTGCCTTGCACTGCTAGCAATTCCCGTTGCTGCCAACCGGTGACCAATCCGACCTCTAAGTACAATACCTTACTGGATTTTGTTTTTAGGTACTTTCGCAGCAAGTTATCTATACTATGGGCATCACACAGTAAACCTAGTTGAATTTGCAAAGTGTCTAGCCTTAAAATAAGCTGAGATATTTCATAAAATACGGGTTCTAATACTTCAGCTGCATACCTTATTTTTTTTATCTGCAGCCGTAGTTTGTGTACATTCTCTATAACAGTCCAGTCTAGTGATTTGCCCTCTTTTATCACAATTTTAAGCCAACTGGATAACCTGCGTACACTGTACTCCCCTACCGTAAGATGAGATTCTATTAGTTGCTGATCTTTATTCCCGATCAGCATTGCCCACAACTCTAATAACAGAGGTGTGGCAAAACCTGCATTCAGAGCCCTAGATACTTTTTCAGCCTCCAGCAAGCGATGCTTGGCGAGTATGCCCCCTAGATTTATTTTACCCTCAAGGGGTGTGGCCTGGATATCATGGCATTGTAGCCAAGCAGCATTGGCTACATCAATTTCCCTCAGCTCCCCTAAGAGCTGCCCTAGCTTCCGTAGTTCAGCCTGGTGATATTTATATTGTGCATGTTCAACAAAAGGCTCATAAAACTCCAGTAAGGACCGTAAACGGCGCAAGGAAATACGCAGCTCATGAACATGCTCTGGCTGAGTAGGTTCTGCTAAAAAAACTTGTTGGATCACTAAAAATTGAGCTATTAAGCCGACTAAAATGGTACATAGACCCTCATCTGCTTGCTGATTTTTATCTATTTGAAGTTTAGCGGCCTTTGGCGGCTGTACGGCAGCCAGTCCCGCCAATTTAAGGCCGCGGTAGAATTTGCTATCAGGTTCTGGGATAAAAGGATACTCTCTTGCAAGCTGAGCTCCTAATTGCAATAAAGCAGCAGGCTTACCACTTTTTAATTCTAGTTCTACTTCTAAGATAGGGGCCTTTTTAGAAGCCGCCACAATTATTCCCTGGTCGGCTGCAACTTCGATCAGACTGTTGTCAGGCATCATAATATCCATTGTTCTCCGCTCAAACTTCGTACTAAGGATAGGCTCTAATTGCTGGCAGCCAACCAACTCTATTAATTTTTTTCCAATATCAGTATCTTCAAATACTGAAATATCAGGCTGGGCATCAGGAACAGCAACATTCCATTCCCGTCTTTCATGCAGCCCCCCGCTAGACATGCCACCGTCTTTTATCGTTGCAATCCACTGCTCGCCCTCACGGCGAATTCGATAAGCTAGCTTTGCTTTCTGCAAACACAATGTGGTTGTATCAAAATAACGAGCATCTAATAATTGCTTGCCCCCTTGGCCAGGTACTGCCGCTTTTATTAAGGATTGTGCAGTCATAATTTTTCCCCATACACTAGGATCAGTACAGATAAGTTTTAATTCAATCTCTGTATGTCTAGACAAAATTATTCACCAGCTTTCCAACTTAATTCACTCCTATTACTATACCACATCTTCCTTTTAGGGTACCTTATCTATTATAATTTATTAATTATAATATGAATATTTTATATCGACAAATAGGATCTTTGCAGGGAATCGCCCTATTTTGTCGAAACTTGGAGTTAGTACCTTGTAATCGTCATTCTATAAACATTAGTATTTGTATAATTGATAATAATGTCTAAGATTGTACTTTTTTTGTTTTTTGCAGCTTATACATCATGATTAAAAAACATGCTGACAGATAATTTTTACATTCTATTTTCTAAGAAAAGACTTGGCTTCGACCAAGTCCTCAGACGCAGGTAGAAGCCTTAGTCGTTCTTACTTGGAATCAAGAAATGTTATACTTTATGATTCCGCAAGGAAAAAGGGGACATATTATGACAACAAATTATAATGAACTATTGTTTCAAGAAAACGATGAAACTA
>Ga0074193_1002926_pt1 | contig 13918 bp, 13 predicted proteins | sample EPASupsiteHSE605_FD_64523 | JGI IMG/M metagenome (GOLD analysis project Ga0074193, IMG submission 64523) | Bioremediated contaminated groundwater from EPA Superfund site, New Mexico - Sample HSE6-05 | ecosystem: Environmental > Aquatic > Deep subsurface > Groundwater > Contaminated ... | reverse complement strand
AAACACATTAAAGTAAGAGTAAGGTACAGGGATTCGGTGAAAACTCCAGAAAGAATGAAAGAAACCGGAAAAAGAAGCAGATATTTTATTGATTTAATGGATATATCTTCATCATAATCAAGCCTTACAAGCCGATAAAGATACACACAGGAAACTATTAAACAAAAGTTTGATATTATCAAACCAGCAAGATAGTAATTTCCTGTAGCCAAGCCTAGAAATCTCATTATCAATGGATACAGGGGAAAAAACGCGATATTAGTCTGCTGTGAAATTACCTGGTACATAGAACTTGGAGTATAGCCATGCTGAGAAATACCTATATACCAGCCTGTATCCCAAACTCCCCATATATCCAGCCAGTTATGTTTTGTCCAGATAGGCTGATTCGTCCCGTATACTGATAAAACTTTACGAGATAGCACTCCGATGATGCTTAAAATTATTCGTGTACTGAAGAACATTAATAAGATATATTTTATTTCAGGAATGTGAAGTCTGTGTTTAGAAAATGAAATTGAGTTCATGTGCTACTATTTCCTGTTTAATCCTTAATTTATTTTACAATTGATTTTAAAACGCAAACAGTTTAGCTCAATAATATAGGCTCTCTTATATCCTGACTTCTGAATTAACAAATCCTCAACATTTAAGTGGTTTTTTGCTTTAAAGTAGAAGCAATAAATATGTAATATTATAAAAGAAATTTCTAAACATATTGTCAGAACCTGTCACTACCTATTAAATATTCAATATTGCGATATAACTGGAAACTCAAAGTTCGTTTAATATAATTTTCTATTTTCATCAAATCATTAGTATATACTTTAGTTAGTATGCGTAGATCGAAATCAAAGGCAATGAATAAGGAGTGCGTTAATAAAATACTCTATTAAATTTAATAATATGAAATACTTTATGATCAATTCCGTCTCCTCTTATTATAGTTTTTTATATTTATATTTTTTGAAAATTATCACTATTTCTTCAAAGTGAGTATCCTACACTACAAATAGTTTTGAAAAATGTTACCATTTTATTCAGGTAGGTAAGTTTGAGTTGACAGTTCAGGCGTTATTGAGAAAGTTTGGCTTAAGTTTGACTCTTTGGATATTAGAATTTCCATAATATCTATGGACTTTTCCGCAAACTTTATAAATTTTTGAATACATAAGTTTAACAAAGGATAATGAATAAAACACTAACATATCTTGTTATAAGGGATATTTCCTAACTCCTAAGTTTGTTTTTGTTTAACTCCAGGGATCTTACTTAAAAAACGAGCAAGCACACGAATACATTTAAATGAAAGGGACAGAATAATAATAGGTGGTATATTGGGGGAAACCATTGATTATTGTTATTATATAAAAATGCCTGGAAAACTCTTTGAGCCTAAGGATAGTATGGCCAAAATCAGTTTAAATAAAGAAGAGCAAAAAATCTTACAGGGTTTTGTGCACAACAAGGCTGAACAAAAAACCGGTTACTATGACCAGAAAATAGCTGAAATGAAACAGAAGTACGATATGGATTATTCAACTTTTCAGAATAAAATCTACTTTAGAGCAACAGAAATAGATCTTGAAGAATGGAACGATTTCGTGCTTTGGGGAAGTTATGTCAAAGCACATCGGTATTGGGCACAGTTTTGCTGAGTGAAACCTCAACCCGTTAATTTATCGTTATCTCTCGGAATTAACGTTAAAAAAGAAACTACGTCAGTCTTGTAGCCCTGATAAAGAATAATTTTCAGGACACTAGTATTTCAAATCAGTGTTTGTAATTATACAGTTATTGTATTGACAGTATTAATTATATAATCGTTATTTTATAATTTGAGTTTTTATAATTTAATAATTATTTACTTTTTATATTGATCTGTTTTCCTTTGTCGTAAGGACACATAAAAAACTTCGTCGTATGAATATAACGAATTATTGTACTGCTACTCAGGTTTTCATAACTGCAAAGCATTGTTTGTATTTATTTTAAAGAACGCTTTTATTGTTGTAAAGAGCCATTATATGATAATTAAAATCATATTATTTTTTAAACCACATAAAGGAGAACTGTATGGCTCATGATTATATGTTAATTCTTGGATCGAATGTGTATGCAGATCCTGTATACAGGTTGTCATACAAGCCTGATCAAAATAGCAAAGACAGGGTACCTTTATTCACTCTGGAAAACTGTGATGGCGATTTGGTTCTAACGACCGAGATTCGGGACGAAAATTCCAATCTTATAGCAAAAATCGATAAAAATGAGTTTATCCAGCTTAATGAAAACTTTGAGACAGAAGGAAGAATCGAGGCTGAGAACGGCTTTACACTGATGCGAAAAGAAGATAGAACTGTTATTTTTAATGTCAGAATTACAGAAGACAGATACATAGTAGTGACAGGAACTTTTTATGTAGAAGATAAAAAAAATTCGTATAACTGACAGCAGCATGGAAATAAACGACGTATCTCGAAAAAGCATAAACGGCGTGGATATGCATGATGCCATTTTTGTCGGGACTTGCGATATTACGTTAACCGATGACGGGATGATAATTTAAAGCTCAATCAATTAATTTTTTGTTACCAGTTAGTTTTTCGTTTATTCCATTTTTCTTGTTGTCCCTATATCCGGTTGATATTTTTCTCAAATGCTCATAAAGTAGTTCTCAGTTCTTTTTTGTTCCAGACCTCAGCGCAACTGGAGCTTGCCTGCATTCCTTGCACAAAAACACAATTATTTTTCACACTAAGTATTTAATCATGGTAATATCAGTCATGTAACACCAGAAGACCTAAAAAACGTTTTTAAAAATACCTTTTCAGGATTTGTCTCCAAAAGTGCATTTTCAGGATATAATCCAGGGTCACACTGGCATTTTCTACAGTAAATTAACTGGAAACTTTACAAAGTTAAAAAATAGACTGGAATTGTTTGCGGACTTAAAAATCAGGTTTTTACTTAAATATCAGGCTTTTTATTGAAGTATTATAGAGCTCTTTATGGTCAGATTACTCCAAGCTGCATGAGCCGGGCAACGGATATCAGTATGATTCCTGTTGTCAGCCTTATTTCCACTCTCCATCTTTCCCTGAATTCGGTGACTTTACTCGGGCTGAGTCCGAAGGCAAGGAGGAGGCCAAGAACTATTACAGGAAGCAGGAGTCCTAGATTGTAAATACCCATATATAATGTTCCCCTGAGAATATCGGTTTTTGTTGCCAGGATGCTCAGGAGTGAGAGAAAGATAGCTCCTACACAGGGAGCTTTGACCAGGGAGAACATACTTCCAGAAAGGAAGGACAGCAATACCAGGTTATTCTGATCCATTTTGCCCATAAAGTTTTTTAAAGGTTTGGGAGTCCTGAAGGTAGTTCTTGCATGCTTTTTCAGCCAGTAGGCATCAAAAATATGCCAGAGGCCGAGCAGGAAAATGATCAGAACTGAAGTTTCTATAAAACTTCCCTGGATGTCAGGCAGGAGATTAACAACAATGAGGATCCCCATTCCGGCAAGCATATACATGGTAAAGATTCCTGCCGAAAAACCGAGTGTGATTTTGAGCATTTCTTTTCTTCTTCCATGCTTGACAAGCGTAACTGAAGCGAGAAAAGCCATTACCGCAAGGAGGCAGGGATTAAAACCTGCAAGGATGCCTGCCACCAGAAGTAAGAAAGGACTGATTTTTTCGAGATGCTTGTTTTTTCCATCTCGGGTCCCTGTTAAGGGGAGAGAAAGATCCTCGGTAAGAAGAGTAGAAGGCATCTGGGTTTCGGTTTGAAAAAATCTTGATGTGTTTATACATACTCCGTAAAAACAGCCTGTTGCTCGGCCTCCAGATACCGCAGATGAAACTAAGGATGCAGGGCTCAACAACAAAAAAATGCAGGCCAGCACAAAAATTCCTTTGTTTACAAACAAATTACGCTCATTTTTCTTTTTCATATATTTTTCCAGAACTATTTTATAAAGAAAGCTTAAACATCCGGAACCTACGGACACATAATCTCGAGTAAAGTTCAAATTTTTGCTCGTTTTAAGGGCTGTTCTTATGGAAGGAAAGAGACTGTGTCCAGATTGAGCTTTCATTCTTTAATTTTCCTCTTTTTATAGTGAAAAAAATATGTATTGATAACAATTATTTCTTTCGATTTTACTAATTAATGTGTTACTTTCAGTCTTAATTTATCTATCCATATATTAGTTTTTGTTAAAATATCATCGGTTTTACAAAAACTCCACACCTCATATCCTTATGAAAAACTCAGTTTTTCATATTAGCATTTGGAAAATAAAATACCAATACAAAAATAGACTGTGTAACGGCAAAGGAAAGTAAAATTCGAATACAAAATAAAAACGAAAGAGAAACGTAAAATATAATATAAAAGCAAAAAAGAATATAACACAAAAGAAAGTAAAAAAGAATATAACACAAAAGAAAGTAAAAAAGAATATAACACAAAAGAAAGTAAAAAAGAATATAACACAAAAGAAAATATAGTTAATAATAAAAGCTAGTAGAATTATAACTATAATAGTAGGAAAAGTGAAAAGAGTAGAAACAGAACCTTTAATAATTAAGAATAAGTCCTGTCAGCTTCCCTTAATTTTCCCATTTCAAATCTCATTTTTCGTAAATTTCAGTTCTCAGTTTTTTATCCGGATTTTTATTTGGACTTCTCGACAGTTATTAAGTAGTCGAAACTGTTTGTGTTTTTCGGAAGAATTGTAAGTTTCCAGGTTCCGATTGCTCCAGTTGCTCTATACGTTTCGGTATGTTTCCTGATGTCAGTCTGATAGCTTGAACTGTTTCCCATCGCCCATATTGGGAAGATATACCCTTGAGAATCTACTGTCCCACTCTCGGCAATTTTCACAAGTGTTAAATTAACAGGGTTGGAGTTGCATGTCAGGTCTATTTCAAAGCTTGGCTCTTCTTTTTCAGGGAAAATACGCAAAGGTGCATCCTGGTCAGAAGTTTCGGCCGAAACTTCAATTGTTATCGTGTCGTCAGTTGTAGTATTAAAAGTTTTTATATAAGGGACTGTAGGCTGTTTATCAACCGTAAAGCTCAAGCTTACTTGAGGGATAGATCCGTCATTCTCTTTCCCATCAGCGTTCATTTCGATATAAGCATCATAAGTTCCGCTTGCATCCTTCGGGACTGGTACCCTGATGGTCATATCAGCAATTTCACCGGCTTTTATGGTTGAAGGTGCAGAGATCTCTATTGTATCATCACCAAAAACTGGTTCATCAAATGAATAGTCATATATCTCGTAGCTCATTACTTTCGGATCGATCGTAATATCTTTCCCTGCCACGTTTTTAATTTTTATAGTGTATACATATTCCTTTCCGGGCTCAACAATATCAGAAACATAACTTGTTTGAAGTTCAAGCTTCGGATTGACAGGTACTGAGACACAAAGGTTCACTGCATTAACATACATAGGATTACTATATCCCCCACTAGATATTGAATCACTATATCCCTCAGCAGATTCCTGAATATATACAGGAATATCGTATTCTTCTGGATAAGTATCATTTGTGAAGGCTATCTGGGCCTCATACTCTCCACTTTCGGCATCTTCAGGGACACTTACCTCAATGGTAAAATCCTGCTCGACACTAGGGTTTACCGTTATATTTTCAGGTAAAATCGTAACCCAGTTTTCATTTACAACATCATAGTAATCATCAGGTGGAGCTACAACTTTCGGGACTATATTGAGTGTTTCGTTACCTTTGTTCCTGAAACTGACATTGAAAGTTTCATTTTCACCCTGCGTAAGGTATATCGAATGATAGGCAGGTTTTATATCATGTACAGTGTAATTTTCGTAAATTTTTTCTGGCCCAGGAACTATAGGAACTATATTATTTCCGTAAGTTCCGTTTTCATAGGTAACTGTTCCGTTAAGCTCTTCTGACTGAGCAAATGCAGCCGGTAACAGTATCAAGCAAAGCAATAAACTAAAAAACTGGGATGCTGCCTTCAATGCTGTACTTTTACTCATGTTTCTGGCTCCTTTCTTGTGAATTATACTTTCTAACCAATGCACTGGCTTCAATCTCCTGCAAACTGGCTGTATAAGACTCCGCTTCTTAAACTATAATTTTAATAAACCCTGAAGAATGAAGATTTTTTAGGATGTAATAACTTTTCTAGATGTCCCTCTATAAAATACTTATGGAATTTTCAAATTTTTGTGAAGATCACAATAGAGCTCATAAACAGAACTGAATTAGCTTTTTAAATTCTCTGAGTCTAAAATCAGAAAAATAGATTTAAAAACTTCCTCAAAGAATAGCTTTAAATATTTTCAGTAAGTGCAAAAGTATAAAAAGGATTTGCTTAAATACAAACTCTTTTGTTAAATAGATAAAACTCCAGCAAATACTTTCAGATGGAAGCTCGCTGGCAAATGTCTACTTGCAGATGTTTACTGACGAATGTCTACTGACGAATGTCTACTGACAAATGTCTACTGGTAGATATTTTCCGATAATGTATCCATGTAAAAAAATCGCCTATCTTAACTTTTACTAAGTTATAAAACTGACTTTATGTATAGTAATTTTGATCCAAAGTATCATATAATTTGTTTATTTCAAGGGGATCGCTTTTTGCAAGGCTATATCACTTTCGGATACTATTATATATCGGCCTGCCCGTACTCAAGAAAATAAGCTTATGCCTGCTTTTCAGGGTTACTTTCGGGAATTTTCTCTCTTTTTTTCCAGAAGTCCCCATAATTTCTCACATTCACTGGCTGTAAGCCCGATTTGATTAACGAGGTATTCTTCCGTTTTCTGAGTTTTTACCGTACCTTTTATCAAATGGCTTATTGTATCCCTATGGTGTCCTGTTATTCGTTCAATACTTCTTATTCCGTTTTTTTCAATAAATAGCCGATATATTAGTCTTATCTCATATGCGGAAAGATGCTTGCGATAAACAGAGGTACCTTTTGTATCCATGAAAAACTTTCCACAATGTTTACAGTAGTATCGCTGGTGTCCGGTTTTATACTTTCCCCGCTTTATAATAGCTTTCCCTTCAGTCCTGAGATAATATTCACATTCAGGATTTGGGCAAACAGTCTCATTTTGGTTTTCAACTGACATAATATAATCAGTAAGTTGTAACTTCAATAATATATTTATTTTGCTCAGTTCAATTTTTAATGCTTTGTTTTAGATGGATTCATTGACATAAAAACAAACGTTATTTAAAATTCATTATCAAGTTGACCTATACAATAACATAAATAAAATCCATCATATTTATTATTTATGAAAACAGATACAAAAATATGGAACTCTGCCTGCAAAATTTAAATTTATCCCTAAGCTTTGATTACCAAAAGCATTCCGGATTATAAAGAGTCATATTTCACTTTCAGTATCCGACAAATGAAATATAAGCTTTAAAACCTCACTGTTTATAGTTATCAATACTTAAGTTTAATCTTTTAATACCCAAATTTGATTATTACCTTCATATAGATGTCTGCATGTTGAGAAAACTGCCTGAGGTGGCTGGAATGTCCTCAATAGAAATCCTGTGACTTACTACAAAATCTGGTTTTACCAGACCTTAAGTATCACATCCTTTAACATTGAAATTGCTTTCTTCATTTAAGACTGGTCTATTCCAATTGTTAACCCTTTATACAACTGTCCAAAGAATAGTATATCTGTCCTTTTTGTATGTTTACTAACTCCGCTTGGGTTGCTCATGGAAAAATCGATAGGTATGGCATCTGTATTCCTGGCCAGTTTTGGTTTTTCCTGAATATATTACGCATTTTTTATGTTATTTAATCTATAAAGAGTCTAAAAATCAAAGAAATAGTTTTTATTTATTAAAAAATTCTGACAAATTCTTTACTACTTTCACGTAAGGATATCGAGAAAACTCAGTTTCTGTTGTTGTTCCTGTGGTGACTGCTGCAAAATCGACATTTGCTGCCAGAGCTGTTTTAGCGTCTATCAGACTATCTCCAATGTAGCACATTATTAAGTTGTTCGTTAAGGCTATCAATAGCAAGCAGTAATCCTTCAGGAGAAGGTTTGGGGACTTTAACATCCTCTCCTCCAACAATAATATCTATTAAATCCAGGACACCGTGCATGTTCAAAGCCTCAACTATTCTAAAATGATATTTTGTGGTTACTATGCCTGTACTGAGTCCGTTCTGTTTTAATCTCTCTAGTGTGGCTACTGTATCGGCATACAGCATGGTTTCTCTGGACATTACCTCATTAGCCTTTTCCCGAAAAAAACTGAGAAAACGATTTATCAAAACTTCATTTTCGTTATTGGTTAGCTGAATAAATGCTTTGTCGAGTGGTAATCCGACGGTTCTTCTTATACTTTCACGGTCAGAGGAGGGAATGCCCAGTTTATTGAAGGCGTAGTTGAAACTTGACACAATGCCATTCGTTGCATCGGCCAATGTGTAATCAAAATCAAAAATAACAGTACTATATTTCATATCTATCGCCTTGAGTCTGCTGTTAACATAGAATTCTGCAATATTGACATAAGGTCCTGCAGTACTGGCATAATATCTTTTCGCCCAAAAACAAAGGTTTTTTATTTATCCTTTACATTTGCATGCTTTATATTTTTAGAATTAAAAAACACCAAATACAGGGTAAATATTCTTCTTAAAAGGATTTCTTACAGGCATTTTTGTCTAACTATTCAACAAAAAAATAAAAATTCATATAAAGGATAACTTAATTAGAATTCATTCAGTTTTTAATGAGTCAATTCCAGAGTTTGAAGTTTTGAAGGATATTATTTCTGAATATATTCCTTCTGCACTATTCAGGATAAAGGTGCTTGACAAATTAATATATTGTAAATAATCACTAATTATGTAACTTACGATTAATCAGGACTTACCAACAATATTAAATGTATATGGTCATATTAAAAACACATAGTCTTATTAAAAGCATATAGTCCTCATTGAAAACTTGATCTTATGGTTTGAAGTTCCAGATCAAAATTACCAGTGTGATATTGTGTCAAAACTCCTATCAAAAATAAGATGTAAACCAGGCATAAATAAGATGATTGAGAGAATAAATAAGATGATTGAGAGACTAAAATCAAAAGAAGTATACACATTAAGAGTAATACAAACAAACTGGATGTTCATCAGAGATTCAAATGAGTATAAGCCTTTTATAAGTCTTTTATATAATGATCTAAAAATTTTTAGCTGAAATTAACATAATAATATACTTATATCTAACTATTTAATACTATTCAACTACACAGTATTATTCAACTACACAGTTTTATTCAACTACACAGTATTATTCAACTACACATTATTATTCAACTACACATTATTATCCAACTACACAGTATTATTCAACTACTTAGTATAATTAAACTACTTAGTATAGTTTAACTACTTAGTATAATTAAACTACCTAATATTATTTAACTACTTAATATTATTTAGAAAAATTAATATGAATGTCTATTATTGATAATCTGCCGAGGGAAAGTTGATTGACAAACGATTCAAACAAAAACTGGACTAAAGTCTGTGGAGTTTTACTGGCAGTCTTTGTCATACTAACTTTGATATTAGGAGTAAAAATGTCAGGTATGAGATCTCCCGACTACCAGCATGGCTATGAAGATGGTTACCGAGACAGCTATCAGAGTGCTTTCAATAGTAACTATTATGATGTCAAAAGCGGCTTAGGTGATAATAGCAGTTATAACGAAGGTTACATACATGGCTATGACGAAGGTTATCCCGATGGTCAACTAGACCTCGGAGCCCATGAGGAACATGGAACTAGCCAGGCTCTTGAAACCAATCAGGCTCTTGAAACCAATCAGGCTCTTGAAACCAATCAGGCTCTTGAAACCAGTCAGGCTCTTGAAACCAGTCAGGCTCTTGAGACCAGCCAGAATAATAAAACTAGCAAGAATAATGAAACCAGTAAAGATAATGAGACAAGCCATGACAGTGAAACCAGCTCTAGCAGTGAAACCAAACAGGGTCGCCAAATTAACTTCAAGAGTGAAAGTTAAGGCAATTGGCGTTCTAGAACCCGAAAATGGGTACTCCTATACTTTTCCTGATTTTGCATCGATTTCACTACTTTAAAAGCAGTGCAGCTAGCAAGACTAACAGGAGATTCCTCAGATACTTAGAAAAATTTATCAACACTACTCACCAATCATCTTTCATGCCTGTGGAAACAAGAGAAATCTCAGTAACTGGAAAAGAAGACTGTGGAATTGTTGATATTACCGAAATAATCTCAGAAGAAGTAAGAAAATCAAAAATAAGAAATGGAACGGTTACTATCTTTTGCATTGGGTCAACCGGCGCAATAACTACGATGGAATTTGAGCCCAATCTCTCAAAAGATCTCTCTGAAACGCTTAATCAGCTAATCCCTCTTGACAGGGACTATCACCACCACAAAACCTGGGGAGATTATAACGGAGGCTCGCATTTAAGAGCTATGCTCATCGGTCCAAGCCTTACAGTACCTTTTATTGAAAAAAATCTTACTCTTGGGACCTGGCAACAGATTGTGTATATTAACTTTGACAGGATTGAAAAGGTAAGAAGAATCCTACTGCAGATTCTCGGAGACTTTTAAACAGCTTTATTTCCTAAAAAAGAGTTTTTTAAGAACTGTATTTTAGAATAATTTTTCCAAAAAAACTATTTCACTCAGAGAATTTATTTGCTTAAGATCGGGTTTTTCTTAATCCCATTATTCTTCTTATAATCCTGCATATCTTTCCAGGCTGTAGAGAACTCCGGAAGAGATTGCAATTCCCATGCAATTGTCCAGCATCACTGAAGATATGATCCCTATTACTTTTCCTGCCTGCATAATAGGAGAACCGCTATCTCCCGGTTCCGGCATATCAAGGCATCGAAAGCCCAGGTAAAGCAGTGAAGCTCCAGCGTTAACTACTCGGCACCGAATAATATGTGCATCATTGACAAGGAAAGCTCCCTCCAGTTCAGCTGCACTGCCAATCTCGGTAATTTTAACCATAAATTGAGGAGGAAGCTTTATGAGAGCCAGATCGAAATCTTTCAAAACTCTTGTAACAGTAATTCTCATTCCGTCAACTATAAGAGAGTCTCCTTCTCCCCTGAATATGTGAGAAACCGTGACCATGTAAGGCAACTCTTTGAGTAAAATAACAGCACCGACAATACAGCGTTTTCCCATATAGAAAAAAGAACCGCCTGCTTTTATCATAAGTTTTCATCATAAACCCTGATTTTTAAGTACCTCGGATTTTAGAACTATTTTCATAATCAGAAACCAATTTGTTATTCAGGATATAAAAGTTAGAGAATATGTTTTGAGTTTTTGGACAAACTTAGTGATTAATATGATTAATTTAAATATAAATTTTATAGAATAATAATTTAGTAGTAAAATGGCTAAATTATTGTAGATATTAGAATAATTTGTTATTTTAACTGCAATAGATGAAAATTTATGCAATTATCTCTACCCTTATGCACAATATTGTTCTTTGATAACACGGAAAAAAGATAATGTAATGGTTTAATATGCTGATTTGAATGTACTGATTATAACTTAAGGTGCTGGTTTTTTAGTAAAATCGTAAATCTTAAGAAGTTGGTAGTTTGAAAAATCCAATATTAGAAAAACAGAATTACATTCAGTATAAAAAATTAACTTTGGATTACAGCAAATTCGAGACATTGTCGAACTTTATAATAAATTTCGTTCCTTTATCCCTTTTTAATTCAATTTCACCTTCCAACTGGTCAACAAGAATGGATACAAGCTGAAGGCCAAGTGTTTCTGAATTTTCAAAATTGATATCCTGGGGGATACCAATTCCGTTGTCTGAGACTATAAGAATATACCTGCTGCCTTTTTCGGGAAGCTCTTCTTCATTGTTTAGCTTATCTCCAGCCTCCTGACTAAAGAGCTTTATCTGAATATTTCCGTCGTTCCTGCCTGGAAATGCATATTTTAAGGAATTGGAAATAAGTTCGTTAACAATTAACCCTAAAGGAACTGCAGTATCCATATCAAAGAAAACGTTTTCCTCAAGGTCCAGACTTAAGCTAATACTGGAATCTCCAAGTTTATAAGTGTGGAAGAGATTTTTAATCAGTCTTTCCAGATAAGGCGAAAAATTTAATGTATCGATTTCTCCACCTTCATGCAGCTCCTCATGAATAAGCGCCATAGAAAGGACCCGGTCCTGACTAACCCTGAAAGCCTCAAGGATTTCCAAGTCCTTAACGTATCCTCGGTTATTGAATTTTTCAGCCTGGAGGTCAAGCAAGGACGAGATTACCTGCAGATTATTTTTAATTCGGTGGTGAATCTCCTTTTTACGGGCAATCTCGATATTTGCAAGCACCTCTTCATTCTTCTTTTGTTCAGTCAGGTCTGTGACCACGAGACACCAGGATTTTGGAAACTCGCCTGTCTCCAACAAGCTTATTGAAAGATATACAGGCAAAGATCTGCCACCCTCAACCTGGAGGTTAATTTCCTCCTTACCCGTTTCATGCTCCAGGAGTACTTTAAAGGTGATTGCGCTCTCAGGCGCAATAAACTGATAGATAGATGTGCCTACTATGGCAGGTAAAGGTATCCCCAGGAGTTCTGCAAAATGACGATTGCAGTAGAGGATGGTGCCGTCACAGGCAAGGGTAGCAGTGCCTTCATTCATCGTTTCCACCAGGACGCGGTAAGCATAATCAGCACTATCCAGGGTGAAGACCATTTTTCCTTCGGGTCCGGGTATTACCAGGGCATCCAGATCCCCTTCACTAATGGCGCGCCTGAGTTCTTCAGCTTCTGCCAGACTTGCTCTCAGGCTCTCTACCTCATTTTTTAAGGCATGGTTTTCATCTAACAACACCTTATATTGTACTGGTTCCTGGTCTTTTTCCGCTTTAGAACTCATGTGTTATACTGCCTTTCCAAAGATCTATTAGTTTTTATCGGCTTTGAACTTAAGATCCATTCCAACCAGAACCCTTTCAGTATCCGCCATACTACCTATGAGCTTTCTTAAAGGCGGAGGAAGCTCTTTAATCAGCGTCGGAGCAGCCACTATCTGCCCGTCTTTGGCAAAAATAGGATATTGATAAATATCAATGACCTCAAGCTGGTATCTGCCTGGCAGGTATTCTTCACATATTCGCTTGATATTCTCGATTGCCTGCACCGATTTGGGCCCCATTCCCGCAACATAAAGATGCAAAATGTATTTTCCTTCTTCATTTCTGGTCAGGGCCTCCTCAAAAGCAGTTGTAGAGTCTTTGACATCCGACGTCTTGGTTTCTTCTTTACGGGTCATTGCTGTTCCCTCTCAGAAAGCAAGTCCAGTCCTACCAGCACGCGTTCAGTGTTCGAGAGGTCACCAATGATCTTTTTTATTGGCGGAGGAAGCTTTCTTACTAGCGTTGGTACAGCCAGTATCTGGTCACCCTTCGCTAGCTGTGGGTTTTCAAGAAGGTCTATAATCTCAATCCTGTACCTGCCGCCGAGATATTCCTCGCAGATTTTCTTTAAATTGGCAAAGGCTGCCAGGCTTTTCTTGGTTTGTCCGGCCACATATAATCTCAGAATGTAAATTTCCTTGTCAGGCACAGTACTGGACTCGATAGAATGAATCCCTTCATAATCTTGTGCTGCTTCTTTCATTAAATATACACCACTTAAGCCTGAGAAAACTATCCCTTCCCAAACCTGCTCTTTCCATATAACTTTTGGAATCTATAGATCCTACTTTCCGCAGTAAAATTTCTGGATTTTATATTTTTTAAATCATGCAAGTATTTTTTATAAAATTTCTTCCTATTTTACCGTGATGACTCTTTCCCCCAGC
>Ga0074193_1002924_pt1 | contig 13928 bp, 9 predicted proteins | sample EPASupsiteHSE605_FD_64523 | JGI IMG/M metagenome (GOLD analysis project Ga0074193, IMG submission 64523) | Bioremediated contaminated groundwater from EPA Superfund site, New Mexico - Sample HSE6-05 | ecosystem: Environmental > Aquatic > Deep subsurface > Groundwater > Contaminated ... | reverse complement strand
AGGCGAAAGCCTAATAGATTGGAGAATTATTTGATTTTCATCAAATACTTGTAAATAAATGCTATCTGTTTCAGATACATTTTGTACTGTATATCTTTCATTTGAAAAGTTTAAGTCAGAAACCTTATATACTCCTTCCTCAAATATATTTACTGCATATACTGATTGAGTAAATATAATAAATGATAAAAATAAGGAAACCAAACTAATAGTAATAAATTTCTTCATTATTCTAACCACCCTTCATGGTTATTTTGGCTAGATTAATATTAAATATTCCTCTAGCCATTGAATACATAAATAAATTTAAATTTCTCTAGTTTCACCTTCTAAGAACTTAACTTCTTCTTCACTTAGATATGGACTTAATTTTTCAAATACAATTTTATGATAGTTGTTTAACCATTCTTTTTCTTCATTTGTAAGCATATATATATCTACACCGTTTAAATCTATTGGACAATATGATATTGTATTAAACTTATAAAACTCTCCAAACTCTTCTGACTTCATATCTTCTACCACTAAAAGTGTATTTTCTATTCTTATTCCATGTTTTCCTTCCTTGTAGACTCCTGGTTCATTGGTTATTATCATACCTTTTTCTAAAGCTGTAGTATTTCCTTCTGGTCTTATTCCTTGAGGTCCTTCATGAACATTTAAAAAATATCCTACACCATGACCTGTTCCACACTTATAGTCAATTCTATAGTTCCAGAGAGGTCTTCTTGCTAATATATCTAAATTCATCCCAGTTGTTCCTTTTAGGAATTTGGCTGTTGCTAAAGCTATATGTCCCTTTAACACAAGAGTAAAATCTCTTTTTTCTTCAGAAGTTAGCTTTCCTAAAACAAAAGTCCTTGTTATATCTGTTGTTCCATCAAGATATTGAGCTCCTGAGTCTACAAGAAACATTCCTTCTGCTTTTAATTCATAGTCTGTTGCCTCTGTAGCTGAATAGTGCATCATTGCTGCATGGTCTTTATAGCCGGCTATAGTATTAAAACTATCACCTTTATAATTTTCACCCATCGCTCTAAGCTCTGTCAATTTCTTACTTGCTGATATCTCAGTTATTTTTTCTTTCTTTATTGATTCTTTTAACCACTTAATAAATCTAACCATAGCTACTCCATCTCTAATTTGAGATTTTTCTATGTTAGAAATTTCAATATCATTTTTAACTGCTTTTAGTCTTGTTGTTATATTAATTTCATCTATTATTTCTATATCTTTACTTAATAGTGAATATATTTTAGCATTTAACTTACTTGCATCTATTATAGTAGCTTCATTTATTAATTTAACGTGCTCCTCTATTTCATCATATTCATATATGTTAATGCCTTGGCTATTTAATTTGATTCTGGTTTCGTTATCTATCTTATTATTATTTATATAAAGATTTGTATCCTTTTCAGTAACAATTACATAAGCAAGAGCAACAGGATTAAACTTTATATCGTTTCCTCTTATGTTACATAGCCATGCTATATCGTCTAATGATGATATTATATAATTTGCAGCTTTTTTTTCTTTCATATGGTATCTAACTTCACTTAATTTTTCTAAAGCAGATTTACCAGAATATACTTCTTCATGTATAAATATTTTACTTTTAGGAAGTTCGCTTCTTGTAGCCCAAAATTCCTCTAATAAATCATTATTCATATTTAATCTAAACTTATTTTCATTAGCTATATTTAAAAAACCTTTATATTGATTAACAGAAAACAACTTACCATCAAATCCCAAAGTTTCTTCTTCTTTAATATTTTGCTTAATCCATTCCTCAATAGTTGGATATCCTGAAGTTCTCATTTTCATAAGTGAAATTCCAGTTCCTCTAAGTTCTTTCTCAGCTTGAATAAAATACCTTCCGTCAGTCCATAAATAAGCATCCTGATGTCCTATTAATAGAGTTCCTGCTGAGCCAGTAAAACCTGATATGAACTCTCTTCCTTTAAAATAATCTGCTACATATTCACTTTGATGTGAATCACTACTTGGAATAATATAATAATTTATATTATTTAATCATTGCAGATACTATTGATTCAACAGCTGCCATAGCATCATTTGTCTTTGATGCATCCTTGCCACCTGCCATTGCACCGTCTGGCTTTCCGCCACCACTGCCATTAGCAAGCTTTGCAACTTCTTTTACTATATTGCCTGCGTGTGCACCTTTTGCAACTGCAACTTTGCCACAAGCACAAGCAAAGTTTACTGTACCCTTTTGTGATTGTGTACCAGCAACTACAACAACGATATTGTCGCCGCTTTGCTTTGCACTGTCACAAATTGTACGCAGGTCATTTGGTGCTGTGTCTTTCATAACTGCTGTTATAAGCTTAATGCCATTTATCTCCTTGGCATTATTAAGCATGCTCTTTGCACTTATTGATGCAAGCTCTGCACTTAATTGCTCAACTTGCTTTTCTTTTGATTTAAGGTCTGTCACAAGAACTGATGCTCTTGATGCAAGCTCTGCTGTGTTGCCAAGCTTCATCGCCTGTGCTGTTGACTTTATAAGGTTTTCTTTTTCTGTAATAAAGTCAAGCACACCAAAACCTGTAACACCCTCAATACGCCTTACACCAGCCGCTACAGAACTTTCACTTATTATTTTGAAAAGTCCAAGCTTTCCTGTATTGTCAACATGAGTACCACCGCAAAGTTCTATTGAAAAATCCCCTGCTTTAACTACTCTTACTACGTTGCCGTACTTCTCGCCAAACAGTGCCATAGCACCCATTGCTTTTGCTTCATCAATTGACATTTCTTTTGAAGTAACTGAAACGGCATCAAGTATTGCTGTGTTTACCTCTTGCTCAACAAGTGCTATTTCTTGCTCTGTAAGTGCAGAGAAATGTGAGAAGTCAAAGCGAACTGTGTTCGCATTTACAAGCTGACCCGCCTGTTCAACATGGTTACCAAGAACCTTGCGAAGTGCGGCCTGAAGCAAGTGAGCCGCTGTATGATTTCTCATTATCGCTTTTCTAACCTGCTCATCAACCTGTGCTTTAACAATATCTCCTGCCTTTGCTGTGCCACTTGTTATTGTTCCCTCATGCAGGAAAACTCCACTTTGAGTTTTTATTGTATTATCAACCTCAAAGGTAAATCCTTCGTTTGAAATTATACCTATGTCACCTATCTGTCCGCCACTTTCAGCATAGAATGGTGTTTGGTTAAGAACAAGAACGATACCGTCGCTCTGCTCTGCTGTTTCAACCTTTTCACCATTAATAATTATTGCTTCAATTTTTGCCTCTGTACCAAAAGTTGTGTAACCCAAGAAGTTTGTTTTTTCAAGATTTTCGGCAGCATTGCTTGTTCCTTTCCATGCATCTGCACCAGCATCTTTGCGAGCTGATCTTGCTCTTTGTCTTTGCTCTGAAACAAGCTGTGCAAATCTTTCCTCATCAACTGTCATTGACTTTTCTTCCAAAATCTCTTTGGTAAGGTCGATTGGGAAACCGAATGTGTCAGACAACTTAAATGCATCCTCACCACTCAAAACACTGCCTTTTGCATTTTCAATCATCTCTGTAAGAAGTTGCATACCTGTATCAATTGTCTTTTCAAAGCTTTCTTCCTCGCTTTGAATAATCTTTACTATAAAATCATGCTTTTCAACAAGATTTGGATATGCTGAAGCATTTTCTTTAATTACTGTCTCACAAACATCTATAAGAAAAGCGTGGTCAATACCAAGAAGCCTGCCATGCCTTGCCGCTCTACGAAGCAAACGGCGAAGAACATAACCCCTTCCCTCATTTGAAGGCATTACGCCATCACCAATCATAAATGTTGTGCTTCTTATATGGTCTGTAATAACACGAAGAGATACATCGCTCTTTTCGTTATCGTGGTATTTAATATCTGCAATTTGCATTATATGCTTCATTATGTTCTGAACTGTGTCAACCTCAAAGAGATTTTCAACTCCCTGAGAAACGCAAGCAAGTCTTTCAAGACCCATGCCTGTATCTATGTTTGGCTTTGCAAGAGGTGTGTAATTGTTGTTGCCATCATTTTCAAACTGTGTGAAAACAAGGTTCCAGAACTCAACAAAACGGTCGCAATCGCAACCAACCGCACAATCAGGAGAACCGCAGCCATGCTCTTCTCCACGGTCATAATAAATCTCTGAACAAGGACCGCAAGGACCAGCACCATGCTCCCAGAAGTTATCCTCCTTGCCGAGCCTGACCATATGGTCAGGTGCTACGCCAATTTCCTTTGTCCAGATATCATAAGTTTCATCATCATCCTGATATATGCTAACATAAAGCTTGTCCACAGGCATTTCCATAACCTTGGTGCAAAACTCCCAAGCCCATGCTGTTGCCTCGTGCTTAAAATAATCGCCAAAAGAAAAGTTACCCAGCATCTCAAAGTATGTTCCATGCCTTGCTGTTTTACCAACTCTTTCAATATCTGGTGTGCGAATACACTTTTGGCAAGTTGTTACTCTTTGCCTTGGCGGAGTTACCTCACCTGTGAAATACTTTTTCATAGGTGCCATGCCAGAATTTATGAGAAGCAAGCTTTTATCCCCTTGAGGAACAAGTGAAAAGCTGGGCAAACGAAGGTGCCCTTTGCTTTCAAAAAAGCTTAAATATTTTTCTCTGATTTCATTAAGTCCTGTCCATTCCATACGCTAACTCTCCCTATTGTGTGGGCATAAATTTTTGCATTATAAATGCGGTCAAAGAACGCTTTGCCGCACATAAAGTTTATTTGACAATTTTACTATTATATTACATATTTGTCAACCATTTGACGCTGTTACATTCTCTGCAATTTCCTTGAACACAGGTGCACAATCGGCACTTCCACTAACTCCGTTTTCCTTCATAACCGCAATAGCATATTTGGGATTTTCAGCAGGAAAAAAACCAACGAACCAAGAGTGGCAAACTTCCACTCCATTATTAAGCCATCCGCTCTGTGCTGTTGCTGTTTTTCCGCAAGCTGTTGTATTATTTGGTAATACTTTTTCATTTTCATCAACTACTGTTTTAAGCATAACTTTTACTAGCTGTGCAGTATTTTTTGACATTGTGCGTATTTGGGGATTTGCTTTATGCTGTTCTGTTATTTTTCCATTTTTATCAACCATTCCCTTTATCAAAAACGGTTCTGTATAATATCCGTCTGCCGCTATTGATGCAAATGCTGATGCCATTTGAAGAGGAGTTGCGAGCAATTCGCCCTGCCCAAATCCAAAATTTGCTATTGCCGCTTCTGAATTCAAGCTAGCAAGAGAAGGCAGATTTCCCTTGGCTGTTTCTATTCCTTCAGCAAGTTTTGTGCTCTTGGACAGTCCCATGTTTTTTGCCATTTCCAAAAGTGGTTGCATATCAATACTGTTTGCTATCTGTATAAAATATGTGTTACACGACATTGAAAGTGCCTGTGTCATATTAATTTCTCCATGTGCATTTTTGTTATAACAATTAAATGTTACGCCACTTCTTTCTGTACTTCCAGTACAATTGTAAATTGTATCTGGAGAAATATTATTGTTTTCTATTGCCGATGATGCAACAATTACTTTAAAAGATGAGCCAACGGAATACTGATTTATGCATCTGTTTACAAACGGTGATTTTGTATCATTCATACTTTTTCCAAGATCGTTTGGATCAAAAGTTGGACAGCTAGCCATAGCTTTTATTTCCCCTGTGCCAACTTCAACAACAACAGCACATCCGCTATCTATTCCATTGTTATCTAATGCCTTCTCAGCTATTCTTTGAATTTTTGAATCTAGAGTCAGCACTATTCCTTGTTGCGTATTATATTTTCCGTCACGCACCTCTATATCTGCACCTATAAGTGACTTTCCAAGTGCATCAACACTGAATGCAACAGTAAGAATACCGCTATCTTTTGATAGATAGTCGTTATAGCTTTTTTCAAGTCCTATTGCACCGTTACCAGTATTGTCAAGATGACCAATAATGTGTGATGCCATTTGATTTGGTTCATAACGACCCATTACTTTTATTATTTTTGTGTCTTTTGTCGGCTCAATTTCTTTATTAAGTGCAATTAAAGTCGGCTTGCCATCTGACAAATTTTTTTTAAGCTGTTTAAACTGTTCATCTGGCAGTTTCCCCTTTAGCCCTGAAAGTGCTATTGAAGTTGGCTTAACCGCCAAAAAATATTTGGGAGCTGCATTTGTAATTGGTATTAAATTGCAGTCATAAATCGTTCCTCTTGATTTATCCACTGTTATTGTGCGTGTATTGCCACGAGCCGCACTCTGTGCATATCCTTGTAGATTAATGCTTGCAAATCTTAAAACCAATCCACCGAGGGAAAAAGTGACAACGCAAAAAAGCACTATAATTCTTTTATTCATAACAAAAGCACCTCCAAGCTTATTATGGGCTTTTTGGTGCTTTATAATTCTATTATTTTTCTTGTTTAAATGTTGTCTTTTCTATTTTATATCTTGGCCTTTGTTTTACCTCGCTATAAATCTTTCCGATGTATTCGCCAAGAACGCCTGTGCAAAAAAGTTGAATTCCGCCAAGAGTCCATATTGATACTATAAGTGCCGCCCATCCTTCAACCGCAGTGCCTGCTATTTTTGAACCGATTGCATATGCAAGTCCAAAAAGTATACTTAGAATTGCAATAATCATTCCACTAACTGCAATTATGCGAAGTGGTTTAATTGTAAACGATGTAATGCCATCAATCGCAAGATTAAACATCTTTGAAAACGAATACTTGCTTTTGCCTGCCGCTCTTTCGTTTCTGTCATAATATACACAATCTGTTTTAAATCCAATAAGCGGAACAATACCACGCAAAAACAAATTTACTTCCCTATATTCTGAAAGTGCTTCAAGTGCCTGTTTGCTCATAAGCCTGTAATCTGCGTGATTATAAACGAGGTCAACGCCCATTTTTGACATAAACCGATAAAACCCCTGTGCTGTATTACGTTTAAACATTTTATCCTTATCTCTGCTTTTTCGAACTCCATAAACTATTCCGCAACCATCATTGTATTTATCAATAAACTCGTCCAATGCATCAATATCGTCCTGCATATCAGCATCCATAGAAATAGCTATGTCACAATGATCTTTTGCCACCATAAGCCCTGCCAGCAATGCATTTTGATGCCCTCTATTAGCCAACAGTTTTGCACCCTCTATGTACTGACTGCCGTCAGAAAGGGTTGCGATGATATTCCATGTGTTATCTTTGCTACCGTCATCTGCAAACAAAATTTTGCTTTGTTCGCTTATTTTGCCCTTCTCTATCAACGAGCAAAGCTTTAAAAGAATTTTTTGTGATGATATCGGCAGTACATCCTGCTCATTGTAACAAGGAATAACCAAATATAAAATTGGACTCATCTTGCCCCTCCTTTATCATATTATTAGTTCCAAAAACCTATATCCTGTGCCATCTTATAGTAAAATCTTGTCATATCATTTACTATAAACGGCGTGTTAACCTCTCCTGGGATAAACTGCAAAACTGTTGCAAGGTTAAACACAACACATAAAACGGTGCCCAAAACAACTGCCTTTAACACTATTTTTCTTATCTGCTCGTTTGTGTTATGCCTGTAATATACAAACACAACGCAAAGTGCACCAAATATTATCTGCCACGCAAAATCAATATTATAGCGAAGTGCGTGACCGCTTTCCCATGTAATAGCAATAACCAAAAGAGGTAGGACAATACACGGTAATCCTAACAAAATAAAAATTTTTAAGATATCTTTTTTGCTTCTGCTCTTTAGCAATTTCGGTGCTTTAAAAAATGCAAAAATTATTGGTGCACGCCACAAAAGTCCCATTGCTGTTGATGCTTCTGCAAAATAGTATCCGTTTATTCCAAGCCTGTCTATATTCGAAAAAAAGAATGGAAATTGTGACTTTACTACAGGCACCGAAAACAAGAAATTCCAAAAGCTTATCATCATCAGCCCAACATGGAACTGAGTATTTGTAAAGTCATTTATCGTTAGTGAATATTTTATTCCAAAGTCAATAACGGAGCCAAATCTTGCATAATTATATGCCATTTGAAATCCACCAAATATAGCGAACGGAAGCAAAGCACAAACTATATACTTTACAGTTTTAGACCTGGATTTTTCCGTCTTTTGTCTGTAATCAAATAAGCCATAAAGAAGCCATATACAAATTGCAAATGCGTACATTGCAAAGGTTGGTCGTGACAAAACTGCAAGCGAGGTAAAAATCGTTGCAAATAATATTTTTTGGAGTTTGATTTTATCCTTTGTAAATATTCCCGACGACAGCAAAAAGTATAATCCTGCCGTGAAAAAAGCAAAGCCCGCTGCCTCCGACATTTCATAAAATTTAGGGCGACAAACGCAAAACAGTGTCCCCGAAGTTAACAATAGCATTATTTGCCCACAGGTTACAATGCTAAGTGGCATATCAGAAAACCAATTTTTTACTGCTTTTAGATATGCTGCACTAAGGAACATTGTCCCAATAATTGCGTAAAGCAAGCACGCATATATTGTTGGAAAATATAAACCTGTTATTAGATTATACGGTAAAAACAGTGTTAGTACTGGTGCTATGCCATAGTATGAGTAATATTTACCTTCATATAGCAAATGATCCCACAAAAACACTATACCTGAACGACTTCTTGCATCATAATCATACGGATTATCAAGCTCTAAAAGCTCATGTGGAACTTTGTTAATCAAAGACACCTGACCCGCTTTAAAGGCTTCTACCAGCTCATAACAAACCTGGTCCCCCCTTTGCCTTGAAAACACATCCGCAGGTCCACCACCCGTGAAGAACATAAACACAACAAACAATAGCAAGCATACAAACATTGTAGTTGTTACACCTACCAATATTCTTGTATCCACACTTTCTTTAAACTGTTTTTTAAAAGATGGAGAATTAAAAAGGCAATATACAAACGCAATTGATAGCGTTGGAATAAGCACACGGAAAATATTTAAATGAAACGGCACCTTTTGGTTTATTGCTATTCCTTTAATCTCTATTTCTTCGCCTTTATCGATTTTTGGAATAAACTTTAAAGTAGATGAATCACCAGCGAACGCACAAACCTCATATTTGCTGTTTTCGTCCCTTTTAATAAGCGTTGTTGGTCTTGTCGTTTTTCTATATGTTGCGGTCGTTGCCTCTGTAAAATACATTTCCACATCCATATGATTTCTTTTTATATTTTTTATTTCAATATCCAAATAGACTGTTGCAACATGGGTATTTAGCTTTGGTGTTTCTATTACCGTTGTGAAGCTTTTAGATTTAAATATATTATCATTTTTCTTTGATGGAGTAAGCCCTGTTAAGTAAAGTTCAGACACAGGGATATATTTTTGTTCATACCCCTTACCAATAGTGACAAAGCTCTTGTAATTAAATATAAAGACTTCCAAAACCACCATAACTGCAAGAGTTATGCATGTGAATTTTGCAAGCCTTGATCTAAAAACAGTGCCCTCAACATGTATTCCATTTCCTAATTTTTTTCTCATATATACACCTAAAAATATGTTTATTTAATTATTATCAATTTAACTAATCTTTATTCAGTTCTATTAAATATCGTGACAAAGCATCCTGCCAGTCTGGCAAGCGAGAAAAACCTGCATTATCCAAACATTTTTTTGAAAGGCGTGAGTTTTTGGGTCTTATCGCCTTTGCGCCAAACTCTTCGCTTGTAATTGCAACAACCTTTGTATTATATCCGCAACGCTTTACAATTTCTGTTGCAAAATCTGCAAAAGAACAAAAACCTTCATTTGTTACGTGATATATTCCATATTTTGAAGTATTTATCATATCACATATAATCACCGAAAGGTCTTTTGTATATGTGGGTGAGCCAATTTGGTCATTTACTACACTAATTTGGTCACGCTGACTTGCAAGGCGAACAATAGCCTTCACAAAATTTGTTCCATTTTTGCCAAAAACCCAAGAAGTACGCAAGACAAAGCTTTTATTGCAGTATTTCATTACTGCCTGTTCACCGCTGAGTTTTGATTCGCCGTAAACATTAAGAGGGTTTGTTTTTGAATCTATTTCAAACGGCTCTGTACCGTTACCATCAAACACATAATCCGTACTAATATAAAACAACTTTGCATCAATTTGCGCACAGGCTTTTGCTATGTTTTCACTGCCCTTTGCATTAACAAGCATACAAAGTTCCTGTTCGTCCTCAGCCTTGTCAACAGCAGTATATGCCGCACAATGTATAACAACAGTTGGCGACAGTTTTTTTATAAAAGCTGCCACTTGATCTTCACTCGTCAGGTCAAAGTCATCAGTGTCTGTGCCAACGCATTCTATTTTCCTTGAGTTTAATTCATTAAAAATGTCAAAACCGAGTTGACCGCCAACTCCTGTTATTAATACCTTCAAATAAAAACATCCTTTAAAAAGTTTTGTGCTAAAAATCCGAGTCACTTTGAGCAAGAAACGGTGCCTGCATATCTTTTTCAGACAAAATAGGATTTTCAATACCCCAGTCAACTGATATTTCTGGGTCATCAAATCTTATACTTCTGTCACATTCCTTAGAGTAAAAGTCATCAACCTTATATAAAATCTCTGTTCCATCCTCAAGTGCAACAAAACCATGTGCAAATCCCTTTGGAACAAAAAGCTGATATTTATTTTCTTCACTAAGCTCCACAGCAACCCACTTTTTATAAGTTGGAGATTGTTTTCTTATATCCACAACAACATCCATAAACCTTCCTCTTGTGCACGTTACGAGTTTGCTTTGTGCCTTTGGTGCTTTTTGAAAATGCAGACCTCTTACTGTTCCCTTTTTCTCAGTTCTGGAACGATTGTCCTGAACAAACATAACATCAATACCAAACTTTTTGTATCTTTCATATGAATATGTTTCCATAAACCAGCCACGATTATCCGCAAAAACATCTGGCTTGATAAGCAATATTTCCGATATTTCGGTTTTAATTACCTCCATATATATACCACCGTTCTAAAAACCCGCAAATGCATTAAGCCTGCGGGTTTGTTTTTATTCGTCTTCTTCGTCATCTCTGCCCCAATAGGGTCTTTCTCCAAAATTTTCTGAATAGAGAATTTTTCCGCTTGCTACACGCTTTAAATGCTCGCCATAGTTTGACTTTCCATACATTTGTGCTGACTCCAAAAGCTTACGTTTTGAAATCCAACGCATATTGTAAGCTATTTCCTCTGGTGCAGATATAATAATTCCTTGGAATTGCTCAACTGTTCTAACAAAGTTTGCCGCATCAAGCAGAGCATCAACAGTGCCTGTATCAAGCCATGCAAAACCTCTGCCCATCAGTCTAACATCAAGGTCACCAAGTTCAAGATACATCCTATTAATATCTGTTATTTCATACTCTCCCCTTGCACTTGGAGTGAGTTTTTTTGCAAATTCTACAACTCGATTATCGTAAAAATACATTCCTGTTACTGCATAATTTGACCTTGGGGTTTGAGGCTTTTCTTCAATTGAGACAGCTATACCGCTCCTGTTAAACTCAACAACACCAAAATCCTGTGGATTGTCCACATAATAACCAAATATCGTTGCTCTGCCCTCATTGTTGGCTGCTGTGCGTAGCATATGTCCGAGACCGTTGCCATAAAATAAATTATCACCCAAGACCATTGCAACGCTGTCATTGCCAATAAATTCCTCACCAATTATAAAAGCTTGGCCAAGACCCTTTGGCTCTTCCTGCACTGCATAAGAAAGCTTTATTCCAAACTTTTCACCGTGACCTAAAAGATCCTCAAACTTTGGTGTTTCGGTAGGTGTGGAAATAATAAGTATTTCACGAATACCTGCAAGCATAAGCATTGACAGTGGATAATAAATCATCGGCTTATCATACAAAGGAAGAAGCTGTTTACTCGTTACTGTTGTTAAAGGATAAAGACGAGTAGCAGAACCCCCTGCAAGAATTATTCCTTTCAAAATAACACTCCTAATTAAACCATACTGGTTATTTCTTATATATTTAGATGAAAATTCCAAGTTAACATACACCCCAATAATAATACTTTTAATAATATTAGTCAACTAAATTATTTATATATGACATCTTGACACAGTAAAAAAACAAGTGTATAATTAGCCCAGGCTAACAATTAGTCCAGGCTAACTTTTTTGAGGTGATTTTATGAATAAAGCTCTTGATAAACTACATATTGGCGAAAAAGGCACTGTTGTTTCTCTTGGATGTCATGGTGCCGTTAGAAGGCACATTATAGATATGGGTATTACTCCAGGTGCAGAAATTATTATGAAGAAAATGGCGCCTCTTGGAGACCCGCTTGAAATAAATGTTAGAGGATATGAATTAAGTTTGAGAAAGTCGGAAGCGAGTGAAATTGTTGTGGAGGTCTTAAAATAATGAAGTACAGGTATGCTCTTGCAGGGAATCCTAACTGCGGTAAAACCACACTTTTCAACGCACTTACAGGCAGTAATCAGTATGTTGGAAACTGGCCAGGTGTTACTGTTGAAAAAAAAGAAGGCGAATTAACTCATAATAAAGGTGAAGCAATTGTTGTTGATTTGCCTGGAATTTACTCTTTGTCACCATATTCTATGGAAGAAATTGTTGCCAGAAACTTTATTATAGATGAAAAGCCAGATTTGATTATAAACATTGTTGACGCTACAAATCTTGAACGAAACCTTTATTTAAGTTTACAGCTTGCAGAGCTTGGAATCCCTATGGTTATTGCTCTTAACATGATAGATATGTTGGAAAAGCGTGGAGATATTATTGACTATTCCCTTTTGTCATCTTTACTTGGCATAACCATTGTTCCAATTTCGGCAAGTAAGGATATAGGAATACATAAACTGTTACATGCTGCAAAACATGAAATAGTACATGCACAAAACCCTGACCATTGTGACAGACACACAAACACAGGCTCAATCCCAAATATTTATACTGATATTGTTAAAACTGCTGTGGAGCAAGTTGAAAAAATCATTGTAGGCAACTGCGAACAAAACAATATGCCACTACGCTGGTCTGCTGTTAAGCTTATCGAAGGTGATGTTCCAACACTTGAAAAGCTTAATCTTTCCGATACACAAATGGACTGTCTTGATGCTATTGTTGAAAGCCTTGAAACAGATAACATAGACAGAGAAATGATTATTGCTGATCAAAAGTATAAATATATTTGTAGCATTCGTGAAAAAGTTCTAAAGCGTGGAGCAAATAGTGACGAAATAACAATCTCTGACCGAATCGACAAAGTGGTTACAAATAAATATCTTGCAATCCCCTTTTTCTTTGGTGTGATGGCACTTATATTCTACGTCACATTTGGTTCTGTCGGTTCAAAGATTACAGAGCTTGTGGATTATTTTATGAGCAATATACTTATTACCTTTGTTCATAACTCACTTATTTCACTAGGTACATCTGACTGGGCAATCGGTCTTGTATGTGACGGAATATTGGGCGGTGTTGGAACCGTTATCACGTTCTTCCCCCAAATTTTGATTTTGTTTTTCTTTATGTCATTACTTGAAGATAGTGGTTATATGTCTCGTGCTGCTTTTATTATGGATAAATTGTTCCATTCTGTTGGGCTTTCGGGAAAATCCTTTGTTCCTCTGATTATGGGCTTTGGTTGTTCTGTTCCCGCAATTATGTCAACTCGTACTCTCGAAACGGATAAAGACAGACGACTCACAGCTATGCTTGTTCCTTTTATGTCTTGTGGTGCTAAAATGCCTGTATATTCTTTGTTTATAATCGCCTTTTTCCCAAGTCATAAGTGGCTATTGGTATTCTCGTTATATTTTTTGGGAATAATTGTTGCCATACTATGTGCTCTAGTTTTACAAAATACAGTGCTAAAAGGTGCCCATGCTCC
>Ga0074193_1002921_pt1 | contig 13943 bp, 13 predicted proteins | sample EPASupsiteHSE605_FD_64523 | JGI IMG/M metagenome (GOLD analysis project Ga0074193, IMG submission 64523) | Bioremediated contaminated groundwater from EPA Superfund site, New Mexico - Sample HSE6-05 | ecosystem: Environmental > Aquatic > Deep subsurface > Groundwater > Contaminated ... | reverse complement strand
TGGTTGTTTTTACCATATCTTTCTTTAAGGACTATATTCCCTTGATTATTAATTCCATAATCAGGACAATCTTTGTTCCAGCAAAAAAATTGTGAAAAATCGATTTCAGAAGTGATTCCAATCCCCCCAATAATAATAGATTTAAAGATATATAAAAATAAGTCAATGATTTAGGGACACGACCCAAAAACGGAACACTGACAAATCTCTTTCCTATTTCTTTTGATAATTCTGGTAAAGCCGCACTGCGTGCGTACAGGCTCCGTTAAAGATGCTAATAACGTTGCTCCGGTTCAATTAAGCTCACTAATTTAAAGGAGACTACTGCCGAAAAATAAGAATTGAGTTATGGATCTTCACCAAAAGTTAGTCCTCTTGAGCGAGCAAAGCGAGCGAAAAGGACCGCGTACTCCCGAGGCGCAATTCGGGCTTCGAAACAATTTTTAATCTACCGGTAGTTGAATCCTTATGCAAAAGAAAAAGCTTCTTCAGGATATCGGGCTTACTGCTTATGAAGCAGCCGCCTATCTATCCCTTTTGAAATTCGGGGTTTCCGAGGCAAACATTGTCTGCAGGGATGCCGAGGTGCCCTATGGGAAGGTATATACCGTCCTTGAGTCCCTGGCAGGAAAAGGTTTTGTAGAAGTCCAGACCTCAAGACCTAAAAAGTTCAGGGCGGTTGATCCTGACATGGCTTTGGATTTCTTTTTTGAGAAGAGAAAAGCTGAATTTGAAAAAGAAATGGAAGTATTAAAAGGCTTTGTCGAAGAAGCAAAACATGTCTTGAAAGCTGTGCCGACCCAGAAGCAAAAAAATGAGGTCTTCTGGACGACTGCCATAACCGAATCCGAAATCAAAAAATTTGCTATTTCTATCTACGGGGAGGTAAAAAAGTCAGTATATATAATCCCTCCGACTTTCGGAATTCCTATCGTTTCCTCCCTTCTGCCCGAAGTTGTAAAAGCTATTGACCGCGGGGTCAAAATCAGGCTGCTGATTTCCTACCGCTTTCGCTTTATATCTCTTGCTTCCGTGCTTTCAATGCAGGGAGAAGAAGCTTTCTGCAAACTGAAAAAAGGCATGGAAATCAGGGTTGTCCAAAATTTTAATTCCTATTTCGGGGTCATTGATGATAGTGTAGTAGTCCTGCTTCAGCTTCACCCGCAGGATCAGGACCGCATCCTCTCGGTCGTGAAAATATGGGATGCCGGGCTTGCAAAAAACCTTGGTGAGGAGTTCGAACTCCTCTGGAACAGTGGAGAGAAGCTTGACCTGGAAAAGATTGCTGAAGAATATGAGAGTTCCAGAGCTTCAGGAATAGATAAATAATATACATTATAAATACAATGTTACTAATATAACCAGTTAAATTGAAACAAAAGGACCGCGTACTCCCGAGGTGCAATTCGGGGTTTAATGATCTGTAAATTACTTTTAATTTATTATAATCTGCAGCCGTGAAAACCTAATGAAAGTGAAATATTAGTACATGGGCTTTAAGTTTTCTTGAGCGAAGCGAAGCTTGGCCGCTAAATTAACATTTTTCTGCTTCATTGAGCATTTTTTCAATTAATGATTTTGTGGAGGGGATATCCTCTTTTATCGTGCTCCAGATTACTTCGAAGTCAATCCCGAAATAACCGTGAATTACTTTATCACGGGTTCCAGTCATTTTTCTCCATGGGACTTCAGGATGTTTCTTTTTTAAGGATTCTGGCAGATTTTTTGTTGCTTCACCTATGATTTCAAGAGCTCTGATTACAGCATATACGGTTTTGTCATCTTCAGCGAATTCGTCAAAGTCTAATCCTTCAATAAAATTTCCAATTTTGTCAATTGAATCGAGAATGTCTCTTAAAAAATCCACCGGGTCTCGATCTTCGGCTTTCATAAAGCCACTACCTCGTTAAGAATACGCTTCCCAATATTGGGTTTTAGTGCACTTTTCATTACCAGATCTACCTTTACTCCCACAAGATCACTCAGGTAGTCCTCAAGTTCTATGTACTTAAACAGGCCGGGCTTCTTATCAAATTGTACCAGAACATCCAGGTCACTATCTTTGGTCTGCTCCCCGCGAATGTAAGACCCAAAAAGTCCAAGGTAGCTTACACTATATTTTTCTCTTAACTCGGGAAGATGTTGCCTTAATATTTTGATAAAGTATTCCGCATCTTTTAGATCTTGAGCAGACATTGTTTATGAAGGCCTCCCTCATTTCCACATGAATGTGGTTAAAACTCTGATTTTATCGCTAGAGAGAATATGAATATATATCTATTTGTCATTTTCTCCATTTTACCATTTTATCAAATGCCATCACAGGAAGTATCGTTGAAAATCAAATCAGCTCATTGTTTGCGTGACGAACTCGAAGAAAAGTTAATTTCCCAGTTTCTAAAAAGGAACACTAAACTACCCATTATACTTATCTGATATTAAGGAAAAGCCGCACTGCGTGCTTACAGGCTCCGTTAAAGATGCTAATAACGTTGCTCCGGTTCAATTAAGATCACTAATTTAAAGGAGGCTACTGCCGAAAAATAAAAATTAAGTTATGTATCTTCACCAAAAGTTAATCCTCTTGAGCGAGCAAAGCGAGCGAAAAGGACGGCGGGCTCCCGAATCACAATTCGGGCTTCGAAACGATTTTTAATCTACCGGTAATTGAGTCCCGTATGCAAAAGAAAAGGCTCCTTCAGGATATAGGACTGAATGCTTATGAAGCAGCAGCCTACCTTTCTCTCCTGAAATTCGGGGTTTCCGAGGCAAATACTGTTTGTAAAGACGCCGAAATCCCTTACGGGAAAGTATATACCGTCCTTGAGTCCCTGGCAAGAAAAGGTTTTGTGGAAGTTCAGGCTTCAAGGCCTAAAAAGTTCAGGGCGGTTGATCCTGATATGGCTTTGGATTTCTTTTTTGAGAAGAAGAAATTCGAATTTGAAAAAGAGGTGGAAGTATTAAAAGGCTTTGTCGAAGAGGCAAAACAAGTCCTTAAAGCCGTACAGGCTAAGAAGCAAAAAAATGAGGTCTTCTGGACAACGGCCATAACAGAAACCGAAATCCAAAAATTTGCAATATCCATCTACGGAGAGGTAAAAGAGTCAGTATATCCAATCTCTCCGGGTTTCCTGATCTCTCTCCGGGTTTCCTGATCTCTCCGAGTTTCAGAACGTCTAGTATTGCTGCCTATCTACTTCCGGAAGTATTAAAAGCTATTGACCGCGGGGTCAAAATCAGGCTGCTGATTTCTCATCCCATTCTGAATTCTCGCCACTTTACGTCTGTTGCTTCTGCGTTTTCAATGCGCGGAGAAGAAGCTTTAGAAAAACTGAAAAAAGGAATGGAAATCAGACTTGTCCAGAATTTTGATTCCTGTTTCGGAGTCGTTGACAACAACATGGTAGTCATGTTTCAGCTCCATCCCCTGGATAAAGACCGTATCCTTTCGGGAAAGTTTGGGACGAAGGGCTTGCAAAAAACATTGTTGAGGGGTTTGACCTTCTCTGGAACAGAGGAGAAAAGCTTGACCTAAAAAAAAGGTTGTCGAGGGATAAGAGTTCCAGAGCTTCAGGAATAGATAAATAATATGCATATAGATACAATATTACTAATATAACCAATAAAATATAATCAATAAAACGGCAATGGGGGTTAGTGAATATGGAAGAGCAAAAAGACCTGGAAAATAAAGAGTTACTGGAAAGTATGAGTGAAAAGCTGGGTTTTACCCCGCATATTCTTGAAATCCTTGGAGAACTTGACAGCGAAGCCCTGCTAAAATACAACAGATGCAATAAAAAATTACTGTCAGATGGTGCCCTGTCTGCAAAGACCAAGATCCTGATAGCTCTCGCAGTCGTTGCATCCAAGCAGTGTGAAAGGTGCACCGTCGTGCAGATGCAAAGTGCACTCAAAAACGGTGCTACCAAAGAAGAAATAATGGAAGTAATGGATGTTATATTCATAACTTCAGGGGCACCTGCTGTAGCGGCCTGCAGGGATGCATTGAAACTGCTCAAGTAAAATCAATTCTTTCACCTTTAAGACGATTTTTTTTCAACAGGTGCAGTAAAAGTGTACGACCACATTATGGTACCTGTAGATGTTTTATATTTTTCGTATAAAGTCAAACTTATGTTGGCGTACCTCACTGCAAGCAATGGGTATATTCGTGTTACCTCTCGATACTATGAAAAGCTCTATAACAAAACGTAGCTCATATAGTAAAATATATTTCATTATGGCAAAATTTAAATCATAGCATATTTATTTCAAAAGGTGGACTATTTTGAAATAGCGATTCTGCTATCTCTACTGCTATATCTGCTAGCTTTTATTATATACTTATTTCGAAAAATTAGCACAAACAACAGTATTAAAAATTACATATTCCGTTGGGCTATACAGACTTCAATATTTATAATGGGCTCTATAGTGGGCTCATTGATTGTCTCATTTTTTTCTCCAAACACGAGCTATTTTGCATTTTTATTTTTATACCCTATTTTTTTATTCTCAAGTTTTTTTGTTTACTCGTTTAGCAACCGACCAAGGAAATCATTTTCTAGTATGTACTATAACATTCAAAAAAATAAACGAAAAAACCATAAAAAAAGTGAAATAATAGATTGTCTTCAAGACAACTTAAAACGTTCAAAAGAAGAAATTTTGCTTCAGAACCTGACTTTGACAGTTAAGTAAAAATAAGTGCTCTTTGTTTTGTGTTATTCGGTCCAATGAATATAAACACAAAACAGAGAGCGTTTCCTACAATTCCGAACAAGAATATATGTGTTCCTATCGGATCGATTCTTGCTGTCCAATCCTTTTATGAAAAGCTTAATTTTTGTACTATTTTTAGCAAGCATAAAAGTAAGGGTTTTGATCTCAATAGTTTATTGATAGGCTTGGTGAGCTATAAGCTCACCGATAATTTTAGCATCAAAGAAGCTGGGAAATGGTTAAATCAGGAAGCAATTCTCGAGATCTTAAACCTTGAAAGATTCCATGAAAGAGTCCTTTACAGAACCCTTGAAATCCTGGGACGTAACAAAGAGGAAATCCTCTCGGATATTCTGGACAGTCTGTTTTCTGTTTATGATTTTGAAAAAACTGATATAAACCTGGACTGGACGAGTATAGTTCTTCACGGCACAAAATCCAAACTTGGTAAATATGGATACAGTAGAGATCATAGACCTGATAAATTGCAGATAACAGTTGGAGTTAGTGAACTCAAAAAACCCATAAACATACCTATCGGAATTACAGTGAATAGAGGAAACGTTCTTGACTTGCAGCATTTTCCTGACACTTATAACCAGGTAAAAAATAGGCTAGAAAAAGGCTCTCTTATTGTTTTTGATAAAGGAGCTAATACCGTAGACAATATTAAGCTTATACAAGAAGATAAGATGAAGTATCTCACTTCAATGAAGTTGAATACAAGTGACGACAAAATTATTGAGAATTTTGATCCCGGAATAGCTGAACTGGTAGATTCCAAAAAATGTATATATGGGATTAAAATAACTAGGCCAAGTAGCATCAAGTATTTTTATTACTCTGAATTTTTACAGAAGAAACAGTTGGAATCGAAAGCAAGAATTATTCTTAAGAAGTTACAGGAAGCAAAAGAGATCCAGGAAGTAATCGTAAAGAATAAAAAACTTCCCAAGAAATTCAGAGTCAACAATGAGTTGATTGAGATTGATTACTCATTTAGAACTAAGCTCGAAGAGCTTAGTGATCAAGAAGCAATAGAACTCCTAAAAAGCTCGATAATTAATGGAAGAGAAGGATTTTTTTGCCTAAAATCAAATAAGGATTTGACACTTGAAAAGGCATTGGAGATATATCGAGAAAAGGATTCTATTGAGAAAATATTCAACTCGTTAAAAAACGAAATTCAGATTAAGCCATTAAGGGTTTGGTCAGACGATAGCATTTATGGAGCTATTATCCTGGGCTTTATTGCTCAATTATTCATATCGCTAATGCGATATGAATTCAAGGAGATTAAGCATAGATCCACAAAATTCATCAAAAAAAGTTTGAGGAATTTGACACTTACAATCAAGTTCATCAAAAATAGAACCAAAGAATATATTTTTGCTAATTTTGACGGGATAAATAGCTTGATTGTAACAAAAAAGAATGGAGTTACATAGAAGACATAACAAATTTTTATAAATTTAGGTAACTTGTCAAGTTCAGTTAGACCAAAAATGAAGGGAAATATTCAGTACCAATTAGTGGATTCTGTCAAACTAAGGTTAAAGACGCTAATGATGTTGCTCCGGTTCAATTAAGCTCACTAAGTTAGAAAGGACTGCTGCCCAAAAATAAAAGTAAAGTTATAAAACTTCACCAAAAATAAGTCCTCTTGAGCGAAGCAAAGCGGAGCGAAAAGGACCGCGTACTCCCGAGGCGCAATTCGGGCGAGGCGCAATTCGGGGAAGAGGAAATTCCTGTTATGGGATTCTGGCTTGCGCGAGTTGAAGAGGTTTCCTTTTCCCTGCAGAACTCAGGCCAGTTTCCTTGCAAATACGATCCTTGATGCTTCCTTCATGTCAAGTACATGGAAGACTTCAAGCCCGTAATTTCCAAGCATCTCTATATATTCGGAAAAAGGAACGCTGTTCTCAAAACTATAGCCTGACCCTCCTTTTTTCACATCTTCAAAGGTCCAGAGGTTCCAGTCAAGGCTGAGAAGGAGGCTGGACTTCATTTTTTCATCAAGGACCTGCCTGGTTACGAAAATGCCTCCAGGGTTCAATGCCTCGGCAATTTTCGGGAGAAGAGAAGGCACTTTTCCTCCAGGGTTAAAGGAAGAAAATATAAGGTCGTACCCACTTCCGATTTCATCTTTAAAAAAATCTCCAGGAATCACATCCACATTTGATGCTCCATACTTCTCTATAAATTGCTTTGTTTTTTCAGTTACAGGAGGCAGGTCGAAAACAAAAGCCTGAAGATTTTCGTTTAGTTTTGCAAAAGCAATGGTATAGAGCCCATGCCCTCCCCCAAGGTCAAGCATCCTTTTGACGCTCCCGAAGTCAACGTTTTCCATAACAACCCGAACAGTTTCCTGAAGCATTCCACAGCGTGCATTTTCAGCCATGCAATGGATGATTTCCTCAAAAAAGGGGCCTTTCTCGAAGATCTCAGGTCCTTTCCTCATGATCCGGGGAAGACGAGCCCAGAGCTCAATATTCCTGAGCCTTTCGGCAAGATAATGCTGCTGCGAAAACGGCGAGCTTTCCAGAAGATAAATAGCGCTGAGCTCCGAAACCATGTATACGGCACCCCCGTTTTTTGCTCCGTTATTCAGGATCTTGTCTTCGGATCTGTCTTCAGAGACTCCTTTATTTCTTTCCTGCCTCTGTACATTTTCCTTTTCCTCATGTTCTCCTTCTTCAAACCTGTCAAGAAGACCAAGGCTGTGAAGGGCTTCACAGAAGTGAGGCATAAGCACAGGATCGCAACCAAGCTTTTCAGCAAGAGCCCCTGCTGATAAGGGAATTTTAAGAGCTTCAAACACCCCTAGCTCAAACGCAGTAGCGATAAGCCTGCATTCTCTTAAACCCTGAACAGAAGAATCAAGAAGCTTGAAAAGACGGTCGGCTTCTACCTCAGGTTTTTGCATTAAGTCGGTTGCTGTTCCTTTTATATCGTCCGGTTTACGATCCGGCCTGATTTCTTCATTTATTTCTGCTCTGTTTATTTCTTTGTTTTGCAACTTGCTTTCCATATCAGGTTCTATTTTTTCTTGAATTTTGTTTTCCATGCTATCTCTCCTTTTCTATCTCTCCTTTTATTACTTCTTCATATCTTTCTGATTCGACAACGCATTATTCACAATTAAATAATGAAAAACGAATTAAGTAGAAGTGATAATTCTGACTCATGGGTGTAAAAGACTCTCAAGTACTACCTGAAATCAATAATCTTTCCTTCCTCCATGAGAGCAATTTCATCACTCATCCATTCAACCACCTGAGTATCATGGGAGATGAACAGAAAACTAATCCCGTAATCGGTCTGCAATTTTTTTAGAAGGGAAAGGATCTGGGCCTGGACAAGGGGATCGAGCATGGAAGTAGGCTCATCCGCAACTATGAACTCAGGCTTCATCCCAAGGACTCTTGCTATTGCGACCCTCTGAAGCTGTCCTCCACTCAATTCTCCGGGATAACGGAAAAGAAGTTCCTCATTCAGGGAAACAATCTCAATAAGTTCCTGCACCCTCCCCCGTTCTTCATCTCCTGTGCAGAGCCTGTGCAGCCTCAAAGGTTCGGCAATGGCATCATAAACCTTCATCCTGGGGTTCAGACAGGACCCCGGGTCCTGAAAAATAATCTGCATTCTGGTCCCCAGGCCTTTCAGGGAGCTGCCTCTGAGTCCTGATATGTCCTGGCTATCAAAAAGGACTCTTCCAGCTGTCGGCTCCAGCAGCCTCAAAACTGTTCTTCCAAGTGTGGATTTTCCACAGCCGCTTTTTCCGACAAGCCCGAGGGTTTTTCCCCTCGCGATTTCAAAACTGACTCCGTCAACAGCCCTGTGGACCTGCTTTCGGAAAAACCCGGAATAATAGTACTTTTTCAGGTTCTCTACCTTCAACAATGCCATATCTCCTCCGAGAACTCAAGAGCAGACTTTGTGGGAAGGGCAAGCGGCGCTGCAGTTTTATCCATCCTGCCCTTTTCACAGAGCAGGCATCGGGTCAGGCTCTTTTCCTCGAGTTCCAGTAGAGCAGGATGGATCCGGGAGCAGGCGTCGAGACGGAAACTGCAACGTGAATGGTACCTGCAGCCGGAAGGGGGAGAAACAAGACCTGGTGGCTGGCCCGAAACGGTTCTCAGCCCTTTTCGGGGAAGGGAATGCAGCAGGTCAATGGTGTAAGGATGTTTGGGATTGGAAATGACCGTATCTGCCTTCCCGATTTCAACGATTTCTCCGGCGTACATGACTGCAATTCTGTCTGCGAACCTGCCGGCAAACTCCAGGTCGTGTGTAATCAGGAGCATGGAAGAGTTCTCATTTCGGACAAGCCCGACAATCATGTCTGCAATTTGCATTTTTGTCTCAGGGTCAAGTCCTTTTGTAGGCTCGTCTGCGATAAGAAGCCTGGGCCTGAGGGCAAGCCCTATTGCGACCATAACCCTCTGCAGCATCCCACCGCTGAACTGGTGAGGGTACTCGCACCCTCGAAAAGAGCTTATTCCCACAAGTTCAAGCATCTCTGCAGTTTTCTTTTCTGCTTTCTTTTTTCCCATGCCCTCATGGTAGCGGTAGATTTCTGCAATCTGCCTTCCTACCGAAAGGACAGGATTGAGGCAGGCTGAAGGGTTCTGGAATATAATCCCTATTTCTTTTCCTCTAAGGCCTCTCATTTCCTTTTCAGAAAGAGTTAGAAGATCAGTCCCCCTGTAAACTATTTTCCCTTCGAGCCTTGCTTTGCCTGGGAGCAACCTCAAAAGGGCTTTACTAAGGGTGGTTTTTCCACATCCAGTCTCTCCGATAAGCCCCAGAATTTCTCCTTCCCCAATCTCCAGGGAAATATCCTCATTGGCTCTTACAATGCCTTTTGTGGTTCTGAAAGAGACATTCAGGTTTTCTATAGAGAGGAGAGGAGAACTCACCTTGCCAGCACCTCCTGTTCAGCAGACTGGCCTAAGCTGTCTCTTAACCCGTCTCCTGCAAAGTTGAAGGCAAAGACTGTGAATATGATCATAAGACCCGGGAAAAAAGTAAGGTGAGGAGCTGTGCGCAGGTACGGAATCCCGGATTTGAGCATTGAACCCCATTCCGGGTCAGGGGGCTGGATTCCGAGCCCGAGGAAACTCAGAGCAGAGGCAAAGATTATCACATGTGCAATCTCTAAAGTTCCAAGTACGATTACCGGTTCAATGCAGTTTGGAAGAATGTGTTTTCGCATGATGTAGAAACTTGACGGTCTCAGAGCCCTTGCAGCTTCTACAAAATCTCTCTCCCTCAGAGACAGGACCTGCCCGCGTACAAGCCTTGCATAGGCAGGCCACTGAGTAAGGGAAAGGGCAAGGACAACACTTGAAAAACCAGGGCCCAGCAGCCCTGCAATCATAAGGGCAAGAATGATGTTGGGAAAAGCCATCACTATGTCTACCCCTCTCATCAGGATTTCGTCCAGCAAACCTCCTTTATACCCTGAAAGTAACCCGAGGGAAGTGCCTGCAATTGACGTGGCTGCAACTACTAGGATTCCGATGCCCAGAGAAATGCGTGTGCCGTAGATTACCCTTGAAAAAATGCAGCGTCCAAGCTCATCGGTTCCGAAAGGATATTCAGGACATGGACCAAGAAGCCTGCTGTCAAGCCTCTGGGCAAGAGGGTCATTCGGAGCGATCCTGGGGGCAAACAGTACAAAAATGCACAGGACAGCGATAAGCAGGATGCTTGAGACTGCAAGCCTGTTTTTTCCGAAATCTCCGAGACTTGGCTTTCTTTCTGACATGCCTGTCTTTTCAGTCGTCTCAATGTTTTCAATCATGTCTTTCATACCTGATTCTCGGGTCAAGCACTGCGTAGAGAATATCGACTGCAAGGCTGGAAAGGGAAAAGAGCACTGCAATAAAAAGGACACAGCCCTGAATCATGGAAAAGTCCCTTGCAAATATCGAATCAACAAGGAGTTTTCCTACTCCTGGCCAGGAAAAAACTGTTTCCACAATCACAGCCCCTCCAAGAAGGTAGCCGAATTGCATTCCTGCAAATGTGAGAACAGGGAGGAAGGCATTTTTCAGGGCATGCCGGAAAAGGACAGTGAGTTCGTCAAATCCTCTGGCACGTGCCGCTACAATGTATTCCTGATCCAGTACTTTCAGCAGGCTGGCACGGGTAAGCCTGGCTGTAACTGCAGACATCGAGCTTCCAAGCGTAAGTGCAGGAAGTACAAGGTGTTTTGGGCTTCCGTACCCGAAACTTGGGAATATGTGAAGAGTCAGAGCAAAAAGCCAGATAAAGAGAATCCCGAGCCAGAAGTTCGGGATAGAAACACCTATCAGGGAAACAAACATGCAGCCGTTGTCAAGCAGAGTATTTTTCCTGAGCGCGCTCAGGATTCCCGCAGGTAGGGCGATCAAAAGAGAAATCAGCAAGCCAGCAACTGCAAGTTCTGCAGTTGCAGGCAGTTTCAGAAGGATTTCTTCAAGAACATCTTCTGAGGTTACAAGCGACCTGCCAAAGTCCAGATGCAGCAGGTGATCCAGCCATATGAGATACTGGATATGTACAGGGGCATCAAGTCCTTCTGCTTCCCTGAGGGATTCAATCTGGCCTGCACTCAGATCCTGTCCGTATCTTGCAAGAGCTATAAGCTCTGCAGAGTCGCCTGGCGCAAGGTACATCGCAGAAAAAGAGACAAGAGTCACTCCTGCGATCACAAGCGAAACCATGGCCAGACGCTTTGCTACGTATTTCCACATAGATATTCTTCCGATCTGTCCTGTTTTTCTTCCGAGTTGTCTATTTTTTATCTGTCCTGTTTTTCTTCCGAGTTGTCTATTTTTTTATCTGTCCTGTTTTTCTTCCGAGTTGTCTATGTTTTATCTGTTCTGTTTATCTTCCCACCGTCCTGCTTTTTCAGTTTTTTCAGCCTTCCAGTTTCGGAACTTTATTTGAGTTCACTCCTTTTCCAGATAGACTCCAGAAAGGTTCAACCAGGGGTCTTCAGAGCTTATTACATAGCCTTTTACTGAAGGCCCGGTTGCGACTACCTTTTCCTCATGTACAAGGTAAAAAGCCGGGACTTCTTCTATCACAAACGTCTGCAGGGAATGATAGAGTTCCTCCTGTTTTTGCGTATCTACAGTCGTATCTGCTGCATTTACGAGCTGGTCATAGGTCTCATTGTGGTAGTGGGAGTAAGGACTCATGGAATGGTGAACGAAGAAATGCTTCGGGTAAGGACCCCAGACAAAATACCCGGTTCTGAGTATCATACCAAAGTCTCCCGTGCTTTCGAGTTTGTTGATGGCTCCCTCATCCAGCACCTGGATTTCCACATCCATTCCGATTTCCCTGAGGTTTTCCTGCACAACCTGAGCCATAGGGGTGTGCCTTGCTGCCCAGACGCCTTTGCTCACGAGAAGGGTTATGTTCAGGGGGCTTCCGTCTTTTTCTACAATTCTGTCCCCATCGGAATCATTCCATCCTGCCTCTTTAAGGAGAGCTTTTGCCTTATCAAGATCTTGCGTATATGTTTTCAGGTTAGGATCCGAATACATCATAACAGGAGAATAGGGCCTTCCACCCGCTGGCTCTCCAATACCGTCAAGAACTTCGTTTACGAGGGCTTCTGTATCGATTGCATAAGCGACACTCTGCCGTATTTTTGTGTCGTTGAAGGGGTTTTTATCACAGTTGAACTGCAGGAAATCCGTAAAAGTAGTAAGCTTCCTGTGCACCTGGATGCCATCTTCGGCTTCGAGCCTCTTGACATCGTACTCCGGAACCTTGATGATCATGTCCAGTTCCCCGTTTTCAAGAGCCATTACCCGCGTAGATGCATCCGGGATCACTTTAAAAATAATCTTGTCAAGAAGAGACTTATTTCCCCAGTAGGCATCATTTCTTGTGAGTACTATTTCCTGATCTTTTGTCTGTGTGCCAAATTTAAACGGCCCTGTCCCTACAGGTTTGACGAAATTCCCTTCTTTATCAAGACAGCCTGGACCCATTACAGGCCAGGCTACATGGGTCAGGTAGAAAGGCAGAGGCATGGGTTTTGCGAGAACAAATTTCACAGTGTAGGGGTCGAACGCCTCTACACTTTTAATCGGTTTTAATACTGCCTGCCTTACATAGGCCTTTTCGGAGTAGGAAAAAACAACCGAATCCGCATTGAAAGGTGTACCGTCATGGAAGGTCACATTCTTGCGCAGGTGGAAGATCCAGGTCGTCCCGTTGTCAGGGGTTTCCCATGACTCGGCTAGACCGGGAGTAATATTAAGGTCAGAGTCAAGCCTTACAAGGGTTTCATAGACCTGAGCCCAGACAAAACGGGCATCACCATCTGCAAATTTATCAAGATACCAGTTGCTGATATCTGAACTTATACCCACAACAAGCTCCTGGAGGTTTTCTCTGGAACCGGCTCCTTTCGCAGTTCCATCCTTTTCTTCACCTATGCAGGCGCTTGCTCCGATTATGGCAAGAAGTATGCAGGTGAGTAACGTGAACTTGAAATTTTGATTCATAAGATAATCCTCAATTTTTGTTAAACGGACTTTTAAGGGTGATTCTTCTAGAGGAAATCGAAAATTTCGACCTCTCTCCAATTAAAAACCTTGATACAAGTACAACAAAAGCCAGAAGTTTTCAAGTTCCTGCAACTTAGAAATACTCTGACTACTTCGAAACACTTCGACTAATTCGAAATACTCTGACTACTTCGAAATACTCCGACTAGATAAGGCATAAGAATGTAAGAGATAGAATATTTTTTTCAAAAATTTTGGATTTTGAGGAAATTACATATGAATAAATATTAATTTAGTAGAATATTGTAACATTTTATTAGATAAAAGAGTTTTCTTATAATATGAAGAGTAAACACTGTTAATCAAAGGTATTACCTGACCGAAAAGCTCTTTTCCCTTTTCTGTAGCGAAAAAAAGACCTGCATGCTAAAACTGCGGAGAGGAAAGCTCCGGTTCTAAACCAACAGAGAAAAATGAAAACTAGTGTCACGAAAACTTAATTGTGGATCATCAATTTAAGGTCAAAACCATATCAGCTGATGGAAGCTACCAAGTAATATGTTCGATAATTAGGTTTTTACGATACTAGTGCATCGATTCCAAAATATGTCAAAAAATAAGTGTATGAATTTATATCAAGGAGGGATGAATGCATTATACATTTCTCAGCTAGTCTCAAACGAATATTTGAACCACGGA
>Ga0074193_1002919_pt1 | contig 13978 bp, 11 predicted proteins | sample EPASupsiteHSE605_FD_64523 | JGI IMG/M metagenome (GOLD analysis project Ga0074193, IMG submission 64523) | Bioremediated contaminated groundwater from EPA Superfund site, New Mexico - Sample HSE6-05 | ecosystem: Environmental > Aquatic > Deep subsurface > Groundwater > Contaminated ... | reverse complement strand
TCCTCCTGATCGTCTTCGCGGACGTGCGCTGGTTCCTGGTCCTCCTGATCTTCTTCGCGCTCGGTTCGGGCACGACCCGGTACCGGTTCGACTACAAGCGGCGGCTCGGGGTCGAGGAGGGCAAGAGTGGCGTTCGCGGGTACCGGAACGTCTTCGCGAACGGGATCGTGGCCGCGGCGGCCGCGGTCCTCTACGGCGTGACCCAGCACCCGGCCTGCATTGCGCTCTTCCTCGGCGCGGTCGCGACGGCGGCGGCCGACACGGTCGCCTCCGAAATCGGAGTGACGGGCAAGACGCCGTACCTGATCACGACCTTCGAGCGGGTCCGGCCCGGGACGAACGGCGGGGTGACGCTCGTGGGCGAGGTCGTGGCCTGCGCCGCCGCGCTCGTGATCGGGCTCGTGGCCCTCGTCGCGGGCGTGGCCACCCCCTCCATGATGCTCGTGACCGTGGCCGCCGGGTTCGTGGGCACGAACGCGGACTCGCTCGTGGGAGCCGTCTTCGAGAACCGGGGACTGATCGGCAACTCGGGGACGAACCTCGTCGCGACCCTCGCGGGGGGCGTCTTCGCCGCGCTCTTCTTCTTGAGGTGATACGGGAGAGGAGGCCGACAGGCCCGGTGTCGAGCCACGCCTTCGCCTCAGAGGAGCTTGGAGAGAAGGAAGGAAGTCGCGAAGCCGAGCACGGTCACCATGCCCGAGAGGCTGTGCGCCTCCGAGAACGCCTCGGGGATCATGGTGTCCGCGACCATGGCGAGGACCCCCCCGGCCGCGAAGGCGAGAACCAGTGCGTTGACCCCCGGGCCGAAGTGCCCGAAGAGCACGTACCCGGCCAGGGAGGCGACGCCGCTGACGGCGGCGATCGCGGCCCAGAGGAGGAGGACGGACCGAGCACGCCACCCCCGTGCCTTCAGACCCGCGGAGCTCGAGAGCCCCTCGGGGATGTTGGAGAGGAAGATGGCCAGGACTGTCGGGATGCTCACGGTCGCACCGCCAAGGAGGGTGAGGCCGATCGCGATGGACTCGGGGATGCCGTCCATGACCGATCCCGCGGCGATCGCCAGCCCGCTGCCCTCGAACTCGTCCTGAGGGATTAGCGCGGATCCCGAACGCTTCCGGTGCTTCGCGCCCCTCCTGGCCAGGAGGACATTCGCGGTCGTGAAGACGAGGCCGCCCGCCACGAGGCCCGGGATCGAGGAGTCCGCGCCGCCCAGGGCGAACGCCTCGTCGAGGAGCTCGAACGAGATCGCGGACAGCAGCACCCCCGAGCCGAAGGCCATCACCGAGGCGACGACACGCGGCGGCGCGGCGATCCAGTAGCCGGCCGCGGCTCCGAGGAGCAGGGCCGTGCCTGCGAAGAGACCCCACCACCCGGCAAGCGCCCACTCGGGAAACACGAAGACCACGACCCTCCGTCGAAAGGATACGCCGTGCTAACTTATACGATCCTGCCGAAGACGGGGGAGCCCGTCACCGCTCGGCCGTCTCGAACCGCTCGAGGTAGCACTCGCCGAAGGACTGTCTCTGTCCGGGTTTGAGTTCCAGGAGGAGGTGGTCGGCGTGCTCCGAGCAGACGTAGGCAGAACAGCACCCGAACGACTGGAACCCGATCGCGTCCCTCTCGCAGTGCTCGCACTTCTGTTTCTCCGCCATAATGACTTCTGTCGGCGTCGTCTCCTATTACGTCTTTTCCCGGCCCCGGAGACCGTGTGCCCGCCCCGTCCGGACGGGCCGCCGACGAGGCCGCCGACGGCAGGCGTTATGCCACTTCACGCGGCAAGCATCCGTCCCGGGTGACGGCGCGTCGTTCGACCCCGCTGGAGGAGATGGAGACGCCCGGGCCCCACTCTAGGACCTCAGCAGCATGGCGAGGCCGTGACCGACGACTTCCTCCCGGGTCATCGCGACCTCGCCGGCTTCGATCACGGCGAGGATCCCGTTCAGCACCCGTACGATCATCACGCCCAGGAACTCGAGGGGCAGGTCGGGGAGGACGCCCTCCCGGACGGCCGCCTGCACGAGCCCGAGCATCCACGCGAGCTCGTCGTGCGCCTCGAGCTTCACCTCGTCCCGGATGTCCGGCAGGTAGTCGATCTGGTCGAGGAGGTGGACCTTCTCGGGGTTGGCGAGCCCCCAGGCGATGTACGTGTGCATGCACCGCTCGAAGCGCTGCCGGGCCGGCTCGGCCGGGTCGTCGCCGGCGCGGAGCGCCTCGGCGATCTCCCTCTTGATCGAGATATGCAGTTCGCAGACGAGGCGGCCCTTTTCGGGGAAGTAATGAAAGAGGGTCCCGGTCGAGACCCCGGCCTCGCGGCTGATCTGCGACGTGGGGGTGGAGCGCACGCCCTGGAGGGCGAAGAGCCGGAGGGCGGTCGCGAGGATCCTCTCCCGGTTCCCCGGGGCCTCGTCCCTCTTCCGTCGGTTCGTGGTCTTCATCGTGGGTCTGGCCCGAGCGCGGTCCACTCTCGGCCTCGAAACGGGGTCTCCTGCCGCATCACTCCTTGACCTCGGTCGAGAAGAGCAGCCGGGCCAGGGGGAGGATCGCCTTCGTCCGCAGCCCGCCGAGCGTGCCCGAGACCTTCGCGAGCTCCTGCGGGATGGCGATCTGTTGCGGGCAGGCCTTGGTGCATCTGCCGCAGGTGCGGCAGAGGGAGGCGTCCGATCGATCGCCCATGGCCCCCATCAGGCTCATGCCGTACATGCCGCGGGTAAAGAGGCGGTTGCCGCCCATGCCGTAGAGGTTGTAGAGGTAGAAGCACTGGGGGATGTTCACCCCGGCGGGACACGGCATGCAGTAGCCGCAGCCCGTGCAGCCGACCTTCATCATCCGGCCGTACGCGGCCGCTACCCCTTCGACCGTGGCGAGGTCGGCTGGGGTCATGGCGTTGGGGAGAGCGTCCTCGGCGGTCCGGAGATTCTCGTCGATGTGCCGCTCGTCGTTCATGCCCGAGAGGACGACGGTCACCTCGGGGTGGTCCCAGACCCAGCGCAGGGCCCAGGCCGCCGGGGACCAGTCCCGGCCGCTCCGCCGGTAGAGGTCCTCCGCCTCCTTCGGGAGGTTCGCGGCGAGCATGCCCCCCCGGAGGGGCTCCATGACCATGACGGCGAGGTCCCGTTCGGCCGCATACCGGAGGCCCTCGGTCCCGGCCTGGGTGGTCTCGTCGAGGAGGTTGTACTGGATCTGGCAGAATGTCCAGTCGTAGGCGTCGACGATCTCCCTGAAGGTGCGCAGGTCGCCATGGAAGGAGAAGCCGGGGTTCACGATCTTCCCCGAAGCCCGCGCTCCGTCCAGGAACTCGAGGACGCCGAGGTCCCGGAGCTTCGTCCAGTTCCGCGCGTCGAGCGAGTGGAGGAGGTAGTAGTCGATCCGGTCGGTCCGGAGTTTCCTGAGCTGGATCTCGAGGATCCGGTCCATATCCTCGCGGGTCTTCACGCTGAAGGGCGGCAGCTTGGTCGCGAGTTTGACCTTCTCGCGATAGCCGTCCTGCAGGGCCCGGCCGAGAAACCGCTCGCTCTCGCCGCCGTGGTACGGGACGGCCGTGTCGACGTAGTTGACCCCGCGGTCGATCGCATCGCGGAGCTGACGGGTGGCCCGCTCCTCGTTGATCCGGCCCATCCGCATGGGGAGGCGCATGGCGCCGAATCCCAGGGCGGAGAGCCGGTCGCCGTTCTTGGGTACTGTTCGGTATTGCATGACCGTCACATCGCTCGATTAGACTGAACGCTCTAGACTGAGTAGTCGATTTGATCGAGAAGATGATAAGGGTATGGTCATGCGGTTTCCTCCCCGGGCGGCGCACAGAGCGAGGGTCGGGACGAGCGATACGAGGTACGAACGACCTGATAAGGCGATTCCTCGGCGTTGCCGCCGGGGAGCCGATCGATCTCCTGACCCCCGACGGTCGTCCTGCGACGGGTACCCCACCCGGACCTCGCGGTGACGATATGGATGGACCCGACAGTCGTCAGGGACCCCCGGCAGATCCGGTGAGGGCAATGGCAGTCCGGCGGATGCTCCGGAACGATCTCGGGTGATCGTTCCGAGACGAGACGGAACCGCGACGTCCGGCGCGGCCCCGTGTAGGAATGCTTATTGCATAGCTGTGGTGAGACATCAATATACGAGGAATTCAATGAGACCGCGTCCCCTGATCCTTGGCATACTCCTGCTGGCCCTGCTCTCCACGTCGGCGGCGGCCCTCCCAGAGACCTATTCGTACCTGGAGAGCTGGGTCGTCGAAAATGCCCCATCGGAAAACTCGCAATTCGGCGGAATGACCTCACACGGCGGCTCCGTGTACCTGGCCGATTCGGGCAGCCAGTGCATCCGCGTCTTCTCTTCGACGGGTGCTCTCGAGCATATCTGGGATATGGTGGACTTTCCCGGGTTTAGTGCGGGTCCATACTTCGTCGCCGTCAACTCCTCGGGCTATATCTACGCCACCGCGGAAAGTGTGGGAGAGCCCCTGATCGGGCGCGTCTATGTCCTGAATCCCGTGGGGGGCTATGAGTTCTCCTGGTCCCAAACGGAGCCCGGCGAGGTTCCGCAATCACTCGGAGATCCCAGGGGGATCGCCATCGGCCGGGACGAGCATGTCTTCGTCGCCGATAGCCGGCTGCATCAGGTCGACGAGTTCACGCACGATGGAACGTTCGTCCGCACGTACGGAGGCTCCGGCTCCGGGGAGGGCGAATTCATCTATCCGCTGGGTGTGGCCGCCGCTCCAAACGGAGCCATCTTCGTCTGTGATGCAGGAAACTACCGGATCGTCCGGTTCCTCCCCGGAAGCGACTGGAGCAGCAGCTGGTTGGCGTGGCCGTTCTCGGGCACCATTCCGTACGGCGCCGCCACCGACACGCAGGGCTCCGTGTTCATTACAAACGCGTACCTGGGTGTCTATACGGGTATCCGCGCCGGCCACGCCGACTCGAGGCAGACGAGGGATATCGGCGCGGGAGAGAAGGCCGTCTACAAATACTCCGCCTCGGGAGCGCTTCTCGCCTCGTTCGGAGAGTTCCCCGGTTTCGGCTTCATATCGGCCGGACCGAACTCCCGTAACAGCACCACCCGCATCTCCACGATGCCCGCTCCACCCTACCGGGACATATTCATGAACCCGTCCGGGATCGCGGTCGATCCCTCGGGGCGCGTCCGCGTTACCGACTCCGTGCTCCCCGTGATCGAGACCTACATTCGTCCCGTATCGGGGCCGGTCGCTGCCTTCTCGGGCTCGCCCCAGTCGGGCGGCGCGCCCCTCACGGTCGTCTTCCTCGACTACTCGACCGGTGCATCGACGTGGTCCTGGGACTTCGGCGACGATACGAACTCCACCGCACAGAACCCGACGCATGTCTACACTGCTCCCGGCCTGTACACTGTCTCGTTGACGGTCACGGACGGCGCCGGCGGGACGGCGACCGAGACCAAGTACGGCTACATCCAGGTGACCGGAAAGCCGACGGCGGACTTCGAGGCGAACGTCACGAGCGGCCGGGCGGCCCTCGCCGTGCAGTTCACCTCGAACACGACCGGTGCGACCGCGTGGACGTGGTACTTCGGTGACGGGTCGACGTCGACCGAGCAGCACCCGGTCCACGTCTATACCACACCGGGCGTCTACAGTGTCTGGCTCGTCGCCTCGACCCCGGGATACGGCAGTGTCATCGTCTCGAAGCCGGGCTACATCCGGGTCACGGACCCCCCAGCGGTCGACTTCGTTATGAACGTCACGAACGGGACAGTGCCCCTCGCGGTCCGGTTCACGGACACGTCGACCGGCGCCCCCTTCTCCTGGTGGTGGGACTTCGGTGACGGCGGATACTCGTTCGAGCAGCACCCCACGCACACCTTCACGATGACGGGGAACCACACGATCACGCTGACCGCGCACTCGGTGAACGGCTCGGGACAGGTGACGCATAACGTGACCGTGGAGCCGATCGTCACGCCGACGCCCACCATGACCGCTTCCCCCACGGCCACGCCAACGGTCTCGCCGACCGCGACGGTCGGCCCGACGCATACGCCCTACCGGTCCGTGGCGCTGCCGGGCCGGGTGGAGGCCGAGGACTACGACCTCGGCGGCGAGGGCGTGGCATACCACGACGGCACGCCGGGGAATATCGGCGGCATCTACCGGAAGGACGACGTCGACGTCGAGCGGATCGACACTGGCGACCCGACTCCGAACGTCGGCTGGATCCGCATCGGGGAGTACCTGACGTACACCGTGAACGTCAGCCAGGCCGGGACGTACGACATGACATGCCGGGTATCCTCGAACCGGACGGGGAGATCGTTCGAGGTGTACCTGGACGGCGAGACGGCACCGCGGACCCGGGTGGCCGTCCCGAAGACCGTGACCACGACCGTGGCGAACGTCTCGGTGCCGTACACGGTCGAATGGCCGTACTTCACGAACGTGGTCGCACGGATCGAGCTGCCGGCCGGCTGGCACACCCTGCGGTTCAACTTCCCGATGGACTACCTGAATCTGAACTGGATGGAGTTCACCCCGCGGGCCGCGTAACCCGCCGCGCCCCTCTTTTCCGACAGGAACCGATCCCCCGGACGACTCCGCCGATCGATACCGGGGCCCCGGGAGATCGACGGCAATGGCCGAGGCCTTAAAGTCCTTGACTCAGTACACGTGAAAGACTGATCCACGATGCTCGAACGACCCGGAAGAAGAGACATCGTGCTCCGGTTGAGCGCGGTCGTCGCCGCCGTCATCACCGTCACCGTCTGCGGCTGCCTGCATATGTCCGGGTCCGCATCGTCGCCGGCTCCGCCGTCCTACACCATCCTCAACGCGACCGAACCGGTCCGCTCGCACTACGAACCCGGCGAGATCCCGCGCCTCTATCGGGCGGCGGAGGAGAGGGCGAACACGACGCTCGACGCCATCCCCGCTCTCCCCGACGGCGACCGTTCGATCGAGACCACCCTGCTCGCGTTCGAGACGGCGATGACCGACTATCGCGATGCCGTCCAGCCGCTCTGCCTGATGGGAGACGTCTACCCCGACCCGGCGATCGCGGCCGAGGGGGTCGCGTGCAAGGAGGCGAAGGGCGCCTACACGACCTCGGTATACTCGCGGCGGGACCTCTACGACGCCCTCAGGAGCGCCGCTCCCCGGTCGCCCGAGGAGGCGCGGCTCCACACCGTCACCCTCCGACAGTTCGAGAAGAACGGCCTCGGGCTGCCGGACGAGCGACTGACGACGGTCAGGGCGCTGAAGGCCGACCTGAACCGCTGTCAGGTGCGGTTCCTCGCGAACCTGAACAACGACAGCACCGCGCTCGAGTTCTCGAACGAGGAGCTGGCGGGTCTCCCGTCGTCGGCGATGGCCGCCTTCGAAGAGACGGCGCAGGGAACCCGGCTCGTCCCCGCACAGTACCCGGGGTACGTGGCCGTCATGACGAATGCGGACCGGAGCGAGACGCGGAAGCGCATGTTCGCGGCCTACAACAACCGGCAGGCGGCGAATAACACGCCGCTCCTGGAGGAGGCGATCGTGCTCCGCCAGCGGATCGCGGAGGAGCTCGGGTACGACACCTGGGCCGACTACCAGATCGAGGGCCGAATGGCCGGAAATACGTCGACGGTCATGGCCTTCCTCGCCTCTCTCCAGGCACCGCTCCGGGAGAAGAGCCGTGCCGAGCTCGCCGAACTTCTCGCGGTGAAACGGGCGCTCGAACCCTCGTCCGTCGCCGTCGAACCGTGGGACGTGCCGTACCTGCAGGAGCGGCTGAAGCGCGAGCGATATGCTTACGACGAGGAGACGGTCAGGGAGTACTTCCCCGTCGACCGCGTCCTGGACGGGATGTTTGGGATCGCCGGCTCGCTCTTCGACGCGCAGTTCGAGGAGGTCCGGGACGCGAAGGTCTGGGCGCCCGGGGTGCGGCTGTACCGCGTCGCGAATGCGACCGACCGCGGGACCGTCGGGTACCTGTACCTCGACCTCTACCCCCGCGAGGGGAAGTACGGCTACTTCGCGGCCGAGTCGATGATCCAGGGGAGGGAGGAGAACGGCTCGTACGCGACCCCCGTGGTCCTCGTCATGGGGGCCTTCAACCCGCCGGAGAGCGGTCGGCCGGCCCTGATGAACCCCGAGGAGATCGAGACCCTTTTCCACGAGACCGGCCATGCGCTCCACGTCCTCCTCACCCGGGCGCCGTACGGCTCGCTCTCGGGGTTCGAGACCGAGTGGGACTTTGCCGAGACTCCCTCCCAGGCCTTCGAGGAGTGGGCGTGGGACCCCGACGTCCTGACCTCGATCTCGGGCCATTATGCGAACTCCTCGCAGACGATCCCGGCCGAGCTCCGCGACCGGGTCATCGCCTCACGGAGCGTGGGGACGGGCACCGACTACACCCGCCTTCTCGCGAACTCCCTGGAGGACATGCGCTTCCACACGGCACGCGGTCCGGTCGACACGACCGAGGTGTGGTACCGGACCTACGAGGAGGCGACCGGCATGACCGCCCTCCGGGGGACGCACCAGCCGGCCACGTTCGAGCACGTGATGGGGGGGTACGACGCGGGGTATTACGGGTATCTCTGGTCGAAGGTATACTCTCTGGAGATCCTCGACGAGTTCAGACGTGCGGGGATGACCGACCGGGCCACAGGCATGCGCTACCGGCAGTCCATCCTCGAGCGGGGGAACATGGAGGACGCGGGTGTACTGCTCGAACGGTTCCTCGGTCGGAAGCCAGGGGCGGATGCGCTCTTCGTGCACCTCGGGATCGACACCTCCGCGGAGTAGGAACACCCCTCATTTTTTTTGCGACCGTGCGCCCTCGCCTAGAAGATGACGAGACCGTACTCGCCGATGGGCCGGAAGCCGATGGACTCGTAGGCCCGGCGGGCGGCGTGCATCGCGGTCCCGGTGAAGAGGACGGCCGACTGGACGCCACGAGCTCGCGCCTCGAGGAGGAGGCCCGCCACAACGGCCCGTCCGTACCCCCGGTTCCGGTACTCGGGCGCCGTGTACACGGCACCGACCTGCACCATCTCGGGGATAGCAGCATTGATTGCGGCCGTGGCGACGGAGCGCCCCCGGCAATCGAGGAGCCGGAGGCGGTCCGTCCGGTGGAGCTCGCGCACGATCTCTCGGGCCTCCTCCTCGCGGGTGTGGCGCATTCCCGGCCCCAGGTGCTCGTGCATGAACGCGACGCGCATCTCGATCATGCCCGGGAGCTCGTCGTCGCGCGGACGGCGGCAGGAGACGTCGCCCCGGACGAGAGGGCCGGGCACAACGAGGTCGTCGAGGCGAAGGGAGAAGAGCACGTCCCGGTCGTTCATGGCCGGAGCGGGATGCGCCCGGAGGGCGTCGGGCAGGACCCTGAGGACCTGCTCGTACGGCCCGGAGATGCCGGTCCAGTCGCGGCCCGAAGCAGACGTGGCCGCGCGGAGCAGGTCGAGGGCCCCCTCCGGGGCCTGGAGGAAGACCATGCCGTTCCAGTAATGGGCGGCGACGCCGACGATCGCGCCGTCCTCGATGTACGCCGCGTAGGTGCCCTGGAAGATCTCACCCGTATCGACAAGGCCGGCGGCCCGGGAGTTGGAGAGCAGGACGAGCGAGGTCTCGGGCCTGGTCATGAGGAACCGGTCGAGTGCTTCCGCGTGTTGCGGTGTCAGGATGACCGGGTCCGTCGTCGACACGATGGGAGGAGTTGGGAGGCCAAGGACATCAGCCTTTCACCCCGGCACCGCACGGCTCGGCCCCCGCGGGGGGCCGTTCGTTCACGACATACGACAACCGTTCACGGCATTCGCGTACGTTCACAGGAGAAAAACCATGGGTTTATTTTTCTCATCGACGCAGCTTCGCACATGTCATTCTCCGTTCGCTCGCTGCCCTTTCTCCTGATCCTGGTGCTCCTGGGAGGGCTGATCCTGGTCGCCGGATGCCTGTCGGGTCAGCAGCCCCCGTCGGGCGCCCCCACCGCGTCCCCCGCAGACGACCTGACGTACTATACCGAGGAACTGCCGCCGTACAGTTACCGGGAGAACGGGACGCTCCGGGGGCTCTCGGTCGATCTCCTGGGCGCGGTCACCGAGCGAATGGGGAAGCGGGTGCATCCCGGGCAGGTGCGCGTCGTCCCCTGGGCCGAGGGGTACCAGGCCGTTCTCACGGGGAACAGGACCGTGCTCTTCAGCACGGCGCGCACCCCCGGCCGCGAGGCCTCCTTCAAGTGGGCAGGGCCCATCTTCACGGACCGCGAGGTCCTGTTCGCGCGAAACGGCTCGAATATCGCGATTGCAGGCCCCGGGGATCTGAATGGGCTTCGCATCGGCGTGATCGCCGACGACATCGGGGTCCAGCAACTGCTCGACCTCGGCGTGAATCGGAGCCAGCTGGTGGCCGAGCGGGATGCCTCCATCTTGATGGCACAACTTCTGCGCGGCGAGATCGACCTGTGGTGCTACCCCGAGGCCACGGGCCGACACCTCGCCCGGCAGACGACGGGGGATTACTTCGCGTTCATGGTCGCGTACCCGCTCAGCGCCTCGACGGTCTACTACGCCTTCAGCCGGGACGTCCCGGACGCGACGATCGGGTCCTTCCAGCAGGCCCTCGACGGGCTCAGGCAGGAGCGTGATGCCGGGGGGATCAGCCGGTACGAGAAGATCCTCGGGGAGTACATACCGCGTTCGCCCTCGAACACGTCCGGTGCCTGACCGGGCAGGACCACGTCGCACGAGGGACCTCACTCTGGAAGTGGCGGGTCCGGAAAAAAGCAGTGGGGACGGGTCAGACCCGGACGCCGCTCCAGGTTTCCGTGGAGTTGGCGAGGCCCTCGGGGGTGAACGCCCACCTGCCCGTGAACGAGTTCGCGTCCGGGGAGAGCGTGAACCGGTACGACCCCGTGAACTTCCCCGTGCCGTTGAGCTCGGTCCAGGTCCCGGTCAGGGTGTTGCCCGTGACGTTCCCGGATATCGTGGAGGTGTTGTCCTCGAACGTTCCGGTCACGGACGAGCCGGTCTGCTTGAGGTTCATGAGTGCGGAGAAGTTCTCGCCTTCCTCGGACCATGTCGAGTTCCAGGCCCCGGTCCAGGCCATGGTCGATGCAGGAACCGTGGATGTTGCGGTCGCGGTGCCCACGGTCGTGGCGGTTGGGGTCTTTGTCGTCGTATTATTGGTAGCAGGCGTGCTCGTGCAGCCGGCACAGATCATCAGGGCGCAGACGAGGCCTGCGAGGATGAAAATAGTGGTAGTCTTCTTCATGCAATGAACTCCGATTGAATTTTTCCCGTAATTACTTTGGCATGAGTTCCTTTAAAACCACCTTGAAACGGGTCGATTCGCCTCATTCGGTCTGCGACGCAGGAAAGGGGAGCCGATCCCGGTTGCGGATCACCTGCTCCGATACGCCGTTGACAGTGCGGTCCGGAGTCGGGATCGGAGGGGACTTCGATCCCAAACGGCGAGAACGGACGGGCAGAAAAAGGCACGGATACGGGCCGGCCCAGGGGGACGGACGAGACTCGGGTCAGGTCGGCCCGGTCGGGCTCGATGCGTTCGCGGGCAGGGCCACGAGGGTCTCGATCTCCATGCGGTCCGCCCGTCGCAGGGCCATCTCCATCGCGACCTTCTCGTTCGGGGCCTCGTAGATGATCACGTTGTCGTACCGTCCGAGGGTCCAGTATGCACCCACGTAGCGGACCTCTCTGTCCGTGTCGTCCTCGATGTCCTTGAGGTTCCGGGCGACGACCTCGTCGGTCAGTTCCCCCCTGAATTTGACGAGTGCTATGAACAGCATGATTCATCCCAATAGCGGGTACGCGATCATGCGGGAGTGTACGGTAAATAGGCACCGAAACGGTCGCGGCGTCGTACGGCAGTTCAAATCGATAGTCTAATCCTTCCTCGACCGATACAGAGACAATCGTTATGTTTATGCGCAGTATGGGTCGGACGGTGCTGGTGCTCGCAGCGCTGGTCCTCCTTGCACTCCCGGCAGCGGCCGCGACAGCACCGGGGCTGGAATGGCAGCAGTGCCTCGGCGGAAGCGGCTACGACGAGGCCTTCGCGATCGAACCGACGACCGACGGCGGGTATATCGCGGCCGGGTCCACCACCTCGATCAACGGCAACGTCAGCGGCAACCACGGGGCTTCGGACATCTGGGTGGTGAAGCTGACCCGTACCGGCGAGATGGTCTGGCAGCGCTGTCTCGGCGGGTCGGGGAACGAGTATGCCTACGCAGTGCTGCAGTCGGCCGACGGCGGGTACCTCGTTGCAGGGACCGCCTCGTCGAACGACGGCGACGTCAGCGGTCTTCATGGAGCGAACGATGCCTGGGTGGTGAAGCTCTCCGGCTCTGGCGAACTCGTCTGGCAGCGGTGCCTCGGTGGGACGGGCTACGACGGAGCCTATGCCGTGGAGCGGGCGACCGATGGCGGATACCTCGTGGCCGGGTCGACCCGGTCGACCGACGGCGATGTCAGCGGAAACCACGGCGGTTCGGATATGTGGGCCGTACGGCTGACCGACGCCGGCGAGACGGCCTGGCAACACTGTCTCGGCGGGACGGGAGACGAGTCTGCCGACTCCGTGCAATCGACCGTCGACGGCGGATACATCGTTTCCGGAAGCACCGATTCGAACTCCGGTGACGTGAGCGGCAATCACGGAGGCGACGATGCCTGGGTGGTGAAGCTTTCCGGCTCGGGAGCCATGACCTGGCAGCGGTGTCTCGGGGGGACGGACCACGACTACGCCTATGTCGCCCGGCCGACGGCAGACGGCGGCTATATCCTGATCGGGGGTGCCCTGTCGGACGACGGCGATGTCGAGGGCAACCATGGGGAATATGACGCCTGGGTCGTAAAGCTCGACGGGGTCGGCGTGCCTGCCTGGCAGTCGTGCCTCGGCGGAACGCGGTACGAGGAGGCCTTCGCCGTGCAACAGACGGCCGACGGCGGGTACCTCGTCGCCAGCGACACCTACTCGAACGACGGGGACGTCAGGGGCAATCATGGAGATCGCGACATCTGGCTGGTGCTGTTGACCGGCTCGGGCGAGACGGCCTGGCAGCGCTGCCTCGGTGGGAAGGAGGAGGACTGGATCGGTGCCGGCGCACTGGTGGCGACCGACGGCGGGTACGTCCTGGCCGGAGCGACCGCGTCGAACGACGGGGACGTCGGGGGCAATCATGGCGACTTCGATGCATGGATCGTCCGGCTCGGAACGCCGTATGCCGCCTTCTCGGCGAACGCGACGTCGGGCTCCGCGCCGATGACCGTGGCATTCACGGACGCGTCGAGCCCGGCGCCGTACCACCGGTGGTGGACCTTCGGTGACGGGAGCGGCTCGGTCGACGCGAACCCCGTGCACACCTACACGAAGGCCGGGACGTACACCGTGAACCTGACCGTCTGGACGACGGGCGGTTCGGCCTCGACCTCGAAGGCCGGCTACGTCACGGTCGGGGCGGACTCCCGGGCGCCTGTCGCGGACTTCACCCTGAGCAGGACCTCGGGGACCGCGCCGTTCTACGTGAAGTTCACGGACTGTTCGACGAACGCCACGTCCTGGCGCTGGGACTTCGGCGGGCTCGCCTGGACGACGGCGAAGAGCCCGAGCGTCGTCTTCCGCCGGCCCGGCACCTACGCGATCACCCTCACCGCGACGAACGCGTACGGGTCCTCGACGCGGACGTTGAGCCTCACCGTCACCGGAGCGGCACCACGCGGCACGAAGGACCCGGCCGTGAGCGTCGTGGGATAACACTCTCCTTTTCCCGCTCCGTGCCGGGCCGCACGCTTCCGTCCACGACCCGGCCTCCCGGAGCCCGCTCCCGGCGGTCCGGTCAGTCCGTGTCGACGACCGTATCCACGAACGTGGTGAGCTGCGTCATGAGCATCGGATCGAGCCCCTTCTCCACAGCGAGGAATATCCCCGAGAGGTCCATGAGCCGGAGCTTGTTCGTCACGAAATGGATGAACCTCGAGATGTTTGCAGACG
>Ga0074193_1002917_pt1 | contig 13992 bp, 16 predicted proteins | sample EPASupsiteHSE605_FD_64523 | JGI IMG/M metagenome (GOLD analysis project Ga0074193, IMG submission 64523) | Bioremediated contaminated groundwater from EPA Superfund site, New Mexico - Sample HSE6-05 | ecosystem: Environmental > Aquatic > Deep subsurface > Groundwater > Contaminated ... | reverse complement strand
GATGTTATTGCTAAAATTACTGCAACAAGTACAAATCTTATTAGCCACTGCCCAATACCTTTACCACGTGTATTTTTTTCTGTTTCAACTTTTTTATCATTTGCCATTAATATTTACCTCCTATATATAAGTAATAAATTTTTTAACTCTATACATAGTGTGCTTATATTATTAAAAAATATTACATTATAAAATTGATAAAAAATGCAAATAATAAATTTATAATTTAATAGCCTGTCTATTTAGCGATATTACCAGTTTATTTCTAAACCTACTCCAACTTCTTTCACAGGCAAAACTTTATGTATTTCTGCTCTAACAACAAATGAAGTACAATGGCAAGGGTATAATTCCTTTAAATCGTTCTCTCTTAGGTAATCTACAGTTTTATTAACCTGTTCATTTACTTGAAATAAATGAAATCCTCCTATAACTCCTAATACTCTATTATCTTTACATACTTTTTTTGCATATTCTATTATGTTACATATACCGCTATGGGAACATCCTGTAATAATATAAATGCCATTTTTGCTTTCATATACAAGGGCTGTATCATCTAATACATAATCATCAGCTGAAGTTTGCCCAACAATTTGTCTACCAATAGGCTTTCTAATTTCGAAGTTGTTTATTTGAGGTATTTCTCCTAAAAAAGTTATATGTTTGCTGACTTTTATAGGTTCCTTAGAAAGAATTAGATTACATTTATCTTTTAGCTCTTCTTGTAAAATAGGAGAACATATCTTTAAAGCATCTATTATCTTTTCTTTAAATGCGTCTGGATGAGCAATAATAGATATCTTATTTTTATGCTCTTGCTCAAAATAATATTTTAATCCCCTTGTGTGGTCATCGTGCCCATGTGAAATAACAATAGTGTTTATGTTTTCTAAATCTACACCTAATGTAGCAGCGTTTTTTAGAAATATATCAGAATATCCAACATCCAATAGTAAGCTAACATCCTCATCTTCAATATAATACGATACAGCAGGTTCACCACAATAGTATTGGTCAATGTATGTATTATTATCTACTAAAACTTTTAATTTCACATTGTTGCCTCCTTTGCTGTAATATTAGATAGTTCTATTTTATATACTGGGTAACTAAATCAGTAAAAAGAATACCTTTTAAATAATCTATTTCATGGCAGAAACGCTTTACTAAATCTCCCCCGTTCTCCGTATTATATATAGTTTCTGCCATATCATTTAATATTTCTCTTATTTTATCATCTACGACTTCAACTACTTTGCTCTTTTTTCTTAATATAAGTCTTTCAGTTTCAATATAAATACTCATTCTTGACTTTCCCCTTTATAAGTAATCCCCCAAACAAACTTTAATATTTAATTTATCTTAATTATACTAATAATCATTAATCTCTATCTTTCTTATTTATTATTGGATTTTTCTTCTATGTAAATATCAAGTGCTTTTATGCCTCTGTTAGCAAGTTTTACAAATAACACGAACCCATAAACTCCCATACATATTAATCCGAAAGTAATTATTATGTTTATGAAAGATATCATTTTAATCATTCTAGTTTCCCCTGCAGTAATCATGGAAGCAATAGCAGCATGTTCTGCACAAAACCCCATAGAACAAGGTGTAATTATACATACTCCAGTGTAGACTTTACCGCTTTCGCTTAAAATGGCTGCTGCAACTTGACCTGCACAGGAAGTTTTTAAGATTTTCTTAGGATTTAATGTCTTCTTTGCAATATCATATAACTCATCAAATGTCATAGTTATTACCCTTCCGAATACTTTAATTCCTCCAAATAATTTAGAATATTTTACACATTGTACATAAGTTATAATTGGCTATTAATCCAATTATATCATTTATTCCAATATATTATATATAAGTGCTGTTGATATATTTATTTCTTCTGTTAAAAATTAAATTAGTCTAAAAAAATAAGTGCCTCCGCAAATGACACAGAAACACTCTTAATATATTTTTTCCTTGCTATACCTAATAGATTATCCTATTCTCATATATTCTTGTTTTATTAATTCTGCAAGCTCTGGTTTTTGTTTAGATATACTCATTAAATACATGATTACATTTCCTGGATAAGCTATTTTATCTTTTAATTGTGTGTATTCCAATGACCTTCTCACCAAAGCTATGACACAATTTTCACTATGATTCTCATTACATTCCTTACACAATCTACATATACTAGCAATTCCTTTTGCAATTATCTTTTCATCATAATATTTCATATCATCCTTTGGAATTAAACTTTCTCCGTCATCTATAGAATATGTAGTATTATCCTTGATATTTTTAACTACATATTTAGTAAACCCCAGATTACATTTTCTATAATTACACTTGTCAGATCCTTTACTGCAGCATTCATCACATATTTCTTTTATATTGTTCTCTAAGTTATTTAAATAATCCATTTTAACACCTCTTTCTAAAATTATACAGATGAATTATTACTAATTAGTTATGATTTATCAAAAGATAAGGTGTAATATATTTATACACCTGATAACTTCTTTAATAAACTTATTAAGTTTTTCTTTTCTTCAACTGTTAAGACTTTAAAAATTTCATTTATATTTTCTAAATGTTTAGGGAAAATTTCACTTATAAGGTTTCTTCCTTTTTCAGTAATACTTATTAAATTAACTCGCCTATCTTTAGGATCAATGTATCGATTAACAAGATTTTCTTTAATTAAATTGTCTATAACAACAGTCATATTGCCACCAGTGGAAAGCACCTTATCTATTATTTCGCTAACTCTTAAATCTCCTTTGTGATATAGCACCTCTAGAACTGCAAACTGAGAAACTGTTAAGCCTCCTTCTTTGATGGTTTTGTACTCTCTTTTGTGAACCTTCTGAGTACATCTACTTAATGCTATTAGGGTTTTTAAACTTAATTCATTTAATTCTCCATAAGTAGTTTTTATATCCATGTTTATAATATATTACTAATTAGTAGTATTGTCAAGTGATCATTTTAGAATTTTACTAGTTATTCCAATATCAGCAATAATACCATTTTCTAGTACTACTACCTTATCCGCTATGCTTTTTACATCCTCTTTATCATGAGTGACAAAAATAGCTGTCATACCTGTTCTATTCAGTATCACTTTAAGCTCTTCTCGAATTTTACTCTTTAAATGTGCATCTAAATTGCTAAAAGGTTCATCTAAAAGCAGTACAGATGGCTTTGGAGCTAAAGCTCTTGCAATAGCAACTCTTTGCTGCTGACCACCACTTAGTTCATGAGGATATCTTCTAGCAAAATCCTGTAGATTTACAAGTTGAAGCATTTCCTTTACTCTGATTTCTTTTTCTTTCTTGCTAAAATTCCTGAGTCCAAACATAATGTTTTCCTCTACTGTCATATGTGGGAAAAGGGCATAATCCTGAAATACCATTCCTACTCCTCGCTTTTCTGGTAGAATAAATGTATTCCTATCAAATAAAATTCTGTTATCTATAACAAGGCTTCCCTCTGACGGAGTCTCAAGTCCTGCTATTATCCTAAGAATTGTACTCTTTCCACCTCCACTTTCTCCTAATATGGAGAGTATCTCTCCCTTTTCTATTCCAAAATTAATATTCTTAAGAGTATCTATTTTGGCGTTTTTATATTTAAAGCTTATTTTTTTTATATCTATAAACATTATCTCTTCTCCTTATCCCCTATTTCATATAATAAATAGACTACAACCATACTAACTAGAATTATAATAAGTGCCGGAATTGCCGCTTCATGAATCTTCTCATCCCCAGCATACTCATAAGTCTTCGTAGCTAGAGTATTAAAATTAAAAGGTCTGAGTATTAATGTTAGTAGTAATTCCTTTACTATATCAACAAATACTAAGGCAAAACCGCTAATTAGTGCTGGCTTAATCATAGGTAAGTCAACTTTGAAAAAACTTTTAGTGACACCATAGCCTAGTGTTCTTGAGGCTTCAAAAAACCTAATTCCTATTTTATCAAAGCCTGATTCAATAGACTGATATCCTATAGCTAAAAATCTTATAATATAAGCAAATGTCAGCATAAAGATACTTGTACTTAATACAAGAGTCTTGGAGTTTGGATCAATAGCTTTATAAAGCCATACCATATTACGATCTATACTTATCATTAAAAGTATTACCCCAATAGCTATAACTGCACCTGGAATTGAGTAACCTAGAATAGATATTTTAGAAAAAATTTTAGAAATCCAATTACTATTCATTCTGCAAAAATTAGAAATAACTATAGAGATAATTATAATAAAAAATGCTGATATAGCCGCAAGCCATATGGAATTAAACGTAAGGCCTATTAACTTGATATTTAGTATTGCTTTATAGGTTAAAGCACTCCAAGAAATCAGCTGCAGCAAAGGTATAATAAAACCTATACTTAAAATAGTAAGGCAGTAAAAAAATGCACCTACAGCTTTTATGCCCTTTAACTTTATTGGAACAATATCCCTTACCTTAGCAGTAGTATAAGAATACTTTTTTCTTCCTCTCATCCACTTTTCTGACATTAATACTAGGAATACTGTAAACATAAGCATGGAGGCTAGTTTTACTGCAGTACTTGAATCACCCATAGAAAACCAAGCATTAAATATAGCTGTGGTAAAGGTTTGAACCCCAAAATATGATACCACTCCAAAATCATTGAGTACCTCAAGTATTGCTAATGAAGTTCCTCCAACAATAGCCCCACGGGATATAGGCAAAATTACACGTATAAAAATACTACTTGAACTTCTTCCAAGGAGTCGTGCATTTTCTATAAGTGCAGCTGATTGTTTTTCGAGAAATGATCTTGATATCATATAGACATACGGAAATAAAAATGCTGAAAATATAAATATTGCTCCTTTCGTGGACATTATATCAAAAGCTTTTGGATCTGGAGTAATTTTAATGACTTCTCTAAAGAACCTCTGAACTATTCCAGTATAGTTAAATATGCCGTTATATGTATAAGCAGCTATATATGGTGGTATAGTAAGGGGCAGAATTAATGCCCATTTAAAAAATTTTCTAAAGGGAAACTCATAAGCAGCAATTAACCATGCCAGGGTAATTCCAATTGTCATAGTAAAAATCCCTGTAAAGGATACTACTTTAAAAGTATCTATAATATAGTCCTTTAAAAGGTAATTTTTTATATGGTACCAGTTCTCGTTAGGCTTATCCAACAAATGAAGTAATATAAAAATACAGGGTAACACTACTAATAGTGTAAATATAAAGCTTAATATTCCCCAAGAATTTACCTTCTGTCTTATATTTTTAAATCTCATTAATAACTTTCACATCCTTCTTTTAAATACAGATAAATTATTAAATAATAAATAAATTTTAAAGCTTTATATATTATCTAATCCTAAAAGGCAGTCTATGAAGACTGCCCAGAAGTTATTTCCATCCAATTTTATTCATGATTTCTACCGCTTTTTTATTGTTCTCTCCAAGCTTAGTTAAATTAATGTTTTGAGTCTTAAACTCCCCCCAAGACTTAAGAAGCTCTGAAGGTTCCACGGCCTTATTTACAGGATACTCATAATTAACTGAAGCAAAGGATTTTTGGGCATCTGTACTTGATAAGAACTCTATTAACTTAACTGCATTTTCTTTATTCTTAGCACTTTTAGTTATTCCAGCACCACTTACATTAATGTGGGTTCCAGTAGTTGATTGATTAGGAAAGAATACTCCTATCTTTTCTGCAACCTTAACTTCTTCTGGATCAGAGGAGTTTGCTAAAAGTCCTACATAATAAGTATTCATTATGGCAACATCACCTTCTCCTGCTACAATAGCCTTGGCTTGATCTCTATCATTACCTTTTGGCTCTCTTGCAAAGTTTGCTACAATGCCTTTAGCCCACTCAGTTGCCTTTTCTTCTCCGTTTATAGAAATAAATGAAGCAAGTAATGATTGATTATACACAGCGCTTGAAGGTCTAACTAGCACCTTACCTTTCCACTTATCACTTGTTAAGTCTTCGTATGTAGATAATTGCTCTGGCTTTACTCTATCTTTAGAATAAACAATAACTCTTGCCCTCATAGTTAAACCAATCCAGCTTCCATCCTTGTCTCTTAAGTTTTCAGGAACATTTTTAGCTATAGTATCTGATAATGATGACTGAAAAATCCCTTGTTCCTTAGCTTTATGTAATTTCCCTGCATCAGCTGTAATAAACATATCTGCCTGAGAATCCTTACCTTCTCTTGCAAGCCTCTCGAGGAGTTCATCACCTTTTCCTTCGATAATGTTAACTTTAATATCAGTGTTCTTTTCAAAATCTGCATAAAGCTGCTTGTCTACATCGTAATTTCTCTCAGTATAAACATTAACTACTCCTGCTTTCTTAGTCTCTTCTTTAGAAGTACTTGTAGATGCAGTTTTACTTCCACATCCTGCTAAAATAGTTGTTATTAAGAGTGTAGCTGATAATGTTGCTACTAATGACTTTTTGTTCATAATTTACCTCTCCCCTCATTGTGATATTTATTTTCAGTGGTTATTGATTATCACTCTCAATTAAGATAATATATTATACTTTCCTCTCTGTCAATATATAAAATTTATCCATCTCTTTTTCAGTTAAAGCAAAAAAAATAAAACACCCTAAATCTAAATAAGATTTCTGAGTGCTTATATTTAAGGATTCTACATCAACGTAAAATTAAATACTAAATATAAGACTAATATTGACTTTATATGCTTCCCAAAGTTTATTAAATATATCTCTTTCCTGAGCTATCAAAAAAATTATAAACAAATACGAAAGTCCTACAGTACTTATAAGTCCAATAATTTGTGTGAGTTTTAATCCACCTGAAATATCTTTCACTACGTTTTCCATATTAACTCCCCTTTCTTCTTCGGTTTACTTATTGTTTATTGTACTAAATCATTGATTCTTAAAGAAAGGTTATATATGTTAAATTATGTTAATTTAAATTCAATAATAATCCTTCTGTTATCTATTTATCTTTATCCCAAACTGCTCTATTTTTTTGTATAAGGTTCTTCTATGAATTCCAAGACTCATTGCTGCCTTTTGAATATTATTATCATTCTTTTCAATTGCTTTACATATAAGTTTTTTTTCAATACTATTCATTATCTCATTTAATGGCTTACCCTCATCATAATCCTGTAGTTTTGAATTAGTTAGAAATGAAGTGTTAAGGCACGCTTCAGTAATCAGATTTTCTTCTGCAAGAGTATAGCAGCGTTCTACAGTATTTTCTAACTCTCTAACATTTCCTGGCCAACTGTATTTCATAAAGGCTTCTAGTAATTCTTCTGAAAATACCTTAGCTGTTCTATATTCTTCGTTTATTTCATTAAGAAAATTATGTACAAATTCCACAATATCTTTTTTTCTTTTTCTTAGTGGAGGTAGCTCTATTCCTACCACATTCAATCTATAGTATAAATCCTCCCTGAACCTTCCCTTTTCAATTTCTGCCTTTAAATCTTTATTTGTAGCAGCAATAACTCTAATGTCAATTAGGATAGGCTTTTCTCCTCCTATTTTTTCTATTTCTCTCTCTTGCAATACTCGTAATAGCTTCACCTGCATAAAAACAGGCATTTCTGCTATCTCATCCAGAAAAATAGTGCCCCCATTTGCCATTTCAAACTTTCCTTTTTTTCCAGCTTTTTTTGCCCCAGTAAAAGCTCCTTCACTATAACCAAAAAATTCTGATTCAAATAGCTCAGATGGAATAGTTGCACAATTAACTTTTATAAAGGGTTTATCTTTTCGCTTACTAGCATAATGTATTGCATTTGCAAATACCTCTTTACCTGTTCCGGTTTCCCCTGTTAATAGTACAGTAAAATCCTGTAAAGCTGCCCTTTTTGCTATATCCTTAATTTTTATAAATTCATCTCCACTGCCTATAATTCTATCAAAGGAATGCTTATCTCCAGAAAGTCTATTTAACTCATTTTTATAAAACTCCAGTTTCTCATTCATCTTCTTTAGTTTCTCACCAAGCATTACAGTGGTTTTAACAAATCTCGCTTGTCCTCCTGATGCAATGATGTTATTATCTTTAACTACAGTCGTGCGTGTTACTAATGCATATTTTTGCTTATCTAGAAACTGATCTTTTACTACAAAATGAAAAACATCCTTTTCGTCTAATACACCTACATCTCCCAGCATATCTGGAAGCTTAGAGTTTTTTATTATATCGACAACTGGTCTTCCTATTATTTCTTCTTTGCTTAAGCCTAGCTGATTGCAATAAGTGGAATTAATGTATAAAATATTTGCGTTCATGTCTATTGCTAAAAATCCATCATCAGAAGCCTCTAATATGCTTTCATAAATTAATACTTTATCTTTATCACTATATATATTTGAATTTGGATTCATAGAAAGCACCCCCATAAAAGCAATTTATAATTATACAATACAATATATTTTCTAAATAAAAAAGAATTTGGACAACATTCCCTCCAAATCATTTTGGGAAAACCATATCCTTTTTAAGACTTTCAACAGCAGCTTCAGACATAGTATCATATATTGATGTATAGAAAAGCCCTAGAGCAATAGCTAAGACTCTTACTCCATTTTTAGCCATCTCTCTTGTAAGTGGCAAGCACATGGAATTAATCTAAATATTTATTCTATGGAAACCCATACTGCATCTCCCTGTGCCATAGCACTACATATTGCACAAAGACCATTCTTCTTATTTTCTCTTCTCATCTCATTAATTATGGTCATTAAAAGCCTTGCCCCTGTAGCTCCAACAGGATGCCCAACTGCAACAGCAGAACCATTTACATTTACCTTTTTATCCATGGTCTCCTTATCCATTCCCAACAGCTTACAGCTTACAAGAGGAACTGCTGCAAAGGCTTCATTGATTTCAATTAAATCAAAATCATCTAGAGTTTTATTATTTTTCTCAAGTATCTTTTTAATTGAAAGTCCTGGAACAGTAGCTATATATTTTGAAGGCTGAGCAACTTGAGAATAATCTTTAATAATTGCAAGTATAGGAGCCCCCAGTTCTTCAGCTTTTTCCCTTGACATAAGCACTACTGCCGAGCCACCATCATTTACTCCAGGTGCATTTCCTGCAGTAACTGTTCCCTCCTTTACAAATACAGGAGGAAGCTTTTGCAAATCTTCTATAGTCGTTTCAGGTCTTGGTGACTCATCTTTCTCAAAAATTGTAATTCCTTTTTTAGTTTTAATCTCTACCGGAGTTATTTCTTCTTTAAATTTATTTTCTTTTTCAGCTGCATCCCATCTTTTTTGGCTTCTTAATGCCCACTGATCCTGCTCCTTACGAGTAACTCCATATTCTTTTGCAACCTCTCCACCGATTACTGCCATATGGACTTTATTCTCTGGACAAATTAGCCCATCTAGCATATCATCCTGCATTCTTACATCCCCCATTTTATTTCCCCATCTCATGTCAAAGGATACAAAGGGTACGTTTGTCATGCTTTCCATTCCTCCAGCTACAATTATATCTGCATCTCCAGCCTTAATCATTTGAGCACCAAGAATCACTGCCTTAAGTGCTGATCCACAAGCTTTATTGATAGTCAAAACAGGTACTTCATGAGGCACATCTCCATATAAAGCTGCTTGTCGTCCAGGTACCTGACCTACACCTGAAGGCATAACAATACCCATAATAACTTCATCCACCATTGTCCCCTTTACTCCTGCTCTCTTTAGAGCTTCTTTAATAGCAATTCCTCCAAGTTCCACTGCTTTAAATCCTTTTAAAGCACCTCCATGCTTGCCAAAAGGTGTTCTCGCCCCACTAACTACAACTACATCTCTTTTTCCCATAATCATCTTTACCTCCTAACAGTAAATTAGCATTTTTATTATTAAACAACTATTTACAATTTGTGAAACGCAATTATTATGCCAGAATATCCTTAAATAATTTTCACCTTCTCCAAAGCCCTTTACTATCAATAAGAAACGTAAATCTTAACACTACCTATAATGGAATAAAAAAGGGCAAAAAAAGCACGTTTAAGTGCCCAAACGGGCACTTAAACGTGCTTTTTTTGCTTTAAGCTTTGTTAGACAGCTTAGTAACTAAATTAAGACATGTGAATATTTGTTCACTTATTTACTTTCTTTTATTATTAGATTTATACTTCCGAAGGATAAATCTACAGGTATTATATATACATTAGTTATTTTAGTACTTGAATATGCTTCCTGAGGATTTAATTCTAGTGGAGTGCCTAAATTAGACATATTTACTAGAAATATTCCGTTATGTAGGTTTAAAAATTCTCCTACAGAAGCCTGTGCCATTTCATCTACTTCAGTTAATTCTTCTTCAGCAAATTTTGATGCAAATTTTATAAAAGAATTCTCTTCTGCTTCAATAAAAGTAGAAAGTGATATATCTCCTATTATTTCTTGTTTTGCTATATGTTTAGCTTCATATTGCTCTGATTTAATTACTTTTCTTACTCTTGCATCTACATCTATAAATCTAAACAAATTTCTTATAAATAAAGAAAGGTAATCCTTAAGAGCCTTTTCATTCTTGCTTTCCTTAAAGTTCACGATCATATTAATAATTTCATCTACATCATCTTTTTGAATTGCCTTAAATTGTTCATCTGTTATGCCGTACTCATTTTTATATTCATTTAAATAGCTTTCAAAATCTTTTAAACTCAAGTATTCCTTATCTACTAGAGCTTGTCCAAGTAAAGTATGTCCTTGCTTTTGTGATGATAATAATTCTTCTACCTGTTCATTTTTTAATAAGCCCATTTTTACAGCTAAATCACCAAATCTAATATCTTCCCTCTTCTGTGCTTCATTGACCCTGTCAGCATCTTCTGCTGTCATATAACCTGCACTAACAGCTAAAACTCCTAGCTTTAATCTTATATTTTTTTGATATTCTAAAGCATCCTGAAGCTGCTTTGGTGAAACATATCCCTTATTCAATAAGTACTGTCCGAAATATTGAGTAAACATATGGCTATTTCTCCTTTCTGCATAGGTTGTTTATTATTTTTTGGATTTGTTGTTGCTCCCAAGGTTTTTGAATAAATTCAAAGGCACCAGCGTCTATTGCTTTTTTTAGATGTTCTTTAGTTCCTGAGGAGGAAGCCATAACCACCTTTGCTTTTTGATCAAATTCCATTATCTCCTCTACTGCCTTTATTCCATCTTTAATAGGCATTACTATATCCATGAAAACCACATCAGGCTTATTTTCTTTGTACAAATCCACTGCCTTTTGTCCATCAGTTGCCTCTATTATCTCAGCACAACCACATAAGCCCAAGCTATCCTTTAACTTTTTTCTCATTAACAAAGAATCATCACACACTAGAACTTTTAAAGCATCTTTTGACATATATATTCCTCCAATCATGATTTATTAATAAATGTATATAATATAGTTTATTAATGCCATAATAAATAAAGTTGAAAAATTATAAAGTGTAAATTTCACAAGATATTGATTGCTATCCCTATGCTCTAGCTTACTCTTAACATAAAGCTTGTACGATATAAGGCTAGCTAAAGAGGCGATGAGGGTTCCCATACCTCCTATATTTACTCCCAGCAATACTTCCTTCCAATTGTTTGTAAAATTCGCCAGAAAAATTGAACATGGTACATTGCTAATACCTTGACTTAGGGTTAATGAAGTAATATAGGTTTTTGTTTTGCTATTTAAGAAATTTACTAAATGGGAATTTATAAAATCCATGTTTGATACATTTCCAATAAAAATAAAGAAAAATACAAAAGTCATTAATAAAAGATAATCTATTTCTTTTAAAATTCTTTTGTCTAATGTAAAGACTGTAATAATAGTGACTATTGTAACTAACTTATAATTTATAAAATTAAATACTGATAATATTATTATAATAAATAAAATACCATAAATAATACCCTTTTTCATGTTTTTAATTTTAATGCTTTTTAAAGAAAATTGTAGCATAAAGTCTTTAATTTTCAAGTTAAGAAATATTAAACAAATACCTCCCATTGCTACGAGAGGTCCAGTAACCTTGAAAAATTCTATAGCTTTTAAATTATAAAAAGAAAATAAAAATAAATTTTGAGGGTTTCCCATTGGTGTAAGGCTACTTCCTATATTTGCAGCAAGGGTTTGAAAGATTATTGTATCTGATACGTTAAATTTAGCTCTTATACCTATTATTAATGTGATTGGGACAAAGGTTATTAGCGCTACATCATTTGTTATTAGCATTGAACTAAAAAAGGTCAAGCCTATGAGTATTAAGGATACTTTTCTTGCACTCTTATATTTGCGAAGTATATTGCCTGCCACAAGCTCTAATATTTTTAATTCCTCAAAGGCTTTTACTACTATCATAAGGTTAAAAAGACTTAACAAAACTTTAAAATCTATATATTCTATTTTAGGAAGAGATATAATTGAAGTAAAAAGAACTAAAATTAAGGCTATAGCAAATACCATTTCTTCTTTAAATATTTTAATAATTCTTTTCAATGTGCTTACCTAACCATTCTATTAAATTATTTGTTACTTCTTCTCTGTTTGTTTCATTAAGCATTTCATGTCTTCCACCCTTATATAAGGTATATACTAAGTCTTTTATTCCTGCCCTCTTATAGGCGTCGACAAGCTTTAAAACTCCTATTTCGAACTTTCCTACTGGATCTTTATCTCCTGAAAAAATATAAATTGGCAACTTCTTAGGTACTTTATTAATCTCTTCTTTTCTAGCAATTAATTTAAGACCACCAAATAAATCATAATAGAATTCAGCATTATAAATATATCCACAATAAGGATCATTTATATATTTTTCTACTTCTTTTTCATCACAACTAAGCCAGTCAAAAGTGGTTTTATTAGGCTTAAATGATTTATTAAACCCTCCTAAAGTAAGCTTATCTAATAAAGTGCTCTTTTGCTCTCTGCCATAGATTTTCATTATAATTTTAGCAATTATTCTCCCAATATCCGCCATAATACTAATACTTCCGTTAGAGCCGGAAAGTATGGCACCATTTAATTTTTTGCCATATAGACAAATGAATCTTTGGGTTAAAAATGAACCCATACTATGTCCTAGCAGAAATATTGGTAAATTAGAATTTTCATTTTTTATTATTTTTAAAAGCCTATGCATATCCTCTACCATTAAGTTAAAGCAATCCTCTTCAAGATATCCCAGCTTTTCTACCCCTTTAGCAGTTTGACCATGGCCTCTATGATCACTAGCATACACAATGAAGCCCGCTTCTGTTAAGCTTAATGCAGCTCTTTCATATCTTGCTCCGTACTCAGCCATGCCATGAGCTATTTGAATTACTCCTTTAATTTTAATTTCCTTTTCTGGGCTCCATTTATAAGTAAAAATCTTTATATTGCTTGCGCCTTCATACATAAAGGTTTCTCTTTTCATATTTTCTCACCTCTTTACCGGTAATTAATTAAGATTCAAAAATCTCCTACAAAAAATTATGAAGAGCACTAATATTTTTAGCCTATCTCTATTAAGGATAATTTAATTAGTGCTCTTATATTTTACCATTTATTTAATATTTATTAAATTTATTTTTCCCAGCCTTGTGATCTTTCTACAGCTTTATGCCATCCTTCAATTAGTCCTTTTCTTTTTTCCTCCTCCATTGACGGCATAAAATTATTAGATAGCTTACAATTAGAACAGATATCATTAATATCTTCCCAATACCCTACTGCAAGTCCAGCCAGGTACGCTGCTCCTAGTGCAGTGGTTTCTATGACCTCAGGTCTTTTAACTTGAGTATTTAGTATATCTGCTTGGAATTGCATTAAAAAGTTATTTGCAGAAGCTCCTCCATCTACATTTAATGTTTGTAATTTTATTCCTGAATCCTCTTCCATAGCCTTTAACACATCATGAGTTTGGTATGCCATGGATTCCAAAGCTGCTCTTATAACGTG
>Ga0074193_1002915_pt1 | contig 13995 bp, 11 predicted proteins | sample EPASupsiteHSE605_FD_64523 | JGI IMG/M metagenome (GOLD analysis project Ga0074193, IMG submission 64523) | Bioremediated contaminated groundwater from EPA Superfund site, New Mexico - Sample HSE6-05 | ecosystem: Environmental > Aquatic > Deep subsurface > Groundwater > Contaminated ... | reverse complement strand
GCAGGTGATGTTTATGATATTTGCAATTGTCTTCATTGTGATTCTCTTTGTCAACTTCTTAATGATGATTCATCTGAGAGAGTTCTCTCCCTCCTAATACAAAACCGAGATCAAAAACAAAATGAAAACATAGATTTCTCCAAATATGAAAGATCAATTACTAAAAAGATCGAAACATATTTGAAGAATCCAAGCTTCTGTTTGGTTTCTCTTCCATCATTATGTCGCATCTTTTCTCATTCTAATCAGACTTTCTCTTTATCTTCTTTAGAACCTTTCTTGATTGGATGTATGAAACATCATGGAACTGGAGCTCAGTGTATTCTAACCAAGATCAAATATCAAAAACCTTCAGACCTCTCTGAACTCAATAGATTTCTCCATATCATGTCAATTGAAGACATTAATGATATATATGATAACACTAATCATGTTCTAGCATCATTCCAAACAGAATTTAATGAAATAAGGAGTCTTTCTGAGAGAAATATACGAATTATTAATGAGATGAATAATAGATTAGAAAATCAAGACAAAGTAATACAAGAATTGAGATCAGAGATAGCATCTGCCAAAGTGACCATAGAAGAACAGAATAATAAAATCCTTGAGAACGCAAAGCTTATACAAGCCAAAGATGACCAATTGCTGCAAACAAAAAAAGGATCTGAGTTTCCATTTAAATCAGACATGTTTTCAGGTATCTTTGATGGTTTATCAAAGAAACTTGGTCGGAATTTAGCTGATTCTAGTGATATTGATGTAACAGCATCTAGTTCTTCAAAAAGTCCTAAAAATGTTTTAAAGAATGATAATAGTTACTGGGAAAGCCAAAGTCTTCCCAATTCATGGATTCAGTTTGATTTCAAAGAAAGAAATGTATCTATTACATCCTATTCAATACATGAATATCGAAAAGCCAAGTCCTGGAAAGTTGAGGGATCAACAGATGGATCCACATTCATAATCATTGATAACAAAGTAGACACTACCGATTTCCAGAACAGTAACAGCCAATATAATGATCCTAGTGCTCAAAAAAACTTCCCCGTTCAGCCCAACAACCAATACTTCAGATACATTCGATTCACATCTACCAGTAAGAATTGGAGCAACAATGATCATTATGACTTTTACCGAATTGAATTATTCGGGTTCGTTCAAAGCCAGTAACACTTGTTCTTCACCTTATTCTCTAACAAATACCCGGAAATCTTTATTAGGTTTACTGAAGTGACCAATCTATTTCAAACAGACTTATTTAATTTGCAGATGGACTATCTTAATCGTGTTATTGGCATTAATCCTGGCACATACGAGCCAGTTGTTATGATTATTAAAGAATTTCATTCTAATAAGCGGTGGTTTGAACTAGGCGAAAAAATTATACAGTTGATTTCTCAGGATGATGTGAAACCGATTCTTTTAGAACTTTACGAGAATTTCGTTAGAACATTTTTCGATACCCTTGATCCTTTCCATAGGGCTGAAATAGTATTGACAGTTTCGAGTGTAATCACACCATTTGATAGATCTCGCGAATTTTTGGAGTCAATGTTACCAAAGTTTGAAAAGCAGCCGGAACCGTGTGATTTGTTGAAATTGCAAATTGTTTTTCTTCATACGTTGACAGGTTCATATGATATCGCTCATTCACAACTCAATGAGATCGAAAAAAGAATCACAGAATCCACTGCTTTACAAGTTAGGTCTCAATTTCATAGAACTCAAGCTGATTTAGACAAGGCTCGTGGTGATTTCGATGCTTTTTATGAACATGCACTTCTCTATCTTTCAACATCTAAATCCCAAAAGAATATGGTTTTGGCCTTCGATTTATGTATGGCAGCTTTGTTTTCTTCAAAAGTATGTTCATTTGGTGAGCTTGCAGCACACCCAATAATCGATTCATTGTCCAACACAAACAATCAGTGGTTACAAGAACTTATTATCCTATTAGATAGCGGATCGCCAAACTCGATACCAGAGTTTAATGAGAAATTCGCCCCTACAATACTATCACATGATGTTTTCCGTCCATTCTTACCAGTTATTCAACAAAAAATAGCATTGTCAGTGTTCCTCCAAATGATTTTCTCGAGGCCTTTCGATTCTAGAATTTTTGATTTCTCTGAAATTAGTGAATCATGCCATGTACCATTAGATAGGGTTGAATGGCTTGTAATGAAGGCTCTTTCAACAGAGATTATCAAGGGAGAGATTAATGAGTTAGAACAAAAGGTTATTGTTACATGGTGCAAACCAAAGGCTCTTGATCAGCAACGACTTAAGCACTTGAAGGATGAGATTGATAGATGGCGTAGCATTGTTCATAATCAGAGAGTTGCTCTTTCTAACAAGGCTCAGCCTGTTGTTGGATAAAAACTGAATTCCGATTTTTTTAAACGTTAATGGCGCCACCTCGGGTCGTGAAACCTTCCAGGATAAAAAGTCAAACAGGGTCCCCTTTAGTAAGAAAAGAAAAGAGCTCAAGAAATGCTAGAAGCAAAAGAATCATAGAGGTATCTCAGGATAATGAACAATCTGTTTTGGCTGAAACTGAAAAACCCAAGAGAGATTCGTGGTTAGATCATCTACCGCCTGTGATTAAACCGGACGAAGAGTTGCATATAACATTGAATAAGGCTCGAAAAGAAAAGCAAAAGATTAAGCATTATGATTTTTGTCGGAGTGAGCTCTCTGCAATTCTGAACTATTCTTTCTTTTCATTAAAGAATCAAGAAGATCCGAAAATCATTAGGAAAGGTAGAATCTCGTTTCAAATTGGGAAATTTCATGAAGATCAATCGGAATTTATGGAGCAGAAAGAGTCAAATAGCAAAATCATATCGCCTTACTTATCTAGGATAAAGTTCACTCCAAAATATTTGCTGAAAGAGTTCGAAATGGGATATGAAGAATCAATACAAGAACTATATCGAGTATTTGGTTCTGAAGGCCTCGATATCAATCACAGTTTCGATAATTTTCTTAAGAAAACTGATATTGGTAAACTGAAGTATTGTGAAACTGACAATGGTAATCATAAGTACCAGATTCCCGGGATATTGAGCATAATAGGGGGTTCATGTTCTGGAAAATCAACAATATATCAGTTTATTCAAGCTCATTATGATGTAAAAGTGATTAAAGTATGTAGCGAATCTCCATTATATGAAGTTGAATCAAAAGACCTTGTTTTGATAATAGGCAATGATGAAAAGATTATTTCTCAATCAGTATCAGAAGCCATATTGTCCACACCACCAGAACAGGGAATTATATTAGTTGACTATCCTCTATCCAAAAATCAAATGGTTTTCTTAGAAAGACTTTGTCAAACACAAATCAAGAACAGAAACATCCCAAAATCTGGGATTCATGGTGCAATCATTTCAACAATTTCTCCGGATGAGGCATTGATGCAATCATCAAAACGCTATGTAGATAAGTCAACAGGACAAGTCTTTCATCAAGACTTTTATCCATCTTCATACCTTGGATCGAATCGATATCCTCTACCAGAAGAATACATGGCTGAATATCCATGTAATACAGAAGTATCAATTGCATCTAATAAGCTTCATTCAACAGTACTATCTATCGAGAAATCCTATAAGAAATCAGGAATACCTGTTTTATCTGTGGGTTTATTGGAATTTGCAGGATTGCTTTTTAGTTCAATCGAATCATATCTAAGTTCTCTTTTTTCTATTTCCATTCCAAAGTCAAATGTTAAATTCCAAACAAAAAAGGAGTTGCTTTATTCTAAGTTTTGCTATGATATTTCTTATATATGGAGGTATTTTTGCTATCCTCAATTTGGGGGACCAATCGGAAATGTCTATTCTAAAATTGTCTCAATTAAAAAATCTGTTCCTGTTTTAGAAGCACATGCTAAAGATAAGTTTATATTGTTGATTAATCAAGATGACAACAGAATTGATGAAGTACATAAGTTTTTGAATAATAGTAGTAACCCCATATCATTTTTTAATACAATTTGGACACAATCTAATGAAATGAGATTTAAGTGGCTTTCTTATATTGATGACATATTATTGTCATCTGGCCTATCTAGTCTCTATGAGGCATTGTTAGGAATTGAAGATGAAATTTTCAATGCATTAGTTAGAAGGTTTTTAATTGTGAGATGGTACTCTGAAAGTTTTCGAGATATCATAAATGAAAATACTCAAAAGATTCCTGAAGAGCTACCAATGCTCATTATTCCTGACTATGATATCAACGATCTCCAATCTCTGACGAGAATATTCAGAATCCAGAGTATTGATCAATCAAATCATATTAGATTGAACAATAGTTATATGAAGACTCCTGACGAACCACCTCGGAAAGAGATTATTGAAAAATTTATGAGAAGTATTCAAACAAGCTTTCAAGATTCGATATTGAATGATGAGATGACTACCATATCCCGTGTATACAATTATCTAGTCTCGGAAATCGAAAGAATTGAAGATTCGATTGACCAAAACAAGCTCAGGGATATTTTTAAATCGATTGCTGAGAAGAAGTTTGCAAATGAAATGGAACAATTTTCTTCAACATTTTTGCAGTATAAGAAAGAAAAGGATATGAAGAGCATCACTTTGTTTAAATATGATAGGAGTTCATTGAATCCACAATTATATGAATCCTTGGTAATTATTGGAAATAGAATGCCAAGTATAAGGAAGATCAATCATATATCTGAACAGAATCTAATTAATTTATTGATCAGTATCGAACAACCAATTGTTTCATTAGATAGGATATTATCTTCAGCAAAAGAAGCCGGATTTACTAAAGAAGCAATTGCTGAAATTGAGCTAATAATCAGAATGAGTGATTTCCCATCAGCAGTGGATTTACCATGGCTTTGTCTTTCTCTTTCCCCGTCTTTGACAAATGAAAAGCAAATCATTACGCATCTTTCAAGGCCCCAGAGCGCTGTTGAAAGGGCCGGAACCTTATAAACTGTTTTTTATCATTTTTTTTCGATGTCTGCGTCTCAAAAGGAGCAACTTAAGCAAAGAATGCGATCCGATCAAATTTTCAGTATTTTCCAGGAAAACCCTCATTATTCATTCACAGCAGAAGAGTTTTTGGAAAAACTTGGGGAAAATTCTCAGATTGACTCAAATGAGCTTCTTAAAGAGTTTAAAAAGCTTTCTGGTGCCGGAAAAATCCGAGTTATCATTGATAAAGACAATCCATTAAGATATCAGAGTGTTCCATCCGAATTATGGACCCAATTTACTGGTTTGAAAGAAGAACACTATAAGATACATTCACTAATTGAAAAATCGGGAAATACTGGGATTTGGAGACGTGATATCAAGAAACAGAGTGGAATACCCGAAAAATTGATCACTTCGTTTTTATCTGATTTGGAATCCAGGCAACTAATTAAGAGTATACAATCCATTCATGAAAGCCGACATAAGCTTTATATTTTATATGATTTAGTTCCTTCATCAGAGGTAACTGGAGGAGTATGGTATCAAGAAGGACATTTCAACACTCAACTCGTTGATCAGCTGATACAATATACCCAAAATCTAATAAAAGGATCCCCTGGCATTCTAGAGTCGGAACTTGTCCAGAAGATAATGTCAAGTTCGGTATCCACAATCAGAATTTCTTCGGAAGAAGCCAGATCCGTAATAAAAGCTGTTTTAAACACAGGAAAGGCGATTAAGATTGGTGGAACACTTAGGCCTGGGCCATCTCAATCAGCAGTTTGTCCTATATCTACAATCCCTTGCAGCAAATGCCCACTGGCAATGTCTTGCGAACCTAGTGGTGCAATCTGCCCAAAGGATTGCCCGTATATGATGAAGATGACGGAACTTTTTTAATCCAGCAATTTCTGGATATTAAAATAGAAATCTTACTAAATGTTGATTTTGCTCAAAACCTGTAAAAAATGTTCTGGCGGGTTTCAATGACGTTTTTTTCATAAAATGTTCCCACAAATCTTTGCTTTGGCAAGTCTTTCGGGGCTTTTGAGACAAAGTAACAATTGCATTGATGCTTACATTGATGTTGGGAGGTCGAATATATCTATTGAAGCACAAACCAGTGTGATTGGATGTCAATTTAAGAGGATTTCTTCCTTTTCACAAGATGGAGGTGTAATTTATATAACAAGCACAGCATTATCGGTTATTATTGATGAATGTGTTTTTATTAGTTGTATGGTTGGATCATCAAAACGTGGAGGTGCAATATTTGTTAGCTATACAAAAGCACAAATTAGTCTTTCTAGGGTTTGCAGCAGCTTTTGCAGTGCTGATGAGGGGCATTTCGGTTATATGTTAGGTTCCACATTGAGTATTAATTTGCTGACAATGTCAAAGTGTTCAACTGAACAAAAGGGTTTGTATTGTTTTCATGCCTCTTCTCCACAAATTGTTGCAACTCAATTCAATAGTTCTTTCAACAAAGCAGAAAGGGTCAGTGGCTTCGGCTATTATTCAATAACAAGTGTTCAATCATCATTCAATACAGTTTTTAATAATACAGAAGATGGTATGTGTTTGTGGATTAATGGGAATCCAACAATATCATTTTCCAGATTTAATATTGTGAATAATCGTGGACCGTCGAGTTTTGGCGTATTTAGGGTCTATTCTGGGACAGGAGACATATTGAACAGTGTGATCATTAATAATTACAAAATAATGTTTGTTGTTGTTAGTGGAAGTCTTAATGTGGTGGATTCATATGTGCTTCATGAATCAACATTTTCTTTAGGTAATTGTATTCAAAAATCGTTGATTTTTTCGGCAACCGAAACTCATGCACTTGTACACATGGATGTGAACCAATGTAAAGGTGTTCCAACCACTTTCATGTACAAATCACTCCGACCATTATTTATTACATTAGTTTACTTGATTACTCAATAAAAACACACCCATTTTTGTATTCTAATGATGGGAAGTTTCCCCTCCTCACAATTGGAAAGAAGGATGGTAAACGAACTGCAGGAGGAGTCTGACTTTGATCTTGGGACATCCTATCCATTAAAAACACTACTCTTCTATTCTTTGGCTTTGGCTTTTGCTGTATTTGAACTTGATATCTTTCACTGGCTGACATATACTCAAAATGACGCTGTCAAAACAATTCCTGCCATGTCAGAAGCCACTTTCTGACGTGCCAATCATTTTCAAAGATTTACAATGTATAATCTCAATGTACGATCACCAACAGTGATTAAAAGGTTTTAATCAAAAAATCCCAGGAATTGAAAGGTAACTGATAGAAGATTGATATAAAATCAAAGTATTCAAATTGAGACCTAACAGGTAGAGTTGAAAATAAGAACCATTTTGCTGAATGATTGTTGCTTTCTGCAATCCCTTGATTGATGCCGTTATTCCTGTTGAAGAGTCCTTCCTTGAAAAATGGGGTTTAAAGAATGATGATGCAATTTTAGCTAATGAGAGTTTCCAACCTTTGATTAATCAAGTTGTTTCTAACCCTGATGCATTCATGACACCTGGAGGAGCGGGCCAAAACACTTTATCAATGGCTCAATGGATGATGCAAGAAAAAGGAACAACTATTATGGTAGGATCAGTTGGCCCTGATTCAAATAAGAATCTTTTAGAGGGTATGATGAATAAGAATGGAGTAAGATGTTTGTATCAGCAGCTAGAAGGAAAGAATACTGGATGTTGTGCAATTCTATGTTGCAATAATAACAGATCTATTGTTGCTTCTGTGGCTGCTTCCGGGTGCTTTAGTTTCGAAAAATGGGACAACCAAGAAACACTTAATGCAGTCAAAAACGCTAAAGCTGTATTCATGAGCACATTCTTCTTAAGATCAAGCGATAAAACCGGTTTAGCTGTTGCTGCGGAATGTGTTGCTCGCAATATTCCTTTGGCTATCAATTTAAGCTCACCAAATGCAATAGATTCAGAAGCATGGCCTACCTTAAAGCAGATTATTAGGGTATCATCTTTAGTATTTGGTAATGAAGTAGAATTCATAGCATTAGGAAAGAAGATTGGAGTTGTGAAAGAGAGTCAGACTCAATCATCTATTAATATGAAAGAATTAGCTAAATCGATTGCAAATTATCAAACATGCGGGATTAAGCGTACTGTAGTCTTGACAATGGGTTCTGAGCCAACAATAGCTTGTCAAGCCGAATGTGAGCCTATCACATCAGAAATTATCCCAATTGAACCAAGCCAAATAATAGATACAAATGGAGCCGGAGATGCATATGCTGGTGGTTTCTTATCACAATATATATTTGGAAAACCTTTAGCTCATTGTCTAAAGGCTGGAGCATATGCTGCTTGGTGTATTCTCAAGCAAAGAGGTGCTCTCATTCCAAGCTATAAGCCAACCTTCCAATAAAATTATAAAGGGTAATATATTTTAATGTTGCTGACTATTCGGGCACTGAGTGGAACAACATATAACTATGAATACAATGAGGTAACTACTGTTAATGATGTCATTACCAATGTTGTTTCGTTAAACTCGATTCAGGGTGATGAGTTTCGTTTGATTTTTCGCAATAAGAATTTGACTGGTGAAACGCTGATATCATCACTGAACATTAATGACAATGAATACATAATACTTTTTATTCGAAAAATTGTCCCGAAAAACAGACAAAACGCACAAATCAATCAAAAAGCTTTTTGTTTTTGGGAACAAAGGAGGGCTCCTCAAAACTTTCCAGATCTAGGCTTTGTTTTAAATGATGAAAAGAACAAAATTTCTGATATTATACATAAACTGATCAGATACCAGTCAAAAGATACTGTGGATATTTTAACAAAAGAAATATGCAGAATTAGGAGTGAAACCGAGAATTCCGCATATATTGAGGAAAAAATCTCATTTTTTATCAATGCGATCATGGAATCACAACAATCTCGGTTTATGTTACGCAGAAGGATATTGGATGATCCCACAAAAATCATTCTGTTTGACGATGATTTTATTTTTGCAGATGGAATGCCACCTCAAGAGGAGTCTGGCATTGGGATGGATGTGCTTATGGAGTTACTCAGTATCTTAAATCATAACCATAATCATCATCCCATGCCTTTTGAACCGAATAATAACTTTGATATAGATTCAAGTGATGAATTGCATATGTTTGACAGTGACCTTTTTGGACATTTAGAATTTGAAACATCTGATCCTTATTCATCATATTCTGAGATTTCATCCGACTCATCAACATCCAGTGATTCGGATGATTCCTGATATATCATAGTTAATGATATATTGTTATTAAACCTTAATATTTTATTTAATCCTAGTAAAAGTCTCGGGAATGAGTTATAATGAAAATAGTGAAACTCACAAAACCAGGTCTTCTTCGAAAACATCATATGGGAAAAAAATAAGTGATGATGATGAGAACTATGGAAATGGGTCCGATTCTGAGATCACGACAATGACATCATTATCTGGAATCGAATTAGGAATTAACACTGCAACAGCAATAACAAAACTCCCAGAATCGCTTTTTGATGCACCAAAAGCTCAGATTATTGATATATTATCATATAGAGAGCTTAATTGGATAGTGTCCGCGCTTAGCGTTAGAGGGCAGCGAAATAGAACAAAAGATGATCTTTTTAATGCATTAATCAATAGAATTGGAGATCTCTGGGGTGAACTTCACGCTATGGCTTCACAAATTGTTAAGAATCACAAACCCTCATCATCAAGGACTCAAAAAAGCAAAGCAACAAAAACTGTGAGTGTTCAACCGAGTTCTTATGCACCAAGAACCCCATTTGACCCTAGACTTGCTGAAGTACTTTCGGATTTGTATATGTCTCCCGCTTCAAACTGGTCTGACATCCTAATTACCGCCACATCAGATGAATCAGAGAATTACATAAAATCCCTTCAATCAATAATTCCGGATGAGCAAAGCCAAAGGCAATCTCCTAGTGCCAGAGATAATATGCTATTGCAGTACATAATGGGACCATATAGGTTATCCACAGAGTACCTCAATAAGTTTCAATCGAGTATTAGTGTTTATCAAAAGATGGCTGATCAACACAAAGACAATGAAGCCGAAAATGTTGCAGATACCAAGGTACCAAAAAATAAATAATCGTTAGAATTAATATGAATAGTGAGAGCTGGATAGACAGCTTTCATCGACAATCCATTGGTAGGATTTTTGTTAAAGTCAACGAAGAATTTATAAATAACCAGTTTAATGTTTTTGGGATAAAGAAAATTGCAGAACTTGGTGACGAAGCATATGAGATTCTCAAGTCTCCGTTGGGATCAATAGATCCTTCACATAAACGCAAAAGAGATCTAGAAAATAGTCTTAGATTAGTTTACGGAATTATCCACTTCCGCTTTTTACAGACTAAAATCGGACAAGACAAAATGCATAAAAAGCTAATGGAAAAAGAGTTTCCTTCTTGTCCCCGTGTGTTTTGCAAAGATTCAGTATGTCTTCCATATGGAATAGATGAAGAATTGGGGAAAAGTACTATGAAATGGTACTGCCCTAATTGCTGTGATGTATATAACCCAGATAATAATGAACTGAACTCTCTTGATGGTGCATTTTTCGGTCATTCTTGGGTTCATATGTTCATAGGGAGATATCCGGATATCATATCAAAGAGTATACAAAGAGTATATGTACCAAAAGTGTATGGGTTTAGAATGTACCGTGAGAAACATGAAGAGGAAGACGATTATTCTGAAAACGATTAAAGTTTATAAAATTTACAAAATTCGTTAAATTTGAAAAATGAGTGATAAAGATACCAAAAAAAAGTCAGCCCTTTTCACAGCGGAGTTAGAAACTTTCGAAAAGCAAAAATTAGATAGGTTAGAAAGGATGAAGAAGGAAAAAGCATTACAAGAAAAAAAGATGGCAAAACTTAGATTTGACATCAAACAAGCGCAGCTTGAAAAAGCCAAGAAAGCATTTTCTGAGAATCCTCTTAACCAATCTCCTATCATCTTCAACGAAAAAACCGCAAAGAAATCACTTCCACCTCGGAATTACGTAGGAACCAAATCTCCATCGCCTGTTGATCTAAAGGCGAAAGATACCATTGCCAATAAAAGCAAAAAAGATGAAAAGCCCAAGAAACCACAAACAAGTGAAGTACCAAAGCCAGTAGAGAAACCTAAGCAAGACGAAAAACCTAAGCCAGAAGAGAAACCAAAGAAAGAAGAAACACCAAAGAAAGAAGAAACACCGAAGAAAGACGAAAAACCTAAGCCAGAAGAGAAACCTAAGCCAGTAGAGAAACCTAAGCCAGTAGAGAAGCCAAAGCCAGAAGAGAAACCAAAGCCAGAAGAAAAACCTAAGCCAGAAGAAAAACCTAAGCCAGAAGAAAAACCTAAGCCAGAAGAGAAACCTAAGCCAGAAGAAACCCCCAAATCAGAAGAGAAACCAAATGAACCATCTTCAAACAATGTCTCAGAACCAAAGAAAGTAGATCTCACAGATGAAACGGCCCAAAAAACAAAAGATCTCCTTGAATAAACCCAGGTCCTTTAGCCAAGTATTAAAACCGAAATTTCCGATATATTGAAGTGAATCAAAAATATGAAAGGAGCAGTAATGCTTAACACCAAAACCTTTGTTATTCCTGAACATTATTTCCAAATTAATTTTCGATTATTGTTGTTCCCCTTGCTAAGCATTATTGTATCCCTCATATTTTTCGGGGTTTCTGATACCTCAATATTAATTAGCCCTTTTGTTGAGGAATCGATGCCTTTTCTTGTTTTTAATGTTTTGGTACTATTTTTTATGTCGAATTCTATAAGTTGGAGCATAAGTATTTACCAAACATTTTTCGTGTACTATATTTTTTCCCTTGTTCCTCATATCTTTGTGAAGGGTAGTCTGATTATTCTTTTTGATCTAACTGATCTTGTTAGATTTGCCGCGTATAGATCTATAGGACTGATTCCTGTTATTGTTTTTTTGTGTTTGCTTAAAACATACACAGGATGCAAAAATTATGTATCCTACATTCCCCTATTTCTTATATTCTGGCTGCTCCTATCCAAAAATACCCCTGTTGTGATGCTACAGGTGTTGTTTTCTTATTTTGTGTCATTTTTCTTGATAAAGTACGCAATAGGTTTGTTGGGTTTCCAGGTCAATCCAAGTTTCAAGTTTATCCAATTAATTCCTTTTGTTTACAAAGTCTCTCAAATCGGAAAATTGAATGCAGAATCGATTATATAAATATGTGAAAATATAAAAAAAAGCTCAATTTTGAGATAACAAAATTTTCTATTTGAAAATTAAATTAATGTTAGCTAATAATGGGTTTCACGAAGTGTTTTCCGTTCCATCTTATTCTTCGATAAGTAGATTTTTTTCTAATCCACCTGATGTTGTTGTTGATAGAAGGCCTATTAAGAGGAGATCTACTTTTGATAAAATTGCGCGAGCTTTTTTTTACGAAAATGTTGAGGATTATAAGCCTCCGCCAGTGATTCCAAATCAAAAAACTTTAATATTGGATTTAGATGAGACTCTTATTCATTCAAGTAGTTTCCCTCCTCACCCAAATGTTTCATCTTTCAAGCATCCAACCCTAGGACAGTTTATTTTTTTGCGGCCGGGGCTTGAAATGTTCCTAAGTAAGGTAACAAAGGAGTTTGATGTGTTTATATACACGTACTCAGATTATGATTACGCAAATCCGATCATTAACGTAATTTGTCCCCAAATTGACAAAAATCACAGACTATTCAGAGATTCTTGTTGCATTGAAACAGGAAAGGTATACAAGGATATAGATATGGTGGGAAGACCCAAAGAAGAAATTTTAATTGTAGATGACAATCCTGCAATATCCAGATTCCATCCTGATAATGCGATTCAGATTGATAAATGGACTGGATCTCCTGATGATAAAGCATTGAATGAATGGCTTTATCCTTTGTTGGAAAAGATAAATAATGGCACTAGTATACAGTCAGTAATTAAAGGAGTAAGGTACTTGAAAAAGAGATGCATCTCAAACAACTTCTTGCCGAGCTTTTATTGTCAATAATTTGTTAAATATATCTTAGTTTTTATTTATTTATCATGTTTTAAAGTAAAACTAGATAAAAAGTAATCAATTCAACATTTTGGAATTTCTAGTAAGCTCTTCATTGATAAAAAATGTAAGGCACGATGGCCGAGTGGTTATGGCGTGGGATTAGAGTCCCCATGGGTTTACCCGCATCGGTTCAAATCCGGTTCGTGTCGTTTTTTTTTCTTTTTTAAAATGAATTTTGAGAATTTTAATATTAGGTTTAAGACGTCGCTAATTACATATCCAGTTTCCTTATCGAGAGAGGAGCAAGAATATGTTAATTTTGGCGATTTTTGTGACCTTGACGAGATTATCGAAATATTGGCGAAACTAAAAGGAAAAAACATAAGAACTTTACTTGATCAAATGCTAGGAAAGGATTATGAAATATTTGGACTCCCAGATATGAGTTTTGTGAACGAGGGGAGAGAATCCTTTTCGAATTGGCTGAAAAATATTCCTATCATTAACTTACCCTTTTTGAGGACTCCTGAAATAGGATTTCTACCATCTGTCGCACCTTATGGTTGCCAAGATTGCAAATTCATATTCAACACCAAACAAGAATTTGCAGATCACCGTTACCAACAACACCAAGACAATACGGAGTATGAAAACAATGAAGATGATATCATAGAGAGCAGAATGATCGAGCGTTCAACAGGACTTCATATCAACTTTGGTTGCTTTCTCAACCAGACAGGAGAATCCTTAGTTAACTGGATATGCACAGCTCCAGGCTGCTGCGAAGCAGGCAAGAATAGCGAAGCGTACCTGAGACACATCCGAGAACATCACATTGACCAGTTTGTGAATTTGAGTCCATTTTGGGGGAACATCTTCCGATGGTATCAACAGAAAGGTTACATCCCAACAGTGGGAGAATTCTTCCATGACACTACACTTCACCAAA
>Ga0074193_1002914_pt1 | contig 14011 bp, 10 predicted proteins | sample EPASupsiteHSE605_FD_64523 | JGI IMG/M metagenome (GOLD analysis project Ga0074193, IMG submission 64523) | Bioremediated contaminated groundwater from EPA Superfund site, New Mexico - Sample HSE6-05 | ecosystem: Environmental > Aquatic > Deep subsurface > Groundwater > Contaminated ... | reverse complement strand
GAATTCATTTCGCGAGCCGCCGAGGAAATAACGGAAAGATACGCGGTGACTGGCGCTCAAAGGAAAATGGTCTGCAGAAGACCGTGATAGAATAATAGGAAAGGCAAAGAGAAGTGCCTGTTCAGAAGCTGGTTAAATCACCTCCGCATGATTTTGCGGGGGTGAATTTTTTGCTCGGTTTTTCGTTTGCAAGCCGGAAAGATACCCATGGCAACATTTACAGGTTGATAATAGTTACAAAAGTGTTACAATTTTTATCAAGGAGGTGGCTATATGAAATACTTTAGGAAAAAAATAGCGACTGTAATGACAGCGGCGATAATCGTCGCAAGTATGGCTGTAAGCGCATCGGCGGCTTCCGTTTCAACGGCCAATTCATGCGCGGGAAGCGGCGGTCTTTCAAGCTTCGGAGCATATTGTTCCGATACAAACGGCACGGACTGCCTAAAAGGACTTGATGTAAACAAGCTTCTCGGCTCAATCGGCAGCCAGAGTGCGGCCTGCCAGCAGACTGGCAATGTTTCGGACGCCTCTGATGAAACGTCCGGAAGCACGACGCTTACTTGTCCTCAGTCAAATTCAAACACGGCAAGTCAGAATTCAAACTGCGGGACTGCCGATACATCATCAAAAAGTGCGGTTAAGGCTGCGGAAAGCCCTGTGGCGGTGACAAGCAACGCCGTACCCGCAAGCAGCTCCTGCACTTCGGCTCCGGCTTGCTCGACTTCGCCCACCTGCACAACGGGAAACTGTGTGACTGCGGCAGAAAACTGCAACGTGAGCTGCGACATTGGCACCACCTGCGCCGGCAACAGCACGCTTTATGACCGACTTTACGGAATTTTTACAAAGTGCGGGATAGATCTTACGAGCTTCGGCATTTCTCTTTCCGACTGCGGTGATACAGCGGTAACACAATCGCCTCTGCCCACAGATAACACGGATGCGGAGACGCCGTCTTCCGATGACGGAACATCGGCTGCGCCCGCGGATAACGGCAGCGTTGAGAATCTTTCCTTTGAGCAGCAGGTCGCCGCGCTTGTAAACGAGCAGCGCGCCGCCAACGGGCTTGCACCGCTGACGCTCAGCGAAGAGCTTTCAAACGTTGCTAGAACCAAATCGCAGGATATGCACGACAATAACTATTTTTCACACACCAGCCCCACCTACGGCTCTCCTTTCGATATGCTGAAGTCCTTCGGCATCAGCTACAGGGCGGCGGGGGAGAACATCGCAATGGGCTATTCGACACCCGAAGCGGTTGTTAATGCCTGGATGAACTCCGCCGGGCACAGGGCAAATATCCTCAGCGCTTCCTATACACAGATAGGCGTCGGCTACGTTGCTGACGGCAACTACTGGACCCAGGAGTTTATAGGATAAGTCGGTAAAAAAATTAGAACTTTAGAATATAAAGCCTGCAGCCGAAGGCCTGCAGGCTTTATCATATTGGTTTTAGCTATACGGCTTCTATATGCCAGCCGACCCGGGCATATAACCGAGGCTGAAAGAGTTTTATTCTTTATTTGACATTGGCGGCAACAGGTGCTATACTATAAAAGTATTCATGATAATATCTATGTCCTCACATGTTTGGGATCATTGTTGTTTGATGGTTTGCCGGATATGTGGGTTTTATTTTTTTCTGGGTACAATAAAATATATGGAGGTACCCAATGAATAACGGTACAGTAAAATGGTTCAACTCGGAGAAGGGCTTCGGCTTTATTTCCAATGACAACGGCGGCGAAGATGTATTCGTGCATTTCTCTGCAATCATGTCCGATGGATATAAGTCGCTGGGCGAGGGCCAGAAGGTGACATTTGACACCGAAACAGACCCGAAGAACAGCCGCAAGCTCAGAGCTGTGAACGTCCGCGTTGCATAAGCAAAAAGCAAACAGAAAAACGGTATAAAAAACGGGGCAGATTTTTATCTGCCCCGTTTTTTTAGCTTCTGTCGCCGATAATCCAGCCGTAACTAAGGCGGGAGGAGCGCCTTGAGATTCCTGCGCGCACAGCTCAAGCAGTTTCGCTTTATCGCGGGCCCGACGTAAAAACGACTTGCTTCCACAACAAAGACAAAAAAAGATTGACAAGCTTAATGATGATTCGCTTGTCAAGGGGCTCGGTAAGGAAGCTGATATTTCTCTCGGTCAATTTTATAAGATGTTAATGGTGAAATATAGCAATACACAGAAAAATGAAAACATATGGGTGGTGATTATATAACTGAGATAGCAGGAAACTCGAAAACTCCTAAAACAAAGAAGTCTATTGCGGCAAAGGAGAAGATTTATCATACTTCTATCAATATGATTCCCCAAAAGGGTTTTCAGGAAACAAAGATAAAAGTCATTTGCAGAGAAGCTAATGTGTCTGCTGGCACGTTTAATAGTTGTTTTGATACCAAAGAAGATGTTATTAAAGAGATGTACCTTACTGCCGATAATTTCTTTTTCAAAAATGCTGCAAAAGAGATTGAAAATATCGACTGTATTCATAAAATTGGTAATAATACCTTACCCTTTTATATCGGGATAGTCAATAACCAAAGTATGAATGATATTAAAATTTCTAACATCAGGTGTATATGTTACAGTTTATTAAAATCACAAATAACACCCCGTATACCCGGCTTAGTTCATATCAGGAGCGTTCCGGGATAATACTTCTGACAATCTATTAATTAGCCGTTTTTCTTCTCCGCTTTCGTTTGTTCTGAGTCTCAAAATCGCTATACCGCATTTTTCCAGTATACTGTTTTTTAATGAGTCACGCTCTGCTTGACGAGTTCCTTCTTGATGATAACGGAAGCCATCTACTTCTATTACAAGCACTGGGTGCTTATCCATCTTGTGATATAACAAAAAGTCCATATGCGTTAATGGGTTTCGCGCAAACATTGCTTCATCTTGTGTAAGAATGGAGTGATCCTTAATAAGCGAATTTAACGGAGTATGAACAACACAATCAACCGATTTAAATTCAGGCTTTTTTAGCACTGACTCGATGATTGCATAAATCAGATTCTCAGAATCATATTCAGAAACACGGTTGTGACTCTTAAGGAAATCTCTACGCTTTTCCGAATAGCCCTTATATAAAAGGTCAAACACAGAAAATACGGTACTGTCTTTGATTTCAAAATTGTTATATTCAATATATTTTGAAAGGTCAGCGATGTTTGTAAGCTCATTCCCGGCATTACCTGACATTATGATACTAAGGCACTTAACTGCACGGGATACAGCCACATTTAGCATATGTGGATCATCTACAAAGTCCGTAATGGTATCTTCAACTGTTGATAGTACAATGGCTTCTTTTTCTCGCCCCTGAAATTTGTGGACTGTATCAATCTCATAAACGTCGGGAAGCTGCTTTTTTAAAGCCGAAACTTGATCCCTATATGGAGCGATAATTCCGATGTCCTTATGTCCTGATTTTATAAGCTGAGGAAGGATTTCCTGCTGGACTGCATCTATCTGTCGTTGATTTAGGTGACCTCTAGCGTGACTTCCTGGTATTGTGCGCAACACCGACAACACATCGTTTTCGCCGTTGTCCTTTGTCAAGATAATCAATTGATCATCATAAAATTTCTGATTAATGAAGCCTGCAATTTTTGGATGACAACGATAATGCTCTCTTAACAAAACAGATGGCACATCTCGCCATACAGCCGTCACTGAGGATAAAAGGCTATGGTTAGAATAGTTGTATGCTTTATCAAAAGTATAGCGACTCCATATTTCGTCAGCTACTTTTCTTGTAGCTTCAGGAACAACATTGGGTAATTGTTTTTGGTCTCCAACAATAACAACATTTTTTGCGCACGAAAACGCGAGAGCCCCAGTTACTAAATCGACCTGCGAGGCCTCATCTACCAGTAAATAATCATAGATATACTCACCAGATAGCGTTGTCCGTACCGAATATGTAGTACTTAGAATTACGGGATAATCTTTAATAAAACGCTCTTGTTCGCTACTGAATGCAGTTTTATCAAATATCGGACGTTGATTAGCCCTTATGAACCGTGAAGACAACTCAGCTTTTAGTAATTGCATAGATTTTTCGGAAAGCTCTTTTAGCTTTTCCTCAAATTTATAGTTATCAAGTTTTTGTTGCAAAGAAGCCTTCTCTATAGTCAGTTCTGAAATTTTTGCAGTATAATATGCTTTTTGAAGTGCTGGTATACTAAATTCGGCAGGCTTTTTCAGCAAGCGTGTACCTGACAGCCCATATTTTAGGAATGATCGAATACGTTTCAGAATGCTAAGCGAGTCGCCCGATTCTGCCTGATACTCACATTCAAGCCATAGCCCAAGAGCCTGTCCTGGCTTTAATTTCCGTATACTATAGTCGATATCCCGTTCTGGCCGAATTGCTTCAAAATACTCGTTGAAATACTGATTTTCTTTTAGAATGGCAGATTCTTCTCGCTGTATTTCTGCAATACGGTTTTTTGCTCGCAGTGTTTCATTTAGATCTGCAATGAGTTTTTGTATATCGGAAATAAGATGTTGTTTTTTCTTGGGCTCCAGTTTCCAATTCTGCATATTTGGGTAATGACCATTTTGATGTAATAAAAATGCTTCTTTGTTTGCGTGATTACCTAAAAATGCAGCTAGAAACGAAAGGCCATACTTATCGAGTTTTTCGACCACATTAGCAGTAGCTGAGTTATTATTTGATACAACTGCTATTGATTTACCCTGCATTAATGCATTAGCAATAATATTCAGAATAGTTTGTGTTTTGCCGGTACCTGGGGGACCCTGAATAACGCTAACTTGCGAAGAAAAAGCATTCTCTATCGCTGCTTTTTGGCTCAGATTAAGACCAAAAGGATAAATAAAACTTTTTAAGTTTATTGTATGCGAACCAGGAACTTTTTGAGATAAATACCTTGCTAAAACTGTAGTGTCACTAATTTGTTTAATGCGCTCATACTGCTTGCTAAGAATTTTTACATCGTCTTCATTCGTAAGGCTGATGGCATCGGCAACAGTATGAAAATATGCCATTAATTCTTGAGACTCTTTGTCAGACAGGCAGTTTTCTTCAAATGTCAATTGGTATTTGGGAAAGCTGTGTGCTTTATAATCGCCTCTTTCTACCAATACCCATTCGTCAAAGTCGTAAATCGCAGTAATGCAACTTATTACTTTTCCTTCATGCAGGATTATGTATCTTTTAGGGTCCAATGTTTTAATCAGATGTAGCCAGCGTATATTGTTGGAATTATAGCTATATACTTTGGGCCCGGTTTTATATATTATGTCATATTTACCGCCAGAATAATGGAACGACTCGACGGAGTCCGTTTTATCTTTGCCATTGACAATGAGCAATCCTTTTCTGGCATCCAAGTATATCCCTCCATATCTACTAATAACTGATTAAAACATATATGCAATCATTTGAACTTCCCATTTTTGCTAAACTGGGAGCCCTCTGAAATCGACCATGTTCAACAAATTAGGCTATTTTTACCATACCCTTTTATACTTATACAGTCAATAAACAAAAGGCTAGAATTTCACCGAGTATATGTAGGACATATTGCTAATCAGCGTATACAAAAAGCGCCCAATCATGGAGCTGAATCCATGAACGGAAGGCTTTTCATATAATTCTCTACAATCCTTGATCCTTTATCTAACCTACTCCCTTTGAAAACCGGTTGACGCATTACGCTCCATGATGGCTTCATATGGAAAGAGCAGGAGAGCCTGGAGTAATTAGCGGAAATGAAGGTATCAATAATAACCATGGCGGAAGGAAAAAAGAACCCCGGGCAGATAGCCTCTTAATCAGCCCATATTACTGTTGAGCACGGTTACGGAACCGGATGGCAAATATATCGCAAGCAACGTCTCTGTACGGACAGAGACCACTCGTCAGGGTCTTGGCGTCCCCGAACCCCTGTTGGCGGCAATAGTGTATGTCTCAAAACATCCAGCATAGCGCTAAAGATACCATTGTCGCCTCTTGCGGCATATCTGTGAGGGAAATAATTTAATTAAAATTTTAATAAAATAACCTATTAAAAACGCATACAAACGCATATTTCTTTACAGTCTAAGTGCGAATTGGTTAAAACAAAAAGCCCAGAAACCTTGTAAAATCAATGGTTTCTGGGCTTTTTTCATCTGGCAGCGGGAGAAGGATTCGAACCCTCACAAACTGAGTCAGAGTCAGTTGTGCTACCTTTACACAATCCCGCTATAGCGTTTTTTCGCTTTGCAGACGCATGAGTAATTATACTATAATATTCGGCATTGTCAAGTCATTCAAACACAAAAAAGCATAAATCTGCGCCCTTATTCAAGAGCGCAGATTTAATTATTCCAGTACAGCTGCGAGCCCTACTTTTCAAGATAGCTGGCCACAAGCTCATGCAAAAGCTCATCGCGGTCAAGCCGGCAGATGAGGCTGCGGGCGTTGTTGTAATTTGTGATATAGGTGGGATCCTCCGAAAGAATGTAACCTACGATCTGGTTAATCGGGTTATAGCCCTTTACAACGAGAGAGTTATAGACGGAGGACAAAATTTCCTTCATTTCCGTCTTGTTGTCAATGACATTGAACTTGCGCGTTGCATCCTCCATGCATACAGCCCCCTTTCAGCTTTATGACTTAATTATAGCAAGAATATTCCAATAGTAAAGCGGTTTAATATTACCGTTCAGTTACATTTTAGCTCAAAAAGAGCTATCTTATTACAGCCCCGTACACTTTTTCGAGCTTTGCAAGGACAGATTTCATGATTTCGTCCGCGTGGTCGTCCGTAAGCGTCTGATCTTTCGCGCGCATGGTAAGCGAAAATGCGACACTTCGCTTGCCTTCGGGGATACCAGCGCCCGTGTAAACATCGAACAGACGGCAGTTTTCAAGATAATCGCCGCCCGCTTCATACATCGTGTCGGAGAGTGCTGCAACAGTTACAGCAGAGTCGCAGACAACGGCGATGTCGCGCGTCATGGCAGGAAAACGGGGCAGGGGAACATAAGTGGGTTCGCCTGAAACGCAGGAGGTGAGCGCGGAAACGCGGAGCTCAGCGGTAAAAACGCTGACATTAAAACCGTATTCTTCCGCCACGGAAGGATGCGTCTGGCCCATAACGCCAAGAACGGTGTTTCCGCAGCTGATTTTTGCGCAGCGTCCGGGGTGGTAGGCGGAATTGTCCGAAATCGCCTCGAAACGAATGTTCCTTATCCGCAGGTCGGCAAACAATGCCTCTATGCAGCCTTTGAGCTCGAAGAAGCCCGCGTCCTTTCCGTAAGCGCCGAGGGTCAGAATGGTCTGCTCATCGGCAAGCTCGCTGCCGTCGACGGGGAGATATATCGTGGCAAGCTCAAAAAGCTTCACGTCCATGTTTCGTTTGGCGAGGTTGGTACCGAGAACGTCCAGCATCGATGGCAGGGAAGTCGTGCGCATCACGCTCGTATCTTCACCCAGAGGGTTTTGAATGATAAATGCCCTGCGCAGGGGACTGTTTTCGGGCAGATGAATTTTGTCCCACGCGGTTTTGCTGCCGAAGGAATAGGTCATAACCTCGTAATAACCGAAGCCGCGGCAAATCTCGCTGATCTCGCGCTCGAACTTCTGCTTCTGCGAGAAGCCGCCGAGCGTCGCAGCACCGGAAAATACTGTCGGCTCGATTTTGTCGTAGCCGTAGAAGCGACCGACTTCCTCGGCAATGTCTGCGCAATGCCCGATATCCGAGCGGAACGAGGGAACGATTATAGTATTGCCATCCATCGTGAAATCCAGTTTTTCAAGTACCTTAACCATAAAATCGCGGTCAATGTCCGTGCCGAGAAGGGCGTTTATTCGTTCCGGTTCCAGCGGCAGGCGGACTTCCTTGGGAGTGACCGCAACAACGTCGATGACGCCGTCCATGACCTCGCCCGCACCGAGAAGCTCTATGAGCTCGCAGGCGCGCTCGGCGGCGGGGACCGTGTTCATCGGGTCGAGCCCCTTCTCGAAGCGGCCGGATGCGTCCGTGCGCATTCCGAGAGCAATAGCAGTCTTGCGTATCACGGTGCCGTTGAAGTTAGCGGATTCAAAAACAATGGTATTGGTTTTTTCGGTTATCTCGCTGTTGCCCCCGCCCATAACGCCCGCAAGTCCTATGGGGTCATGCTCATCGGCAATGACCAGCATATCCCTCGTTATCGCTCGGTTCTTGTCGTCGAGCGTCTTCAGCACTTCTCCGGCCTCTGCGCGGCGCACGACAATCTTCCCGCCCTTGACACAGGAATAATCGAAAGCGTGCATAGGCTGGCCGTATTCAAGCATAACATAGTTTGTGATGTCAACAATGTTGTTTATGGGACGCACGCCGGAAGCACGAAGCCTGCGGCGCATCCATGCGGGCGAAGGCTCAATCCTGATGTTTTTAACCATTTTTGCGGTGTAGCGCGGGCAAAGCTCGGGATTTAGAATTTTAACTTTCAGAAGTTCCGAAATGTTGCCCGCGCCGCCTTTGACGACAGGTCTGTGAGGCTTCAGCTTAGTATCAAAGGTCGCCGCGCTCTCGCGCGCAAGCCCGATAACGGAAAGACAGTCGGGGCGGTTGCTGGTAATTTCAAATTCAACAACGGTGTCGTTAAGTCCGAGGACGCCCCTAATGTCGTCACCCGTCTTGCAGGGCTCCTGCAGTATGAAAATACCGTCCTCTATGGCATAGGGGTAGTCGTGAGTGTCGAGCCCCAGTTCTTTGAGTGAACAGAGCATACCCTGCGACTCAACGCCGCGGAGCTTACCCGTGCGTATAGTCACACCGCCGGGGAGAGTCGAACCGTCCGTCGCAACGGGGACGACGTCACCGGCGCGGACATTCTGAGCGCCTGTAACAATGGTTATCGGCGCGCTACTGCCGACGTCGACGGAGCAGACCCACATATGGTCGGAGTTTTCGTGGCGGACAATCTCCAGCACCCTGCCGGCGACAACGCCGCATATTTCCTTGCCGATGACTTCATAACCCTCGACCTTTGAACCTGAAAGGGTCATGGCGTCGCAGTATTCTTTGTCCGTGGCCTTGATGTCCGTGAATTCGGAAAGCCATTCGCGTGAAAGTTTCATTTCTGTTGCCCCTCCTTAAAACTGGTTCAAAAATCTGACGTCGTTTTCGTACACCAGACGAAGATCGCTGATATCAAAGCGGCGCATTGCAAGCCGCTCGAGCCCGATGCCGAAGGCAAAGCCCGAATAGACACTGCTGTCGATGCCGCAGCCCTCAAGCACATTCGGATGCACCATGCCGGAACCGAGAATCTCAATCCAGCCCTCGCCCTTGCAGACCCGGCAACCTTTTCCGCCGCACTCGAAGCACTGGATATCGACCTCGCAGCTCGGTTCGGTAAACGGAAAGTGGTGCGGACGGAAGCGTGTGACGACATTTTCGCCGTAAAGCCCGCGGATAAGTGTGTTGAGCGTGCCCTTGAGATCACCGAGAGTGATGCCCTTGTCGACGACAAGTCCCTCTATCTGGTGGAACATGGGACTGTGCGTTGCGTCGACCTCGTCCTTGCGGTAGACTCTTCCGGGTGAAACCACGCGGATGGGAAGACTCTGAGTCTCCATAACGCGCACCTGTACGGGGGAAGTCTGAGTACGCAGCAGGAGTCTGTCATCGTCGGTAAAATAGAAGGTGTCCTGCCTGTCGCGGGCGGGGTGCCCTTCCTCTGTGTTCAGCTTCGTGAAGTTATACTCCGCGTATTCGATCTCGGGTCCCTCGGCAATCGTAAAACCCATACCGACAAAAATTTCCTTGGCCTCGTCCAGCACGGTGCTGAGAGGGTGCTTTTTCCCGACTGCCACGGCTTTTCCGGGCATCGTGACATCAATCTTCTCCGCACGCAGACGCATTTCCAGCATCTTTTCGGAAAGCTCCTCCCGGCGCGCGTCAATCGAGCCTGTAAGAGCTTCGCGAACCTCGTTGGCGAGCTGCCCGATAACGGGACGCTCCTCGTCGGAAAGCGTGCCCATCTGCTTGAGAATGGCTGTAAGTTCACCCTTTTTGCCGAGGTATTTGACCCTGAGATTCTCGAGAATATCAACGTTTTCCGCATTTGCGATAGCGGAAAGGGAGACATCCTTCAGTTCCTGCAACAGTTTTTTCATAATAACTGCTCCTTATATAAAGATAATTTGTTCCGGAGATAAAAAAAGCCCTCCGTCCCAAGCTCAGGGACGAAAGGAAAGCCTTCCGCGGTACCACCCGAATTCGGCGCGCACGGCGCCGCACTCATTCCGCCTTTAACGGTGCGGTTCCGCCGAGAATTGGTCGGCTGCTCAGGGGCGAACCAAATGCCTTTTCTGCAGGGCGCTTTCAGCCGGCGGCGACCCCTCTCTTTAGCAAATCAGCAACATTATTTTCCCCGTCATTGCACGAATATGACAAAACCTTTATATCACAAACACTGAGAATAGGCAAGAATAAATTTGACTAATTATTTTGAGAAAGCTATAATACTTAAACAGTATGAAAGATATAATGAATAGTCTAAGGCGGAGAGGTGCCGTATGCGACTGACGAATTCAAAGGCAATACGCGACGCGGATGAGAACGCTGTCCATGTGCTCGGTGTGCCTTCGACCCTGCTTATGACAAACGCCGCAAAACAGCTTGCGGCGGCGGCATATGAACTGATGGGCTCAAACAGGAGCGCCGCTGTTTTCTGCGGAGGCGGCAACAATGGCGGGGACGGAATCGGTGCGGCCATGTATCTTTTGAGGCGCGGCGTCGGCGTCAGGTGTTTTCTGGTCGGCGAGCGTTCAAAAATGACCTACGATTGCGCCGAAATGGAACGCAGGCTCATTGAGCTGGGCGGCTTGCTTGAGAGCTTTGAGCCTGATAATACCGCAATTAAAAAAATTGCGGACAGCGCCGGAGTTATAATCGACGCAATTTTCGGCATCGGGCTGAACTCCGAGCTTCGCGGGGAGGCTCTTGCTGCCGTGGAGCTGATAAACGAGGCGAAAGCGCCTGTTGTTTCGGCCGACATCGCCTCAGGCGTCGAAGCAGATACGGGTCGAATTCTGGGCGCCGCCGTCCGTGCGGACCTTACCGTCACTTTTTCAATGGCCAAGATAGGACATTTTGCCGAGCCGGGCTGCGCTTACTGCGGGAAGCTGAGAGTCGCTGACATAGGAGTACCCGCCGAAGCTCTGGCAAATGCCGGAACGGGGATTTTCACAGTCGGCGCGGAGGATATTTCGCTGCCGCGAAGACCGAGAATCAGCCACAAGGGTGATTACGGAAAGCTCCTCATAATCGGCGGGAGCGTCGGCATGTCGGGCGCCCCGATGCTCTGCGCAAAGGCAGCTGCGAGAAGCGGCGCAGGACTTATTTCGTTGGGAGTGCCGCAGCAAATCTACAATCTGACGGCGGGGGCTTTGCTTGAGCCTATGACCTTTCCTCTGGCGGACAGCTGCAGCGGCAGGCTTTGCGCCGCGGCCCTGCCAGTAATCACCAAAAAGCTTGAAAACAGCGACGTCTGCGTTATCGGCTGCGGACTCTCTCGCTCCGAGGAGCTTAGCTCTCTGGTGCGTTCCGTGCTGAGCTCCTGCACAAAGCAGCTTGTGATCGATGCGGACGGCCTTTTTGCTCTCGGCGACGCTGCGCAGATAATACGCTCCGCGCATAAGCCGCCGGTTCTCACGCCGCACGAGGGCGAGTTCCGCCGTCTCGGCGGAGTGCTGACGGGGGATAGGGTCTCGGACGCGAGGAGCTTTGCACAGAGCCGCGAGTGCGTGCTTGTGCTCAAGGGACACCGCACGATATGCGCGTTTCCCGACGGAGAGGTTTACATAATATTTGCGGGCAACCCGGGAATGGCGAAAGGCGGAAGCGGAGACGTGCTTGCCGGCATCATTGGTGCGTTTTTGGGGCAACTTTCTTTGAAAAAGGCCGTCATAACAGCGTGCGCGGTCCACGCTCTCGCGGGTGACCTTTGCGCCGTGCGTCTGGGTGAGTACTCAATGCTGCCGTCGGATATAATAGACGCGATACCGGAAATCACAAAATCAATAACGAGGTGAATAATGAAGCAGGCAAAAATGCTTGCACTTACGATAAGCCTCATAATTATGTGCGGGTGCTCAAAATCCGCAAAATACGAGGGAAAGTACACTGACTGGAGAGCGGGCTGGCTTAAGCTTTCCGAACATCAGATTGAAGCCGCGGTCACCAGCTCGGATGATGAAAAGATTTGTGAATACACACTTTTATACACACAGGACGCCGAAGGCGAAACAGTTGAGGTGCTCGCTCCCGAGCTTATTGCCAATATCAAAGCGCATATCGGAAAGGAAGAAGTAACGCTTTCCTATGACGGCGTGATGCTTGAAACGGGCTCGTCGCTTTCCGACAATCTATCTCCGCTAATGGCGATACCGTTATTTATGGATATTATCACAGAGGGGCATTTAGAAAACGCCTGGAGTGAGACATCGGACGGGACGGAGCTTGCCGTGAGCGAGCTTGAAATGCCAGACGGAACGATAATGACCCTTTGGCAGAGAAGCTCGGACATGACGCCTATCCATGCCGACATAAGAAGCGGCGATAAGGTGGAAATTAAAATAGACATTATAAAATTCGATCAGATAGAGGTTTAAAATGCTGGAAGAAAGAAAGAGAACGTGGGCGGAAGTGAAGCTGTCGGCGATTCAGAATAACTACTATTCGATGCGCAGTAGAATGCCAGAGGGCTGCAAGTTCATGGGGGTAGTAAAGGCCGACGCCTACGGACACGGGGCGGTCGCTATAGCCAGATTCATGGAGATAATTCACTGCGACTATCTGGCCGTAGCCTGCATTGATGAGGCGGCCGAGCTGAGAGAGGCGGGCAACAAGCTGCCGATCTTAGTCCTCGGCACGACTCCGCCGGAATATGCAGACAGGCTCTTCGAACTGGACGTTACTCAGACGGTCGGAAATATTGAAGCGGCAAGGATGCTTTCCGAAAAAGCAGTGAGTATGAACAGAACTCTGAAGATACACATCAAGCTTGAAACGGGTATGGGTCGCTTGGGCTTTGACGTAAAAAACGGCGAAGTGAGCGGGGCTCTCGCGGCGCTTAAGCTGCCGAATCTTGAGCCTGAAGGGATTTATACTCACTTTGCGGTTCCGGACGAGCTTCAAAAGGACGCGTATACGCAAATGCAGTTCAAAGCGTTTACAGACGCTGTGGATAAGCTCGAGAAGGCTTCAGGCGTGCATTTTGCTATCAGACATTGCGCAAACAGCGGCGCTGTGGTAAACTATCCGGAGATGTACCTCGACATGGTACGCCCGGGAATTGCGCTTTACGGAATGTATCCGGGTCCCGACAGGGGAGAAATAGAGCTGGCACCCGCTATGCAGCTGAAGTCGCGTATCGTCGCCGTTTCCGAGCATGAGGCGGGAGACTGCATCAGCTACGGTTGCACTTTCACAGCTGAGCGAAAAATGAAGATTGCCGTATTGCCTATCGGCTATGCGGACGGACTGCACAGGGTTCTCTCCGGCAAAATCGACGTTTTGATACACGGGCAGAGATGCAGGCAAATCGGCCGTATCTGTATGGATATGTGCATGGTCGACGTGACGGAGGTTCCGGATGTGACGGCTGGCGATATCGCGACGATTTTCGGGTACGACGGGCACGAAGCTATCTCCGCAAATGAGGTCGCAGAAAAGGCCGGTACGATCTCCTACGAGATATTCTGCGCGCTCACGAAACGTGTGCCGAGGGTGTATATTCCGTAAGCGTCATCAAATAAAAATCATTTCCCCAAATGTATAAATTTCACTCCGAAGTGAAACAATGTAAGTATGCTTCTACATAGAATGTAGAGGGCAATCTATCATCGGAGTGTGAAACGCTTTGAGCACAGTCAGACGCGGAGATATTTATTATGCCGATCTCAGTCCCGTCGTCGGCAGCGAGCAGGGGGGAATGCGCCCCGTGCTCATCGTTCAAAATGATACGGGCAACAAGCACAG
>Ga0074193_1002912_pt1 | contig 14013 bp, 14 predicted proteins | sample EPASupsiteHSE605_FD_64523 | JGI IMG/M metagenome (GOLD analysis project Ga0074193, IMG submission 64523) | Bioremediated contaminated groundwater from EPA Superfund site, New Mexico - Sample HSE6-05 | ecosystem: Environmental > Aquatic > Deep subsurface > Groundwater > Contaminated ... | reverse complement strand
ATGATTTATAGGATTCAGATGTTTGTCTATCAGAAGTCAATTTTAATGAAGATTAACTAGTTAGAATCAACCAAAGTCTGAATGACAACTTCAGAAAATAATGAATGACCCTCTTAGGGTTTATTTGTCGTAGTGTGATTCTAGCTTTCAGTTAGATTGGACTTCATAAAACAGTGAGGTTAAAGCCTCTAATTCTTGATTCCTGCTGTATGATATTGAAAAATGAGGAATATAATTTATCAATCAGAAATCATGCTTCAGCTCTGAACGATAGATGTAATAATTGAGTTTATAGGCTGTGTGTTGTATAATAAAACCTAGTTTTTCTAAATTTACTTTCTATACACACTATTTTTGCTCATTCTGTTTTAATAGATTTGATCAACGATTGTTTTTTATTGTCTATTGTTACGTATGTTGAAATTAATATTGTGTCTAAGATTCAATATTAATATTTTGTTTATTAGAGTGCATTGTAAAGAAGATATATATGTAGTATTGATGAGATAATAATTAAAAGCGGAATTATAATATTATTAAGGATAATTAGATATTCTTGATATTGGGCTAATATAATCTGCTCATGCGAAAAATTGATTGGAGTGATGGAAGAAATATAGTATAAGTTATACTCTGAGGACCTCTTGGTGGTTTTAATATTTGATTTATGAAAGTTAATAATTCATTAGACAAACTTCTTGTCTTGCAATGTGCTCTTCGTAAACTTTTGATGCATAGAGGTATTAGATTTAGTAAAGTATAAAGCGAAAAATCATTGATCAAAAATCGAAAGATCATTTCAACACTAAGCTTCTGTAACATTAATGTTCGTTCGAATGTTCCACGTGGAACATCCAAAGTAGGGAAAAAAGCGGGGTCAAGCTATGACAATCTCTGCGCGAGTAATCATAGTAATTTGCACGGAATGTAACGAGCACTTTGCCCATTTCCGCAAGCATTTAAGGCCTACTAGAAGGCGGTGATTTGTGTGTTAGGTACAATCGTAAATACAATAGCAATTATTTTCGGGGGGTTATTGGGACTATTATTTGGACAAGCATTGCCCGAAAAAATTAAAAGAACAGTCATTCAAGGGATTGGGTTAGCTGTGTTATTAATAGGGGGAAGTATGGCATTACAAACGAAGAATCCGTTAATTGTAATTGCAAGTTTGGTGATCGGTGGTGTAGTCGGCGAATGGGTAGATATAGAACTTCGATTACAACACTTTGGTAAGTGGTTAGAACGTAAGTTTTCAAGGAATGGGCAAGTAACCGGATTTACTAAAGCATTTGTTACTGCAAGTTTAATTTACTGTGTCGGAGCCATGGCTATCATGGGTTCACTTGAGAGTGGATTAAAAGGGAATCATAATATTCTATATGCGAAATCTATGCTAGATGGGATATCAGCAATAGTATTTGCTTCTTCAATGGGGATCGGGGTATTAGTATCCGCGCTTCCAGTATTTATATATCAAGGGTCTATCACTATGGCAGCCGGGCTGCTTCAGGGAATTCTATCTTCTCAAGTTATCGCGGAAATGGGTGCAACTGGAGGTCTGCTAATCCTGGGAATTGGGTTTAATATTCTAGAAATAAAAGAGATTAAGGTCGGAAATCTACTACCAGCTATTTTTATTGCTGTTCCGATTACCCTTTTATTCACAAAACTTCATTTAGGTATGTAAAATTGTAGAACTGTAAATAATCAATAGTGAAGTAAAGAGGGAGAAGTAAAAGGGGGCAAAAACCGATGGCGAGATTAGAAAGTATTATGCCTTTGCAGTGGTGGGGAATCAGTGCCGGTGCATTAGCAGTAATACTGGTATTAGTTATGATTACAAGTAACATATTACTTTATCGCAGAATTAGGAAGTTTGAAGCCTCCTATAAAACGCTACAAACATTTATGTCAGGGAATGAATTAGAACAATTACTTGAAATATATATTCACATGTTAACTGATCAAGACCAAAAACTTAAAATTTGTAATGAGAGGCTTAACAAAATAGAAGAAAAGTTACGTGCTGCTGTTGATCGTGTAGAGTTATTGCGATTTAGAGCTTTTGATAATGTAGGAGGTGACATAAGTTTTGCATTTGCACTAGTAAATCAAGAGGGTAGTGGAGTGGTTCTCAGTGCGATTCATAATCGAGAAGAATCGAGGGTATACGCCAAACCAGTTACAAAAGGAGAGTCTACTTATTTATTAACAGATGAAGAAATGGAAGTTATCTCGAAGGCAATGAAAGGACAAAAAATCTAATCTAGTTGATAATTAATGATAACGCATTTTCAGGTAAGAATGCGTTATCAGAGAACTAATGTTCTCGGACATGCGCCATACAAGGTTGAGTCGAGTATTTTGCAGTACCATATATTCCATAAAACCGCCAACGTTCACGATTCCTGTTAGATGGGCTTCTCCAACTTCAGGAAGCTTTTTATGAACACCAGCGCCTGGTTTTAATGGTCCATCAGCTAGGATTATACATCCGATAGAATCCAATCGACCAAGGCAGGCATCAATTGCAATAATGAAGGGATCATTGAATGATCGATTAATTATGGCAATGTTTTCGCTTAGGTTAGTCGCGTGAATGGGTTGATCCAGCGTACCGTAAACATGAAGTTGAGGCAAGTTCAAGCGCGAAAGATGAGTCCCAATTAAGGGGCCTAAGGCGTCTCCCGTAGATCGATCGGTTCCAATACAAAAGATTACGGCGGGGCGTTTTCGCGTTGATACAAAAAGTTCAGCAAGCCGCGTTTCTAATTTCGCCTTGGCGGAATGGTCATCAACGTGGGCTTTTATTTTTTGAGGTTCAGTCAATAATGTAAATAGACTCACAAGTTACCCCCTATGAAAAAGGCATTCTAATATAAACCAGAATACCGATAAGTTATATCTAAATACTTCCCTAATCTTAACATTTTTATGCATCAGATTCCTTTTCTAGCCATAAAGATGATGGCGAGGAGGGAAGTAAAATGAAATGGAAAACAACATTACAAGTAGCCGCAACATATGTGGGAGCCGTCATGGGGGCAGGATTTGCATCAGGTCAAGAAATACAACAATTTTTTACTCGTTTTGGTCATTGGGGTTTGATAGGAATTATAGTGAGTTCTGTCTTGTTTTCACTTTTAGGTTGGGGTATATTGGATTTACAAGAACGATGGAAGATCTCGTCCTACTCAGAGTTCTTTAAGAATCTGTTGGGGAATCGATGGGGGAGAAGGGCTGATGGGCTGGTGAGTATCCTCTTATTCCTAGGAATGTTGGCGATGATTTCGGGCAGTGGAGCAATCTTTTACGAATACTTTGGTTTCTCAAAGTGGTTAGGCATTATTTTGACTATTTTAGTCATAGCTTTAGCTCTATGGTTTCGTGGAGAAGGAGTTTTATGGATAAATTCAGTTTTAATACCATTTAAGTTTATTTTTTGTTTAGGGATTGCAACGGCTGCTGTTTTCCTAGCGACTTCGGGAGATGGTGAGGGCATAGTATTGACAACAAACCCAATTGTTAACCATTGGGGTCTTTCGGCGATTCTTTATGTCTCATTTAATTTGACGTTAGCGATGGTTGTGTTTGCTTCATTAGGTCGTGAAGTTCAAAGACCGGGGGCACGCTTGGGTGCAATTCTAGGCGGTGTAGCGCTAGGCGTATTTGCTTTTGTCATAGGCTCTGCTTTACTTCGTTTTCCAGAAATTCTTGGGTTAGAAATCCCAATGGTTGCGGTTGCGGGGAAGTTAGGGGATTGGCCTGCATTTTTCTATGTCGTTGTACTATGGTTAACGATGATCACAGCAGCGATTGGAAACGGCTTCAGTCTTATCAGCCGGGCGGCTAATACAGGTAGGATAAGTTATGGAAATGCTACACTCCTATTATTGCTTTTGCTTTTACCTCTAGCTGGAGTGAAATTTTCCCAAATTGTACAGTTCGCATACCCTATATTTGGCTATTTGGGACTTGTTTTCTTGCCGACGATTCTGTATTGTTGGCGTAAGATATATTAATAAAAATTAATGCTAAGGGGAATAAGTATGACCGAACGACACTATTTAGTGGGTACCGCAGGACATGTTGATCATGGTAAAACAGAGTTAATTCATGCCCTTTCCGGCATGGAAACCGATCGTCTGAAAGAAGAGAAGCAGCGGGGGATCTCTATTGAACTAGGGTTTGCCCACATGGTTATGCCTAGCGGACGAGAAGTTGGAATTGTAGATGTTCCCGGGCATGAACGATTTATACGACAGATGTTGGCCGGAGCGAGCGGGATGGATGTAGTGTTATTGGTGATTGCTGCAGATGAAGGAATTATGCCTCAGACGCAGGAGCATCTGGATATACTGACCTTACTTGGGATTCCTAGAGGAATTGTTGTTCTTAATAAAGCCGATCTTGTTGATGAGGAATGGCTTGAACTTATTGAAGAAGAGATACGCGAAGAACTCAAGGAAACTGCATTTCATAAAGCACCTATTTGTCGAGTCTCAGCTCTAACCGGTGACGGAATAGAAGGTTTGCGTCAAACCATTGATGGGTTGCTATCAGAGGTAGAGGGTAAAAAAATGACTGGGCCTGTGCGCATGCCGCTTGACCGAGTCTTTAGTATTCAGGGTTTTGGAACTGTTGTGACTGGAACTCTATATAGTGGGACTGTGAAGCTGGGCCAAGAATTAGCGATTGAACCAACTCATATTCTTGCAAAAGTTCGCTCCTTGCAAGTTCATAAAAACAAAGTGGTTTCTGCAGGTGCTGGACAGCGGGTTGCGGTGAATCTTGCTGGAGTGGATGTCGCTGAAGTGGAGAGAGGTTCCGTACTAGTTAAGCCCGAAACATTTAAAATTGGAAAGATCCTGGACTTAAAAGTATTAAACTTAATCTCAGCAGATAAACCCTTAATCCAACGACAACGAGTTCGCTTTCACCTCGGGACTACCGAGATCCTTGGACGGTTGCATTTATTAGAACAGGAGGAGTTAGCACCGGGGCAAGAGGGCTTTGCTCAGATTCTTTTAGAAGAACCAGTTCTTGCAGTACCTGGTGATCGTTTTGTAATCCGGTTTTATTCCCCTGCTCATACAATCGCCGGCGGAAAAGTACTTGGCGTTGCAGAATTTAAGAAGAAAAGGTTTAAAGAAAATATTTTGGCTCAGTTAAGGATGAAAGACCAAGGTGACCCCCTTGACCTACTAGAAAAAGAAATTAGCGAACCTTGCACAAGTAATGATCTAGTAACACGCTTGCATGTCGGTTCAGCAGAACTTGAGGGATATTTAAAATCTCTAGAGGAATCGGGACGGCTGGAAATATGGACGGAAGATGATTTGAAACTCTACTGGGAGAAAGAAACTGCAGAGCTTTGGCGGTCAAAATTAATTACCATTGTCAAAAATTATGAGGGAGCAAATCCTTTACGCGGAGGAATTAGTAGGGAGGAATTAAAAACTCGTCTGGGAATTGGATGGACGCATCGTCGCTGGCAAACAATTTTGGAACAAGGATCCATTCGAAGGTTCTATCGTATCTCGGGAAGCAAAGTCCAAACAAATGAAGGAGCAGAAATTCCCCCGAATATTTTAAAGCGGCTGGAAGCCTTACGTACAAAGTGGGCAAATGTTGCACTAATGCCGCCTGACCTGGCTGTCATCGCTGAAACCTGCGGTCTTTCTAAAGCAGAAGCTCCTGAGTATGCTCAGTACTTGTGTGAAATTGGAGAATGGGTACATATAGATCAGTGCTATTATCGGCAAAAAGAGTTGGAAACAGCTAAGAGGCTCTTAATTGAGTTTCTAAAGGGTAATGGTGAAGTGGGTGTTGCTGAAGCGCGGGAAATGTGGAGTACTTCGAGAAAGTATGCTGTTCCTCTGCTCGAGTATTTTGATAATCAGAAGCTAACTAGGCGAGTAGGAGATAAGAGACGACTATATTGAAATCATGTAGTGACACAGAATTTAATAATTGACACAATGGTGTAACAGATATACAATTAACCATTGTAAAGCCTAATGTTTTAGGCTTTTGTATTATAACAATATTTAAAGGATTTACCTTGTAATGTGGCTTAGCTTCCTTTCTTAGCCGCTTTCCAAGGTGAATCCTTAATCTGTAAAGCGGAGGTGTCGTGTAGAAGTTACTACTTGTAATGAGATCATATAGTTTATTTAATACTTAAAAATGGAGGTAAGCAAATGAAAAAAAGTAAAGTAGTCCTAAGTATTGCAGTTATTATGTTAGGCTTGGTCTCAGGTTGTGGTAGTTCTGCAGGGCCGGATGCTTCAGAGAAAATTAAAATTGGTGGTGACCTTGAATTATCGGGAGGGGTCGCAACCTATGGTCAATCCGTTTTAAATTCAGTTAATCTTGCGTTTGAAGATCAAAATAAAAATGGCGGCGTACTAGGAAAACAACTTGAATTTATTACTGCTGATAATAAATCAGAAGCCGGAGAATCAACGTCAGCCATAACTAAACTTATTACCCAAGATAAGGTTGTAGCAGTACTCGGAGCAGTAACTAGTTCCAATACAAAAGCAGCAGTACCGGTTTCTGCGGACAATAAAATACCATTGATTACACCGACAGCCACCAACGCGGAAGTAACTATAAATAAAGATGGGTCACTTAACTCCTGGGTTTTCAGAAGCTGCTTTTTAGATCCTTTCCAAGGAAAAGTTGCTGCAAATTTCGTAATGAACACTCTCAAATTAAATAAAGCGGCAGTATTTATCGATCAAAAAGATGATTATTCGAAAGGTCTAGCTGCGGAATTTAGTAAAGTTCTTACAAGCTCTGGGGGAACAATTACCGATACGGAAAATTATGTTGGTGGAGATAAGGATTTCAAATCAACTTTGACTAGAATTAAAGCAAGCAACCCTGAAATAGTATTTGTTCCGGGATATTACAATGAAGTAGGTTTGATTGTCAAACAAGCTCGAGAATTAGGTATAACAGTTCCTTTCGTCGGAGGAGATGGTTGGGATTCCGAGAAGCTACCAGATTTGGCTGGTGCTGCTAATCTGAATAACACGTATTATGTTAACCATATGTGGGCGGAGGATCCAGCAACTAAACCTTTTGCAGATGCCTATAAAGCAAAATACAATGCCGATCCGGATGCTTTAGCAGCCTTGGGTTATGACGCCGCCGAAATGCTTATTGGAGCAATCAAAACCGCCGGTAGTACTGATGCTGAAAAAATCAGAACGGCCTTAGAAAATACAAAGGACTTTCAAGGGGTTACTGGGGTTATAACGGTTGATCCAAAAACTCATAATCCAGTAAAGAGTGCCGTTATCATAAAATTAGTTGACGGCAAAAAGACTTTGCTCACGCACGTTAATCCATAATTCGAATTTATCAGACAAAATATATTATCTTATAACAGAAATTCCATTGACTTAATCTTGTACAAAAGCTAAAATATCAGTAGGTATTAAGTCCTCATATTCAAACTTAGAGTCCTAAGTGTTGAATACTTCTGGTCAAGGCAATGAAGCCCCAGTCACGAAAATTTTGCGTTGACTGGGGCTTTTATTAAAAGATAGGAGGGTGAAGAAGAGCTAGAATACCTAGGAAGAGAAAAATAGAATCTTAATTTCCCTATTTATGAAGGAGGAGAAAGAATGAGACTATTTGGTAAGGGCTTTACTCTTGGCATGGTCGCTTTATTAAGTTTATCTTTGGTTGCCGGTTGTGGAACAACCCCTAAAAGTGAATCGAATGATTCAAGTGCACCCATTAAAGTAGGCGGTAATTTGGAGTTAAGCGGTGGAACAGCTATGTTTGGCCAAGCGGCTCAAAATGCCATTAATTTAGCATTCGAGCAGCAAAATGCTAAAGGCGGAGTTTTGGGTAGAAAACTTGAACTAGTGGCAGCAGATAATAAGTCAGATGCAGGAGAGTCAACTTCTGCAGCCACAAAACTTGTTACACAAGATAAAGTTGTGGCAGTAATTGGATCAATGACAAGCTCGGTAACATTAGCAGCAGTGCCAGTCGTGACAGATAATAAAATACCGATGATCTCTCCAAGTGGTACTAATTCCAAGTTAACTGTAGATCCAGCTAATGGACAAGTTCGGCCCTGGATTTTTAGAGCGTGCTTTATTGACCCGTTCCAAGGGCAAGTTGGTGCTAACTTCGCATTAACAAATCTAAAGGCTAAAACAGCAGCCGTAATCATTGACCAAAAAAGTGATTACTCAAAAGGGTTAGCTGAAGCGTTTGTGACTAACTTTACAAAAGGAAATGGTCAAATTATTGGAACAGAACAGTATGTTGCCGGAAGTGATAAAGATTTCCGTCCAATCTTAACCCGTATAAAAGCCAAAAATCCGGATATGGTATGGTTACCAGGATATTATCAAGAAGTGGGTCTAATTGTGAAACAAGCTCGTGAATTAGGTATGACTATGCCATTCATGGGTGGAGATGGCTGGGACGATCCACAGCTCTTTAATATTGGTGGAAATGAAGCGATGAACAATACTTACTACTGTGATCATGTGGCAACAGATGATCCTGCGATGGCTACGTTTGTTAACGATTACAAGGCTAAATTCAATAGTGTCCCAAATGCAATGGGTGCATTGGGATATGATGCAGCAAATCTTTTAGTCAAAGCTATTGAAAATGCACAAAGCACTGACCCTGAAAAAATTCGTACTGCTTTAGAGACAATGAAAGGGTTCCAAGGCGTAGGCGGAGAAATTACAATTGATCCTAAAACGCATAACCCAGAGAAAAGTGCTGTTATTAAAGAAAATAAGAATGGTAAACCAACGTTCTTGACACGCGTTGCTCCTAAGTGATAGATTGAAAATAGTTTAAGCATATATTGTAGGTATAACGGTCATCCTGAAAAGAGAGAGAGGGAGGGGACAGATTCACCCTCTCTCTTCTATTGCCAAACTTTATCAGAAAAGGAAGTGAGTTTATGGGAAGTAGTATTACACAACAAGTATTTCAGCAAATTGTCAATGGGTTGTCATTAGGGAGTATTTACGCACTCATTGCCTTGGGTTATACAATGGTCTACGGTATAATTAAGCTGATCAATTTTGCACATGGAGACGTTATGATGGTAGGAGCCTATTCGGGTTGGTTTGCCATAACGGTCTTGCATTTGCCTTTTCTACCGGCTTTGCTTTTTGCAATGGTTTCTTGTGCCCTGTTGGGTGTAATAATCGAACGGATTGCTTATAAGCCCTTGCGAAATGCCTCTCGTATCGCAGCCTTAATTACCGCAATTGGGGTATCGTTATTTTTAGAGTATGGGGGCATGTTAGTAGTAACGGCCCAAATACGTACCTATCCCCCGGTCTTCCCTGAAACAATGTATTCATTTCATGGCGTTATTTTTAAATACGGTGATATAGTCATGCTTATAACCTCAGTCGTGCTAATGGTGCTTTTGCATATTACTGTACAATACACAAAAATGGGTAAAGCTATGCGCGCTGTGTCATTTGATAAAGATGCTGCTTTACTGATGGGAATTAACACGAATAATATAATTTCATTCACCTTTGCAATTGGTTCAGCTCTAGCGGCTGCCGCTGGAGTATTGATGGGCGTTTATTTCAATACCATCGACCCATTGATGGGGATTATTCCAGGGTTGAAGGCCTTTGTCGCAGCAGTATTAGGTGGAATTGGGATCATACCTGGGGCAATGGTTGGAGGTTTAATGTTGGGACTAATTGAATCCATTGTGAGCGGCTTAGGAGCTTCAACTTGGCGGGATGCAGTTGCCTTTCTTATCTTGATTCTCGTGCTCATTGTTAAACCAAGTGGCCTTTTTGGTAAAAACGTCCGTGAGAAAGTGTAGGTGAGGAAAATGCGCAACTGGTTTAACCGTCAAAATATTGTAGCACTCTTGGGGATTGTTCTTTTGTATGGAGTGATCCAAGGACTGATTGTCATGGATATTATGCCACCGTTTTATAAATTGACATTAATCCTCATATGTATTTATATCATTCTCTCTACTAGTCTGAATTTGATTAATGGTGTAACAGGTCAGTTTTCTATAGGTCATGCCGGTTTTATGGCAGTGGGTGCCTATATTTCGGCGATTGTTACGGCTATTCAGCACGGTCCTTTATTATTAGGCCTTCTAGCCGGAGCGGTTGCAGCAGCCTTGGCCGGCCTTGTGGTAGGATTACCTACGCTGCGTCTCAAAGGAGATTATCTGGCTATTGCAACCTTGGGATTTGGAGAAATTGTGCGTATTGTGTTCTTGAATACGGAATATGTTGGCGGGGCAGCGGGATTTACTCTGCCAAGTAAAATCACTTGGACTTGGGCTTTTGGTTTAATGGCACTAAGTGTAATTCTTATGAAAAATTTTGTTTCCTCAACACATGGCAGAGCGTGTATCTCGATTCGTGAAAATGAGATTGCCGCAGAATCCATGGGAGTGAATACAACAAAATACAAAGTCATGGCGTTCACTATGGGAGCTTTTTTCGCAGGATTAGCTGGCGGCATTTACGCCAATTATATGTATATTATTCAACCAATGACATTCTCTTTTTTAAAGTCCTTTGATATCTTAGTTATGGTTGTTCTCGGTGGCCTAGGAAGTATGACGGGTGGTATTTTAGGCGCTATTGTCATGACCATGGCTTCAGCCCTCTTAGCGAGTGTTCCAGAATGGCGTTTAGTTATTACAGCAGTTTTATTGATCGCCATGATGCTCTTTAAACCGACCGGAATATTGGGAACAAAAGAATTCAGCTTAAGTTTCTTGGGAAAGAAGGGTGAGAAGAATGCCACTTCTAAAAATTGATAACCTCTCGAAGTCTTTTGGCGGTTTAAAAGCAGTTTCAGGTTTAAATATAGAGATTAATGAAGGGGAACTGATTGGTCTGATTGGCCCAAATGGAGCAGGAAAAACGACTGTGTTCAATTTACTTACGGGGGTTTATGATAAAACAGAAGGTAAGATAATGTTTCAGGATAAAGAAGTGAGTGGGCTTAAACCCTATCAAGTTACTCATAGGGGGATGGCACGAACATTTCAAAATATCCGTCTGTTTAGTGATTTGAGTGTCATCGACAATGTCAAGATTGCCTATCATCAACGATCATCCTACAGCTTAACTAGTGCTCTTCTTCGTCTGCCAAAGTATTACCAAGGGGAAGACGAAATGCATCGTAAAGCAATGAGTTTATTAAAAATCTTTAATCTTGATGATAAGGCAGAAGAGACAGCCAAAAATCTGCCTTATGGAGAACAACGCCGCTTAGAAATTGCCCGTGCGCTGGGAACGGAACCTAAGCTTCTGTTGCTTGATGAGCCTGCCGCGGGTATGAATCCACAGGAGACACATGATTTAATGAATCTTATTCGATGGATTAGGGAGCAGTTTAAGCTAACCATTCTCTTAATTGAACACGACATGTCTTTAGTGATGGGTGTCTGTGAACGAATCTATGTATTGGATTATGGTATGATTATCGCCAAAGGAGCACCAGATGAAATCAAGAGCAATCCCAAAGTCATTGAGGCTTATTTAGGGGAGGAGGTTGTCTGATGCTTGTACTTGAAGATATTAATGTTTACTACGGAGCAATTCACGCCCTAAAAGGGATCTCTTTCGAAGTGAATCAAGGGGAAATTGTAACTCTTATCGGCTCAAATGGTGCAGGGAAAAGCACAAGTCTAAAGACAGTCTCAGGATTATTGCGCCCAAAAACGGGTAAGATTACGTTTAAAGGTGAGAATTTGGCAACGATTGCTCCTCAATTGATTGTTGCCAAGGGGATATCCCAGGTCCCTGAAGGGCGGCATGTATTTGCCAATATGACCGTTATTGAAAACTTAGAACTTGGAGCGTATTTGCGCAAGGACAAAGCAGGGATCAAGCAAGACATGAAACGTGTTTATGAGTTATTTCCCCGTCTGCTAGAACGTAATTTTCAAATTTCCGGGACCTTGTCTGGTGGAGAACAGCAGATGCTAGCCATGGGGAGAGCATTGATGTCTAAACCTCAGCTCCTCCTCTTAGATGAGCCTTCCATGGGTTTAGCACCCATTTTGGTTAAACAAATATTTTCGATTATTAAGGAGATTAATGCGAGTGGAACAACTGTTTTGCTCGTAGAACAGAATGCTCATATGGCCCTTTCTATTGCCAATCGGGCTTATGTCTTGGAAACAGGTAAGATCGTGCTTTCAGGAGATTCCAAGCAATTAGCAGCAAGTGAAGAAATCCGTAAAGCTTATCTGGGAGGGTGAGATTCCATTCCTTATAGGGTAAAGGTCCTCATACCAGGGATATTTAAAGAATAAGTATCAAGGAGAAGGAGGCAAAAAAAATGTATGTTCGCCAATTCATGACATCTCAGGTTTTTACAGTGAGTCCAGAGGAATCTATTGCCGATACAATGGTTCTCATGCGGGAGAAAAAAATCAATAAATTGCCGGTTATGGATAAGGGGAAACTTGTGGGTTTTGTGACAGATGGGGATCTCAGAGAAGTCTCTCCTTCTCCTGCAACGACGTTAAGTATTTTCGAACTTAATTACCTTATTGCGAAAACCCCTATCCGTGAAGTAGCAGTTAAGAAGGTGATTACCTGTCACCCCGATACGAAAATTGAAGATGCTGCCTTGTTAATGAGGGAACAAAAAATTAGCGGGTTGCCCGTACTTAATGATGGTAAACTAGTTGGGATTATTACGGCAACCGATATCTTAGATGCTTTCTTAGATATCATGGGATTTCGGAGTCCTGGCCAACGAGTGGTAATAGAAACAAAAGATGAAACTGGTGTTATGTTAGACCTTGCCGTGACAATGAAACAGTTTGATGTAAATATTGCGAGTCTTGCCGTTTACCATCTGAAAGAAAATCAGGTTCAGATACTCGCCCGCCTTCAAGGCGAAAAAGTAGCAGAAGTCAATGCATCTCTTAAAGAAAAGGGATATCGGATTAAAGATTAATACATAGATAAGCAATAGAAAAAGTTACTGGATGAATAATTGATCAACCAGTAACTTTCTTATTCGCAAGGCGGGATATAATATACTGAAACTTACAAGCAAAATTTCATAGAGAAAGATAAGGAGATGGGTCGATGAATCTTTTTAACCGTTCTATTTCCGTCAATGTTTGTTTAGAAGGCAAAAAAATGTTAAAGGTAAATGGAGTTTTTCTAGACAGTCAACATGAACTCTGTTTGACCCTCGAAGTCGATCTGGATAGTTATACCATCACTTCAGCCGATGGTGAACTGCGTCGTACACCCTATACGGATTGTCGACAGACGAAAGAATTAATTAAGAAACTTATCGGAATCAACTTGCAAAGTAATGTTCGAAAGCAGATTCAAGCAGCAGTCGGCTTAGGAAACGGTTGTACTCATTTGACAGATCTTACCCTTGAGTGTGTAAAAGGACTACTTCAGGCCAAATTTCAGTTGCTGCTTCTTACAATGAAGCCTGCAGAAGTGCATAACCAAGTTAAAGAGCAACTTAAAGGAACTTGTCTTCATTATAAGAACTATTAGCATCGTATAAAAGAAAGGTTGCTGAGGTTACAATAGTTTACTCGGGCTTAGAATAAGCAATTAAAATATTTTCTTGACCTGTTGACGAATTAAGTTTTGTTTCTAAAGCTTTTATGTCGTCTATTTGGTTGTTTGATAAATCAGAAAATGAAACTTCACTTCGGTCCATATTCAAAACTCCTTTCTTTATCAAATTGACGCGCTTTGCCTTTACTCAATCACTTTATAATCTGAACTAAATACCGCTACATCATTAGTGTGCTCATATCTAAGGAAATATATACACAAGAGAAAAGCATATAATTACTTCCCTAATATAAAGGGATGTGTTAATATTATTGTCAAACAGTATGGGGATGGATAGTAGCTGGTGCTGCTCCCGGACTTCAAATCCGCGTGTCGGGACGCAGAACGTTCCGAGGTGTGTTCGATTCGCACGCATCCCCGCCATAATCGAGGGCTAAAGTTCGAGTCT
>Ga0074193_1002911_pt1 | contig 14017 bp, 8 predicted proteins | sample EPASupsiteHSE605_FD_64523 | JGI IMG/M metagenome (GOLD analysis project Ga0074193, IMG submission 64523) | Bioremediated contaminated groundwater from EPA Superfund site, New Mexico - Sample HSE6-05 | ecosystem: Environmental > Aquatic > Deep subsurface > Groundwater > Contaminated ... | reverse complement strand
GGGCCACACCTGGTCTCGTTTCGATCCCAGAAGTAAAGTCCTCCCACGTTTTGATGTTGTACTGTGGGCGAGAGCCTATGGGAAGCTCATACCGTCGCCGGCCATTATTATCACATAAAAATTAAATCAATTCCGCTTTTTATCTTAATTTCCTTTATCTTAATCACTTTTTAACATAATTCCATATCCAATCTAAAATAAAATTCTTCTTTCATTTTATAATTTAAAAGCTCCCCCCTCTCTTTATTTTATAAACCTAAAAGTCCTATTTTCATATTATACCCCTAAAATTATTTTATACTCATTTTTTAGACTCATTACTCCTATTTTTTGATATTTCAAGTTATATCATGATAGTCCTATCTCATTTTATCAAAAAAGAGATTATCAAAAAAAGAGACTTAGATTTTATTTATAATACGGAAAATTATTCTATAAATCTGAAAAAACCGTTATAATCCGGAATAATAACTGTTTCTCTCTATTGATGTATCTAATAAAGTAATTCACTCATGTACAGTAAAAAAAAATTAAAAAGATGGAAAAAGGATTCAACTAAATCCTTTTATTGTTTTTTCCGGGTTGCTACTAATCCGCCGAGTACACTGAGGACTGCTAAGGCCAATGGTATGATTGGTGCTCCTGTGGTTTGCATTCCCACAGTGCTGCTGGTTGTGGTTGCTGCGTTTACTGTTGATGGTGTGTTTAGATTGAGGGGGGTAACTCCCATACTGTTGATGCTGAAGGTGTCTGAGGCTATTGATGCTGTGAACAGATAATTTCCTGGTATGGTTGTCCATCCTGAGATGTACAGGTTGGGGTCGCCTACTGTAACGTTGGTCATGGTCCAGGTTATGGTATTTCCATTTACAGTCCAGTTGCCATCACCCTCAATTTTGGATATTACAAATCCTTCGGGTAGGGGTATGGTTATGGTTACGTTGTCTGCTGTGTCTGGTCCGTTATTTCCCAGTTTGTATCTGAGGGTGAATGTTTCACCCACAGTGGGGTTGTTTTTGTCACTGGTTATCTGGATGTAAAGGTCTGCTTTAGGCACATATAACTTGCCAGTTGCATTAGTTCCCTGATAAAATGTTGATTCATTGAAAACTGCAGTTAAAGTGTGGTTTCCAGGTGATTGGCTGATAATGTAATTGAATAATGCTGTTCCTGTGCTGTCTGTGGTGTTCTCTCCAACTTTAGCACCGTCAATCCAGAATTCAACAGTCTCACCAACCAGGGTATTTCCCAGATAATCTGTTAAAACAGCTTTTAAAGTGACTGTGTCACCTTTATTTCCCCTGACATCATCCACAGTGATGTTTGATGGTGTGATATCAGATGTTAAATATGCAGTGTAATTATCATACCCATTATATGGATAAGAGCTCTGATTTACTGTTTCTGCATAGTTGGAAACTGTTCCGGTCTGGTTCACGACAACTTCAATGGCCAGCCATCTTGAACTACCGATCATAGTTGATAGGGAGCCTGCATTCCAGTCTGTACCGTTGAATGTGTATTCAGGGTCATTGAAAACCCACGCGGATTCTGTATTTGGATATGATCCCACAGTACGGTAAACATAATAGTTCCCGGTCCAGGTTAGGCCATCCAAAAGATCCAAGACACTTACTGAAGATGTACTATCTGGGCCTGTGTTATGCACCTTTACAATGGCGTAGATCTTGTCATTGTAGTAGGCAGTAGTTATAACACTACCCCAGGGAAGATCCCTGAACTCCTTGTTAATATCCACAAAAGACGCAGGGATAATGGTCACATGCACTGAAACGTTCTGGTTATCGGTACTGGCGTTGATCTGTTGAATGCCTGCACTACTTGCCGTGAACAATATAGTTGCAGTTCCATTAGATGTTTCCACAGTCAATGGTTCCACCAAACTACCAAGAATATTTCCAATTAAACTGAACGTAACTGGAACACCATCTGGAATATGACCAAGATTAGGGTCTAATGGACTGGAGGAACTACCATCAGAACTGTAGTTGTTGAAACTCACTGTGATTAAACTGGTCTGGGTGTTGTTGATAGTCTCTGGAGAGGCATTGATGGTCATAAAAAGCCATGGTGAGTAATCCACTTGTCCAAATATCTGGCCGGATGGATCATTATTATAACCCCACCAGTTATTTTCTGCATTAACGGAACCACCGCTATTGTAAATGGCATTACCCCTACTGGTTGCTGTGTTATTGTAGAATCGGCTGAAATTGATATTACACGTCAAAGAACCATCATTGTAGTTATGGATAGCTCCTCCGTTAATGTCTGCGTGGTTGTCCGTGAAGGTGGATTGGGTTATGGTGTAAGTCAAAGAACCCCTAGGAAAATTATAGTTCCGGATAGCTCCACCATTATAGTATGCGTGATTGCCGGTGAATGTGGACTGGTTTATGATACAGGTCAAAGAACCCATAATATCATAGTTCATGATAGCTCCACCGTAATTTGCGGTGTTGTTTGTGAAGGTGGACTGGTTTATGATGCAAATCACTGAACCAGCATAAACATAGTTCCAGATAGCTCCACCATCTACACTTGCTCGGTTGTTGGAGAATGTACAGTTATTTACTGTAAGATTGTCCTGATTATAGATGGCACCACCCCTGAATCCCTGGTTTTGTGTGAAGGTACAGTTGTTCAGGGTAAGATTACCCTGATTGGATATAGCACCACCAACATCTGTGGTGTATCCGTTGGTTAGTGTTAAGTTTTCTAGGGTCACGCTTATTCCTGGTTGGATATTGAATATCCAGTTGGTGCCGGTCCCGTTTATTATGGTTCCAGTCTGGCTTTGGCCCTGTATGGTCATGTTCTTATTAATTGTGATATTGGTGTTGCCGGTTCCAGAGTAAACTCCATCGGCAATGTTTACAGTCCCGTCTGAGCTTACGGTTCTTGTTGCGTTTTGAATGGTTAATTTTGGCGAGCTCCATGAATAACCATCATTGGTATCGAGTCCAGATGAACCATTCACATAAATAGCTTCATCTGCAGCAGAAACAGTACTAGCACAAACTATCACGCTTAAGGTTATGAGCAGTAAAGGAATCAAATTTCTGTATGTAATTGCTTGCTTTCTTATCGTTTCACCTCCTTTATGCCTTATAATATCAAATCATAATCCATTGAAAGATATTTACATGTTAGTATGTTATAAAGTAGGCACATTTATTGAAAATAAAAAGATATATATGGATATTTCATAATTAATGGGAATTGTTACGAATCAATGTAAAATATTTCCCCTAAAAAGTGTTTCTTTAGTTTAAATAAACTAAAACTTTGTATTTCATGTACATGAATAGAAAAAATCATTTATCTTAAAATAAAAAAATGGGGAAAAAGGATTCACTAAATCCTTTTTATTGTTTTTTCCGTGTTATGGCTAATCCGCCGAGTACACTGAGTATTCCAATGGCCAGTGGTACTATTGGTGTTCCTGTGGTTTGCATTCCAACCGTGTTAGTTGTGGTTGCTGCGTTTACTGTTGGTTGTGCGTTTAGAGTGAGGGGACTAACTCCCATACTGTTTATGTTGAAGGTGTCTGAGGTTATTGATGCACTGAATAGGTAATTTCCTGGTCCGGTGGTCCATCCTGAAATGTACAGGTTGGGGTCGCCTACTGTAACGTTGTTCATGGTCCAGGTTATGGTGTTTCCAGTCACAGTCCAGTTTCCATCACCCTCAATTTTGGATATCACGAATCCTTCCGGTAGAGGTATGGTTATGGTTACGTTGTCTGCTGTGTCTGGTCCGTTGTTTCCCAGTTTGTATCTGAGGGTGAATGTTTCACCCACAGTGGGATTGTTTTTGTCACTGGTAATCACAATGTACAAATTAGCACTAGGCACGTAAAGGTTTCCAGTGGTGTTACTTCCCTGATAAAAGGTGTTTCCATTGAACACTGCTTGTAATGTATGATTTCCTGGTGTCTCGGTGATCGGGTAGTTGAATATTGCGGTTCCATCGGATCCGGTGTTGCTTTCACCAACCTTCACACCGTCAACCCAGAACTCCACCGTGGCACTAACAACAGGATCACTGTTATGATCAGTTAAAGTTGCGCTCAAGGTAACGGTATCACCTTTATTTCCACGAACATCACCCACAGTTATGGAGGTGGGAGCTGCCAGTGTTGTTAGGTTTGCTGTGTAGTTATCATTACCTTTATAGGGGTACGTGTTTTGATCTACGGTTTCTGCATGGTTTGATGCAGCGTTTATTCCGGTTTGGTTGATGATTCCTTCAATGGCTAACCATTTTTCACTACCAATGAATGTGTTCAGGAAGGGTATGTTCCAGTTGGTTCCGTTGAAAGTGTTTACAGGGTCATTTAAAACCCATGAACTTGGTGTAGGGAGAATAGATCCCACATTGGAGAGAACATAATAGTTACCAGTCCAAACAATACCGGTCATGGTGTCTAAAATACTAACAGAGGTGGTGTCTGGGCCCTGGTTTTTTACCTGAACTATGGCGTAAATCACGTCGTTGTAGTAAACCGTGGTAATGACATTACCCCATGGAAGGTCCCTGAATTCTTTGTAGATCGATAGATAACTTGCTGTAGGAACTGTTAAGTATGCAGTGTCGTTGTTGTTGGTGTGGTTCCAATCGTAGGTCTCACTTGACACTAATTCCGCGTAGTTGTGCAGTGTGCCGGTACTGGTGAGGTTGGTCATTATATCCAATACAGCGGTCTGACCCGCAAGTAGTGATGGAATGGTCCAAGTCATTGTTGCTGGATCAAAGGAAACATCATTCAAGTTCCAATACCAGTCATTAATATCCCATTTAACCCACCATTCATCCACGAAGCTAAGGTCTGAACCCATAATATCCGATATAACCACGTTAGTGGCAGTGTCAGGTCCATTGTTAGTTACAAGTATCCGTGTGGAGATAATATCCCAGTAATTGCCACTGGTAATCTCATAATCACCGTCATAGTCGTAGAATGCTTTTTCAACAGCGATGTCAGCAGCTGAGGGAACAGTTATGATAACGTTGTCCTGGGACCATGGTTTCAGGTCATAGGTGGTTTGTTCAGTTACATTTGCCCAGTTGGTGAAAGTTCCGGTACTGGTGGCATTCACAAATAGGGTTAAGATTGCTGTTGTGCCATTGGTCAGTGTTCCTATGTTCCATATGCCTGAATTATAACTTCCGAAACCATGAGTGTCTGCAGAAATCAGTGTCAAACCATTCGGCAAGATATCGGTGATTTCAAGACCTTCCACATCGTCAGGTCCTTCATTACCTGCGGTGATGGTAAATGTAACCCCATCCCAGTAATTCGGTGTATAATTGTCAGCTGTTTTAGTGATGTTCACATGTCCACTGGGATTGATGGTGATGGCTGCGGTTCTTTTTTCGTTATCGATTGTTGCATTTACGTGTTGAACTCCAACAGCATTTGCAGTGAATATAATACTGGCAGTACCATCAATAAATCCGGTTTGTGATCCCAGAGTTCCCAGTGGTCCGTCAATTAAACTGAACGTAACTGGAATACCATCTGGTATATGGCCAAGATTAGGGTCTAATGGACTGGAAGAACTACCATCAGAACTGTAGTTGTTGAAACTCACCGTGATTAAACTGGTCTGGGTGTTGTTAATGGTCTCTGGAGTGGCATTGATGGTCATGAAAAGCCATGGATTAGCATCCACATGACCATATATGAGGTTAGGAATCGTTGTTGGATCAACATTAGAACCCCACCAGTTATTCTCTGCATTTATTAAAACGTTCGAATTCGTATTAAATGCAAAAGCATTACCTAAACTGGCGGAATTATTGTAGAACCTGTTAAAATTAGCTTTTAAAGTGGCATCAAAAATGTAGATGGCACCACCACCAAAACTAGAAGGAATTCGATCTACAGAGTTTCCAACGAAGGTACAGCCCGTCACAATAGAATTACTACCTTGATATGCACCGATAGCACCACCGCACCAGGAATTCGCACCAGTCACAGAGTTATACATGAATGTACAATTAGTTACATTGCAAATATTTCGATATGCAATAGCACCACCACCGTATAATGCAGTGTTTTTAGTGAATGTGCAGTCTGTCAAAGACATTATACTTCCATACGAGTCGCTGTAGACAGCACCACCCCAATGAGTTGCAGTGTTTTCGGTGAGCGTACAATCTGAAATGGACAATATTCCATGGTTTAGGATAGCACCACCATCCGATCTGATTCCGTTGGTAAAAGTCAGATTACGGAGGGTGACATTCACACCAGATGGGATATTGAATACCCAGTTAGTGTCTGTTCCATTGATTGTGGTCCCGTTCTGGCTCAGGCCCTGTATGGTCATGTTCTGGTTAATTGTGATATTGGTGTTTCCGGTTCCAGAGTAAACCCCATCGGCGATGTTCACTATTCCGTTGGAGCTTACGGTTCCGGTTGCGTTTTGAATGGTTAATTTTGGTGTACTCCATGAATAACCATCATTAGTGTCGAGTCCAGATGAACCATTCACAAAAATAGCTTCATCTGCAGCAAAAGCAGTACTAGCACAAAACAGTACAGTTAAGGTAATAAGCAGTAAAGGAATCAAATATTTGTATGTAATCGCTTGCTTTCTTATCGTTTCACCTCCTTTTTGCTTGATAAACAGATTACGCTAATATTATGGCATATCTATTGATATAAGTATTCACTTCATAAAATAATAGAAAGGTTTATATTCAATTTTCATAAAGTACGGGGAATTGTTAAGAATCAATGTGGATATTTAACCACAGAAAACTAAAGGGAGTTTCCCAAAGAAAAAGAGAGTTCTTTTTTGGTTTTAAATAAAACTAAACTTTGAATTCTTTGAAGGCGCATTAGAGTGACGGATACTTAAAGTTAAAAATTTTCTGATGTAATGAATAGAAAAAATCATTTATCTAAAAATAAAAAAGGTGGAAAAGGATTCACTAAATCCTTTTATTGTTTTTTCGTGTTATGGCTAACCCGCCGAGTACACTGAGAACTGCTAAGGCCAAGGGTAATATTGGTGCTCCTGTGGTTTGCATTCCTACAGTGTTTCCAGATATTGTGGTTGCTGCGTTTACTGTTGGTTGTGTGTTTAAAGTGAAGGGGCTAATTCCCATGCTGTTGATGCTGAAGGTATCTGAGGTTATTGATGCGGTGAATAGGTGATTTCCTGGTCCGGTGGTCCATCCTGAGATGTACAAGTAGGGGTCGCCTACTGTAACGTTGGTCATGGTCCAGGTTATGGTGTTTCCAGTCACGGTCCAGTTTCCATCACCCTCAATTTTGGATATTACAAATCCTTCTGGTAGGGGTATGGTTATGGTCACGTTAGTTGCATCATCGGGTCCGTTGTTTCCCAGTTTGTAGGTTAGGGTGAATGTTTCACCCACATTGGGATTGTTTTTGTCACTGGTTATCTGGATGTAAAGGTCTGCTTTAGGTACATAGATTGTACAGTTAGTTGTTGAATTGTTTGGATACTCGGTATGGGTTTCATTTACCACATTGGTGATGTTGGTACCGGCTAAACTGGTTGAATTTACCAGTGCAGTGAGGTAATAGGTTATGTTGCCATTATTTGCCACAATTGCAGCTGGCCAGGTAATAGTACGGGTAACTGGATCCCAAACACCGCCTCCTGTGCAGTTAACAAAGTCTAAACCTGCTGGTAGGGTGTCGGTGACAATTAGGTTACTTGCAGTACCTGTTCCGGTGTTTTTGGCTACAATGGTAAACAGTACGGTCTCACCAACGTTTGGTCGAGTGTTGTTAGCGGTCTTGTTCAGCTCCACAGTTGCCTGGTTAACATACACATTGGCCGTAGTTTCGTTGAAGTAGGGATATGCATTGTAGGTGATGTTTGCTTTGTTAACTAGTGCAGTACCCGCTGTAGAAGCTAAGATGCGCGCGTCAACCCAAATCGACACGTTCATGCCCGGCTGTAATTGAGCAACACCCAATGAAGCTAAAATGTTATTCCATGTTAGTTCTATTCCGGATGGAATAGGGCTTAGGATGTCATATGCAGAGGATACACTCACAAGTTCAGTTCCAATGGGTAAAATGTCTTTTAATGTGATAATGGTCACATTATCCTGGCCGTTGTTGGTGATAGTGATGTTATATCTGACTATGTCAACTGCATTGACTGCAGTCACATTGGCTGTGTTGGTAATGTTTAGGTTAGCTACCGGGTTAATTGAAATGTATGCTGCCTCTGCATCACTGGTGGTATAGTCATCTGCAGTTGCACTGACCTGAACTGGATTGAACAAAGGATTCAATGCACCTTCACTGGCATAAAATGTAGCGGACATTGCACCCGCAACAGTATTTGCTTTTAATGAATGACTAATTCCAGAATTAGTGAAGCTTCCCCAGGGTATGTCCAGGGTTATAGATTCATCAGGTACGTGTCCTCCAACTAGATCACCCCCACCATTGATGTGGTTGAAATCGGCGGTAATGGCTGATGTTTCACCGTTTTTGATGGTGCTGGGGGTTGTGTTGACAGTTAAAATAACCCATGGATTAGCATCCACTATGCCAGATATGAGGTTAGTGACCGTTGTTGGATCAACATTAGATCCCCACCAGTTTAGTGTAGCATTCACAGAGCTGTTGTCATTGTATATTGCACTACCTGTTGGTGCAAGGTTTCCAACAAAACTGTTGAAATGAGCTGTTGTATTAATAGAACCTCGAGTACACCAATTAAAATTGTAGATAGCGCCGCCTGAAACATTTGCAGTGTTATTAGTGAGGGTACTGTTAATCAAAGTAAAATTAATAGAAATCTGACTCTGATCACCATTAATCCAATTGGCTATAGCACCACCATTACGGTCAGCATGGTTATTACTGAAGGTAGAATTTATTGCAGTATTAGTAATAGAACCTATTCTGCAGTAATTTGCTATAGCGCCAGCGTCCCATGCTGCGGTGTTATTGGTGAAGTTACAGTTAGTCACAAGACTATTAATATAACCATCATCTGCAAGATTGTAGATAGTTCCAAAGGTATTTGCGGTGTTATTGGTGAAGCTACAGTTAGTTACGGTACTAATGATGTAGTGATCACTAATATCACAATAATTTAGTATAGCACTACCTCTATATGCATTGTTATTTTGGAATGTACAATTGGTTACAGTAGTTGTAATAGATCTAGCATCGGCTAAATTACAGATAGCACCTCCTCCCCATCCTCCTGCATAGGTATCCATTGTTGCAGTGTTGTTAGTGAAGGTACAATTTTCCACAGTTAAATCCCCGTGATTTAATATAGCACCACCTCTGGATCCAGTTCCGTTGGTAAATGTCAAATTCCCGATGGTGACATTCACATCAGATGTGATAGTGAATATCCAGTTAGTGTTTGTTCCATTGATTATGGTTCCGGTCTGGCTTTGGCCCTGTATGGTCATGTTCCTGTTAACGGTGATGTTGGTGTTGCCGTATCCTGAGTAAACTCCATCGGCAATAGTTACAGTTCCGTTGGAGCTTACGGTTCCTGTTGCGTTTTGAATGGTTAATTTTGGAGAAGTCCATGAATAACCATCATTGGTGTCCAGTCCGGATGAACCATTCACAAAAATAGCTTCATCCGCAGCAGAAACAGTACTGGCACAAAGTAGTATTGTTAATGTGATAAGCAGTAAAGGAATGAAAGTTTTAGTTATTTGTTTTTGTATATTTTCACCTCCTTTTACAATTGTTATCTCGAAAAATTGACTGTAATTTTACTTTAAGGTAAGTAAAATTATCTGATTATAGTGGATTATAAGAAACTATAATCAAACATATTAATTATTATCTCGCTTATAAAGATTATTATAACAAGAAAAAATTGGCTATATTAATAATAATTGAGGGAAAAAGACAGTTTTCACAAGTGGAATGTTTCCGCATTTAAAGGAGAACTCGTATGCTAGACTCAGACCTCAAATCAAAGATTAACCAGTTATGGGATAAGTTCTGGAGCAGTGGAATATCCAATCCCCTGCAGGCCATTGAGCAGATGTCCTACTTAATGTTCATGAAACGTTTAGATGATGATGAGATCTCCCGAGAAAAGAATGTCCAGCTCAGCAAGGAAGAATATGAGTCCATCTTTAAAGACTGTCCTGATTGTCGGTGGTCCAACTGGAATAACATGGCTGCTGATGAGATGCTGGACCATGTTCGGGATAAAGTATTCCCCTTCTTACGGGATCTGGGTGGTGCAAATTCACTTTACAGCCGTTACATGAAGGATGCGGTCTTTGCCATTCCCACAGGGAGTCTTCTGACTGAAGCCACCAAGATAATCGATGATATGCACATCAAGGACCGAAATCCGGATACCAAAGGGGACCTCTACGAATACCTCTTATCTGAACTTAAAACCTCCGGTAAAAACGGTCAGTTCCGTACACCAAGACACATAATCCAGATGATGGTGGAACTGTTAAACCCTAAAATAGGTGAAACAATCTGCGACCCTGCATGTGGTACTGCTGGTTTTTTAGTTAATTCTTATCGACATATTCTTAAATCAAATACATCCCCTGATTTAATTAAAATTGATGATGAAGGAATTGAATACAACTTCAAAGGGGATAAATTAAGCACGGAAGAATTCAAGTTTCTGAAGAATGAGTCACTTTACGGTTATGACTTTGACCAGACAATGGTCCGAATTTCTTTAATGAACCTGATGATGCATGGCATCAGCAACCCTTACATTGATCAAATTAACACTCTCTCGGTACGATACGATCAAATACCGCAATATAACATTGTTCTTGCCAACCCTCCGTTTAAAGGAAGCATTAACAAAGAAGAGTTAAGTGATGATTTCACAATAAACACCACCAAAACAGAAATTCTATTTTTGGAACTAATGTACAACATTCTAACGATAGGGGGAAGATGTGCAGTTATTGTACCTCAAGGAGTTCTATTTGGAAATTCCAAAGCACATAAATCCATAAGAATGAAACTTTTAGAGGAATGCAGGTTAGATGCTGTGATTTCCATGCCCCTGGTGTTTTCAAGCCCTATGCAGGGGTATCCACAGGTATCTTAATCTTCACCAAAGGAGAACCAACTGAAAAGGTCTGGTTCTATGACATGGAGGCCGATGGTTATTCTTTAGATGATAAACGGACCTTTATTGATGGTAAAGGGGATATTCCAGATATTATTGAAAAATTCAACAAGAAAAATGAAGAAGATCTGGAAGATAGGAAAGCCAGTGCTTTGTGGTTCCACTGGATGAGATTAAAGAGAATGATTACAGTCTCAGCATCTCCAACTACAAGGAAATCGAGTATGAAGAGATTGAATATGAACCTCCAGGAGTAATCAAACAGAATATTTTGGATCTGGAAGAAAAAATTATTGCTGGTTTGAAAGATTTAGAGATTTAATCACAGTTTATTTCATTGTTTTGTAAGGTGGGGGTATGTCAAAAAAGAATAAATCTATTATTCGATTTGGTGTTGGTGCTTCAGATGGTAGGGTATCCGGTAGTTACAAATTATGGACAGAAAAAAATGAAGTATACTTGCTAGAACGTGTGACTGGCAACTCATTTAAAGTAAGTCTCCATAAATCCGGAAATTGGCAAATTTCTTTTACATCTGAATTTTTTGCAGATAAAAATATGCCGAATAAAAAACGCCATATAAAAAGATGGACAGCTCCTGTTAATAATATAGGCAATGGAGTGACTTTAGCCTTTAGAATTAGAATTCCTGAATCTGAATTAATGGATCTGGCATTGAATAATACAAAAAAAATCACATGGATTAAATCCCCAGAAAAAGAACATTTTATCGAAATTGATCTTATTTTCACGAAGAAAAATGCAACCTTTCCCGAGGATTGGCCATTGAAGAATTTTTTGAATGCATCTCTTTTAAAAGAAATGATACTTCTTAATGGAGATAGCTTGTGGATTATCTATTTCTATCAACCAATGAATAAAAAACAAATAATTTTACTGGATCAATATAGAGAAGAAGGACGAAAAATGATAAAGAAGATTGATCATAAACCTAAAAAACCAAAGTTGATCTTGATGGGAAAGGAAAAAGATAATTCTAGACAATTTATAGAAGTTGCAATTAATAATTAGCGAAAAATGAAATTATTTAGGGTAATAAACTTCTAAATTCCTAATTTGAAGGGAAAATTATGAACACACAAATGCCTTAAAGAATGGAACGCAACCATTGCAGCATAGATTGAACCTGTTTTAAGTAATTCTGAATTTAAACGGGTATTAAAGAGTTAGAATAGTTGGGGGAATTTAAAATGATCATAGCAGTTTCAGACATCCATATTGGATACGATAAATCAAACAAGGACGACTTTTTAAGATTTCTGGATGAAATGAAAGGGGAACAAATAGAACATTTCGTAATGGTGGGGGATGTTTTTGATTTTTGGAGAAGAAACAGTATAAAAACACTCCTGGAAAACGAGGATGTTTACACCAAAATAACTGAATTAAACGCCGAAAACATTTACTACATAGTGGGAAATCACGATTTCTACGTTAAAGAATGGTACGAAAAGTTTAAGGACAGCTATCCCTTCCATGTTTCAAAAGACCTGAGACTTGAAGACGCTGGCAACAGGTTTTATTTCACCCACGGCTATGAAATGGAAGTTCTGGTTAATTACGAACTTAACTTAGAAACCTACGAACAATTTGCCTACAACATGTGCTGGAACTCTGATGAAAAAGGTAGTCTTCTTTCTAAAATATGGGACACTTTCAGAACAATTTCCAAAGAAGAAGTGGATGAACTCAAACTAAAACCCTCAAAGAGGAAAGAATTAGAGAACCTGTATTATTTCGCTACTTCCCCTGCCAGATACATATTTTTAGGAATATACCCTGATGAAGCCCTGATCTTTGGCCACACCCACATGCCCTTCATCGACAAAGAACAGAAAGTGGCTAATACCGGTTCATGGGTGGATGAATTAGCTGAAAAAGTCCAAAATAGCTATGTGGAAATAGTTGATGGAGAAATGGAGCTAAAATTCTTCAAGTAATCATTATTATGTGAATTTTTTCAGATGGTTTCATCAAAAGATAAATTTAAACTCCATATTGGACAAAATACGCTTAAATTATTGGAACATTAAAATACACGTATCATTATCCATTTACACCTTAAAAGAAGAATAAAATTAGTATTAATCTGAAAATAGAATTTTTACCGCATCTAATTCTTAATATAAATATACAGAATCCATGAAACGTGAATTAAATTTAAGGGAACAAAAAGCAATGGATTATCTATTAAGGCATGGAAAAATAACTAATATGGAATACAGAGAATTAAATCCTGAAATTAAGAAAAGTGCTGCATTTAATGAATTGAAAGATTTGGTAGATAAAGGCCTTATTTCTCTTAATGGTAAAGGACGATACGCACATTATGTTTTATCTTAAAATAAACATTTTTATATCTATGTTAATGGTGTTGAGTGGGTGTTGAGTGGGTGTTGAGTTACTCAAATTGACTCCTTCATCATAAACCTAAACTGACGGTATATGATTACTTTTCGTACTTATTGTTCTAAGATTACTCTCAATGGCAAAATAATCATTATCTTCTCATTTTTACGAAAAATATACTTGTTTTAGATAGCAACCGGTGAACTTAATGGACTTCTAGATGGTACAATATGGCTCTTAGAATTGATTTAATAACTTTTATTTCATGGAAGTGTCTAGTTTGGCTGAAATGAATATTTTATCATGGTTTTAGCATTGAAGTAAAAAAATATTAACTAGTTAAACCAATTGTAATATCTGTAAGTATTGGAGGTAGAAAAAAATGGCAAGTCCTATATTGGCTCTGATTATATCTTTCTTTTTGCCGGGTATTGGTACGGTGTACGCTGGAAATATAATGAAGGGGATAATAATTTTCATCGTAGCAGTGATATTAGGAGCCTTAGCAACAATCTTTTTATTGGGAATCA
>Ga0074193_1002910_pt1 | contig 14018 bp, 23 predicted proteins | sample EPASupsiteHSE605_FD_64523 | JGI IMG/M metagenome (GOLD analysis project Ga0074193, IMG submission 64523) | Bioremediated contaminated groundwater from EPA Superfund site, New Mexico - Sample HSE6-05 | ecosystem: Environmental > Aquatic > Deep subsurface > Groundwater > Contaminated ... | reverse complement strand
GGCCGTTGGTGTTGCTGATGCTGCTGTTACTGGTGCTATGACTTCCCTCGCTGACAATATTGTTGCAACTCTTACTCCTGTTGCTGTTGCTGGTATTGGGATTTTTACGATTTTCTTGGCTTTCCGTTATGGTAAAAAGATTTTTACCACTGCTGCGAAGTAAGCCATTATTAATCCTATAAATTAAGGCTTGAATGGACCGCAACCATTCAGCCTTTTTTTATATCAAAAAAAGGGGGGTAATCATGAAAAAGTTTTTAAAAAATTTTACCTGTATAGTGCTTATATGTTTACTTGCCATTTCTCCGATTTTTTATCAAGAAAAAAATGCAGAGGCTTTTCTCCCAGCATTAATTGCTGCTGCTCCCTATGTTGCTACGGCCTTAGTCGCTGGGGCAGGGGTTACCTATTTGAATCAAGATACTATTCTTCCAGCTTGTGCAGATTTTTGGGATAGAACCACTGAAGATGTACGCACGTATTTTTCAACTTGTGCTACGAATGCAACTACTGACATATTGCTTACTGGTGTCGTTTGTAATGCTCTTGCAGATTACCAGCATAGCCTGGTTACTGGTGAAATTACGACTTTGCCCATTACTGCAAACGATTTATATAATTGGACGAGTACTGGCGAAATGGTAAATGGGGCTAATTATTTTTACTCTGGTTCTGCAATTACTGAAGGTCGCGTTGGTATGAAAAATATTGTTTGTCCTTCTATCGCATATTCGAAAATTTATGTGGGTTACATGAAAGGCCCATATACTTATAGTTTTAACGTTGGATATCAAGGTAAAACCGTGAATGGTGTTAATCAATGGTATCCCTGTATAAATGCTTCTACTTATGACGAAACAATGGCATCAGGGCAAATGTGGGATCTATTGGAGTTCGTTGTTACCTCGGAAGGGTATTTAGAAGTATATACTGACGGCGTTTTATTCCATGTTTACAATGATGCTGTATATAAAATGACTGGTAAAATTTCCAGTTATCCTGGTACTGCTTCTTATACTTCTACTGATATTTCTACTTTAAATTATGCTGTTGAGCCTTTACCTGTTGCCGAAAATCTCCAAGTATCTGCTGTTCCAACAAATTACTACGAAAAAAAGATTACTGTTGTTAATAATTATACTGAATTAGTTAACGAAGCCCCCGAAGATTTGACGGTTACAACTCCTACTGTAGAGGAATTAGACCATGCTGTTGACCCCATCACGGGGGCTACTGATACAGGCATTCTCTCGGGTATCCTAACCAGTGTCAGAAGCCTTGCTTCCCATGTTACTGCTATCGCAACAAGTGTAACCTCTATAACTAGTACTACGGCTTTAGATGATCCTGCAACATCGACAATCAATTTTGAGCCTCTAAAGTTTGCAGGTACCCTTCTAACTACTAAATTTCCTTTTTCGTTGCCTTTTGATTTTTATAATAGTTTCGCATCTTTAGATAGTTCCAGCACCTGGCAACCAATTTTTCATATAAACATCCCTCCATTTTTTGTATTTGATATAGATTTATCTCTATTTAACCCCATTGTCGTTGTTGCTCGGATTTTTGAATTATTATTTTTTGATATAACCTTGATACTTCAAACTAGGAAATTATTAGGGGGTGCTGTGTAATGATTGGCTTATTATTTGGCTTCCTTAATAAGGTTATCGCTCTTGTTGGCCTTGCGTTGGTCGCTCTAATTTCAATATTGCCTGAAACGCCTTTTTCTACCGCTGTCTCTATAGACTCTCAATGGCTCGCTGCTATTAACTGGTTGTTCCCTGTTCCCTCTGCTATTCTACATGCATCACTTTTTTGTGCTGCGTGTTTGGTTTATTACGGAATTAGGGTTGCCATGAAATGGTGTAAACTTGCAGGAAGTTAGGAGGTTTAATAATGATTACTCTTTACACTGGTACTCCAGGATCAGGAAAATCTTTTCATCTCATTACCGTTATTTTGCGTAATTTAAAATTAGGTCGTTATGTTATTTCCAATTTTCCTATCTCGTTTAATCAAAAGGAAATAAAAAAAGGTTACCAGGATCGCTTTCTTTTTTGGGGTAACGAAAAAATAACGGTCGATAATTTAATAGAATTTGCTTTGGAAAATGGCTTTATTGAGGATCAAATCGAATCTCGCTGTTTGGTCGTGATTGATGAAGCTGGTGGTCGTTTCAATTGTCGGGATTATGCCAAATCCGATAGAACTGCCTGGATCGACTTCTTTTCCCAGCACCGTAAAGCTGGATATGATTTTATCCTGGTTGCACAAATGGATAGGATGATTGACCGCCAAATTCGGGGCTACATCGAAACGGAAAAAAAGCATCGTAAATTGAACAACTTTGGGCCGTTTTTCTTCCTGCCCATACCCGTATTTGTTTGTATTGAATATTGGTATACCGCACGAGTCAAGGTCGAAAGTGAATTTATTTTGTTTCGGAAAAAAGTTGCTTGCAAATACAATTCAATGCAATTTTTTACAGGTTTTAAAATTAGTCAGGAATTGCTTGCCCGAATTGAAGCTAAACGCTCGGGCGTGGATCGGCTCCCAGATCCTAGCCTTAAGGTTCCAATTACGGCTATTTATTCGGAGGAAAAGGAAACGGTTGGTTAATTTGTTTCCTCCTCCTCCTCGTCGTGAAAATTTTGAGAAAAAAATAGCCTTAATTGTAATATTTCTAAAATTGTAACATAACCTTTCTTTTTGTAACAAAGTTTATCTTTTCTGTTACAAATTGCTTGCATCTTGTAACGACATGTGGTAAGATATAGTTAGTTAAGAAATGAAAGGTGGTCGTATTTTATGGAAGGTTTGGTGATTAGGTATTTTATGGGGGGGTATTTTCTCTGTGATGGTAAGCCCGTTAATGGTTGCGAAAATGATGGAGAAATTTATGTCGGTAATACTGTCAAATGGTTTGAAAAATGGGAAGATGCTAATGAAATGCGTAAAATGATAGATAAGGCATATGGTCGATATGAAAAGGGGGAAATTTAATGGCTCGACTTTTAAAAAAATATCGACGGTATTATATAAAGGAAACCACTCCACGCGATAATACTTTATACACTCATTATGTCTGTCTCCCTGATGATTATAATTTTGTAGATTGGGAATGTTCCAGCTTGCAAGAAGCAATAGACTTTATTGACTCAAAGCTTGATGATGAATGAAATGTAACGCCAGGCGAACGGCTGCCGGGCCGATCCACACCGGCAGCTCGTTCATTAAAAAAATATTTTGTAATTTATTTCTATTTATCGCAACTAAATGTAGTTTTTCGGTTACAAGGAAGTTGATTGTTGTTTCATTATGCGATATAATGGTTACAACGTATTAAGGAAGGGGGTTGTAACCATCGCTAAGGATTGCGTTACAAGGTTGTCCAGAGAAGAAGTCAACTTAATCCATTATTTTCGGGAGGATTCCAATAAATCTTTAATCCGTGTTCTAGTGAGTGTTGAATTGCACAAGAAAAGTAAAGACTATTCGACCTTTGCAAATTCAGAAATTGAAGCCTTAAAAAAAATAGCATTAGATTTGGAACCTGATATTAATGGTCTTTCTAAATTTTTAGATTTACTTAGTAGAATTCAAAATTAGGAGGTTTTAACAATGAAATTAAAGGCTCGTATTATTAAGAAGGAAAGTTTAGAGCAGATGTATAACATCCGCTACGATTTCCATTCTGGATCAAAGGCTGGGAAAATGGATTGGGACAATATCGAAGTTGAGACCATTATTGAAAGTCTTAGTGATGATGGCATTATGATTTTTACCAAGAAATTTGGCGAAGTTGGGTTTGATGATATTTCAAAATTTCAAAATTTATTGAAAGGGGGGGGAGTTATTGCCTAATTATGAATTAGATTTGGATACTCAAAAGATTATTTTAGGTTTGTTTGATCAATGCATTAATCTTAATTTGGGAAATGTTAGTTTTTCTTATTATCATGTTTCTACTGATTTTTATTTAATTGAATGTAGGGATTATTGGGAGGTTGTTATTAAAGGTCGCTGGGATAATATATTTACGGATGTATACCGAATTGCAAATCATGAATTAATTTTTCAATATTCAGAGGTTTAATTTAAAAGGGGGCTGCTCTTTTGTTTGAAATTCGTATTGTGGACAAGTACAACAACCGTAAAGTTTGGTTAGTCCGTCGTGATCGTTGGGGCCATTATTACGCCAACCAAGTTATTTGTGGTCGAAAGTTTTATTCCTGCTTTTTGCGGACTACTCGAAAATGGTTAGAAAGTATTGGAGTTTTAGAACCTCGCCAACGTAAAATTAAGGTTATAAAATCCGAATATTCGTATTTTGATGGTTGGAGACTTGATACTTCCATGAACGTTGTATTTTAATTTGGTATTGGACCGGGTGGGGGCTTCGCTCCTGCTCAGGTCGTTCCCCTGGCATCCGCCCGTTGACTTCCTGGAGGATCTTTACTTGGAGGGGCTGCCATGTTACGCTACATCGCGGACAATTCCACCGACCCAAAACATGCGCTTCACCAGGGGGGGGAATTGGCCTTAAATTGTAAACACATGGCAGCTAGAGGCTCCAAGTCAAGATCTGGAGGGAAGGGAAATAACATAACGATATGAAAAAAAATAACATTAAAGTTCTTTTCGCTAATTCAAAGCCAGATAACAAAATTTTAAAAAAAATAACGATTTATATTTAAAAAATAACAAATTTGATCTATTTGCTAACACAAGATATATATTATTTTTGGTTAATGTCTTAACATGAATTGACAAAAAGAATTTGTTAAAACTTTTAATCTGCTTTTCCGCCGACTGGCGGGAGAGCTTAACCCGTTAGTTATAATTCAACAAATTTAAATAAGACTTGGGAGTCACCTGTGAGAGTGCATTCGGCATTTTAAAATATAAACAATTTTTGATACCATCCCACCCCCCCCTGCCGACCAGGTCGGGATTGGCCGTGAAAATTAACAACAAAAGAAATAATATAACGGTGGAACGGTCGGCAGGGGGGGGCTGTTGTCCGTGGGGGCGTTGAGTGCGTCTTTGGCGTTTGGACTCAAAGAAAGGAATTTAATAAAATGCGAAAGTGCAGAAAATGTAAATCCAGTATTCCTAAAGATCATAACTTTGCAAATCATATTTGGACTAAAACAAGTTTGTGCATTGCGTGTTGCTTCAACTCCGAAGAAAAGAAAAAATCCTTGACGGTGGCCTGGGGGTTAGGGGGGCCCCAGGCTCCGGCAAGGAAGCCTTAGTTTTTTACATCGGGGGATAGTAACACCCGATGAAACTGCCATGGATGGCATAATTGAAATTTTTACAGTTATAATTTTAAGCTATTGGAGGTACCAATTTTGGCTTATGATACGATCGGAATTAGAAGTCCATTCTTGCCTGAATTTATAGCATTAGAAATAGAACGACAATGTACACTTAGACAGGGAATTGAAATTGAAACGGGGGGCATCTTGTATCAATTAACAACTGGACAATTAGAAGGATCTTTCGATTCTCGTATCTCTGTACGGGTTGAAAGGGAAGAATGGACTAAGGATGACGATTCAAATTCCGCTGTTCCTTTTCGTGTTGTTTCTGAACCTTACATCTATATAGAGGGATCAGTACATAAGGCTCTAATGGGGCATAATGTTTTTGGTGGTCCAACAGATTTCCGTAAATCTTGTAAATTTTTAATTGGATTGGTTTCTAAATTGATTAATATGCTGCTCCCTTCTGTTGATCGCTGGTTTGTTAAAAGGGTAGATGTTTCTGAGATTTACAATTTAGGTTCTTTTGATGCTTGCCAAGAATGGTTTAGGGGGTTTGTTCTTTCAGAATTTCCACGTCGGCAAGTCACCCGTTATGGTACTACGGGGATTTATGCACCAGGTTCTACTACTTGCGTTAAATTTTATCACAAGGGGCCTGAGTTTGGGAAACATGATCGAAAAAGATTAAAAAGATATTGGGATGCTCAAAAAGTCGATGAATTGCAATCTTTTGCAAATGGTATAATTAGATGTGAAATTGAAATAAAGTCTAAGAAGTTAGTTTATGATTTCGGCACCCTACCGCTAGTTAAGAATGTTACTGATGAATATTTGAATGCGGTACATGATCGGGAGGCCGTGAAACTACTTCGGGAAGGGACTGGTGACATGAATCTAGTAAGACGATCTGAAGCCGTGCAAGAAAGACTCTTCGACTCCTATTCTCCGCGTTTGGCTGGTTTGCTGCTTTCCACTTGGTCGAGGTTAACTATTTTTGGAGAAAAAGAAGTCAAGAAAACAATGCCCGAAAGAACTTGGTACCGTCAAAAAAAACAATTAGAAAGTGTGGGTGTATCGTGGAAAGCCACCGATATAATGTTAAAAAATATTACTCTGGTACCACAAGATTTTTCGCCTGTTCGTTCTGATTCTAGGAGATTAGAAGTTGAATCTCCTGAGGTTATTGCTCAATTATTGAGAATTGCTTAATATTTCGGGAAAACATTCTTCTACTGTTAGATTAAGAAATTTTGCTATTCTAAATGCTAATATCAAATTTGGGATATTATGACCGTTTAATATTTTGGATATATGCGGAGTTGAATATTTTACAGCCTGGGCAAGTTCCTTGGCTGTAATTTTTTTGTCTATTAATATTTTTTTTAATTCTTTCAACTCCATATTCAACACTTCCTTCTTTGTCATTTTCTTATGATTCTAATATAACAAACTATTTATATTTTTTATGTAGTATCTTGTTTCCAATTTGTTAATGTGTTAATATATTTATTAATTAGTTAATATATTTATTATGAAAGGAGGTCGGACAAATGTATTTGGTACTACATGCAAAAACTTACGATTTCCAGTCTGATCGAGGGGAAAGGTTATCGGGCGTAAAGGTGAGTTATGTTGACCAAGCGGAAGACAGTCCGACTCAAAAAGGCTTTCCCGTTATGACCATTACAGGGGATATTTCAATCATGAACCAGATTTCCAATCTTCCTGGGCTTTACAATCTCGATTTTAGACAGAAGCCTAACTCTAAAGGTCAGCCAACTTTAGTACTTCAAGGTGCAGCTTTTTCTAATTCGGTAGATATTTTTTCGGTAGTTAAGCCCAAGTAGGGGGTTTACTTATGTTTCAATTCCAAGTTTATGACGTTACTAATACTTTAGTTCAGACGGTTGTAATGGTTAATGGTGAGTGGGGGGTTGGTTTAATATTAGGGGCTATTACAGCAGCAACATTTTGGTTGATTTTTAAAGGGGGTTCGCATTGATGGAAATACTTCTTGACATCGATGCTATGTATGGGGGTTTCTGGCAAGGCTTTTTACTGGTAAGCGTTGCGGGCTTAGCTGCATTAGGTTTTTGTCTTATGTTAAATCTATACTCGGATTTTACTAAATAATTTAGGGAGGTATTATTCTATGTTTAATAAGATGCGGAATAAGGTTATTTTGGCTGGTGGGGTTGCTACTACTGTATTAGCTGGTGCAAGTCAAGCTATGGCCGTTGGTGTTGCTGATGCTGCTGTTACTGGTGCTATGACTTCCCTCGCTGACAATATTGTTGCAACTCTTACTCCTGTTGCTGTTGCTGGTATTGGGATTTTCACAATTTTCTTAGCTTTCCGGTATGGCAAAAAGATTTTCACCACTGCTGCGAAGTAAGCCATTGTTAATCCTATAAATTAAGGCTTGAATGGACCGCAACCATTCAGCCTTTTTTTATATCAAAAAAAGGGGGGGTTTGATGTGAATAAATTTTTTAAACGTGTTACCTGCTGGGTTCTTATATGTTTGCTTGCTGTTTCTCCTATTTTTTATGAAGAAAAAAAAGCGGATGCCTTTTTACCTGCTTTAATTGCTGCTGCTCCATATATCGCTACGGCTTTAGTTGCTGGTGCAGGGGTTACTTATCTAAACCAGGACACCATTCTTCCAGCGTGTGCGGATTTTTGGGATAGAACCACTGAAGATGTACGCACGTATTTTTCAACTTGTGCTACGAATGCGACTACTGATATATTGCTTACTGGTGTAGTTTGTAATGCTCTTGCAGATTACCAGCATAGCCTGGTTACTGGTGAAATTACAACTTTACCTATTTCTGCAAATGATCTATACACTTGGACAAGTACCGGTCAAATGGCAAATGGTGCTCAATATTTTTATTCTGGTTCTGCAATTACTGAAGGCCGTGTAGGTATGAGAAATATTGTTTGCCCTTCTATAGCATATTCAAAAATTTATGTTGGCTACATGAAAGGGGCTTATACTTACAGTTTTAATGTGGGTTTTCAAGGTAAAACGGTGAATGGGGTTAACCAATGGTATCCCTGTATAAATGCCTCTATTTATGATGAAACTCGTGCTTCGGGCGATATGTGGGATTTATTGGAATTCGTTGTTACATCAGAGGGATTTTTAGAAGTATATGCCGATGGTGTTTTATTCCACGTTTTTAATGATGCTGTATATAAAATGACCGGTAAAATAACCAGTTATCCAGGTACGGCAAGTTATACTTCAACCGATATATCTACAATAAATTATTCCGTCGAACCTTTACCAGTTTCTGAAAATCTCCAAGTATCTGCTGCTCCAACAAATTACTACGAAAAAAAAGTTACTGTTGTTAATAATTATACTGAGTTAGTAAATGAGACACCCGAAGACTTAACGGTTACGACTCCCACCGTGGAGGAATTGGATCATGCTGTTGACCCTATCACGGGGGCCACTGATACAGGTATCCTTTCGGGGATTCTAACCAGTGTTCGAAGTCTGGCTTCCCATGTCACGGCAATTGCAACAAGTGTAACCTCTATAACTAGTACTACGGCCTTAGATGATCCTGCAACTTCGACAATTAATTTTGAGCCTTTGAAATTCGCTGGAACACTTCTTACAACTAAATTTCCTTTTTCATTGCCTTTTGACTTTTATAATAGTTTCGCTTCCTTAGATAGTTCCAGCACATGGCAACCAATTTTCCATATAAATATCCCTCCATTTTTTGTTTTTGATATAGATTTATCTTTGTTTAACCCCATTGTTGTCGTTGCTCGGATTTTTGAATTATTATTCTTTGATATAACCTTGATACTTCAAACCAGGAAATTATTAGGAGGTGCCGTGTAATGATTGGCTTATTATTTGGCTTCCTCAATAAAGTTATTGCTCTCGTTGGCCTTGCGTTGGTCGCTCTAATTTCAATATTGCCTGAAACGCCTTTTTCTACTGCTGTCTCTATTGATTCTCAATGGCTCTCTGTTATTAATTGGCTCTTTCCTGTTCCCTCGGCAATTCTTCATGCTTCACTTTTTTGTACTGCGTGTTTGGTTTATTACGGAATTAGGGTTGCTATGAAATGGTGCAAACTTGCAGGAAGTTAGGAGGTTAAATTTTGACTAATATGCAAGATGATCTTCCATATTCGGAAGAAGATTATCAAAAAGCGAAATTACAAGGCTTAGATTTAGATGATTGGAACGATTATGTAGAATTTTATGGATTAGGTGAAAGGGATGTTGAATATTGATTACTCTTTATACTGGTACCCCAGGTTCTGGTAAGTCTTTTCATCTTATTACGGTGATTTTACGGAATTTAAAATTAGGGCGTTATGTGATTTCTAATTTTCCGATTTCGTTTAATCAAAAGGAAATAAAAAAAGGTTATCAGGATCGCTTTCTTTTTTGGGGTAACGAAAAAATAACGGTTGATAATTTAATCGAATTTGCCTTAGAAAATGGATTCATCGAAGATCAAATCGAATCTCGCTGCTTGGTCGTGATCGACGAGGCAGGAGGTCGTTTCAACTGTCGGGATTATGCTAAATCCGATAGAACTGCCTGGATCGACTTCTTCTCCCAACACCGTAAAGCTGGTTATGATTTTATCCTGGTGGCTCAAATGGATAGGATGATTGACCGCCAAATTCGGGGCTACATCGAAACGGAAAAAAAGCATCGTAAATTGAACAATTTTGGGCCGTTTTTCTTCATGCCAATACCCGTATTTATTTGTATTGAATACTGGTATACTGCCCGCGTTCGCGTTGAACATGAGTTTATTTTGTTTCGGAAAAAAGTCGCTCGCAAATACAATTCAATGCAATTTTTTACGGGTTTTAAAATTAGTCAGGAATTACTCGCCCGAATTGAAGCTAAACGCTCGGGCGTGGATCGGCTCCCAGATCCTAGTCTTAAGGTTCCAATTACGGCTATTTATTCAGAGGAAAAAGAAACAGCCGTTTGACGTTTTTGTTCCACGTGGAACAAATTTGCTTTACATTGTTCCTTTTTTGTAGTATGTTTTACAAAAAGGGGGTCGATATCTTGATTGAAAATTTAAAGTCGCTATTTGGGGATGAAGAAATGGTTAAGATTATTTCTATTTGTCTTTATCATCCTCGTGAATTTTATTTAGCTTTTACTGTTCGTAATTTGGGAAAAATTCGGTTAACTCGTTTTTATAATTTTTTGCAGGGTTATATCATGTTTTCGGATGATAAAAATTTTTCTGTCTGTTATCAATTATCAAATTATCTTCAAGATGTTTTAGAAATTAAACCATTAAACATTACTTTTGAATTTGAAGCATAACGGGACCCGGAAATTTTTTTCAAAAAAATGCTTATTTGTAATATTTCTAATAATGTAACATATCCTTTCTTTTTGTAACAAAGTTTAGCTTATTTGTTACAAATCCCTTGTATTGCGTTACTTTTTATGGTACAATAAGAGAAAACGTCTCGAAAGGGGGTTCCACTTATGCCTAAAAAGTTGACCATTTCCGAGGTTCGGGAAATCGCTAAAAAAAATTATTCCAAAGGTGGCGATTCAATCTATGAGGCCTGGGACGATGAATGTATTCAAGAATGGATAGATCAGTATGGAACTAAAAAGGCTTTAAAGGAAGTATTCGCTTTTTATTGGGATATGAGGCATGAGCCTGGATTTGGGGGTACTTACGAGGAATAAAGAAAGGGGTTTTGTTGCATGAAAAAGATTGAGAAGTTATCTCAACCAGATCAAAGAATTTTTAACGCTTTGCTCCATTCTTAAAAGATGGGTGTTAAATTAATGGCAGCGGTTAGGATCATTTCAATTGCTACTGGTAAAGAAGTCCATGCTTGCTTAGTGGAAGATGTTCAGTATTATTTAGACACTTCGAAAAGGGAGGGAAAGTAATTATTATGAAAAAAGGTGATTATGTTTATACTCCCCGTTTTTGCACTGTCAAAATTCAAAAGGTGTTTAGAAGTCGCAGCTTAATGTCTAAGCAAGGTTTCCATGAACCAACCCACTATCAAAATTCCAATTATGAGATTTACGGGAAAAGTACTGGAATAAATCTAATGATTTTCGCGGCTATTAAAAAGATTGGGGGTTAAATTAATGGCTCGGCTTTTGAAAAAATATCGGAGGTATTACATAAAGGAAACCACTCCACGCGATAACACTCTATACAGTCATTATGTTTGCCTCCCGGATGATTACAATTTTGTAGATTGGGAATGTTCCAGCTTGCAGGAAGCAATAGATTTTATTGATTCAAAGCTGGATGATGAATAAAATGTAACGCCTGGCGAACGGCTGCCGGACTGATCCACACCGGCAGCCGGTTCATTAAAAAAATATTTTGTAATTTATTTCTATTTTTCGTATCGAAATATCATTATTTAGCTTCAATTATCTTGTTTGTTGTAACTTTATTTGATACAATGGTTACAACGTAGTAAGAAAGGGGGTTGTAACCATCGCTAAGGATTGCGTTACAAGGTTATCCAGAGAAGAAGTTAATTTAATCCATTATTTTCGGGAGGATTCCAATAAATCTTTAATTCGTGTTCTAGTGAGTGTTGAATTGCACAAGAAAAGTAAAGACTATTCTACCTTTGCAAATTCTGAAATTGATGCTTTAAAAAAAATAGCATTAGATTTGGAACCTGAGATTAACGGTCTTTCTAAATTCTTGGATTTACTTAGTAGGATTCAAAATTAGGAGGGGGTTGCTCAATGATTAATTGCTCGGAATGTTTATTCCAACAAGATTGCGGATCTTGGGCTGAAGTTGATTTTTGCGAGTTTTATTTAGAAAAAGGGGGCTGCTTATTTGTTTGAGATTCGTATAGTGGACAAATACAATAATCGAAAAGTCTGGTTAGTCCGTCGTGATCGTTGGGGGCATTATCACGTTAACCAGGTCATTCATGGCCGAAAATTTTATTCTTGTTTCTTGCGGACTACTCGAAAATGGTTAGAAAGTATTGGAGTGCTAGAACCTCGTCAACGTAAAATTAAGGTCATTAAATCTGATTATTCATATTTTGACGGTTGGAGACTTGATACTTCAATGAATGTGGGGGGTTTGCCTAATGGATGATTTAAAAGTTTTTCAAGATCGTTTTAAGGAAATTCCTGATATAGATTTATTGCTTTGGTACGCCTTTGGGCGTATTGAAGGTGTGCTTGATGCAAATCAAACCGATCTTTCTAAAATTAGCAGGATTCAGTCGATTGTTGTAGCTTTTAATGTGGTGGAAGATCAAAAAGTTAGAAGTATATTAGCATGTGAATAAATGTCTGGACCGGGTGGGGGCTTCGCTCCTGCCCAGGTCGTTCCTCTGGCATCCGCCCGTTGACTTCCTGGAGGATCTTTACTTGGAGGGGCTGCCATGTTACGCTGCATCGCGGACAATTCCACCGACCCCAAAGCAACGCCCACACCAGGGGGGGGAATTGGCCTTAAATTGTAAACACATGGCAGCTAGAGGCTCCAAGTCAAGATCTGGAGGGAAGGGAAGTGCATTAACAAAATTGAAAAATTTAAGGTTAGAGTTCCTTTCGCTAATTCAAATCCAGATAACAAAATTTTTAAAAAAAATAACGATTTATATTTAAAAAATAACAAATTTGATCTATTTGCTAACACAAGATACATATTAATTTCGGTTTAAGTCGTGCAAGAGTTGACAAAAAAATTTGTTAAAACCTTTAATCTGCTTTTCCGCCGACTGGCGGGAGAGCTTAACCCGTTAGTTATAATTCAACAAATTTAAATAAGACTTGGCAGTCACCTGTGAGAGTGCATTCGGTATTTTAAAAGATAAACAATTTTTGATACCATCCCCCCCCCCTGCCGACCAGGTCGGGATTGGCCGTAAAAATCAACATCAAAAGAAATAATATAACGGTGGAACGGTCGGCAGGGGGGGGCTGTTGTCCGTGGGGGCGGATGGGCAGAGATGCGGTTAGGGCGTTAAGGTGATTTCCTTTCGTGGGCTTAAAGACCCAAATGACCCTAGATTTCAGTGCCTGAGAGCAGTTGCCCACTCATTCAAGGCAACTGCCCCAAAAGGTTCTTAGTATCCCAAATAAATTAATTAAGGGGAATAAATTATGTTTAATAGAAATTTAATGCTGGTTACAGATTTAGAAAAACAACTTATAAATTTTCTTCGCAAAGATCGGAATACATTTACGGCTTACGATCTAGTCCATAATGTAGTATATGACCGAGAAATTATGTTAAATGATTTACTAAAAGAGGATATAAATTTTCAGGGAAGTCTTGATGATAAATTTTATAGGAAGCAAATAGAAATAGGAAACCAGCTGCAAAGGATTTTATGTGAAATTGACATTATAGATCGAAATGACAAGTCTAATTATCCAGAACCGAAAGGAATAGAAAAATAATGCGAAAATGCCGAAAATGTAAAACCAGTATTCCAAAAAACCATAACTTTTCAAATCATATTTGGGCCAAAACAAGTTTATGCATTGCGTGTTGCTTCAACTCTGAAGAAAAGAAAAAATCCTTGACGGCGGCCTGGGGGTTAGGGGGGCCCCAGGCTCCGGCAAGGAAGTCCTGATTTTTGCATCGGGGGATAGTAACACCCGATGAAACTGCCATGGATGGCATAATTGAAATTTTTACAGTTATAATTTTAAGCTATTGGAGGTACCAATTTTGGCTTATGATACGATCGGAATTAGAAGTCCATT
>Ga0074193_1002909_pt1 | contig 14024 bp, 9 predicted proteins | sample EPASupsiteHSE605_FD_64523 | JGI IMG/M metagenome (GOLD analysis project Ga0074193, IMG submission 64523) | Bioremediated contaminated groundwater from EPA Superfund site, New Mexico - Sample HSE6-05 | ecosystem: Environmental > Aquatic > Deep subsurface > Groundwater > Contaminated ... | reverse complement strand
AGAGCTCTTTCGATGGATTCCACCAGGTCCCGGCATGACATAGTATCATCACACTCGATGTAGGCCACACGGGGAATTTTAGCGTAATACTCCAAGGCGTGCGTCTTTCCATAACCTGTCTTTCCAACAACGATTCCAAGACCATGAAATTCCTGACAGGAACTGCAAACACCAATCACACTGGAAGAGTCTCTACTTTCTAGAAAGCTCATCTTTTTCTCCATCCTGATAACCTGGGCTAGAGCTTTCGTTTCGTTTTCTCCTCCTGTTTTTTTGTTTAGGTATTCACCGAGCCTTGCCTCAATCTCCGTTGCGTCTGAATCATACTTTCCTGATAAATATCTTGAGATAGTTGTCCTGGAATAACTGAGTTCGACGGCCAACTCCGTCTTCGTCATGTTTCTGCTTTCTAAGAATTGGTTCACTTTGTCAGCTAATGTCCTGACTTCGCCCATATAGATGCTCGCTACTGCTTCCATGGTTTATCCCCTTTCACCGTTTAGCCTAGAGCCCTCAATTTTGAGAGAGCTGTCTGAGCTTGTTTATTAAGGAATTCACTTTCGACAACCTGTTTGACCTTGGTTTTCTTGTCCTTAAATCCGTCTCCAAACTGCTTGTCATTAGGGAGAGCAACAACCTTGTCGGCATGTTGGCTCTTGACCATCAGATCAATCGTTCCGAAGACGTCCTTTGGAGTCTCTTCTAATTGAGCTGTTCGCTGATCAAAGGGAGTTGTGTATTTCTCAAGCTTTTCATTATCTCCCCGGAGTTGGCGTTTCTGCATTTTCATGTGTTCCTCAAGGGCCTTTTGCTGCACTTTCGGTGCTATTATCAAGAGCTCTTGAGAGACAGCCTCGCATATCTTTTTACCTTCCCTGGTGTATACATAGAGCCTGGTAACATCTTCTGCATCCCACTTGATATCAACTTTTTCCCCGATGTAATCACATAGTTCCTGGGCCATGTATTCCTGCCCGAACTTACGAATTCCAATGTTACGGACAAGAGCTTGTTCAGCCTTCATCATCAAGATCGTTGCATATGCCCTCGGGGGTGATGGCTTGAAGTATCGTTCCTCTGCATTCATGAAGAGGTCAATTGGAGCCGTATACTTTTCACGCTGACGTTTAAGTCCTGCGTGTGCTTTGTTGTGGTAAATCTCATTCAGCCACTTTTTCCAGTGTTCAGAGAATTCCTCCATCGTAAGTAACTCGCCACGTTCTAGCATGCGGGGTATATCCTTCTTGATTTTTGCTGCCGTCTTAGATCCCGTCAGTGTTCCAGTATATGAAAATAACCACTTCGTGAACATGCTGCATACCGTTCCAAAGAAACGTTCAATCTGTGCTTTACTCCAAGGCTGATAGGGCAAGCTTCTCATATCGTCCTGAATTCCAATGCTTCGGTAGAAACCTTTAACCTCGCTGTCAAAACATACGCGGTCAGAACGTTCCCGTCCCGTCATTGTTTTTGACGTATAATCTTTTCCGTTGTCAATTAGTAACCATTGGGGAACTCCACCTGGTGTGCTGTAAATCATCTTAAGAAACGACTGTTTCAGTACCTGGGAATTTGGTTGCTTACAAACTAGATCTCCCATGATGACCCTAGTGCGGGTGTCTATCAAGGCAACTAGCTTCGGCTTTATCGCCGAAACCTTTCCGTTAGGATGTTTGAGTTGTACCCAGCAATCGAATGTGTGCTCATCGCCCTGTACTAATCCCATGACCGGTAGTGCTCCGGTATCTCGTAATCGTTTGATCATTACCTTGTTTTTATATTCCCTCGCGCCTTTTGAGGCGAGGAAATGAGCGTTCTTGCCTCGTTGATCCTCCATTAAATAATTGATGTACCGAGCCATCGTTTGGTAGGATGGATACTCCCACCCTTTGGCCTTAGCCACTTGCTCTAGCTTTGAATACAACATCTCAACTGTCCCGTCATTCGCTGCAAAAGCCTTGTCAAACCAAATATTTTCCGCAAACGCCTTGACCTCATCATTGATGGAAGGGAAGGCAAACTTCTCTTTCGGCTTCCGACAGAGGGAAATCACCTTGAAGAAGTCGTAATTCTTTCCATCTTCCTTGTTCAGCTTTATTGCCCACGCACCGGCTTCGAGGTAGGACTGTGAATATCTGTAGAGAGTTCTTTGGCTAATTCCAAGATCCTTAGCAAAGTCATCCGCGAAGGCGGTCCGATCAGCGTCCCCGTAGTTTAAAAATTCTCGTATCTTCTTAGAAAACTCTACAGCCTCGTAATACTGCTTTGGGAATTTCTCCATGTACCAACTCAAATCAACGTCCATGTACCAAGGTGTTTCTTGACCTGTTATTTTCTCAATCGCAACATCACTTCCATTGACATCTTCTATCTGCCGAGCCTCTTTGCAAGCTCTCCTCGCCATTTTAGAGAGAGAGGAGAGTGCAATTAAAACTCTGTCTTTTCCACCGTTTCTAGCGGATTCAGTTTGTGTCTTAAATTCTTCGGGATTACGCATAATGCGTTGGATGAAGGTGTTATACTTGATTCCTTCATATTCGGCAGCCTCTTCCAGTGCTAGGTAGACCTCTACCAATATCCGCCTCCTCCTTTACTCGGGAGGGTCTCCGTAGTACAATGTAGGGGAACAGTTTTCCCTGTTCGCTGCGTTGTATGGAGTGCCTTCGGTTGGAAAAGGATGAAGGTACTCCGTTTTTTATTGCCAATTATTCTGGTAATAACAACGCTCATGTCACGGATACACTCCTTCAATTTTTGGTCTTTGCTCCGTTGAAGTTTTATGCACTCATCTTCTTTTGGTCACACTCGTCCACGGAAGAGGCATTCTCTTTTTCTAACTCTTTGTGAAGTTCTGTTAATCTGATCCAACACTTTTCAAATTCTACTCGCGCCATTTCTCCAATCTCTCGTATACCTAGGAGCTTCCCTTGAAGAATATCAATATCGTTTTCCATGGATAAGGCTTCCTGGCACTTCTGCTTTATCATTTCTTGCAGAAGTTCTGACTGGAGGTCTACTTTAGCTAGTTCCACTCGAAGACTGGAGACCTTTTCCGATTCCCTCCTTAACGGTCTAAACATTTACTTCACCTCCTTTCTAAGCGGCTTCCTCTATGCTGAGGATCTCGATAATTTTTTCCCGGTACTTGATACCAGGGCGACTACCATACAGTATTTCGCTGAACCGATTCATGGGTATCTGGTAACGTTCACAAAATTCGCTCTGTGTCATTCGCATTTCGAGTAGTTTCCGCTTTACTTTGATACCGAACGGGGTCAGCTCCTTGAGGTTCATAGATCACCAACTCACTTATGATAATTTTTAGGACTTGATTTTTCCCCCGTACCTTCCGTGGTAAAATACATAGGAGAAGGGAGGTGTTCTTGTGTATGATCCCAGTTTAGTTCACGATTTTCTTACCGATCTTACAATAAACATCGGTAAGCATTCTGACGTTCAATCCATTGACCTCGAAGAACAAGTACGAAAATGTGCAATTGAATATTGCTCAAGCATTGATGCTGATACCCTGCGACTCGTGCTGTATTCGTCGAATGAGGCTTACTTTAGAGCCTTGAAGACCTTTGAAAAAGCTCTTCACTCTACATTGATTGGTGACGATGAAGATTAACTCTGTCTGTACTTTTTAAGTTCCTTTTTCTCTTTTAAGATGAAAGTGTTGAATACGCGTTCTGCTTGAACAATTGATACGCAGTTAACTTCTTTCCATTTTTCGAGGAGTTCGGATAGTCGTATACCCTTTAGCGTAAGCTGTCCAAGAACTGGTACTTCTTGGTTGAAATTGTTATCCATCTCATCAGATTCGATGATTAACATAGTCCGATCTTCACCATACATACCCTCAATCGCATCCTGCAGTCTAGACTTGAGTGATGCTGCACTTTCATCAGAGAGCGGTCTGCCAGTCATTAATTCAGCAGTGTACATCCTTTCTGATAATGGCTTCGTGTTCTCCGTGAACATTTTCTTATCTCTTTGAGCTTGAGTTCTCTGCATTTCCATGTGCATTTGAGAATTACGCACCGGTGCCGTTCTCTCCAGCCGTTCCTTAAACTTCAAGATCTTTTCTGTAAGCCAAGATGTATTCTCATAATCTCCTCTTACAAAACGGGAAAGTGCTGACCTACTACAACCAATAAGCTTTGAAATATCGTGAATACGTAATCCTTTTTCATTTACTAAAACTTCTTTAACGTAACGTGCAGCCTCTTCGTACATTTCTCGATAGTGTTTTTTTACGTAAGCATCAAACTGTAAAGCAAGCTCTTCTAAAGCCAATGGCCTAAATTTAGATAGTAGTTGTTCAAGAACTGGTACTTCTTGAGAAACTTCTTTCATCAATTTCACGCTCCCAATCTTCTCGTTTTTCCGGATACTTTGTGAATCACTTCAAAACAGTCCTTACAATCCTTGACAATTAACCAGTTTAATGGATTGAGTTTCAATGACTTGATCCTGATTTTTTGTGCCCTAGTTGGTCGTTTAGCCCGTTTCAAAATATCTCCCCCTCGATACATACTAGATAACTTCTAACTACAACCTAAAGGACATTTCCCTACTCCAAGAAACACCGGCATCGGTGCTAATCTCCCGATAGTCCGACCGCCCGTCATGATTCATGTTTTCAGGTTACCGTCTTGGCCTTTTACTCCTTTCTTCCAATAATTCCGACAAATGTATGCCGTTGTGCCTTTACTTGGGCTGTATTAAACTTACTTTGTGGAAAGTATTCCCTTGCAAGACTATTATATGTGCATATGTGGAAATTATCAATAGTAAATTGTGCATATTAGGAAATTTACACTCAGCACTTTCATATATGCACCAAGTAGAAAGAGGAATGATATTATATGGGAGAAATTGATTCTTTTAAGCAAGATCTTGGAGCAAGGGTGAAACTATTAAGGTCAACATTTAATAATAAGAAATTGACCCAAGATGATCTGGCTGATAATTTAGCAAGTGTATCTAGGGCTAACCTTAGCCGAATAGAAAAAGGAGAAATAATGGCTTCGGCAATATTTCTTAAAGAGGTTTCTTCCTTCTTTAAGGTTCCATCTGATTGGCTACTAACTGGCAAGGACTTTGATATCCAACCCACCCTAGACCCCGATCTTCAAAAGATGATTGAAGCCTTTAATCTTTTGGATAACGATAGCCGGAACGCGCTCAAAACATATACTGCATTCCTCTTATCTCAAAAACTTCCCGATGTTTTAGAAGAAGCATTAAGTAAGACTCGCGCACCGGCTCCCGATCCAGAACCCGAACCAGTCAAAGAAGAGAAGAGAGTCTATTTGCCTATATTGGGTACCGCCGCAGCCGGCACACCAATTCTTACTGAAGAACTCTTGGAAGGTTTCCTTTCTGTACCGACGGCCAAGATTAATAAGAATTCTTTCCTCATAAGAGTTAAGGGGGAAAGCATGATTGAGGCCAATATTAATAGCGGAGACCTGGTGATCATAAATCCTCAGCCAACAGTAGAAACCGGGGAGATCGCCCTGGTTAAAGTTGCTGGGGAAGTAACGATCAAGAAGTTTCACCTGGTTGATTTTGAGGTAAGGCTGAAACCAGCTAATTGTTCCATGAAAGATATTGTCGTTAACGACCTGACTAAGATAAAAGTCCTGGGCAAAGTGATCGGTGTAATACCGGCAGAAGAAGCAAATCAAAATATGCTTCATGAATTCAACGAACCTAATGAGTAAGGCTTTATTTTTAGTTCTATTTGTGGAAATATTTCCACGTTATAACCAGCACGTAGCCGGTTTTTTTGACCTTTATCATTTTTACTATTAAATAGGTAAGAACTAGGTAAATCATGTCACTTTGCTTTGGGCATAATTTAGCATCAAAAAAACCCTGAAACCTGCATGAATAGCCAAAGTGACATGCTTTTTTCAAATTGTCCATTTTGTCACTTTGCTTTTGGTGTACAAGAAGAGAAAAGTAACGCTATTCGCACGCCCCGTTACTTTTGCGTTATCTTATGAAACCGTTGGTATGACTGGTTTTTTTGACTGTAATTTTAATCACTGCAAACAATCTAACGCTTTCGCACGCACCGTTCGCACGCTATACCACTTTCATTACTTAGGTGATTCTGATAAACTATCAAAAGAGCAACAAAAAAGCACCCCAACCCTTGCGCTACAGGGCTTCCAGTGCTTTTTGTTGCTCTTTTTTCTTTTTTTGTGGTTCGTTTTTTCATTCTCATAATAGTTGTCCCAGTAATGACAGGCTATCCCGCTCAAACCCTTGGTATCTCTGGGTTTCCCATGATATCTCGTGTGATCTTTTTATATATCGGTTTTGTCATTTATTCTGTTAAGTCACAATTATTATATTCAATAAAACAGGTCTTTTTGCCAGATCCCAGAGATCATGAACATCGTCTAACACCTTTAAAAAGTCTATAAAATTAAAGCCTTTTTTTAATAATTCATTTTCGTAACTTCCTATATATTCTTTAATCTGTTTCACACTTAAATCGGCTATTTCAACCTCCTCAAAAAATACTGTTTTTAAATTAGGTTCGAAATAAATTGGGGAAGATTTAAATATGTTTTCAAATTCTTGTCTTTGATTAAAAAAATTAGGCCTACATGTAATTAATACTTTTGTTCTATCCGAAACAAATTTAGTTATCTCATTCAAAACCTCATATTTAACTGCAGAATCAACCCTTTTAGCTATTTCATCAAATCCGTCAAATATAAGTATTGTATTACTATATAGTAAAAACTCTTTGAATGTAATAATGTTAGCATTTTGAATTTTACATTCATTCACGAGTAAATTAGTTATTAAACTTTCTATATCAACTGCTTTATTATATTTCCTGAGTTTAATATATATTGGCAAAGGAGCAACAGAATCTCCATTCATAATTCGTAGTGCAAAATCATAGCAAATCTTTAAGCAAACAGAAGTTTTTCCGCATCCATAATCGCCCAATACCACCAATGAGTTACTATCATCTTCGAATAAAACAGTCTTTATATCTTCAGCTAACTCAACACCAGATGTAGAGTTTAGCTCAATATAATGACCGGGTAGGTTACTTTTCGTATATTCATCAATAAGATTACCTAGGTAAGGTCTAAAATCTATTAATTGTCCTATTAAGTCATTTTCAGTCCAAAGTTCAATATTTAAATTTTTCGCCATTTCTGATGCCTCAGGAGAGAACCTTCCATTTGTTACAAGAAATGCCTTATCTGCAGACCCATATGTTCCAGATTTATTAAAAAGTTCCCAAGAGCTATTAAATATTCTAACTTCATCACCCTTTACAGTATCTTTTTCATTGAATTTCCACTTACACTCTACTAAAATCCCAGCTTTTATAAACCCGTGTTTATGTTTAGCAAAAAAATCAGTTTGTGTACTAAAATTCTTTATATTTCGTTTTACTTCACAGCCTTGAATTTCAAAGAGTCTTGCAATATGGTATTCAAAACTTTCACCTGCGCAATTACTACAATATGGAGATTTATTAGGAAATTTTACTTCATTTCCACATGACCCCTTCTTACTTCCGAACCCTCCACACATTCTCTTTTTCATATAATTCTCATTCTCCTGTTGTTTCTGTTTTAAATCTTGTAATTTGAATATTTGCCAGCACTTCCGCAAATATGAACAGATTTCCGAAACTTCTTATTAAGGCCCCCCCAATGTGACCATGAATGAAAACATGTTGTCATAACGATTTACATTTGCTACGTCATAAGGTCGAGGTTTCTTGGTTTGAACCCGATATTATAGACTGATAGACTGCTTTAGGCTTCTGCTTGAACCACAAGTTGTGCTATGAGCTCTGATGACTCACCATTACACATTCCACATCTTTCCCTGATTTCCTCCTAAGATCGTGTAAATAACCCAATAAAAAACAAAAATATCCAGACCGTTAAAAAACGATCTGGCAAATAAATTAAAGTTTCAAATAGTCCCTAATACCTAGATATGGGACTATTCGACGCTTATGGATTACAGGATAATTGAGGAACCCATTTCCCGGGGCCTATGTTTTATTATCGTCAACGATAATCAAGATACAATACTTAATATTTTTGGTTCCTCACAATCAGGAGTATATTCTAATGTAATCATTTCAGTGCAATCGTCATTTTTTCTGACCAATTCGTAATGCCTAAATTCCGGTCCAAAAAAGCTGAATTTGCGCCGAAAAATTCCCGCAACATCCGGGTTTGCTGTTGTAACGATTATTTGTGTACGTCTCAAAGCGAACTCTCTAAGTATATCTATCAAATTAAGCAGATGTAAGTCGTCCATATTAGCTACAGGTTCATCCAATATCAAAATTTTCGGTGCCCGTGGTGCTGCGATGTATAAGCTAAACATTATAGCAAGCGCAAGAGATATCCTTTGACCAGTACTCATCTGATGCATGCGAACTTCCTCGTTGTCTTTTTGTCTCAGTGCAAAGACTCCTCCCGAGTTTACATCTAAGGTGCGAAATTCACGTGGAGTATGCAAGGCCTTAAAGAAATATCCAATGCGCTCTATATTGTTTTTTATAAATTGAATTGAATATTCGTTAAGAGATTTTAATAGATTAAATTTTCCAAGGGCAATGTTACCCCTAGAGATTTGTCTTTTAAGTTCCTCAATACGTAAGGTCACTTGCTTAAACTTATCCTGCTTTTCATCTAAGTTCTGAACAGCTCTGACTTGTACAATTACTACATCAATGTTTAATAGAGTTATTTCTACAGTATTCAACCAATCTATTATTAGATCACTATCGTTAAGATAAAAATAACTTTTCAAACTTGTATAATCATTATCGAGCTGTTTGAGTTGTTCCAACCTCTTCTTAAGAAACGTAATTTTTTGTCGCACATCGTCAATGCCCTGTGTTGAAATGTTAAGGTCGATAGTTTTAACCTGACGTTCTAAAGCGGCAATATCGAAGGAATATTTTTGGATTATCGAAATAAGTTGTTGTCTTATTTCCACAATGTATTGTTCAAATAAATCTGTTTCATTTCCATTTACTAAAAATGCCTTGTAGTATTTGTCTTGTTCTTTAAAGATATTTGCCGTGGCAATTGAATCATTTGAAAAACCTTCTACCTCATAGGATTTAATACTACCCATTAACCGATTATAATCTCTAGTTAATGAATCTATGTTAGAAAAAGTTTGCTTCAATTGAAAAAGTAGATAAATTGCACTTCCATTAAGATTAAGGGTATAGTATTCTGAATTATTTATTTCTTTGGTTACCTTAACTACTAAATCAAGGTTATTTTGCTTTTGAGAATTATCTTGCAAACATAGATTAAGTGTATCAAATTCTTTAACTATACCACCTCTTTTTTTCTCAAGCTCTACGATAAATCTTTCTTCCTTGGTAACACTACCTTCATTCTTAGTTATTGCCTCAATTAATTTTTCATTATCTTGGTGTTGTTTACCACATAAAGGGCACATGTCTTTCTGTTCATTTAAATTAATAAGCTCGGCCCCGATATCATGTATTTGTATTTTTAGTTGTTTTATTTTATTAATGCTCCCCGAGATGACCTTCAATTGCTCATCTAAATCTTTGGATACTAGTTTATTCAATGTCAGCTTCTCTGTTATATCTTTAATTTCCATATCATTTAAGATAGAAACGTCAATTTCTTTAAAAGCTAAGACGTCCGGATATTTTGAGATTATGAGTGTTAGGAAGTCTTTTCTATTGGCAACTGACTTAACATTAGTCAATAGTGATTGATATTCAACTACTTTTGCGCTATTACAAAGAATTTTTTTGAAGCTATGCCACTTTGATAAACTATTAACAACCTCTATAAATTCAGCTTCACTTTCAGCCTGTAATGCTTGTTGGCTACTAATTTGCTTCAAACAGTGAATTTTTTCTCCTTCTAGATTCTTAATTTTCGATATTTTATCAGTAAAGTTCTCTCCTTGTGAGTTCAAATCTGTGTGAGTTTGTTTTAATTCTTGCCTAAGTTGATCAATACAAGCTAGACCGATTTCACTCCAGCGGCTATGAAAATTGGAGATTAGCGGTTTAATAGTCTGAATGGATGCATATATTGACTCATATCTTACAAATGCCCCCTCTCCCGAAATAGGCATTTTAGATCTGAATTTTATTAAATCTAGTAAGTCGTCGAAGCTCAATGCACTCGATTTTTGTTTTAATTCAATAATTTCTTTCTGAATTTGTAGACTTTCATTACTAATAGATTTAAAAATTCCTTTCCGTTTATCTAACTCTTCTTCAAAATACTCCCTATACTTTCTCCATAGCTTCTCCATGCTCAAAATATCATCGTCATAAATTAGCCGTGAGAATTTCTCTGAGTAATCGTTTTGATTTTGGCTTTCTTCTAAAGCAAATTTGAAAGCAGTTTCAGAGTTAAAGCTGTTAAAATGGTTAAAGTTATTGTTTAGTGTTGATTTCTCCCGCCCACTTGGGGTTCCGTACCAAACGCGATCAAGTTCTTTACTTATTGTAAAAGACTCGTTTGATGTATAAACAATGTTACCTGCTTTTGTTTCAACTTTAGCAGAAACCATAGGTAGGGACCGAAATTTTTCGTTGAAATCTTTAAGACGCTTAATTTCTCCAGTTAGTGCAAACTCAATGGCTTCTAATATAGATGTTTTTCCACATCCGTTGGAACCGTGTACAAGATTAACTAAAGCCGGACTAAAGAACCGGTTTTCACCAAAACAGTGCTTTCTAAAGTTTCCCAATGAAACCTTACTAATATTTTCTACTAAATACCTTTTATCACGATCGTCGGGAGCTGGGATTTTGGATGTTTCTATAATAGATTTTTCAGACTCAGTCTTCATTTCTGTTGTTAAAAATGAAGATCCATCCAAATAATCATTAACATTATTTTTCAGATACTTCCCAGTTAAAACTCCTGTTAAGTGTACTTGTTCTAAAATTTCAAACCAGTCATTTACAGGACTTGAAGGAATATTAACGCTAGATGGATCAGTAAGAAAATTTTCCTTTCGGAAGAAATCTAGGCAATCGGAATAAGTAAAAAAGTATTTTCTAGCATAATTCTCGTCGTTTTCTATATCCCAAGTCGAGACTGCTTCAACCTCTCTATACGAATTTTTTATCAAAAACACTAAGTATATATTCCAACGAATATCATTTTTAATATCAAAGTAGGTATCTGATAGGAGTGTCTTTTGGAATAAATAAAAGCCCTCAATTGACTTTAAAAGTTCAATATTGCTCTCTTCTAAATCAACCAAATAGTACCTTGAAATCCATGGATTTTTAATATTTCTTACTTTTATATCGGCTTTTATAAAGGAAAAACGGTAATTCCCTATAGTAAGACTATTGGTTTCGTCATAATCAAGCTTCGCTTCAGAAGCTAACGCGCTTAGTTCCAATTTACATTCCCCCCCGACCGAATAATTTTGAAACAGTTTTTCTGATTGATGTTAAGCTAGGTCCATACTTAGGTCTCATAATAGATTTTTCAATAAGATGCTTGTCATAGAATACATATCCATTTCCTGGCGATTTGTAGTAAACAAGTATCTGATTGCGATATTTTTCATTCATATTATCAATTAGCTCATTAACAAGCTTTTCTACTCTAGATAAAGTCATTTCATTGGTAATAACAACTAGGGCTTGAGCATCAATATGTGTTGGATTAATTGGAGTAATATTATATTGGTTTTTTCCCTGCTTTGGAAAATCGTTACAAATTTCGAAGACATAATTATTCTTCAAATATTTTAGTGATTCGGGGAATTCCCCTTGTGCTAATAGCCTTTTTAGATGCATTATCATATCTAACTTATCTTTGCGTAATAAATCTGAATCGTTATCCGAGCCAACAAGTAATCGCGTAACTTGTTCATCCGAACATAATATTTCATTGGTCTCAAATTTTCCAAATAGAGAACCAAAAAAGAAGTCAGTTTTCTTGCATTGATCACATTCGCTAGGATTTAAGGAACAAACTGGGTAGGGAAAGTCCATTGGTATATTAAATTCAAGGAATATATCTTTCATATTACTAGCACACTTAAATTGTTCAGCAACCCACATCTTATTTGTTTCATCATATGTGTAACAATCCTCAGTAGTTGGATCATCGCGACTAACCACAGGAAGAGGACTGTTCCCATTATCACCCTTACTAATTATGAACGACTTACAATGCTCATTACGATCAGAGAACCAGACCTCTATTCGGTCACTAACAATATATGGAGTACCTTTTTTATGGTTTCTTTCCTTATTACTTCTTAAAGATTGTTCATTTAATGGTTGAGAACCCTTAGAATTTTTAAAATAAGCTGACCATGGGATATTGAAGAGATACTTCTGACCCTGGGAATATCCAAATGTGCCAGCCGCCCAATTTAGAGTAAGGATGCGGGCATCCTTTTGGCTAGTATTATAAAATCTATTACGAAACGTTACTAATTGAGAATGTCGTGGAACAGGATTTAATTGTGGATGGAACAATACTATGTACCTCTCTGGAATACTAGATATGATTTCATCTGCATGAATGTGTAGCGTATCAGCACATATCAAAGATAAAAAGACATTTTGGCTCCTCTGTTCACTTCCATCGAAAACGAATATAGATTTACCAAGACACAGGCCAGGCCCCTCAAACGAATTTCTGGGATCAGCCATTTGACCGGTCTTGAACTGTGGTAATATACAAAGTTCTTTGTTCTTGGTAAGAAAGAGGTATATTAAAGGGCTTACAAAACTACTAATATTAAGCTTATCAGAATCTGCTGCGAAACTAACTAAATTGATGTTAGTGATACTGCGCCACTCACTAAATTTTTTAAACAGGACATCACGATTTTCACCTTGAGCCCCCAAGCACCATAACTGTCCTTGTCGGGGCCATAGGGTCTCATCTTTTAAAATTTTTTCTAATATAGTAAACGGAAAAGAATACTCTGGGGTTAAAACTAAATCGGAGTTAATTTCTAATGCTTTTTCTATAAACTTATGAGCTTTTTCCAAGAATAATGAATCTTCTTTTTTTACTCCACGATTTCTGTCAACGGTAACTTCGCCGTAGGGTTGCCATTGGGTTACCCGTACTGGGCTTCCATTATTAGTACAAATGTTTAAGACAGGATTATTTTCCTTTAGTATTTCAGAGACTCTTATGAATTCTCTAATGTACTCAGCCATCTTGACCACCCTTTTCCAAAAATACGATATTATAATTCAAGTAAACCATGGTTTTCTGCCAACAGTTTGCATATTCCTACAAATTGACTTAAATTTATAACGTGCAAATTCACTAATATGTCCTGAAAATATACTCAAATCATTTTTTTCACCTCATACTACCCAGACATTGGCAACGTCGCAGTTCCAAGCTAACTTACAGCCCACCGGCAATATGGATTTAATTTACTCCCAAATAAATCACCTGTCCAAAAAATACATTCCACATTTTTCCTTGATTTCCTCCTAAGATCGTGGAAATAATCCAATAAAAAACAAAAAAGCCAACCGTTCAAAAAAAAACGATCTGGCAAATATAGTTCCCCGTACGCCCCATACTCCAAAAAGACTATATCCCTTCTCAGACCCGCTGATACCAAGGCTTTCGGAAATCACAAATATAGCACTATTAAGCACTCCACGTGCCCTGTCTCTGAGATATAAATCTCTTCCTAACCGAGCAGGCAACGCCATATTTCATCCATTGTAGGGATTCCTGTCACAAGACGAGGGCCGCAAGGCCCTTAGCCTACGTCTGGTCGGATTAGGCTTTCGATAGAGAAGGCGAACCTACCACCCACGATTAAAAAATTGTGGTGGTCACCAAGGTTGCAATAAATTATATTAAAAGTGTTATTATTAATCTCGCTTACTAAGAAATCTGCTTCATCAATAACACCTCATCGCCCTTATCGTTATATATCACTCTATCACAAAATAGTTTCATCAATAATATTCCACGTCCACTTTCCGCCTCCAG
>Ga0074193_1002908_pt1 | contig 14028 bp, 14 predicted proteins | sample EPASupsiteHSE605_FD_64523 | JGI IMG/M metagenome (GOLD analysis project Ga0074193, IMG submission 64523) | Bioremediated contaminated groundwater from EPA Superfund site, New Mexico - Sample HSE6-05 | ecosystem: Environmental > Aquatic > Deep subsurface > Groundwater > Contaminated ... | reverse complement strand
CTTTTGATGGTGCTGCTGACATGGCTTCCTTTATGGCTGGTCTTTATGATCGGAAAGTGCCTTTATGGTCAGTTACTTTTATCAATCCTGAAGCTGCCAAGATGAAAAATCAACTTCCACCGCACCTACATCATGGTCATCCGGTGGAAGATGCTCACCATGTGGAATTGCCGGAGAAATATATCGTTATTCTGGCCTGTACAGCTGATCGCTGCGATATTTTGATGGAAGATGTAACAAGCCTTGCCGCTAAAAGTTACGGGGTAGTGCTCGAAAAGGAAATAGCTGAACATGAATGGGCAGCTCGTTTTGAACCGATGCGGGCCAAGCGAATAGCCCCCTCCCTGATTCCAAGCGAAGTGGTTGTACCGGTGGAGAAATTAGCCCAGGTTATTGCAGAAACATCTAATGATATTAATCATCCCTATATATTGGAAGGGTTTGCTACAAACCACCGTGAGATTGTATTGTTAGGCTTTATTCCTCACGATGAGCGAAGATTTGACTTTAATATGGCTTTTGGACTTTCCCTGACTGCCTTAAAGGCTGCGCAGAGAAATGGTGGCCGTCCTTACGCTACGGGATTATACTTTACAGGGTTTGCCAAAGAAGTTCTAGGTCAGGAACATCTGGACAAATTGGTGGAATTTAAAAAGCGGACCGACCCGGATGGATTAATGAACCCTGGCAAAGTTTTAGATGGTACTTTAGTGGCTGGAGGTTTAAAGATTGCCAGCGCTATGGAGCCGCTGATTCGGATATTCGGAAATTGGGCAAAGTCCAATGAAAGCGGAGAGGTGTTTAAGGAGAAAAAGGGGATTCCGGGTGATGTAGCCTGGTATGCTTACGCTTGTTCTCAATGCGGATACTGTATTGACCACTGTGAACAGTATAGAGGCAGAGGTTGGGAATCTCAGTCTCCGCGGGGCAAATGGACCTTCTTAAAAATGGTTATGGAAGGTGATGCTCAATTTGATCAAAAGGCTGTAAATAATTTTATGTCATGTACAACCTGCGAAAGCTGTAACCTTACCTGTCAGCTGGATTTGCCCAATGAGCCATCATGGTTGAAACTTCGCGGCCTATTGATTGACGGGCGTGGTAACCATACCTTCCCGCCCTTTGAGATTATGGTAAATACCATGCGGCAGCAGGGAAATATCTGGGGAGAATATGCCCGGGACAGGGACGGATGGATAACAGATGAAATCAGACCCAGTATTAAGGAAAGTGCTGAATACGCATATTTTCCCGGCTGTACTGCATCATTTGTTGAACAGGATGTAGCCCAATCAGCAGCGTTGCTATTAAAAGATGCGGGTATTGATTATACCTACATGGGCAAAGAAGAACAATGCTGCGGCATACCGATGCTGGTAGCGGGCAGATGGGAAGTTTTCGATGAAACCGCAGCTAAAAACATTGAAAACATGAAAAAAACCGGGGCAACGAAGGTTGTTACAACCTGCCCAGCTTGCTGGCTGGTCTGGGAAGTATATTACAGGCACTGGGCTGAAGAGCATGGCGTAGATTATCCTTTCCATGCTATGCATTATGCAGATGTTCTAGCTGAAAAGATTGAAAGTGGTGAATTTACTCTTCCCAATGATGTAGGAAGAAATGTAACGTATCATGATCCTTGTCATATGGGACGGGCCGGGGTACGTTTTGAGGGGCCCCGGACACTAATAAATGCTATACCCGGCTCAAATTTTAGGGAAATGAGATTTAACAAGTACGACGCGCACTGCTGCGGGGCAGTTTTAAGTCTGGTGGCAGACCCCGATGTTGCCGAAGAGCTTGGTGCTATGCGGGTGCAGGAGGCTGCAGATGTTGGAGCGGATACTTTAATTACGGCTTGTCCATGCTGTAGGGTTCAGCTTAAGCGCTCACGAGATCTAAAGAACCTGCCTGTTGAAATTAAGGATTTGGCTACCTTAGCTGCCGAAGCCATGGGACATAAGGTGCCGGAATCCAATGCAGTAATAGATGAAAAATGGGCGGTATTTGAAGCGATGATCCGTATGATGACACCGTCAGGAATGGCCGATCTCATGGCCGAAATGATTCCGGATCTGATCGAGGCTATGCCGGACATGTATCGTAGTATGATGGGAATGGTGATAAAATCGCCGGAAGTATTTAAGGAACCAATGATATCTATGATGAGCAGTATGATGCCCGCGCTATTCCCGAAACTTTTGCCGGATATGATGCCTAAAGTAATGCCTAAGATGCTGGAATTGGTGGGAAAGGCCATACCCATGCCAGAATATATGGCGGAGCAGATGCCAGATTTAATGCCTAAAACAATGGAAGTACTAATGCCCAAAATGTTATCAGAAATAATACCATATTTTATGCCTAAAATGATTGCCTACCTTCGTGCCGCAAAATAAAGGATGTTCTGAGAAAGCCCGCTTGTCATTAAGATGAGCGGGCTTTTTTTGTTTCTGTAGAAAGTGTTGCTTGCATCATTGCATTTCCAATTGCCCTGCAAAGCTGTGTGCAGCATTCATATGTATAACCATAGGTTATTGGACAAATAATATAAATTTAACTAAAATAAGCACATAAATATCAGAGGAGGAGTATAGATGAGAGCGAAAAAATTACTTGTGTTGTTTATGGTTTTAGCCCTGCTGCTCAGCGTAGTGGGTTGTACCAAGACCAGCGAGGATACAAAGACAACTGAGCAAACCAAAGAACCGGCAGCAGATCAGATTAAGAGTCAGCTTTTTGTAGATGCCAGCTGGCTGAAGACTAACCTGGATAAAGTAATTGTTCTTGATGTAAGACCGGCTAAGGACTATCAGGCAGGTCATATCCCAGGAGCTATTAATTCACCATGGCAGAGCCTGGCCAACATGACCGGCAAACCGGGAGACCAGGGGTGGGGTGTAATATTACCCGCCAATGAACTGGCCAAGAAGATCGGGGATATGGGTATTAACGGAGACAAGACGGTCATTACTTATGCAGCGCCTCCCGGATGGGGTGAAGATGGCAGGGTTCTCTGGGTTTTAAATATGGCGGGAATCAAGAATGTTAAAATGCTTGACGGGGGATTTAAAGCTTGGAAAGCCGTTCAGGGCGAAGAGAGCAAAGATGTACCTAAGCCAACTGCGGTGAAATTTGCAATTACCAGTCTGAATCAGGACCTTAATGCAACCACGGATTATATAAAGGCTAACCAAAGTAAAATGAAAATCGTTGATGCTCGTGCTGATAAGGAGTACAAGGGAGCTGCTGATTTTGGTGAGCCTCGGGGAGGGCATCTGCCTGATGCCATCAGCCTGCCTTTTGAAGGAATGTATAACCAGGATGGAACTATAAAAGGTACCGACGACCTCAAGAAATTCTTTGCTGATGCTGGCCTGAACCCGCAAGATGAAATTGTAACTTATTGTACGAAGGGTATCCGCTCAGGAGATATGGCTGTAATAATGAGAAACTTAGGTTTTACCAAAGTTAAAAACTATGATGCTTCTTATTATGAGTGGTCAGGTAATAAATCACTTTCGGTTGAGAAATAGATTACCCTACCATGAGATGGTGTATTTAATAAACATTTTTATGGTCTATTATTTTATAAGGATTTGAAGTCTGAATGAAAAATACCATGCAAAAAATAAATTGGAAAATTGTAGCCCGGACGATTATTTCTGCCGGGCTGCTGGCATGGTTAGTCTTGATGATAGATTGGAAAGATTTGAGGCAGGTTTTGATTGGAACCAAACCCCAATGGATTGCTGCTGCGATGGTCTGTATCGTCATATCAATGTTCATTAGTGTCAGCAAATGGCAGTTGGTACTGGAAGCACAAGGAATTAAACTTAGATGGAAAGAACTATGGAAAGCTTACTGGGCGGGATTATTTTTTAATAATTTTTTGCCTTCCAGCATCGGAGGCGATACCTTAAGAATCATATGGGCTGGCAAAGCCATTCATGATATGGCTGGGGCTGCCACCTCGGTGGTAGTAGAACGCATTTTGGCCACTACCGGGCTCGCACTAACCGGGTTACTGGCTGTAGCTTTTATAGCTAAACCGAATGGGCTAACAGTTGCCTTATTCATAGCTCTAATTATTATTACCCTGGTTTTATTAGGGCTTATGTCTTTGGGAAGCCTTCCTTCCTGGACCGATCAGAAAAGGGGCAGGATTATTTGCTTTTTAAGAGCTATGGCTGGGCATAGCCTGCAATTTAAGTCTCAACAAAACAGGTTAATCATAGTTGTCGTTTTATCGTTTGTCTTTCAAGTTGCGGTTGTCGGAGTAAACTATTGCATTTTCCAGGCTCTGCAGGTGTCTGGACTGTCTTTATGGGATGTTCTCTATATAATACCAGTTACCTCAGTGGCTGCTATGTTACCGCTAGGGATTAATGGTTATGGGGTAAGGGAAGGATCCTATGTAGCATTGCTGGCACTTTATCAGATCCCGGCAAGTACCGCCTTTACTGCTTCTTTATTGTTTGCTTTCCTGGTCAGCATTTGCAGTTTATATGGAGGGTATACCTGGTTCAACCACCGAACTGAAGGAGATTTTGCCGATGTTGAAATCCAAAGCTTCCCTGATAGCCAGGGAAGGAATGAAGTCTGGGAATAACTGCTGTCAGGCTGTTCTGCTTGCAGCAAGTCAGGTATGGGAAATACCGCTGGGCGATGATATGATGGCTGCGGCCTCGCTTTTTGGCGGTGGAATGGGCAGCGGCTGTACCTGTGGGGCATTAGCAGGTATAATAATGGCCGCCGGTATTATGGATAAATATCATCCTCATCCTTCTGGTGTAAAACTTGCTCAGCAACTGCATGATCTGTTTAAGAAAGAGTTCGGGTCAACCTGCTGCCGGGTTATAAGGAAGAAGCGTTCGGTTATCGAAAACATAGGCAAGAAAGCCTGTATCGATCTAACTGGCCGGACTGTTGAGATTCTGATTGCGGAGTGGGAGGGGATTCTGAATGCAGAAACAGGATCTGGTATCGATAATAATACCAACGTTAAATGAAGAAAAACATATATCCTGTCTCCTCAGCAATTTACAATCCTTAACCGATATAGAGATTATCGTTTGTGACGGGGAAAGCAGTGATAAAACCAAGGAGATATGCAGCCATTTCCCCGTCCTATTCTTAAATTCCCAGCGAGGAAGGGGAGTTCAGTTAAATGCCGGGGCAGAATATGCCTCTGGAGAAATTTTACTGTTTTTACACGCTGACAGCCTGATCGAAAAAGGTGTAGTGGATGACATCCGCCTTGCAGTCCAAATGGGCCGTCTTTGGGGATGCTGCAGTCTGGCTTTTAATGAACCAACTCTCCTGTTCCGAATAATAGGTTTCTTTTCCAACCTGCGGGCAAAAGTTTTCGGCAGTTGCTGCGGAGATCAGGGAATTTACTGCCAGCGGGATTTATTCTGGAAAAATGGAGGTTTTCCTAAGCTTGCTTTCCTGGAAGACATCGGAATTTCCAAGCTGCTTCGAACTCAACAACCTCCTAATATTATTAAAGGGAAAATTATAACCAGTACCAGGCGCTTCCGTGCACAAGGTATATGGAAGACTGTAATCAAAAATCAGATAATAAAAATATTATATTCATGGGGGAAAAAGCCGGAAGTTCTTCAGGAATGGTATCAAGGCAGATCAAAGGAGATTATATGCGAACGGCAGTTATAATTATGAGCAGGATTCCTCAGCCTGGCTTAACCAAAACCAGACTAACGGCCGTTTTATCTGATAAAGAGAGTTCCGCGTTTCACCGGGCATGTCTGGCCGATATTTGCAGGACGGTAATAAAGAGTCAACTGCCGGGATGTATCTACTATACCGGGTCTTATGAAGACTTCCGGTTTGCATCAGATAAGAGAGGTATCTGGGGCTTTACTCAGAATGAGTTGGATTATTTTGAGATGTATCCCCAGCAGGGAGATAATCTGGGTGAACGTCTGTATAATGCTGCTGATGAAATGCTTACCAGGTATGAGGCGGTTTTGCTTATTGGAAGTGATATGCCTGATATTAGTCACGGACTTTTGTTAGCTGCCCGAGAAAAATTATTGAACAACGATATCGTTATTGGTCCTGCTACGGATGGCGGGTACTATCTGTTAGCAGTTAAACAGGCTGACCCTTATATTTTCCGGGATATTGCCTGGGGAACTTCTGAAGTATTAGAGAAGACACTGGAAAAGGTTAAGGATCGAAATCGAAAGTTCTCTCTGTTGGAAAGTAAATCCGATATTGATACATGGGACGATTTAATAAGCTTCTATTGCAGAGGGCAGTCTAATGCAAACCAATTAGATGCATATTTATATGCCGAAAACATGGTTGTTAAATACGGTATAAGTGAAAGGGGTATTCAACGGGTAAAAAAAGATAATTGATAAGGTTGGACCCTGTTCCTATAATTTTATAGATTATTGTTCTATAAAACGAAAGGTGGGAAGCGAGTGGAAAAAAGATATTGGAATAATATATGGTTTAAAATTCTTATAATTATAATACCCATTGCCCTTTTTTACTTTGTAGGCCCTGTGCAGATTGCAGTGAAACGAGCAATATTTATACTTTCCATGGTTGATGTCGAAACTGCAAAAGGGTATATTTTGTCATTTGGTATCTGGGCCCCTATAGTTTCGTTTTTGTTGATGATCTTCCAATCACTCTTAGCACCCTTGCCGGCATTTGTTATTACATTTGCCAACGCCGGATTGTTCGGATGGGTCAAGGGGGCTGTGCTTTCCTGGTCAAGTGCTATGGCTGGGGCAGCATTATGTTATGCCATTGCCCGGATTTATGGGAGAACAGTAGTGGAGAAGTTTACTACCCAGTCTGCTTTAAAAGAAGTAGACCGCTTTTTCGAAAAGTATGGTAAATGGGCAGTTCTAATTGCCCGTCTTCTGCCGTTTGTGTCTTTTGATATAGTAAGCTACGCTGCAGGCCTGACCGCTATGGGTTTCTGGGAATTCTTCTGGGCCACCGGGCTGGGTCAGCTTCCCGCGACTATAGTCTATTCCTATGTAGGGGGTATGCTGGTAGGCAGTGCTAAAACTATGGTGTTTGGGTTATCTATACTTTTTGCTGTTACTACCTTAATATTTGCAGCCAAACAATTCTGGCAGGAAAAAAATTGCACATAAGGGAGAAAACAGTTAAAATTAATGACAGAATTAGAAAAAGAAACGGTTTTACCGCTTCTTTTTTACTTTCCGGTTGTAAAGACTTTACTAAAGGGGTCATTCAATGCAAATTTATACTGATTTAGAATCTATGATCGCAGACGGAATAATACAGGGAAGAGCAAATCCCAACTGTGTAGAAATAATGCAGCAACAGTTCGTTGAATATATTGTGGGACAAAGTCTGACCTGTGATTATCCGGTCCTGGAAATATACTCTAACCCTAGAAAAGCTATGCAGGGCGGATTTATTTCAGCCGCATTTGATAATACATTTGGTCTATTGGTTTACTTAGCAACTAATAGACTGGATATGGCTACTATAGATATGGATGTAAACTATCACAGACCTATTTTTGAAAACGACAAACTAACTGTAACCGTTTATATAAGGTCATTAGGCAAGACAATTATTCATCTCATAGGAGAAGCTTTCAATTCAGACAAACAAATTATTGCATCGGCAACCACCAACGTTACCTTATTAAACGATAAAAGCGAGTAAACCAATAATGATCGTAAAGTTAATGCTATTTGGTATTTGTATTGTTCCTTAGTTTAATAGATCTAAAAGTTTTTCTCCCTTAAGTTCTTCTGCTTTCCATTCTATCACTGCAAAATGGCCATTAGATATCTCATTAACTTTATTAATCCAAGTAATTTCATGGCTTGCTTTTGCTTTTAAAATTGCATTAGTTGTTTTAGCAGCAAAAAGACTTGAATTAATAACCCACCATTTACTATTCATACCTGCACGTTTCAAGTCCTCCTCGAGTCTCATTGCTTCATGTACAGGGGTTGTTTCGGCCAAAGTCACTATTATAACCTCGGTTTCATCATCATTTCTAAGTGTCGGTAAAAGCTTCTTGACCGACTCCGGGATATCTCCCTGTGAACGCTGTATTTCTCTATGGTAGCTTTGGGTTGAATCCAAAAGTAACAGGGTGTGTCCGGTTGGAGCGGTATCAATAACCACAACTTCGTGTTCGGACCTTTCAACGAGCTCTGCAAAGGCTCTAAATACTGCAATTTCTTGCGTACATGGAGATCTTAAATCTTCTTCTACATAGGCTATATCTTCATCATTCATAGTTTCTCTGGCTTTGCTTAAAACTTCTTCTTTATATTCTTCAAGCTCCTTCTTTTCATCAATACTACTTAAAGTTATCCCGTAGTTCTCGTTTATTACAAATTTTAGATGAGCTGCCGGGTCAGTGGTGGTAAGATGAACTTTTTTGCCCCTCTTAGCCAGACCTAATGCAATGGTGGCGGCAATAGTCGTTTTACCCACGCCGCCTTTCCCCATTGTGAAAACAACCTTCTTATTCGAATTATACAAATCATCTACAACAGCTTTAAGTGTTAGTATTTCAGCTGCATTAAGTTTTTCATCACTAAACTTGATATTATCTTCATGTAAAAATGCCCTGACATTCTGAAGTCCAGTTATGTTATAGGGTCTTAGTGGGATTTCAAATGTTGCTAAACCTCTTATATGCTGAGGCATGTCTTTAAGAGCATTTTGCTGTTTGTTAAAAATCTTTTGCGATAAAATATCATCGAAATTATTTAGTACGCCATTTATAACTAGTACTTGATTATTCACTTCAAGATCCTGTAATTCTTTGGATGCTCTTTCGGCTTCCCTTAACGAACCTATTTCAGGACGTGAAACCAGAACTAAAGTGGTCATATCCTTATCGGCCAATGTTTTAACTGCATTCTTATAAACATCTTTTCTGCTTTCAAGCCCAGCTAATTGCCCTAAGCAAGAAGCTCCATGAGTACTCTCGCTAATGAAGTTACTCCAAGCTGATGGCAGCTGAAGCATTCTAAGGGTATGTCCTGTAGGTGCTGTATCAAATATGATGTGGTCAAACTCCAGTTGAGCTTTTTCATCGGTAATAAAGTTAGAAAACTCATTAAAGGCTGCTATTTCAACTGTACAAGAACCTGAAAGCTGTTCTTCCATATTTTGAATTACTGCCTCGGGAAGCTTGCCGCGATATGGGCCGACCACACTTTCCTTATATTCTTTAGCAGCCTCCTCAGGTTCGAAATTAGCCACGATAAGATTTGGTACTTCCTGAATTTGAACCCCTTTATTATCCAAGCTGGTATTAAATACATCCTGTAAGTTTGAAGCAGGGTCAGTACTTACAAGCATTATTTTTTTACCTTGATCTGCTAAGGTTATGGCAGCAGCACAGGCGATAGAAGTCTTGCCAACCCCACCTTTGCCGGTAAAGAACAGATATTTCGTTAATTTTATTTCTTCTAAATTAAAACTTTTCACCATTAGACTCCTTTGCGATAATTAACAGCATCCACCTTTACAGCAGCAACCGTTTAATTCAATTTTTGTTACAGTCTTAATGAAATCTTCGGGAATATCCAGCATTCCACAGAACTCTTCGTTGGTAGGATATGCTTTCGTTTTTACTACGTTATCATCAACAATGGTTATAGGTAATATGTCAACGCCATCACTATTTAGTAAATCATTAATAATCTTATTGGATACAAAAACGCTGGGGTTGCCGGTCAAATTGTGTCTCTCGACCACTATACCTTTTCTTTGCAGATTATTTAAAACGGTTGATACTCTTAATAATTCCGGATCTATTGAAGGCCCACAAACCCCAGTGGAACAACACATAGCCGGATCAAAAATAATCATTTTTTTCATAACCTACATCTCCTTTTATTTAGACATATTTATCAAGTGTTCTATTTGTCGACAGAGTATCTACAGCAATCCTAAATAAATAAGACTAATCAATAGAGGTCATTTTCATGCTATTTTTTAAGCGACGTCGTAGCTTTTGGCAAAGTATTTCCTTCTCCAATATAAAGCCACATTTACCAGAGCAATCATTACCGGTACCTCGACCAGAGGTCCTACCACCGCTGCAAAGGCCTGCCCGGAATTGATGCCAAAGACCGCAACCGAAACGGCAATAGCCAATTCAAAGTTGTTGCTGGCAGCAGTAAAGGAAAGAGAGGTGGCTTGTTCATAATTAACGCCTATCTTCTTCGAAATAAAGAAAGAGATACTGAACATAACCACAAAATAGATCAGGAGTGGAATGGCGATACGTACAACATCCATAGGTAGTGAAACGATATATTCTCCCTTCAATGAGAACATTACTACGATAGTAAACAAGAGAGCATAAAGTGCAATCGGACCGGATTTCGGAACAAATTTACCATCATACCATTCAGCTCCCTTTAAAGGGCGCAGGAAATAGCGGGTTAAAAAGCCAGCCGCAAAAGGAATTCCCAGATAAATCGCGACACTCTTGGCAACTTCACCCATGGAAACCTTTACAGCCATGCCGGTCATACCCAGCCATTCGGGTAATACAGTAACAAAAAAGTAGGAGTAGATAGAGAAAAAGACCACCTGAAAGATGGAATTGAAGGCTACTAGGGCGGCAGCATATTCATTATCTCCATCGGCCAGGGTATTCCAAACAATAACCATCGCTATGCACCGGGCCAAACCGATGAGGATGATGCCCACCATGTACTCTGGATATTGCGGAAGAAGCAGGATCGCCAAAAAGAACATCAAAATCGGTCCAATGATCCAGTTTTGTAATAATGATAAGCCTAAGACCTTACGGTTTTTGAATACCTTGCCCAGTTCCTCGTATTTGACCCGGGCCAGCGGGGGATACATCATAATAATGAGTCCGATAGCTATGGGGATCGAGGTTGTACCCACTGACAGACTGTTTAGAAAGCTTGAAAAACCGGGAAATACGAATCCCAGGCCTACACCGACAAACATCGCTAAGAATATCCATAATGTTAAATAACGATCCAGAAACGATAATTTTGATACAGCTGAATTCTCCATAATAAACCCCTCTTTCATATTATGTACCCTGCTTCTCGCAGGAAAAACCACTAGCTTTATGTTTGATCAAACGTTCCATATCATCCTCACAGATATTAATTTTCAACAGTTCATCACTAATAATCTCTTGAATAAAAGGGTATTTCAAAAGAATCTTGTCATTCATCCTGTAATAAACCCATTGCGATTTTTTCTCAGAAACAATGAGGCCTGCCCACTTTAGTTTATTCAAGTGTCTGGAAGCATTGGATTGTTGAATATTGAGAACTTCCTCAATATCACAAACACATAATTCACTGTTTTTTAATAGGTTCAGCATTCGTATTCTCGTTTCATCGGCCAGGGCTTTGAACAATTGTACAATTTTCACGAAGTCACCTCCCCATAAATATGTATAATACAAATGGATCAGGGCAACGGGCAAGTAACCGTTGCCCTGAAAATAAGGGGGATTATTTTATTCGGAATAGCTAGGCCTAATCCGAACAAATTTTAATATAATAATTTCTGAGAATTTGTCTTGCAATTGGAACCGAGGTTAATCGATTCCTGTTATATGATTATATGCCATTTTAATCATATAGTATACCTGGGAAAATATTTGTCAAGATTATATCTTCAATGATCGTCTGAATCGTCGGCAAGATGGTGTTTGTGTCCAAAAGAAAAGAAGCCGCTCGCATTGAAGTGGCCTCTTTTTCACGGATCTTTTTTAATAGCAAGCTGTTTAGGCAGCCGTACTACAACTCTGGATTACGGTTTCCTACTTTTTGCTTTCCATAACAGTATAGAAATGTTTTAGGTTTTCGGGCATGACATATTCCTGGACAGCAACATTATCGCCCCGGTTCCCCCCATATACTTCTTTAAGGATTGCCTCAATAATCATCGCTTTAGGGGGTACAGTATATTCCTTGCCTTGATAGACCCAAACTCGGCAGTCGACTTCATCACCGCATAAATCACCGCAAGATTCGCAAAGGCTTTCTTTAACCTCCATCTGGATATCATGTCCGTTTACGCGAATAGTTGGTGAACTTACGAATTTATAAGTTACGGCCAATTCTTCACTATTTACGTTAATTTTATTTAGTACCACTTCAGTTCCAGTTGCCTCAAGTACCTTAGATACTTCGTGCAAAGATTCATCAAGGCTAGTATCCGTACCCTGACAGCGTGTGCATACACTTAAATCCAGGTATAAGAAATCAATTATAATCTGCCTTTTATTCACTGCATTATCTGGTATGCTTCCACAACACCCGGGAGCACAGGAACAACGTCCTGAAATGTTTTGGTCTGTCATATTTACCACTCCTTAATTTTTTGTCTTTAGGCTCTCACCTATAAAGACGTGGAAAAGGGAAAAAGGACGCAAAAATTGCTCTCTGATTTTTTTAACAGTATTTACAATCACTGCTTTTATGCTGGTAGTCAATGACGTTTCCCAATCTGTCGAACTCTAAATGGCAGCAACCCAAAAGCATTTCTTTCAACTTTTCCCTGCCCCGCTGCACCCTCGATTTTGCTCCTGACAATGATAAACCCATTTTTTCACTTAATTCTTTTTGAGTTAGGTTTTCAAATTCAGTTAGCAATAGGGCTTGCTTATATTTTTCTGGTAAAGCCTCTATCATAGATTTTAAACAAGCCGCTATTTCTATATTTGAACTTATATCTTCGTCAGGTCCCATGGCTATATCTTCAGATAATTCTGAAAAATCAATGATTTTGTTATTTTTTCTATAGTAATCAACTATAGCATTGTGAGTGATCTTGTATACCCAAGCATGAATTTTATCATCATCTAACAGGTCTTCAATATTATTATTAATTTTCATAAAGACTTCCTGTAATATATCATCGGCATCTGCTTCGATTGGTATCCGCTTCCTAATAAAGCTTTTAAGTGGAAGACTAAATTCTTCCCAGACATGATTTAAACAAATCGCCATGCGCTATCACCCCATTTATTTTTATTCAGCTTATATTTGCTAATCAATCATGAATCCTTTATTATTATACACCAATTGAAGACTTCCAGTGCGGCAGAGCCGCTGTATACCATCAGCTAAGGTACTCTTACTGTTAATTTTGCGTCCTTTTTTAAAGACCTCCGTCTTTATATGTAAAGATATAAAAATGTTAAAAATTGAGGGAGGTAAATAAATGAAAACGCTCAAAATTGAATGGAGACACCTTGATGTAGAAGGAGAGACCTGCAACCGTTGTTATGATACGGGTGAAAATCTCACTCAGGAAGTAAAAAGATTAAGCAGGGCGCTACAACCACAGGGTATTGAGGTAGAACTTTCCGAGACTAAACTTGATGATACCCAAATTCCCCAATCCAATACTATTCTCTTCAATGGGGTTCCCATTGAAGATATCCTAAATATCGAAGTATCCGAAAATTACTGTGATTCCTGTACATCTTTATTGGGAAAGAAAACCTACTGCCGAACGGTAATGTATGATGGCAATGAGTATGAAGATATCCCGGCCAAGGCCATCCGGCAGGCTGCACTTAAGGTATTAGGTATAGCGGAAGTAACAACAGCACAAACAGCAAATTCTGGCTGCGGATGCAATAGCAGCGGTTGTTGCTAAAAACCAATTTAAAACGTCGATAGATTAATGTAACTCCTTATAATTGATACGATAAATATTATAATAATAAGCATTAGAAATATTACAATCGTGTCAGTGAAGAAGAATTCAACCGATTCTATATAGCGTGCGGAATCTAAGAATGAAGGAGTTATACTAAACAAATCTATAAGGAGCATCATTCTTTTCGCAGATTGCCGCGAGCTTGGAGTGCCTGTTCAATCACCGATTGAACCACAGGTTTACATCACTTGCCTGAGGGACTTCTCAAATTACACTGGCATCCGGTATTTGCACCCGTATGAGCCTGAATATCTTCAAGGCTATTACAGCAGCGATTTATCGCTACATGTTCCCATATCTGTG
>Ga0074193_1002907_pt1 | contig 14029 bp, 13 predicted proteins | sample EPASupsiteHSE605_FD_64523 | JGI IMG/M metagenome (GOLD analysis project Ga0074193, IMG submission 64523) | Bioremediated contaminated groundwater from EPA Superfund site, New Mexico - Sample HSE6-05 | ecosystem: Environmental > Aquatic > Deep subsurface > Groundwater > Contaminated ... | reverse complement strand
TCTCCTCGAGATTATGAAAGCATTTTCATAGACTGGAAGTTACATTGTTGCAAAGCATTAGAATCATTGAAAAACAGGATCAATGGAATTATTAACAAACAATCAATCATGCTTTATTATGACGAAAATGTTGGAAATTGTCCATTGCATGAATTACTTACAGGAAGCAGCGAATTTTCTATGAATTCATTTTCAAATTTTGCTGATTTTGTTTTATATCAAGCAAATTTCATTAGAAAAACAATGGAAACCACCATCATTCAAAAAGACTTTTTCAATGAGTCATCATCGAAACCAATGACGATTTATGAGTGCATTGGATTCACCGATTTGGAATCAATCCAAAGAATTGTTCCATATTTCTTTTGTAAAGAAGATACTGAACAAATCAAAGAATGCAATACTGTTGATGAATTACTTGAAGTACTAGGCACCACAGTATCTCTTGATTGTGGATTTAAGAGAAGACACATTGACCGAATATATAGCTATTCGATGAATGAACTCCAAAATTTTTCTCATCATATTGTTGATTGCTTTCATGAGATTATCTCCATATAATAATTGCAAAGAGGAACAAGAATCATGATGTTAAACCATACGAAATATTGATATAAAAATTAAAACACCGAAAAAAGATATTCTTTGTTTTAAAAGAAATAGTAGAAATCAATGAATCATTTGTTTAATAATAAATCATTCTGATAAGTCTAATTCGATATTTCCCAACTCATGATATCGTTGGAATTATCACTGGATACAAGAAAGCAAATATGTAACTGATCTCTCTATTATAAGCCATTTGATTAGTACACATACATTCAGCATATGATCTATGAATAGTATCTTTTGGAGTTTCTCTGATTGTTAGATCGATTGTTCTCTCATATGTCATTCTCATTGTTTCTTCATTTGTTCTCATGATTGTTTCTTCTAATGATCTTAATGGAGATTTCTCAAATGTTCTTACTGGTGTTTGCATTTCAAACAATGTTCTCATGGGAGAGGGAACAGGGACTGGCAACTGTGCATTACAATAATATGATTTGAAGAATTGTATTTGATATATGATTCTATTAGTAAATGAATTATTTGTTGATGTTGATACTGATCTTGAAGAAGAGAATGATAATTCAGAGTGATCTATGAAAGAATGAGACACTTCAAGAAAACCATTTTCAACACCAAATAGTCTGTTTTGATTATTATGGAATATGCAATACATCATCATTCTTGATCCTGTTCCTGCAACATATACAACTCCAAGGTTAGGACTGTCATTATGAACAATATTAGAATATAACATTGATATTGTTCCAGAGTTAGTAGAGAAAAATATGCAAATGCTATTAGATACCACATTGTTTGAGAAAGTGCAATGTGAGCTTGTGAATGTGGATGGAGCCGAGAAATATATACTAGAACCTTGAAATGCATTATTCATTGAACTGTTTATGTAATCAGCTCTCTGAGCACCTGTTACTAAGTGAATAGAACGATATCCATTTGTAGAATGATGGCAAATTGATACTGATATATACTCCACTTGATTCATCTGAGAAGCTCGAAGATAAGCAAAATGACCAGAAGAAGAAGAAGCAGAACATCTATTAGCACATATCATTCTGAGACATGAATTTGAAGAATAGAAGTATATTGCTCCTCCTCCATGATTTGCTACACAGTTATAGAACATTGAGTAATCGATGTTTATTGAGTAATCTCCACCATCAACATATATTACTCCACCATTTCCAATATCCAGAGATAATCTTGAGAAGAAACAGTGGGTAATATCAATACTTATATTAAAATACGACCTTCCTTGACCTATACTTTCACTTTCACACCCCAAATCAAAACCCCAAATAACACCATTTTCATTAAACCACAATGATAATAGAGGCACAATCAGGGGATTTTTGTCTATTTTTAAATACTTGGCTTCTCGTTTCAATTGTGATTTATGTTGTTGTGTCTCAAATTGAATTTTTAATAAGGCAATACTAATGATAATTAATAATCCAATAATTATGCTTAAAATAGATGTTACTTTATAGGTAGAACATATTTGCTTGGTAATTTGGTTTAATTTTTTTGGATTTTTGGGTATTTTTTTTGTGAATATTAGGGGGAAAACTATTTATATATGATATCTTTTTTAATATCTCGAAAAAACAACCTATTTTTATTAAATTTGATACAAAACATATAATTTTGTTTAAATATCTAAGAATTTGAGAATAATCCAAAAAAAAGACTGTTACAAAAACATGAATAATAATTGAAGATAAATGCAGTTGTTTTTCGAATATTTTGTAAATACATATGATAAGCATCATGTACAAAATGTTTTTTTCGAATAATAGCTTTGATCCTGTTAGTGAGCCACTTGATGGAAACATTCTAACAAATATATTGTTAAGTATTAATAACGATAAATGCCTCGTTTCTTGATAATTCTTTTAAAAAAGAATTTTTTTATAAGAAATAGTAGATATTTGAATGAAAACGTAATAGGTTATGTTTCTAAATAATTCATTTGTAAAGTGTGTGTCTAGTTTTCACTGGTTACGGTGGTAGGTCAATGAGATAGCAGACAGTGTCCTGTTTTTGATCCAATGGATTAGGGAAAGAAGCGCGTGAGAGGGTGTTTTTAAGTCCCTATTCTATTGTAGTTTACTCAACAAGGTTGGTTGTGAGGGGTGTTCTTATAAAACACCAGTGCATCTATTGGAATTTAGAAGGGTGATTTTCTTTTGGGAAACATATTTCCTGGATTTAGAATGAGTATCAATTATATATTTGGAATAATGGAGTTTTTCGAGCAATAGCACACAAATTATCCACCCTTGCTCGATAAACTCTATAAACAAGATCAAATATGTAATCATTTATCTGAATGATCATATTAAATTCCAAAACCAATTTCAAAGGGTGTATATGGCATTATCCTAATATCTCTCTCATAGTAAAGGGATTTGTTTTGCAATTGCTCTAGTTTTTTGTTTCTCATTGATGGCTGTATCACACTTCCTTTGAAAAGTTCTGAATGGTTTGATAAAATTAAAATAGTAGAATTATCCACCAGCTCTATGTGCTACATCAACGTAGAACAATGAGTAACATATAACTATCTTTTATATATATCAAAGGGCTTTTATAACCACCCCCAATTCTCTAGAAAGAATTCAAAAAAATTGGTCACATTCACCAATATTGAAACCTATACAAAACTGAACTCAGGTATTTGTTAAATTTTGTTCAAATGAAAACTCAATTTGATTTTCAAAGAAAATTTGTTCAATCTCTTCAATAAAAGTGGATTGTTTATCAAAAAAATCAACAATATTGGATCTCAAATAGGCTTCAATTGCATGGGCAATAAAAAGTTTAGATTTAGAATCAAATGCACCATAAGAGTCTATCAAGAGGCTGATAATACCATTTTCTTCAACAATAGACATTATTTCATTATCTCCGTATTGTATACATATTGATAAAAACATTATTGATTCCAATTTGAGAGATAATACAGAATCATTTATATTAGATATTACATATCCAATCAAACCAGATGTTTTGATTATATCAATCAGACACCTCTGCTTAGGAATTAATATTCCAATGCAATAGAGAGCCAAAATTTGATTATTTCCACCTGAATCGAACCTCAAAACTATATTTATTAATTGAGAAATATGATCAAATTGCTTAACTTCATATATCTCGGAAAATAAAAACAAAAGGCAAGAGATCACAAAAGGATCCTCGCTTTGAAGAAAAAAAGAGTCGAGGCTATTAATAATATCATCAGGTAAGTATTCAATAAATGCACTATTATTATCTCCATATAATATAACTACATGTGTTATTGCATCTAAAGATTCTTTATGGAAATGATATATAAAAAGCCTCAAAGATATTTTGAAAATTAAAAAACAAATTTTTTCATTTTTGATATGGGGTTTGATATCGACTAGAAACTTAAAAACACATAAACACTGATCGGGATCATGATTACTGAGATAAATAAAAGCATTATCCAAGAAAACTTCGTCAATGTACATATTCACATAATCCCATTCTATGTTAACAAGAAAATGAAAACAAAGAAGAGCATTCAGAAAAAATTCGCTATCACTTTTAATGATCCTTGTGATTCCAACAACTAAATTATTTTCTATCATCATCCTATTTATTTTATCATCAGACAGATCTAAATAACAATTTATTACATCTAAAGCATATCTCAACAATTCAGGAGGGTGTAATGTATATATAACTTCAACTAAAACTTTTGGAATTTCATAATTCAAAAATGGAATTATAGAATTTTTCACAGTTTCCTTCCTATATTCTCTTAAAAACTCCAAAAGTTGGTACTGAATACCTCCAATTGTGCCATTGTCCCAATTCTTTTTAACTAAATAAAAACATTGGTCAAAATCGAAATTAGTATAATAAATAATCCTATTTTTCAACTCCCAGCATCTTATAGCCTCATCATGAGGATTTTTATATCCACAATCCATAAATCTGTTTAAAAATCAATTTGTAAACTAACTCAAAACGATTAATAAACTATTGAATAAAAACAATTTATTTCATTAATATCTTTATTTTTTGGGTTTGGAATAGTACCGCATTATTAGCATTACGGCTCTTTGAAGATTACCTTTACTTTTTCTAAGAGCAAAAAGAGATATCTTATCATCAAAGAATCCCATATTGTGAAGTTCTTGGAGCTCTGATGAATACTGTCTACTCAAATCTGCATATAAATCTGTTTTTTGTTTCTCTTTTATCTCTTGTAGAGCAATAATAATATCATTTCCTTTAGAAAAAGTCAACCCTGCTTCTTGACATTTCTGAAATCCACTAATAAACATATCCAATGATTCTGAAGTCACACTAAAAGTTCGGTTCCATTGTTTTGGGCCAATGGGATTGGGTTGATTTCCTGGTAGTGGATCTTCCGAGGGTTTCGACAAATCTTGTTTGGGAATAACAGTTTTTTGCTGGCTTCTGGAAAACATTGATTCAGTAAGCCCATCCATCAATGGATTTTGAATATCGTTCATCATTCTATTCATCATGTTAATACCCATTGGGGTCTGTTCCACTATATCCATCATTCTATCCATTGACAAAGCTGCTTGGGTTTTATTACCAGGAGTTGTGCTAATCTTCAGTTGCTCAGTGACTTGTTCAGGATCATTCATAAAGTGATTTAGAACTGGATTCTTATCAGCTACTGACTGAAAAACAGAATTATTGTTAAAGAGCGCGGAATATTGGTCTGGATTATCTTCAAGCTGCTTCATAAAAGATTTTCCAATATCAGAATTTGCAAAAGAATCAATAAAGCTTGGAGGAGGGGAAGTTGATTTGGGTTTTTTAGGTTTACTTGTTTGGTTTGATGGATTGTTTTTTCTAACTACATAAATAATAGCGCTTTGTGGAAATTCGTAAGACATAACAGTCCTTTCATCAATTAAAACACTCCCGTTATAAACCAATACAATTAATTCCGGATTATTACTGTGATAATAATCAGCCAAAAGCTGTTTAACCTCTTTGATTGTCAATAATTTTCCAACTTCGAGATCAAATACTTGACCAGATTGATCATTAAAAGAAATCTGCATCGAGTTTATATGGCTGAGAGGTTATATAATCGGCTTTTCATTTTACATGATTGAAATCAAGAGTTATTCAACCTTGATTCTTCTCCTGTCATTGATAGTGTTTTTCGGGTGTTTATATATGGGGTACATCAGGTTTGTTGATGAATCGCTGAATTCAGCAACATTGGATATACTTAGGGGTATTTTTCAAGTAATGTCAAGAAGAAGGAAGCGAAACTCAATAATATTGTTCTCGGTATTAGCTTTAATCCCACTTCCTCTGTTTCGATCAAAGCTGAAGGGATTTTTGGTTTCTGTCATCAAAGTTTTGTCATCTCTTGCATTTGATTTGTTTTTTTTGGTTTTTGGAGCCGTGATTTCTGTTTTGATGGGATTTTATGCTCTTGTGATCGTTTTATCTTTGAATTTTGTTTTTATTTCGAGTTTATGGCTTTCTATAGGGTCGATCATTGGTTTTATTGTTGTGATAATGAATCCAACATATAAGAATGTCCTTGCTCTATACATTATTCATGTAAAAGAATCTTTAGAGCAAAAATATCATCTTTCTAATGTTTTCAATGATGTGATCATCGCTATCCCGCCCCACTATAAGGAGGCTCTCATTAGTTGGATGAATAAACTTCATAGTGTTGTGAATAAAATGATACCAATTGCATAAACACTTCACCTCATTTATGTCGGTTATTTCATATTTGGCGCCAATATTTCATAAGGACCAGATGTTTGAAGAATCCTCACTGAATAGAAAATTTGGGGCTGCAAAGAGGAAATCAGTAAGGCTAGAACAAAAAAGGGCCGAAAACGCTCTTTCTCCAGTTTCTTCTCCAACTCCCGATTCGATCCCGTTGGAACCAAATGCAGGTTCTAGAATTGCTGACTATCACGACAGAAGTAGAATTCATACACCAGACTGGGTGATGCAGAGTAGGCCCGAAACTCCGAAATTTATTAGTGATGCGGCCTGTAAAACAATTAATACTGACATTCATCACGAATTAGAAGTGATTGAGATAAGGATAGGAGTTGGCCATTATGAACATTATAAGCATCCTGGGTATAGCGCTTCCATTCAAAAACAGGAGACTGATTTCGTAATGACCCGTGGCGAAAAAAAGCTGAGAAAGAATTACGATAACTCTGATCCAATGCAGCAAGTTCCATCATTTTGGACTCCGCGTGTTTGGGATTCCCAAGCTACTAGAATGAGTGAGTATCACTCAAAAAAACTTCAAGAAAGGGTTTCTTTCTTTAGCTATGACCCAGAAAATGGCTTATCTAAAAAGAGATACTGCACTGCATTTAAGGAAGAAGGCGAGTTTGTCAATATTGATAATGTTGACCTACTCTACTCATTCGATGAAGAACCAAAAAAGAGAGGCAGACCTAAAAAAACCGCCAATGAAGAAGCTTTCTCAAAATTCCTCATAAAATTACCTGAAGTTTCTTGCCAAACTGATGACTCAGATGATCTGACAGAGAACGAGTTTTACTAAATTGTTTATTATATATACGATACTGATTTGCAAAAGTGTAAAAGTGACAATCGAATGAAGCTCCCAATAGCTGATACTCAGTGGAATTTCTTGCCTCCTGGTGTTAGTCTTTTCGATTTTGAAGGAATAGAAATGATGCCATTGTTTTTTGTGTATCTTTTTATTGTTTGGTCTATTGTGTGGCTAATAGGGATGATTTTATTTATTTGTCGGATAAATGAAACACAAGTTCAAATGAGATCTCCCACACTTGTTATTTTGAGTTCGATAGGTGCAGAATTGGCTCTTCTTTGTACAACTCTTGACATTTATTTAACCCATGAGTATTATCCATGTTTTCTCGATTTGTGGTATATTCTTTCATTCTTCCCGCTATATTTCATTCCATTTGTGTTGAGATTTATCAGATATTTCATTACAATGAAAAAACTATCAGATTGGCAACATAATCCTCAAAATGATCCCAGATCGAGTATTTGGATTAAGGAGTCTACATGGGTGACAATATTAGGTTATATATTGGGAATCACAATGTCTTCAGCTGTTCTTATTCAATACACAATTTGCAGTGAATGGGTTTCTGCCTATGGGTGCCAACTTACAGATGTAACATTTTATGTGCTTGTGACCATATTTACTTTCTGCTTCTTAATCGTATCAGCTGGTTTGGTTATAATGAGGAAGATTCCCGATCCATATAATATTAAGTCTGAATTAGTTACTTGTTTTACTCTCTGGATTTTTACATTAGGTCCATATATTTTGTTATACAAGTTTATGCCAAATGAAAGAAACAATTTAACATTTTTAATGTACTTTTTCATTGTTGGTGGGTATTTTACATCTGTCTTGTGGCCTATTTATCTCTCATATATGCATCCACCCGAACAAACAACTCCAGACAAAATTCTTGACACAGTTGAACAGATTACTCTCGATCCAGATGGTTATAAGCTTGTCGAGCAGATTGCCCTTGAGCATCATGCTTCAGAAATGCCTCCATTGTTTAGAGAAATTCTCATGTTCCGTGATTTAACAGATGCAACAGAAATGAAGAATCGGGCTATATATATTTATAATCAGTTTATCAGACCAGGTGCTCCGAAACAGAATAACTTTTCTCATACTATGGTAACAGAAATAGAGGCCAGGCTCAATGAAGCCACCAGTGATATATTTAATGGTCCATACAGAGAAATCCTCAAACTTCTTAAAACAAACTTCCTGAGAGAAGTCAAGAATTTACCCGCTTTCTCTGAACTTGTTAAAAAGCGAGAAGATGAAGAACATCAAAGGAGAATGCAAAAAGAAGTGTTCCAAGGGAAGAAATAAGTAAAAATTGGTTTTTTTTTCTTTGGTATTACATCTCGTTCTCTTTGAACTTATCCACACACTCTCTATCAGTTTCTACTTCTTTTCTTAATGTTTCGAGAATTGATAATTCATCTTTACGATTATAATAACTAGGTTTCTTTTTCTTTGAAAGCTCTTTTGTTGACTCCTCAACATGTAATGACAAGTCCTTAACAATGTTCTCTAGTCTTTCAAGCATCGATTCGATAATTGGATACTTTAGTTCTTTGGATGAAATGCATGTTTGCTTTGCATCTCGAACCCTGTCATTCAATACTTCAAACTGTTTCTTTCTTTTGGAAATATTATTAGATGATTCTTCTAAAATAGATGAATATTTCTTTTGCATTTTTCGGAAATGGAGAAGCTCTTTTTGGTTTCTTGTTTCATCTGAAACTCGTTTGTTGACAATCTGGGATAATGTGGTAATGGGAAACTCTCTTTCTATTGTTAGTCTTGCAAAATGTTCTACTTTGTCTTGTTCAACATCTGGAGATCTAAATCCAATACATACCAATGGATAATCGAGATTATTCGGAATATCGTTTGGAGTATCAATGAAAAACAATGACATTTGACAATTAAGATATCCTAAAAACATAAAATGTACATATCTGCTTGTTGGCGTAACTGGGAAGTAACTTGAAGTGACATGAAGAATCTGAGGAGGATTATCATCGACAGAAACTGCAACATCAATATCAAAAATAGAAAAATAAGAAATAAAACAATCAGAAAACTCATGGATACTGAAATCAACGCAATCTTTGGAAACAACGACATTAATAATACCATCAGCAACTGTTTGAAGGACAATCGAATCCATTACCTCTGCCATATTGTCAAGATAGAGTTTTTCACCATTTTCATCTTCAAATCTAACTTCCCAGACAATATCAAGAGTACTTTCGATGGAAGAAAATAATTCGTCACTCATATAAAAGTTTACTAACTCCAAAATTTCTAGTTATTGTACATGTGCATTAGACAATGCTGATATGGATACTTTAACTCTGTTACATGCCTCAGCAAGACTTTTTTCAAAAGTTGGGTCAATTCTACTTTCTCTATTTGTGAATTTATTAATTACAATTAAATGAAAAGAATCATTAATCAAAAAAGCAAAAATTCGACTTAAGTGGCACATTAACCTAAATGATTTTAATTCTTCAATTCTCCAACCTGAATTTAATTGTCTAATAGCATTTTCTCCCATTCTAATGGATTCAACAATCGATGATACTCTACTTTTCTGTTCTTCTGCAAACTTGACAGAAGAAGCATGGTCAAATAACAATGCCCAATGCGGATCAAATAGCATTACACACACATCATTACAAAATATACTCGAAATACTCTGTGAAGCCTCTATTAGGCTCTGTCTATCAAAAACATCTAACATTGTCGAATCCCTTGAACAGTCGCACATTAGTTTTGAATTCCCTAATACTTTTTCAATAAATAACCGGCAGTATTATTGAAAAAGTCATTTAAAAAATAATGAGCAAAACGCTCTAAATAATTCTGATAAAAAACATAATTTTTGTGATAAATTGAGATTTGTTTTATTATGTGCTACATCTATTTTAACTAAATGTAAATGGGTGAATAGTCTAGTGGTATGATTCTTGTTTTGGGTACAAGAGGTCCCGGGTTCAATTCCCGGTTCGCCCCTTTTTTTTCTTTTTTTTGTGATCTTTTTTAATGCTCTCTTTCATCATTTCTACTTTGAACAAAAATATTAGTAAAAACAATTTTTTGTATTTGTAAATAAAAAAATATTTCAAAATTGATAACAGTGGTTGTGGGGTATTTTACTAGAAATATATTTATATAGGTTTGGAAGAAGTAAATTACAGCAACCTATCAGCAATATCGCAGACATATGTATGGAATCCCATAATAGCTATGGGTTTTACGCTTTTTGCCCCAACATCATTGTTTTCGAAAACCATTCCATTAATTGGTTTAAAATCAACATCAAATATTGAGTTTCCTACGAAAATAGTTCCATCAGTTGATTTCGGAGCAATCGTAGGTCCCTTATTTTTTGCAAATCTGCAATTTATTACATAACCATTCTTATAATAGTATATGCATGCATTTTCATTTTGATTGTTAATGAATGTCGAATCAACAATTTCAGCTCGGTGTTTAGCATAAAAATACACTGACCATGGGCCTTTGTTTGATTCAACGTGAAGCCTTCTGGCAAACACATATTGGTGTAATGAATGAAGAAAGAGCGCTGAGCTTTGAAGATTAGTTGAGGAGTGTGTTGTATTGATATCATTCACGAGGATTGTTCCGAAAGATAAATATGATGTTTGCCATCCATTTGGCTTAGGAAAGCCGCAGAATGTTACAGTGGAAGAATTGAAATGATTTGGAGTTTGAAGCTCCCCTCTTAAAGCAATGCAGATAAAATGCCCATCTCTATAATTACGACATCTTGTTGCACAACACTCAGTGATTTCTGATGAATTTCCGGAGAAATATACAGCTCCGCCATCACCAGGATACTTTAGCCCTCTGCATTCTACAAAAGTTGATCTGGATATTTTGAGGTTTCCTTCATCAGGAGAAAAGTGATTGATTGCACCACCATCAAGTGGAGTAACACATCCTTCAAAAACTGCATCAATTACCACAATATCCTGACCATAACTAGGAATAGGTAAATGAGATGTAATCAAACCAGAAAATTCATATAATTTGCTATTATATTTGATAACTGAATTGCAAAACTGATGGAAAATTGATTTGGAAACGAACAAATTTCTATTATTGAAGCTGAAATGATTAAAGCTTTGTGATATCCTAGAATTATAGAACAAAAGAGACCTTTTTGAGGAAATAAATGGAGAATTATTTAAGTGAATCGTGAGTAAACTAGTGATAGAAAGATTCATAAAAATAGTTGACCAAAAAGTAAACTTGTGTTTATTATGATATTAATCGTCGCTTATAGCCTTTTCATCAAGCCAAGCTTGTGTTAGAGATCGTTGTAGGATTGCAGATCTTAATTCGAGAGCTTTGATTTCATCTCTAAGTTTTGTTGTCGCTGTCTTGATACCCATCAGAGGAGCATGATCAGATACTTCTTTTTGCTTTTCATCAAGTAATTCTTTAGTTTTTGAGAGTTTTTCAACAACAGAATTAAGTTCAGTTTGGAGAGATGATACAGTTGCAACTCTTTCTTTATGTTTCTTCTCAACGGTTTCTAAAGATTTTGCTCTTGTTGAGTATTCTATTACACTGGTTTCAAATCTGTTATTAAGGGTCCTTTCTCTAGTTTCAATTAATTCAATTGCCTTTGTTACATCTGCACCAACTTTGGATAATATTGGGGATACTTGAGTCATTATATCTGAAATATTCTTTTGATGTTGATTCATTTGAGCAAAGTGAGTTCTCCAGTCACCTTTTTCTGCAGGGATTTTCACCTGAAGTCTTGGAGCAACTCTTTCTGCCTCTGCTTTGAGCTCAAGTGGATCTATAACTTTTGATCTAGAATCTCTTGAAAAGTCCATCATGACATTATCTTGCTGAGTATCCATTTCATCTTGGATATCTATTGCTTCATCAAGAACGGCTTCATTATCTTCGTCATCATCGCCTCTAGTTTCAATCTCATCGTCATTTCCCCCAACTCCTGCAATTATTCTAAAAGGAGATGGAGAGATTTGAAGCTTGGAAATTGTTTTCCTGGTAAGACCCTCTAATATTGTACAAATTGGCAGCCCATATCCAGGCACCAATTTTGTTGGAGCAAAGTTAATTTTGAAGCCCACAGATGGTAGATTAATTATAAGGTTATCAGCAACTGTTGTTGGCACATCGTAATCACTTGGAATCTCAATCGGATTATCAAAGTATTGCTTCATCATCCATATGCATAAACTAGAAAAATATGTGAATTGTTCTAATGAGCTTTTCCCTTGAATTGCAAAATAATATGGTGTCAAAAACGGCAGTTTTCTACTGATTGGATCAAATTCAACTTCATAATTTAAAAACTGAAGATTATCATAAACTTGTTGCATCAAAACAAACTCATCTCCGGATTTCTTCTCCCCTTTAGACGAAGTCATTAAAATAATTAATTAACGGACAATTTTTCTGAAACAAACGATTAAATAAATTATGTAAACGTGTTTTAAAGGAAGGAAATACCACTCTCATCAAAGTTGTCGCTCTTGATCAGTTTCGCCATTTTCTTTGATGCCAAGTAGGATGCAGCTTCCATAAATTGCTCCTGGTCCAGCATATGGAATGGTTCGGATTGTGTATCTTCACCTTCTCTCAGTTCAAAAAAAGTGAACATAACTCCAATTGAGTTATTTTTCTGAGCCCATTGATGCATAAGAGTTCCCCATTGTGCAGGTTTTCTCCATATCATTTTTAGTTTGCTTTGGGAATCATCGGCCCATTCTGCATTTTGGCGCTGTACTAATTGATCTAGAATAAAAATGGCATCTTGACCATTCAGTTCTCTTTGTATTGATTGGTTTTTAAACAAAGGGGTCTTTTGCAAATCAGCAACAACAACTTGTTTGAGATCATTTGATTTGGTCCATTGAAGGATAATGTCACACCAAATTTCGCATTGACGCCTTCTGGATTCCATTGCAGGCTGAAGAGTCCAAAATGGAGGGAAGTTATAAATCTCAGGAAACTTGAAATTAGCTGACATTCCTAGAAATGGAATTATCGGAATCGATTCAAAAACATAAATCTACGATTAAATAAATAAATGACCTTGTTTACATTAATTATTGGTTTACAACAGGTAAAATTGGCGGGTTTATCTTATAGAGCTCATCCTCGAGCATTGATATTTCCCTAGTAAGAAGTTCTGTTGCTCGGGATTTTGCAGCTTTTGCAGTTTTATTACTCCATTGCTGCATAGGAATTGTGTTTTCACGCCATATAACATATTCTTTTTCCTCTTCAATGTGTTCTAATTTGTAATATGCTTCTTCTAATTGAATTCGTATCATCAAAATTTTAAAAAGCTCTTCGGGCATATCAGAATCTATTATTGTTGGGATATTCGGTAAAATAAGTTGATGATTTGGTGTCCCCCATTGAGTAATCCGATCTTTATAAGATGTAAACGAAAAATTATCCATTTTGCTCTCCATTATCTAGTTTATTTATGTAAACTTTGTAAATTTCCCTCTCACAAAGCTTTTTTTAAAAAAGGATGGATGTTTGTTTCATTTGATATATTTCTGCTGATCGAAAAGGGTGATGTAAACTTGGTTCAGGTTTACTTCTAAATTCGACAATCTCCATCTGATCCCATCTTCTTAAGGTATTCGACAATGTCTTTGCGACCTTTCATCTTTGCAATATACAATGCATTATGAGAAATAGTAAGAAATATGAATCGTTGCTTTTAGCATTAATATCAATTCCATTATTTACTAGAAACTCAATGATTTTCAAATTGCCTTTGATAGCTGCGAAATGAAGAGCATTAAAGGAATTCAAAATCTAATGATTTGATTGTCTTTAGCATTG
>Ga0074193_1002905_pt1 | contig 14034 bp, 13 predicted proteins | sample EPASupsiteHSE605_FD_64523 | JGI IMG/M metagenome (GOLD analysis project Ga0074193, IMG submission 64523) | Bioremediated contaminated groundwater from EPA Superfund site, New Mexico - Sample HSE6-05 | ecosystem: Environmental > Aquatic > Deep subsurface > Groundwater > Contaminated ... | reverse complement strand
AATAAGAACACGGTACCTGACAATATCCATATCTGCCGATTGCGTACCCCTCTCATTCCTATCCCAATGGCTAACGAAAAAGCGTCCGTTCCCAGGGCTATCGCCACTAAGAGCAGCCCAATAAAGCTCATAAAATATTCTCCTACACCCTTATAATCTGTCCGCCGCAAGCCCGACGCAGGCGGTCCATGATGGCTAGACCCAAGCCTTCTTCAGAAAAACCCTCCACCAGCATTACATCCACATCCGCTAGATCACACTCACGCAAACTTTTGAATAAATAAAGCGCGATATCGTCCAGATCCTGCCGGCTGCCCATAACCTGCAGATACTGGGGAGGATTAGCCGCATCCCGATAACTATTGATATTTTCCAGACTGGTCAATACCCCTACCCGTGTACCCTGAGTCTGCAGCTCCGTAGTTAATTTAAGAATCCGCGACACTATCGCTTGCGGCTCACCTTCGACTAACATTAACGGCATGGCCGGGGCATAGTGAGTGTATTTTACCCCTGGTGAGGGGTGAACCAAGGATGAAGTTGCCTGGCTATTATTATTTGCCATTCCCGTTACGTCCAGGACCCGGATCTCGGGCAGTACCTCTCTTAATTGTTCTAGGGTAACCCCACCGGGACGAAGGATGGTGGGAATCTTCTGGGTCAAATCCAGCACCGTAGATTCTAACCCGACGCCAACCATGCCTCCGTCCAAGATTAACTCTATTTTACCGGCTAGGTCCTCCATAACATGTCCCGCATCCGTAGGGCTGGGCCGTCCTGAACAATTAGCACTTGGTGCGGCAATGGGCACCCCGGCCGCATGAATCAAGGCCTCCGCTACTGGGTGATTCGGCCACCGAACAGCTACCGTCTCCAATCCAGCGGTTACTTCTAAAGGTACCTGTGGATGCCGGGGAAGTACCAAAGTTAAGGGACCCGGCCAAAATCGCTCACCTAAAAGGCGAACTTTACTTTCCGCCTCAATATTTAAATTAGTTAAATTCTCTAAACTGCTCCAATCGGCAATATGTACAATAAGGGGATTATCCATCGGACGGCCCTTAGCCATAAATATAGCCTGAATTGCCTGCGGATTCAGAGCATCGGCCCCCAAACCATATACGGTTTCAGTAGGAAAGGCTACTAACCCTCCCGCTTGGATAATCCGACTCGCTTGGTTAATTAATGGCGGCTGTGGATTTTGAGGGTCCACTATCATATAGTCGGTGGCAACCGATCTTCGCACGATAAACTACTCCTTTGCATATCTATGATCGGGTATTTATTTTATCTTTTTTCTGATAAACGACGATACCGCTCCACTTTAAGCCTCATCAAATCCCGTTTAATCTGTGGTCGGGATGAACTGGCGTAAATCACCCGTTCCCTTCCCCCGTAGTCTAATTTAACTTGAATATTATCCCAGCCTTCATTAAATAACTTTTGGGCCGCCCGACCCTGCCCCATACCAATCTCAATGATTAAATATCCACCCGGTTTAAGGTATTCCAGGGCTTTAGGGATCAGACGACGATAGTAAATCAATCCGTCCCGGCCCCCATCCAAAGCGGATATAGGCTCCTGTAATACTTCTCTCATTAGGTGCGGCAGTTCGTTTGAAGGTATATAAGGGAGATTGGCCGCAATCAAATCAATTTGTCCTTTTAAATTCATTTCCTCCAGGGGAGTTAATAGGTCTCCTTCATAAAAGGTTACCCGGTCTTCCACTCCGTGCCTGAGGGCGTTTCGCCGAGCCACTTCTAAAGCCTGCTCTGATAAGTCTATTCCCAAGACGCGAGCTTTGGGCAAGTACCGCGCTAATACCACCGCGATATTCCCGCTGCCGGTACCCACATCTAACATCAATAAGGGATCCTGCTTCCGTTCTTTTAGAAGCTCTAGGCTGGTCTCAACCAAAACCTCCGTATCTGGCCGGGGTATCAATACCTGCCGGTTAACTTCAAACGCTAAAGACATGAATTCCTTTTCCCCAATTAGGTAGGCCGCGGGAATCCCTTCTACCCTTTGTTTAATCATGCCCCGGTACCGGGCCAATTCTATTGCTTGCAGAGGTTGCTCCAAATTCATATAAATCTGTAACCGGGTTTGACCAATTGCTTTACCCATTAAGATTTCCGCCTCTAAGCGTGGACTATCCAACTTATTTTTGGCAAAGTACTGGGTAGTCCAGGTTAGGCATTTCCCTATGGTCCAAATATTATCTTGCGTCAGCTCAACCATCTATTCGCCTTTCCAAACGCGTTATTTAGATCGCTTATTTTAGTCTAGCGATCTAAATAGTGGTAGTCAAGTGTACCGTTAAAAAAGGGGAACCCTAATCTCCTCAGGATTCCCCTTACATACCCTTATTTTTAGATTAATATCCCTTTAATACCACTCGTCTTAATACTGCTCGTCTTAAATACTACTCGTCTTAAATATTACTCAATATCACTCAGCCGTTTGCAATTGTTCCGTCTGTGCCGTGGTGATCAGAGCATCAATAAACTCATCCAATTCGCCGCCTAAAACCTGGCCTAGTTTATAAAGGGTCATGCCGATACGATGATCGGAAACCCGGCCTTGAGGAAAATTATAAGTGCGAATTCGCTCACTGCGATCACCAGTGCCTACTTGGCTTTTCCGAGCGCTGGCCATTTCTCCATGCTGTTCCTCCTGCGCCCGATCCAGTAAACGGGCTCGCAAGACTTTCATCGCTTTATCCTTATTCTTGTGCTGCGACTTCTCGTCCTGACAGCTAACCACCAATCCAGAAGACAGATGGGTGATCCGCACTGCAGATTGGGTAGTATTCACGGACTGGCCACCCGGTCCGCTGGAACAAAAAAGATCGATCCGAATATCGTTGGGGTTAATCTCGATGTCTACTTCTTCCGCTTCCGGCAATACGGCCACGGTGGCTGCGGAAGTATGAATCCGTCCGCTGGCCTCAGTAGCCGGAACCCGCTGCACCCGGTGTACCCCGCTTTCAAACTTAAGCCGACTATAAGCTCCCCGGCCATCTACTAAAAAAATGGCTTCCTTTAATCCGCCGATATCGGTGATGTTTTCACTCAAGACCTCGATTCGCCAGCCTCGGTTTTCCGCATACCGGCCATACATTCGGTACAGATCTCCAGCAAAAAGCCCCGCTTCTTCTCCCCCGGTACCCGCCCGAATTTCCATGATTACGTTCTTATCGTCATTCGGGTCTTTGGGTAATAGAAGAACTTTCAGCCGCAGCTCTATTTCTTCTTTTTTTACTTGGAGTTCATCTACCTCTGCCTCTGCCAATTCGCGCATTTCCGGATCCAGTTTATCTTTTAACATGGCCCGAGCACCTTCTAAATCCTGGATAACTTCCTTGTATTCACGGTAAGCGGCGACTACATCGGCTAAACCAGAGTGCGCCCGTGCGTATTTTTGAAAATCATTCTGATTAGCAATAACCTCTGGATCACTTAGTAACTGATTTAACTCTTCATACCGTTCTTCAAGATGATCTAATTTGGAAAACAATCCTTATCCCCTCCACAATCAACTAACTACACCGGATTAGCTATGGGTTGGAATAAGGGTGGAGTTTGCTCAACTCGCTCCTCTATCTCCAATACCCTTTGCAAAGCACAAATGGCCACTTCTAACTGCTGATCATCTGGTTCCCGAGTGGTAAGCTTCTGCAGCCACATCCCGGGGGCCAGAATCGCCCTTCCCCAAAGCGAACCCTGTTTAATGGCGATATACTTGATAATTTCATAACCCAAACCAGCCACTACCGGCAGCAATATAATTCGGGATGAAATCCGCCAAAATAAATTTCCATCTCCCAAAAATGAAAACACGAGGATACTAACGACCATCACTACCAATAAAAAAGCCGTTCCGCATCGCGGATGTAAAGTTGATTTTTGACGGGCATTTTCAATGGTCAATGGTTCTCCGGCTTCAAAGGTATAGATGACTTTATGCTCCGCCCCGTGATATTCAAAAACCCGTTTAATGTCTTCCATCCGGGCTACTGCCCAGACATATCCTAAAAAAATAGCGATTCGGATAATCCCCTCGATTATATTTTGTACCGCTATACTCTCCACGGATTTCCGCACCAGATGCACCGCCCCGGTAGGAATCACCACAAATAGTAATATCCCCAACACCAGCGCGATGAGCATGGTGATAGTAATCTCAGTAGCAGTAATCTCTTCTCCTTCTGACTCCGCAACCTGGTTGGCTGAAAAATTCAGAGCTCTAAGACCCATAATCATAGTTTCGATTAAGACTACAAACCCACGCACTACTGGCCAATTTAAGAATTTATAGCGTTCCACCAGCGAACTCAATTTTTCTTCTTCTATAATGATGCTGGCATCTGAACGACGTACGGCGATAGCTAAATCGCGCTTCCCCCGCATCACGACTCCTTCGATCACGGCCTGGCCTCCGTAATGACACGGCTGATCAATTACCGGACGTAACCGGGAACCCTTGATTTCCGAGTTGCTATTTAATAACAAAGCTTTTCACCCCTCTCCAGGTGCCTAAACTATTTCCTGAATAAACCCTGATCGGGAAATCATTTCCTGAATAGAAAAACAGCAGAGTACAAAGACTCTGCCGGAAGGTTAAACCTGTTTTACTTCAAACCATACTTCTTCTTAAACCGGTCAACCCTTCCCCCTGTATCTACTAATCTTTGTCGATTACCAGTATAAAAGGGATGACATAGAGAACACACCTCAACCCGTAAGTCTTTACGGGTAGAACCCGTCTCGAACTTGGTACCGCATGCACAAGTAACTGTCGTCTGATTGTACTGCGGATGAATCTTTTCTTTCATTCACCCTCACCTCACTTCGCCAGGGTCTTTTATTTTTTCCGACCCTAGTAATGTTAATTCAGTAACGCAAATTATAACATATTAGCTGCGAGTGAGCAAGGATTAGGTTGCCCTTTAAATTAGATTTCCAAAAACCAGCTACATTCCCAGCCGATCAAACGAATTCATCCATTTTTTTATTTACTAAAAACGTTTCCCTAAAGCGCCTGACTAAGCACTTGCCTCTCATCATGAACCACCTGCACCAGTGTATCTCGATTCAAATTATCTACTACATACAGGGTAGCCTGACCGGCCTTGGCCAATTCCCCCAGAAATTCCCGATTAGATCGTACCCCTATGCAGGCTAACCGCACCTTAGCTTTGGCTACTTCCTGAGCTGCCTTTAAGGCATCTTCCTTAGAATCAAATGACCATAAGGGATAAGTGGGCATTCCATCCGTTATCAAAATCAGCAAAGGATTTTTTACCTTACTATGCTTAATTAAGTCTAAGCCCTTCATCAATCCGCTGGCTAAAGGGGTCATGCCGTCCGGTACTACGGTTCGCAAACCCGCGATTAGCCTTTGGTGGTTTCGAGTAAAGGGAACGGCAATCCGAGCGTCCATTTCCTGAAAGGTTACTACGGCTACCTTTTCCCGAAGGGTTAACAGCAGGTGCTCAGCTAACTGCCAGGCGGCCCGGCTCTTTTCACCGGACATACTAGCACTGCAATCTACCAGCAGACAGACATCCATAGGTATGAAAGATTTCTTTCCATAGACCCGAATGTCATCCGGAGTAATTGTAACCCGTTTCATACCCTCACGCAAACTACGGCTAGCCCCTTGCAGGATGGTCTCCGGAACCGCGATACTAGTCGAAGCATTTTCCCCATCCCGGGTTAAAATCTTATGGAGATTCAAAACATCCTGCTCCCGACATTTCATTTGCGAAGAGTTAGTACGCTGGTAACGACGATTTTTGCCGGGGACCCGCCGTACAATTTTGCGTAATTCGGCTTCTAACTCCCGGCGATTAATCATCAGGTGTTGTTTTAATTCTTTACCCTGTTCCGTCAAAGAATATCCCAACAACCCCTTCTTGGCCAAACCCAGACTGGTCATTTGTTCCGCCAACTGATCCAGATCCTGGTGGCGTTTTTTTACCGAGCTTGGCGCCATTTTCTTAAATATGTTCCCTTCCATGGAGTTCATGAATTCATTAACATCTTCGACGCTGCCCAATCTCTTCGCCATTTCCAAAATTAAATGGTTTTGGTTTTGGAGATGAATAATGTCGTCCCCGGGTCGTCTTTTCCCAAAGAAGGGGATCATCAGCCCCAGTTCCTTATGGGTGGCCTTACCGTAACCGTTCACAACCCCGGAAATTTTGCGGATGCTATAGCCTTGCGCCAAGATCGCTGATTCCACCGCATCTATTAAGCTTACTACCAGTGGATACCACTCCTCTGGTAATTCCATTACCAAATGTACATGCTCTCTTAGGTCTTCCGAAATCTCCGCGAAATCATCATAGCCTTGTTGAATTAAACGGGCAACATTGCCTCCATCCTCAGCCGTGGCTACATAAATTCGACTAGCTACTGCGCTGGGCTGCGTCAAGCGATCCTCTTCTTTACGAATCATCATTTCTGAGCCTTGATCCTCTAGAAAAGTATCGATAGCGGCCCAAATTCTACGTGCTACCGGCAGGATTTCAAGCTTAGCCGGATCGTGATACACATCAATATGCACTGCCTGATCAGGCTCATTAAATCCGCAGAAAGTTTTCCCAGCATCCTGTTCCACTAAAACCCGAATTTTACGCGGATCTTGGGGATGGGTCTGATGAACCCTTCGGCTAACCACCGCACTTTCACCCACGCGCACCCCTTGATTCCGTCCTAAAAACAACCGCAGATTATTACCTAAGGCTACCTGTCTGGCGGCCATGCTGTTCTCATTAGCCATATTTAACACCATCCCTTCCCCATAATTCGCTAAATCTTAAAAACCAAATCGATTAACGAAACATCGGTACCACCAGCAAGAAGAAGGTAGTTAATCCCATTAAGAGGAACAGAAAAATCGGGAATACCACTTTCACCATGGGTACTGTCCAATCCAGCCCGCCCCCCAATTTAAGGAGGGGATTATCGTCTTCCAGATCCTGCAACTCCATTTCTGGAATTGGCTGAACCGAGCTTGGTTCAAGCGCTGGCATGGCCGTACCGGTTGCTGTGGATACTACTTCTATTGCTGTTTCAGATACTTTTTCTGGTACTATTTCGGGAGCTGCTACGAGCTGTACTTCCTCAGTTGGTTGTGCTTGTTCCGAAAACCTAGTGGGCATAGGGATCAAGTTTTGATTGCCTTGCAAATTATCCCTAATACTCTGGCCTTTTCGATTGTCTCTATCTTGGCCCCGTCTTTTCCTTTTTTCACGCTGCAATTGAATTTCATCAATTTGGGAGACAATATCGTTAGGTTTAAATGGTTTATCCAGATAATTATCACAACCGTTTTGCAAAGCCTCAATCAGCAGATTTTTATCTCCAAAGGCAGTCATCAGAATTACCGGTAGATCTCCATAACGCGCTCGAATAGATTTCAAAAGCGCTATTCCATTCATGCCGGGCATGAAGTAATCGGTTATGACCAGGGTGGTATTATCATGATTGGCTTCTAAATAATTTAAGGCTTCTTCTCCGCTCCTGGCCGAGTATACCTCATGACCATGAATCCGGATCCCTCTTTTAATGGTATCAATTTGGAATTGCTCATCATCCACCAGCAGAATGTTCATGGCCAACTCCCCTTTCATCATCCGCTATCAACTGTTTCTTGACTTAAGCTTAATGCAAACTTCATGCCAGGTATGTAAGTCTGTACTTTCACACTTCTGATCTGAAACGGCCAATAAAAAGACTTCTATTTTGGCATATGGCAAAGCCTAACCTCGAGCAGTATCAGGACACCAAGAAATAAGGCTGCCATTTTGGTACACTTCAAAACGACAACCAAAAAAAATCTAACCGAAGTATTGAGCCAAAGTATTGAGCCAAAAAATATTAAGAAGGAAATCAATTTATTTAGTCGAATAATAAAAATAAGCAAGCAAGGCGGACGGGAGGTAAAACCATGATCCCCGAAGATAGTACTCAACAAAACGTCTACTCACAGGAAAGCGCTGTGGATTCGGATCAGAAACTGCGCGGCATTCTCGAGAATGCTATTGTTCCTATAATCGCTATTGGTGTTGATGGTCATCTGGTCGAAGTCAATCCGGCCTTTTTAAAACTCCTGGGGTACCTCCCAGAAGATTTACCTTCTTTAAATATCCGGTCTCTTTCCTCGCCGGAAGACCCGAATATGTTTGACCAAGTAGTAGCCGGAAAAATTGATTCCTATGTGGTAGAAAAACATTACCAATGTAAAGATGGACACATTGTCGAGGTTATCGTATCTGCTTCCGCCCTTAAGGACTCTGAAGGCCGTCTGCATTCCGTAGTAGTGGTCATTCAAGATATGTCCAAATATAAGGCCCTGGAACGAAGCCTTGTTTATGAAAAACAGTTATTTGAAAGCCTGCTAAGCAGTTTGCCGGTGGGGGTTAACTATATACGCGAAGGTAAGATTGCCTATGTTAATCCGGCCTTCTGTCGAATTTCCGGCTATTCGGAATCGGAAATTTTAGATCAATCAACAGATATATTCTTTGGTCCGGACAGTCCGATCCGGATTGCAGCCGATTTTCCTAAACTCCTCCGTAAAGAAGCTAACACCTTACACACCGAGGTAGAAGCCAAAAACAAGGCGGGGGAGACCTTATACATCGAATCTATAACCACGATTGGGAACCTTGAAGGACAGGACTGTCTAATTGGTATCTTCAATGATATTACTGCTCGCAAACAGTTAGAGGCCCGATATGGTCTGATATTCGAAGCGGCTAATGACAGCATCCTCGTACTAGACCCAATGGACTTAAAAATAATTGATGTTAACCCCAAGGCCATTGAATTATATGAATACTCCCGAAAAGAACTGTTGGGAATGTCCGTAACTGATATCACATTACCCAATTCTTCTAAAGATAATGGCCAATCAACGGATAGTACAGACAACGAACAAATCAGCTGGCCGGTTGGGGTTTATCCCCGGATTCAGATCCGCAAAGATGGCGAAAGGATTCCGGTGGAGGTAAGTTCGGCCCTAACCTACTGGGAAGGTAAAAAGGCAATTATCAGCATTATCCGTGACGTAACCGAGCAGCGTCGTCTGCAGCAGCAGTTGATGCAAGCGGATAAATTAGCTTCTTTAGGCAGCTTGGTCGCCGGGATAGCCCATGAAATCAACAACCCCAACAACTTTATTACTTTTAACATTCCTATTTTGGAAGATTATTGGAAAGAGGCATTTCCGATCCTTGATGCCTACGCAGCAAATCACCCCGAATGGATGCTATTGGGAATGACCTATACAGAATTTAGATTAGATGTTATAAAGTTATTAAATAATATGGAACACGGATCGGAACGGATTAACAACATCGTGGGAGAATTAAGAAACTTTGCCCGTATCCAAAAAGATGAATTCCGAGCCCTAGTCGATATCCACAAGTTAGTGGATCGGGTGATAACCCTGACTGGCAAACAAGTAGGTAAATTAGTTAAATCTTACCGGGTGGAACTGGCAGACAACCTCCCGGAAATCCCAGTTAATCCGGCCCGTATCGAACAAGTTTTAATTAACTTAGTCTTGAATGCAGCGCAAGCAGCTGATAAAGAGGACTCATACGTTTTGTTAAGTGCTAAAAAAGATCCTTTAATCCCCGGCCAGGTAGTTTTCGCAGTTGAGGATAACGGCTGTGGGATGGAGGATGCGGTCAAGGCACGCATATTTGATCCCTTTTTTACTACTAAAGACGGGGTAGAAGGTACCGGACTGGGCATGTCCATATCCTACGCCATCATTCAGGACCACGGAGGGAATATTTCCGTTACCAGCCTACCCGGCAGAGGTACAACCGTGAACGTCACCCTACCCGTAGGAAGATAATGTAAAGGAGCGGCGTATATAAGAGGCGATTATTTAAATATAAATGGGGATATTTAACTATTTAAATATCCTTGCCTTTAGTTTACAATTAGCAATGTAAATTACGTAAAATTATGAGAGACGCGACTACCAAAATAGAGGAGCGGCGTATATAAATGGAAGAAAAGCAATTAAAATTTGGTCGTATTTTAGTAATTGATGATGAACTAGATTTTTTGGATAGTATAAAACGGGGGTTAACTATAGCTGGATATAGAAATTTTATGTTGCTCAGCCAACCCCTTCAAATAAAAGAATTGTTGAAAAGCCAGACTTTTGATCTAGTATTTATTGATCTTAGTATGCCCCAAATGGGGGGCCTGGAAGTACTAGAATACATCCTTAACACAGCTCCCCAAACTAAATGCATCATTCTAACCGCCTTTGCTGACGCCACAATTGCCACTCGGTCTCTGGAAATGGGGGCTTGGGATTTCTTAACCAAACCCATCTCCCGGGATAAACTAATTAACACCTTGAGCCGAGCTTTGGAGAATACCTCCACAACCGCAAAATGAAAGGCCATATAAAAAAGGCGCTTAATTCGGTCGATCTGAATTAAGCGCCTTTTTTATATGGCCTTGTTATCCATGTATTTATAGCATTTTAGACTTATAGTACTTATAGTACTTATAGATTGATTATCTTACTTCGTCTGCACGGTCTCAGACTGTTTTAGTTTAATCTCTTTAGCTTCCAAGGCTTTTAAGAGTTTGGCCCGCTTCTCAATCTTTTTGGTAATAATATAAGCTAGAAAACCAAAAGTGAATTTAACCATTAAAAGCAGACCGCCAATGAAGAGTAATTTACTTTGTAGGGGTGTCATGCTAATCTCTTTCCCCTTTACCGCTTATGTTTCACAGGACTTCTTGCCAGTCCCGCGGATGACGAATCCACCTTCCTTTAGGACCCTTGCGAAAACGAACCGCACCAATAGAATACAAAGCCTCAAGACTAGCTACATCTTTAATGACAAACTCTCTTACCCCGCCCCGCAGGACATTCCGCTTAACCTTATCCACCACCAAAACCGCCACCATAATACAAAGCGCCAGTACTGGCAACCCGATGAACCAATCGAAAAAATAAATAGCGACAATCCCTGGAAGCAGAATTACCCACTGTATATAATTAAAAACCATCAATCCTTTAAATAGCAGGTTATCGGAAATAGTATGCTCTATCAGCCACTTCATGGCTTTATTCGGTTTAATGTCCAAAAGGATCCGACCGTCAGTAATCCTATTCCGCAATCTAAGGTGAGACCTTTCCACCGGAGTCAAATTAGCATCTTCTTCTGGATCAATTATCTCAATTTGTTCTGGATCTGTTCCGGCAGGAGTAACTTCATCATTGTTGTGCTGATCCATTATCAGGTTCCTCCACCCCATTTTGCCATAAGCAAAATCTAAATCCCCATCCAACTTTAACCCTAATACCAGGATATCACAATCCCTAATCAAATAAAACCGCTGTTACGCAAAATTAATGGCCATTCCAACTTAATGTTTAAGAACTTCCCTGGTATAGTTCCCAACTATCACCTGAGGCAATTCACTCTCCAAAATTTTTAGAAAGTTCGGCACTCCTAAAGCTTCGCCAATAGCTGGAGGAACCAGTTTTAAATACACTTCCGGATCAATATTTAAGTTGCGAATTTGAATCATGGAGATACCGGTTTCTTGTACCAGGTTGATTAGAGCTTCCGTTTCTTCCTCTCGATCATTAATGCCGGGAAAATGAAGCAAATTGAGTGAAACTGATACCCTCTGCGCAACGGCCCGTTTGATACTTTCCTTGACTTGATCCAATCCATAGCCCTGAGGACGGTGATAAAGATTATATAGCTCCGGTCGGGCACTGACCAGACTGACCCGCAAGGCATTAAGACCGGCCTTACCCATTAATTCTATGGCCTCCGGTCTCCCGGCATTGGAGTTCATATTAATCGTCCCCCGGCTGGTTTGCTGCCGAATCCCTTGAATGGCCTGAGCTAGTTCTTCCCCCCGCAGAGACGGTTCTCCCTCGCAACCCTGTCCAAAACTGACAATGGCTTCCTCCGCATCCTGCAGATGGGGAACCGCCACCTCTACCACCTCGTTAATTGATGGTCTAAAACTAATCCTCTGCTGCGGGGAAGGACAACATTCAGAAATTTGTTCGGAGATACAGCCTACACAACGAGCATTACAGGCTGGGGAAAACGGTATTCCGGCCTCCCAACGACCATAAAAAAGGTTTTGGGCAGTGTAACAGGCATATTCTTGAGCACATCGGGCTAATTGCTGAAGAATCCTATTGCTCGGGTATCGAGCTAATTTATCGGCTGCTTTTTGCTCAAGGTCTAAAGTATTGTAGTACTTAGGATTCCATTTTCGATCCTCGTCGGTCTTTTGGGCCGCTACCCAAAACTCTCCTTCGGAAAAACCCACCGCAGCATACCCAAAAAGCGGCAGCACGGGTGCGTCTTTTTCCCGAATATATCCTGGAACTAGCGTACGGGTGTATCCTTGAGGCAATAGTGCTCCAACTGCCCACATCGGTTTTTCTTTAGCGGTAAATGGTCGTTTAGTAACCGCCTCAAATTGACCGGCCGGATTAATTCCCACTGGATAGCGCCTAGGTAAAAGAACTAGCGTCGCTCCTTTAGGAAGAGGAATTACTTCTTCGGCCGTGGGCTCGACTATTTGTTCACCTAAGCGACCGGTCATGGCCCAACCTCGATATTCCAGCACCTGTCCAGCCTCATCTGCAAAAACTAATTCTAACACGGGAATAAACTCCCTTTCAAAAATTTTCAATTTCAAGTATAGCATTTTTCGGTCCTAAAAAGAAACTACGCCTTATATCTCCTCCTGCTTAGGCTGAGTTATAAGACGCAGTTAACTTGAACAAATAAGTTACCTACTTACTGCCTGAAATCTCTATAGACTAATTATTAATTTAATTATTAATCTACAAAGGCTAACGGATCTACCGTCTGACCCTGATCGTATATTTCGAAATGAAGGTGCGGGCCCGTGGATCGACCGGTGCTGCCTACTTTAGCAATGGTTTGACCGGTAACTACCGGCTGTCCTTTTTGCACCAATATTTTGGAGGCATGTCCATAAAGGGTCTTCCGTCCTTGTCCATGGTCTATAATCACACAAAGTCCATAGATTGACTTCCAGCCAGCCCAGGTAATCCGGCCTCCATCCACCGCCGAAATCGCCGTTCCGATTGGGGCGGCAATATCTAAGCCGTGATGAAATGCATCGTGTAGACCGCCATAATGCTGCGTAATGGATCCATGTACCGGCCAGGGATAATGATTTGGATTAGCGGTCTGCGTAATCGGGGCAACAGCGGTTCCGGCTTTGGGTATGACCAATACCTGTCCGATCCGAATCTGATTACTGTCCGCGAGGCTATTTGCCTTGGCCAGGATCGACCATTCCAGCTGATAACGCCTTGCGATCTGCCTTAAGGAGTCGCCTGGTGCCACTCGATACCGGATGGGGGATTGATTCGATACTTTCTCCACCTGGGTAGGGTTTGAATTTGAATCTGTAATTAATGAATCTGTTTCTTTTTCCATGATTAAGATCTGACCCGGAAAATTTTCTGATAATAATTGACCTTGAACAGGACTGTCCGCCCAGCATAACCCAACCAGAACTAAAAGCAAGACAAGCCCCACTTTCGGTACTGGTCCTCGGTTTCTGTGCATTTTATATTTTCACCCCATTTGAATTTTTCCCTAACCCAAGCTAGGGATTCATTCACTATTCTTACAATTTTCCCCGATAATTATTCATTGACTGGCAAAACTGTAAACGAGAGGTGAAAAACTTAAACTTTTTATTAAGGTTAGGTCCTATCTGAATACTGATTTAATACTAATTTAATCCTAATCTAATTGAAACATTTTACCCATCCCCCGGATAAGGTCGCGGTTAGATTTGGTCTTCTTTAAGGCATCCATAAACATTACCATTACATCCGCGGTATTCTGCTGAGAGAACCCACGACGGAAGGCCCAAATAGCGTCTAATTCTTCTTTGCTCATTAAGAGTTCCTCCCGTCTGGTACCGGATCGCTTAATATCAATGGCGGGGAATATCCGTTTATCCG
>Ga0074193_1002904_pt1 | contig 14035 bp, 13 predicted proteins | sample EPASupsiteHSE605_FD_64523 | JGI IMG/M metagenome (GOLD analysis project Ga0074193, IMG submission 64523) | Bioremediated contaminated groundwater from EPA Superfund site, New Mexico - Sample HSE6-05 | ecosystem: Environmental > Aquatic > Deep subsurface > Groundwater > Contaminated ... | reverse complement strand
CAGGGGTAGCTCCTCTTCTAGAACTGCTCGGAGATTCTGAAGAAGAAGTCCGCTGGGCCGTATCGGCAGCTTTGCGTCGGATACAGGAACCAACTACTATCGAACCATTAATTGCCGCTTTAGATGAACCCGATGGGATAACCCTGGCTCGGGTGGCCGAGGTGCTAATTGCGATGGGACCCCAAGTGGTTCAGATTTTATTAGATTATTTGCCCCAGGTGGAGGAGTCGGCCCGGGGTAATATCTATGGAATTTTGGGTCAGATCGGAGATGAACGGGCGATAGCATCGCTTATGCAGGGAATAAAGGAAGAATCAGTTTGGATTCGTAGTATGGCGGTGCAGGCTTTGGGAGATATAAAAGATATTCAGGCTGGACCGGCCTTGGTTGAAGTTCTTCATGATCCGATACCAGAGGTTAGAGCCCGAGCAGCCCAAGCTTTAGGGAACTTGGAATGGTGGGGAGGACTTGCCGCTCTAAATGAAGCTAAAAAAGATAGTAATTGGTTGGTTAGAGCCAGTGCTAATCAGGCAGTTGCGGAACTAACCAAGAAAGGCAAAATAGATCAGGTGTAAAACCAGATTATATATCCCGGATATAGATGAAGATATAGGTTTCTTTAATATTTAGGGGGTTAAGGATGCCGGATTATATAGTAAAGTTTATGGGAGGGCTAGGTCTTTCTCCTGCGTTTATAGAAAACATTTACCAGCATTTACTAGGCATGGGAATTAATTTGGTGCGAATTGGACTAATATTAGCGGGTGCCTGGTTAAGCCTGCGTTTTGCAGTTTTATTTTTGGAAAAAACTTTTTTTCAAAAGGATCGGGAGGGTATTTTATCCGATGCCCGGATGCAGACCTTAGGTACTTTAATCCGTAGTGTTGCCCGTTATATTATTTATTTCATAGCTGGCATAATGATCTTGGAGGAATTAGGAATAAAGACCTCTTCTTTATTGGCCGGGGCTGGAATAGTAGGCCTGGCGGTAGGTTTTGGGGCCCAGAATCTGGTCCGGGATATTATTTCCGGGTTTTTTATTATATTTGAGCACCAGTTTTCAGTAGGGGACTATATTGATGCAGCGGGAGTGAGCGGGAAGGTTGAAGAAGTTGGTTTGCGGATGACCAAATTACGGGATTGGGGTGGAGAACTACATATTATCCCCAATGGAGAGATTACCCGGGTTACGAACTATGCCCGAGGGAGTATGCGGGCTCTCGTTGAAGTAGGGGTAGCTTATGAGGAGGATCTTGATCGGGTAATGGAAGTTATGCGTCAGGTGTGTCAAGAAGTAGCTCAAGATTTTCCGGTCATAACCGACGGGCCAACGGTCTTAGGGGTAGTTAGTCTGGGTGAATCAGAGGTACTTATCCGGGTAGTAGCCCATACCTTGGCTTTTGAACAGTGGGGTGTTGAAAGAGAATTAAGGAAGCGCTTTAAACAGACCTTTGATCGGGAGGGAATTGAGATTCCCTATCCGCGGCGAATGGTCATTCTTCCAGATAAAGAGAGGGAGCGAGAAGAGAAACCGGAGGTAGGGGGTGCTGTGGGTGAGTAGTGTGCGCATACCTAAATTTTATGTAGGGGATGTAGTCCGGTTACGTAAAAACCACCCTTGTGGCAGTTTTGAATGGGAAATAACCCGGACCGGAATGGACATTCGAATTAAGTGTTTGGGGTGCGGTCATCAGGTAATGTTGCCTAGACTTCAATTTGAAAAGAGCGTAAAAATGATAGTCCGTTCTGCCGCTCCTCCGGTAGATTAAGGATACAATTCGGGGTAACCTATCACCAAAAGGATACCCGGTCGCATATGCTATGCAGGGGTGGTATGTTTTGGGCAAGATAAGGGAATTAAACAACCGTCGTTTTCGGATTGGGGACTTGGTATCGCGTAAATCGGAGGTTCCAGCAATTCATTACTGCATTATTGCATTTCGGGTTGGGGAGAGGGGCGAAAAAGTAGCCATACTTAAATCGTTGTTTAATCATACTTCTATTATTGAGGCCCCCCTTACGGATCTAAATAATCTGCTTACTAAGGGAATGCTATAATCCCAGCTAAAAGCAAGAATTGAAGTAAGCATAAGTATAAATCTGAAAAAAGTGGCTTAATGTTTATGAGAGTCTAAGGGGCTCTCATTTTACTTGTCTTACCAATTAATTGGTGCTATAATCAGTTGTTGAGTCGACCGCAATTCCATCCCTGCTCTATCTAGATGATAGGGCCATTAGACCATGGGGAGGAGGTGAAGAGAATGCGGCCGTATGAGTTTATGTACATTATTCGTCCTGATCTTGACGAAGAAGCCATTAATGGCGTGGTAGAGAAGTATAGCCAACTTATTGCCAATAATGGCGGAGAAGTGGCTAATAGCAATCGCTGGGGAAAACGAAGGCTGGCTTACGAGGTTAAGGACTTCAAAGAGGGTATCTATATGTTGGTACACTTTAATGGTGAACCAGCTACGGAACGTGAACTGGAACGGGTTCTTAAAATTAGCGATGATGTGATCCGGTACTTGATTACCCGTAAGGACAAGGATTAAGGATTAAGCAGAATCGTATCCAGACAGACACGGAATAACCGGCGAAGATTAGTTTTTGGGTAGAGGTTAGTAAAAGAGGGTATAAAGCAAAGGGGGCGACAGGATGCTAAATCGAGTTATCCTGATTGGTCGACTTACCAGGGATCCCGAGATGCGTTTTACTCCTAACGGGGTGCCCGTTACTACCTTTAGTCTGGCAGTAGATCGTCCTTTCTCCAATAAGCAGGGAGGTAAGGAAGCGGATTTTATCGATATTGTAGCTTGGCGACAGTTAGGCGAACTCTGTGCGAATTATTTGCACAAGGGACGGTTAGCTGCCGTAGAAGGGCGCCTTGAAATTCAGTCCTATGAAGCTCAGGATGGACAAAAACGCAGAGTTGCTAAAGTAATAGCCCAAAATGTTGAGTTTTTAAGTCCTAAAGAATCGGGTTTAGGCCAAAAAGATAGTTCCCAAGATGACATGATTGGATCTGAAGTAGAACTCCAGGGTGAGGAGATACCGTTTTAACATCTAATGAATGATAAGGAGGTGAGCTTGATGCGACGTGAACGTGGAAGAAGACCACGTAAAAGAGTTTGCGGTTTTTGTGTAGACAAGGTTCAAGATGTTGATTACAAAGATGTCGGCAAGCTCCGTAAGTTTATTACTGAACGGGCAAAAATCCTTCCTCGAAGGATATCCGGTAATTGTGCCAAACATCAACGGCAAGTAACTGTTGCCATCAAATTGGCTCGAAACATAGCTCTGTTACCTTTTACCGCAGAGTAGGAGTCAAAGAGATCAAGATAGCTTAGAGCTTTAGGCGGCAACATCGGGTATTTTACGAGTAACGTATATTATGACCGTTAGCTTAGGGGGAGCGTATAATCGCTCCCTTTAATTATTTTGGCTATGCATTTGATGTATGAGTAAATGCATCCTTTATAATTTTGTTAACAGGGACTATTTTCTTAAACAGGCAGAAAAAAGAGATCACTTAAACGTCTTTTGCGGCAGGAAATAACTATTTGTTGCCGAATTATCATTTAAATCAAGGTTATTTATTTAGAGATACTTTAAATCTTTAAGCAGCTGATGGGGGGGAGGGCTCGTGACCCGTAACCATGATATAAATATCGCCCGAAGCATTAAAGTTATAGAATGGTTAAAAAGTGAATTGCTCGAAGCAGTCAGTCAACTATTTCGGTCCTTCTTACATAATCAAAATGAGTTTGTATTACAAAGCTTAGCCCGGTTAAAATTAACTACTTATTTATTGGGACGTAGGTCCGGGGTGAACTTTGAGCGTGTTGATGAGCAGTTGCTAATTTTGGTGCAGCAGTATATAGAAGAGGGACATGAAGTTGAGGAGTGGTATGGGGACCTCTCTTTATTAAAACAGTATCTAGATAGTCGAAAGAAAGGACCGTGACCAAGTTGCAGCCAATATCGAGTACTAAGCCCTTGGTAGAAGGGGCTTTCGCCGCAGCCCTTTCCACAATGTTGGCCTTAGTAGGGCTATATATTCCTTTACTGTCCGGTATCACCAATATGGTTTGGACCATACCCATAACCATACTGGTAGCACGTTATTCCCTGCGGTATGGACTAATGACTTTGGCTGTAACTACATTTATGTTGGTCATGTTGTCTAATCCGATCACTGCTGGTTTTTATGTTGTCCAGTTTGGGATGGTAGGCGTCTTTTTTGGGGTAGTTTTTAGACGTCAGCTAGCTACGGGTTATGCTGTACTAGGTGGAGTTGTGATTTCGATTATCTCTACGGCAGTAGTTTCATATTTAAGCCTTCGGGTGATGGGACTTACTTTGGGTGATCTTGATCAGCAGTTAATGTCTTCCGTAGATTCTGCGGTTGACTTTTACCGGAGTGCCGGTATTCTGGAACGTTATGCTGAAAAAGGTATTACAGAAGATATGTTACGAGAGTCGGCTTCGCAAATAATGTATCTAACTAAAAGGCTTATGCCGGGAATTTTGGTTTTTGGGGCCGCGGCTGCGGCTGGGATTAACTTTCTGGCTTCCCATATGGTAGCCCTCCGTTTGCGGATTCCGGTCCGTGCTTTACGTCCCTTCTCTGAATGGCAGATGCCATGGTATCTGACGTGGGGTGTAGTTTTAGGATTTGCCGTTTTACTTTTGGGAGATTATCTAAAACTCGATTGGTTGGTTATGGGGGGGCAGAATATTTTATTAATTTATTCCCCAGTTCTCCTGCTTTTTGGGATTTCCGTACTCAGCCACTACTACCAGAAATCACAATTGCCACGGTGGTTAAAGATTGGCATAATTGTGTTAAGCAGTTTATATTTTTGGATTACTCTAATTGTGATTATGACTATTGGTCTTTTTGATCCATTTTTTAATTATCGAAAACATGTAAAATAGGGAGGCGGGTTAGGGATTGAAGGTTATCTTAAAGCAAGATGTTAAAGGTTTAGGACTTAATGAGGCTATCGTAGAAGTAGCCGAAGGTTATGCCCGAAATTATTTAATTCCCCGTGGATTAGCCGCTGAGGCTTCCGAAGGTCGGATACGGGAGTTAGCCCTTCGTAAAAAGGTAGAAAAGAATAAGAAGGATCGGGCTCATGAGGAAGCAGTCCGGCTCGCTGAGCGAATAGAGGGTAAAGAAGTTAAAGTTACGATGCACTCCGGTGAAGGGGGTAAGCTATTCGGGTCCGTTACCACCCGTGAGGTAGCCGAAGTATTGGAAAGAGACTATGCGATTAAAATTGATCGTAAACAGATTGAATTAAAGGAAACTATTAAATCCTTGGGTAAGTTTTCTCTGGCAGTGCGACTATATCCAGGGGTACAGGCCAAGTTTAACTTGGTAGTCGCTTCGGACTAAACAATCATTTTCGGAGATAATTTGGGAAACTAGTATAACTAGGAAGGGGTACCAATTTGGATGAAGGGACTTATAAAACGTTTCGTTGGTACCAGAAATCGTTTTGAGGAGAAATTAGGGGATTACGAGCAAATCAGACGCAAAGTTAACGCTCTGTATGAGATCCTAGCTAACCTGTATGGCTCAGACAAATTGATTTTAAGAGCTACTAAGGTGGAGGCCTTGGATCTTATGCGTTCCCAGGATTTGCCGGAGCGAGTGTTGGGTCTGCAGAAATTAGTTGCTGGGGATCCGACCTTGGAAGCTTTACCTAGGTATGCCCAGATTCAGCAGGTAGTAGCCCAGATCGAAGAAGAAATCGCGGATCTGATGGCTCGTCGTTCTGCTGAGGATAATATTGAGAAAAAAATAAAAGAACGCATGCAGCAGCGATATGATGAATATGTAAAAGATATCAAGGCGCAATTAGTTAAAGAGCATTCCGGTTCTGCTGAAAATGCACGAACCCTTAAACGTTTGGCGGTCTTAGAGAAGATGAACCAGATTAAACTAACCCGCTCGGTGGTTGAGTTGCTTCGTCCTAGCCTTCTAGAAGAGGTGGTGGGACAAGAACCAGCGGTAAGGGCTTTGGTTTCCAAGTTAGCGGCCCCTTATCCCCAACATATTTTGTTATATGGTCCGCCAGGGGTGGGTAAAACCAGTTCGGCTCGATTGGCCTTAGAAGCGGTAAAGAAATACGGTGGATCAATTTTTCCTAAGGATGCCCCGTTTGTCGAAGTCGATGGAAGTACTTTGCGCTGGGATCCCCGGGAGGTTACCAATCCCTTGTTAGGTTCAGTGCATGATCCCATTTATCAGGGGGCCAAACGGGATTTAGCCGAAGGAGGTATACCAGAGCCAAAGTTGGGTCTGGCCAGTGAAGCGCACGGGGGAATCCTTTTTATTGATGAAATTGGCGAGATGGATCCTCTTCTCCAGAATAAACTCTTAAAGGTATTGGAGGATAAAAAGGTTACCTTTGAGTCATCTTACTATGATCCAGATGATCCCAACATTCCCCAATACATTAAGAAGCTTTTTGATGAAGGGGCTCCAGCGGATTTTATTTTGATCGGAGCTACTACTCGGGAGGCTTCCGATATTAGTCCGGCCATCCGTTCAAGGTGCGCGGAGATCTATTTTGAACCCCTTAGTCCAGGGTGCATTCAAGATATTGTTAAAAATGCAGCCGCGAAACTGGAAGTACAATTAGAACCCGGCGTACCGGAACTTATAGGTGAATACACTATTGAGGGCCGAAAAGCGTCCAATTTGGTAGCGGATGCTTATGGCTTATCTTTATTTGAATTTAAGGGATCCAGTGCCCTTTCTGGGACGAATGTCGGGATAGGCGAAGCAGCGGCTGCTTTAGATAAGGGACATAATTTAGAGACCTCCGTTGGGTCACCAGTGATTCTTCTAAAAAGACATCTTTACGAGGTGCTGCAAACCTCAAGACTTTCCCCTTATGTTAGCTGTAAGGCTTCCTCCACGGTGGAGGTAGGCCGGATTCTCGGTCTTGGCGTAATGGGTTTCTTAGGTTCGGTTTTAGAGATTGAGGCCATGGCCTTTGAGGCCGCCAATAAGGGTAAAGGTTATGCCCGATTTAACGATACGGCCGGCAGCATGGCTAAAGATTCCGTTTTTAATGCCACCTCGGTATTGCGTCGGCTCCCTGGTGAAGAAATAAATGATTATGATTTGCACATTAATGTAATTGGTGGAGGAAGAATTGACGGCCCCTCAGCCGGTTTGGCCATTACCTTGGCCATTCTTAGTGCGATTAAAGGTTGGGGTATCTATCAGGATGTGGCCGTAACCGGAGAGATTTCCCTGCAAAGTAAGGTTAAACCGGTGGGGGGAATCTTTGAAAAAATCTATGGAGCCAAACAAGCGGGAATTAAAACCGTTTTGGTGCCTGGCGAAAACATCAAGGATGTTCCATTAGATCTTAAAGGGATCAGGGTAATTCCGGTTAATAATATTGAGGAAGCATTGCCTTTGGTTATAGCGGGACTAGAACCGCGGCTGCTTAAGTTAGGACCTCGAGCAGTTTAAGTATCTAAAACTTAGCTGTTTATTAAATAAAGAGATTATATTTTTGAAGGACCAGGTTAACAATGAGTATTGGTTTTGAGAAAGTTCCGCCCCAAAACGTAGAAGCTGAACAACTGGTACTAGGGGCCATGCTGGTAGATCGGGAAGTAATCCCGATGGTGCAAGGGATACTGCAGCCGGAAGATTTTTTTCGGGAAAGTCATCGGATAATTTATGAAGTGGTAACGGATCTTTTTGAGCGCGGGAACCCCGTTGATGTAGTTTCGGTAGCGGAGGAACTGAGCCGGCAGAAAGGATTGGATAATGTAGGGGGACTTCCCTATATCGCCTTCCTTTTTACCAGCGTCCCTACCTCTGCCAGTGCCGAACATCATGCAGCCATAGTTAAAGAAAAGTCTCTGCTTAGAGCCCTGATTAATGTTTCAAACCGGGTAGCCAGTCGCAGCTATGAAGGTCAGGAAGATGTTCAGGAGTTATTGGACGATGCTGAACGTCGGATTACCGAAATATCTCAGCGAGGGATATTACGCTCTTTTAGTTCACTGCAGGACATCTTGCTGGAGATTTTCGACCGCTTGCAAAAGATGCAGGGACAAGAAAATAGTTCCGGACTGCCGACTCATTATCCGGATCTAGATCGTATTTTGGGGGGGCTGCAGCCAGGGGAGCTAATTCTTTTAGCTGCCCGTCCAGCTATGGGTAAAACTAGTCTGGCTTTGAATATTGCCCAGAATGTGGCTTTGCGATCAAAGCTTCCCGTAGCGGTTTTTAGTCTGGAGATGGCTAAGGAGCAATTGGTACAGCGGATGCTTTGTGCCGAGGCCCGAATTGATCAAACCCATTTCCGTACTGGACAGTTAAAAGAAGCAGAATGGGTTGCTCTTACCCAAGCTATGGGGCTATTGGCAGAAGCGCCAATTTTTATTGATGATACCCCAGCGATTACCATCAATGAAATTCGGGGTAAAGCCCGTCGTCTTAAGGGTGAAAATGGTTTAGGCTTGTTAATAATTGATTATCTGCAATTAATCCATAGTCATCGGCGGACGGAAAACCGGACGCAGGAGATTTCGGAAATATCCAGATCTCTAAAAAGTTTAGCGCGTGAACTGGGAGTGCCGGTTTTAGCCCTTTCTCAGCTTAGTCGGGCCGTTGAGCAGACCCAAGACAAACGACCAAACCTTAGTCATTTGCGGGAATCTGGTGCTCTTGAGCAAGACTCGGATGTGGTGTTGTTTATCTACCGGCATGATTACTATTTTGAGGATTCTGAAAAGCAAAATATAGCCGAAATTATTGTCGCTAAGCACCGCAATGGACCCACCGGATCGGTGGAACTGGCTTTTCTGAAAGAGTTTACTCGGTTTGTTAACCTGCTCAGAGAAGTTAACCAGGAATAATAGTAAGTATTTTTGTACATCTTTATGCTGGCTACCTTGACAGTATTGGAAACGGTTGTTAGTATAATGTCGTTCTGTAGGGAAGGCTATTATATAAGATATAGACCATTTGGAGGTGTAGTGGGTGGCCGGAGTTGTAGTGGTGGGAAGTCAGTGGGGGGACGAAGGTAAGGGCAAAATAACTGACTTTCTAGCGGAAAAGGCAGACTTAGTGGTGCGTTATCAAGGTGGAAACAACGCTGGACATACAGTAGTGGTTGGAGACCGGGAGTTTAAACTGCACTTAATACCTTCTGGGATTTTGTGCCCTAATACTACCTGTGTGATCGGAAACGGAGTAGTAGTTGACCCAGCAATATTGATTCAGGAATTGGATGATCTAGAGGAAAAGGGAATTAGAACCGATTTTCTCTTGATTAGCGGCCGCGCTCAGGTGATTATGCCATACCATCGGCGTCTTGACGAATTAGAAGAGGATCGGCGCGGAGATAATAAAATTGGCACCACGCGAAGAGGGATTGGACCAGCCTACTTGGACAAGATAGCTCGAGTAGGTATTCGGGTATCTGATCTGATTGATCCGGAAATTTTTAAGGAAAAGTTAGCCACGGTATTAGAGGAAAAGAACCGGCTTTTAATGCGGTTGTACGATGCGCAGCCGTTTAATCTGGAGGAGGTTGTCAGGGATTACCAGCAATATGCGGACCGTCTGAGACGTTATGTTGCCGATACTTCACTGGTTGCCTATCAGGCTTTGCGTCAGGGCAAGAAGGTACTGTTTGAGGGGGCTCAGGGTACTTTGCTGGACATTGATCATGGCACTTATCCTTATGTGACATCCTCACATCCAGTGGCTGGAGGAGCCTGCGTAGGATCGGGCATTGGTCCTACTTGGATTGATCAAGTAATGGGTGTGGTAAAGGCTTATACCACCCGCGTGGGGGAAGGTCCATTCCCTACCGAATTACTAGATGAGCAAGGAGAGCGCTTGAGGGATAAAGGTCGGGAATATGGAACCACTACCGGCCGTCCTCGAAGATGCGGCTGGCTGGATTTAGTTATTTTAAGGTATGCGGTCCGGGTTAACGGCTTAACTAGCTTGGCCATAACCAAATTAGACGTTTTAGATGAATTAGAAACTATTAAGATTTGTACTGGTTACCGTTACCATGGGCAAGATATTGATGAGCTCCCGGATACTTTAAAGGTCTTAGGTGAATGTGAGCCCGTTTATGAAGAATTAGAAGGTTGGCAAGAAGATACTACGATGGCGGGAACCTTTGATAAATTGCCTAAAAAGGCTCAGAACTTCTTGCACCGGATTGAGGAATTAACGGAAACTCCTATTGCCTTAATCGCGGTGGGGCCGAGACGAGATCAAACTATTATCTTGGAAAATACGTTTGCCTGATCGATGAAACTCGAGTGAAACACGGGGCCACTTCTCTTGTATCCGCCATAAATCGTGTATGTCAATAATCCATTGACATAGCACCAAAAGTAGTGTAATATTAATCTCCGTTGAAGGATACAATGGCCCCTTGGTCAAGCGGTTAAGACATCGGCCTTTCACGCCGGTTACACGGGTTCGAATCCCGTAGGGGTCACCAACTACCTTCGCTTGGGCGATTAGCTCAGCCGGTAGAGCGCTTGCCTCACATGCAAGAAGTCGGCGGTTCGAGTCCGTTATCGCCCACCATTTAAGAAAAACATTTTGGGGAGCTGTGGTGTAGAGGCCTAACATGCCTGCCTGTCACGCAGGAGACCGCGGGTTCGACTCCCGTCAGCTCCGCCATCTATTTAAAATAATTAAGGTGTTTAACACTAAGCTGTAATTAACATAAGTGGCTCGGTAGCTCAGTTGGTAGAGCAGCGGACTGAAAATCCGCGTGTCGCCAGTTCGACTCTGGCTTGAGCCACCATTTTTGTTTATCCGCGGGAGTAGCTCAGTGGCAGAGCACTGGCTTCCCAAGCCAGCTATGCGGGTCCGATTCCCGTCTCCCGCTCCATTTGAATTAAAGCCTCTTTCGATGTTTAACGAAAGAGGCTTAATTTTTTGTGCTTTTTTCGAAACTAGTACCCTGGGAATGATAATTCTGAGGATCGCTAGTTGGTGTATTTTAAAAATTTAATCTCTTATTTCATAATTTCAGGTTAGCAGATTCGTACAGACGGTGGTTTGGAATGGTTTACCTAAAGTGTGAACTATGTTATAATTTATGCCGTAATCTTGGAAGGGGGAGTAACCTTTGGCAACTAAAAAGCATATTCAAACTTTAATAAAACCGGCTTTAAACTTAACCGTCAAGACTGGAGGGTGCGGTGAGTGTCAAGCTTCCTGTCAGTCAGCTTGTAAGACTTCTTGCACGGTAGGGAATCAAGTCTGCCAGAAGTAAACGGTTAGATTGTTTTAGAGAAATATGGCTCCATTTTATGGAGTCATTTTTTTGTGGGGAGGAGATTTGGTGTCTAACAAAATTCCTAATCTAAAAGATTTTAATTTCCGGGCCGATCAGCACCGTTTTAGACAAGGGGACTTGTGTTTGGTTTTAGACGTATTATCCGGTTCAATACATGCGGTTGATCAAGTGGTGTGGGATCTGCTTGAGGCTCTAGAAGAGCAAAATGGTGACCTAGAACTGGCCTTAACCTATCTGTTAGAGAATCAGGCTGATCGGGGATATTCTGCAGCGGATCTGCAGGAAGCGGCAGATGAAATAGTTGATTTAATTAGTGAAGGGACTCTTTTTAACCAAGATCCCTGGAGAAATAATGGGATTACCGATTCCTTTGGTAAGGCCGTAGTCAAATCGCTCTGTTTGAATGTAGCCCATGATTGTAATCTAAGTTGTGAGTATTGTTTTGCCTCCCGCGGTAATTTTGGCGGCAGCAGTAAACTGATGCCTTTTGAAATCGGTAAGGCCGCCCTAGACTTTTTAGTTGAGCACTCGGAAAATCGTCAGCACTGTGAAGTTGATTTTTTTGGCGGCGAGCCCTTACTCAATTTTGCAGTAGTTAAACAAATCGTGGAGTATGGCCGCCAAATAGAAATTGTATACGGTAAGAAGATTCAATTTACCTTAACTACGAATGCGGTACTTTTAGAAGCGGAGATTCAGGACTATCTCAATCAGAATAATATTAGCATGGTGCTAAGTTTGGATGGCAGACCGGAAGTGCACGATCGAATGCGGGTTTTTCCGGATGGAAGCGGAAGTTATGCCGAAGTGCGGCCTCGAATTCAGGCCATGGCTGAATCCAGGCAGCACCAAAATTACTATGTTCGAGGAACGTATACTAAATCCAATTTAGATTTTGCCCAGGATGTTCTGCACTTGGCAGATCAGGGTTTTCAGCAGGTTTCAGTAGAACCGGTAGTAGCCCCGGAGACAGAAGATTATGCGCTGGGGGCTGAGGATCTTCCGCAAATATTTGCTGAGTATGATCGATTGGCTAGCGCTCTGGAACAAAGGGAAGAGGAAGGTCGACAATTTAACTTTTTCCATTTTGATCTGAATCTTGAACACGGGCCTTGTTTGCCGAAACGGCTTAAAGGTTGCGGAGCCGGGAATGAATATTTAGCCATAACCCCGGAAGGGGATATTTATCCATGCCATCAGTTTGTAGGCCGGCCAGAGTACCGGATGGGAAATCTACTGGAAAAAAATAAGATCAAGTGGGAAACTATGGACGAGTTTAGAAACGCCCATATCTATGGAAAATCAGCATGCTCAGGGTGTTGGACGCGATTTTATTGCGGCGGAGGCTGCCATGCTAATGCACAAGCTTTTAATGGCACAATTTACCAACCATACTGGTTAGGATGTGAAATTCAGAAAAAGCGTCTGGAGGTTGCAGTATATATGCAGGCTAAACGGCTGATTAAGGCTGTCGATGCCAAAAAAAATAAATAGAAAAGGATCTGCCGGGTCTTACCCATACCATTTTGGGAGGTTTTTAACCAACAACTTTAATGTTATAATCGAGTTACTAGCTAACCTTTGGTTAATTAGTATATTGTGGGGAATTCAGGGGGTAATATGGTATGAGGGAAGCCTGGCTAGCCTCGGCTAGGAATTGTCAAAAAGTTGGACGAAGAAATCTGATTATAACTTTAGCCCTAACGTTAGCTTTAATGGTTCCGGGAGTCTGTATGGTTTACGCTTACGGGCCCCAGGAAGTTACGATAAACGGACAAGTAATTGGCGTGGCGGCAAATCGGGAAGTTGTGGAAAACGCCCTAGAGGAAGTAGCGAGTATGAAGAGCCAGGCTCTAGGTGGCTGCCAAGTTGAATTGGTTAATCAGCTGGAAATGGAAAGGAAGTTTTCAATTTCTCAGGGAGCAGACCAGATGGAGATGGTGCGGCTGCTTTCTCAGTTAGATTTTGCGGTCAAAGCGGTAGCGATCAAGGTTAATGGAGAGGCCTGTGTTGTGGTAGCTAACGAGGAAGATGCGGCTTCCGTATTAGAACAGGTCACACAGTTTTATGCGCAGCCAGGACCCGGGGAAGAGGTCAAGGACGTGGCTTTTTCCGAGGAGGTTATTTGTAAGCCGGTCAAAGCGTCAGTTGGGGAAGTACTTTCAGTCGAGGAGGCTGTTAACCGTATCCGGATCGGGACCAAAGAAAAGATTACCTATACCGTTGAGGAAGGGGATTGTCTTTGGACCATCGCACGGGCCCATGATTTGCATGTAGAAGATTTAATGACAGCAAATCCAGAGTTAAAATCCGAAAATCTTTTTTTGGGGCAGGTGCTGCATCTGGTCAGCCCCACTCCGTTAATTACCGTACTAGTGACTCTAGAAAAGAAAGCTAATGAGTCCGTAAGTTTTCCAGTAGAAATAAAGGAAACAGCTAGCAAACTGCGCGGATACCAAAAAGTAGAACAAGAAGGTGTGCCCGGCAGCCGAGAAGTAATTTATCAAATAGTACGCCGAAACGATCTAACCATGGAAGAAAGTATCCTTCAAGAAGAAATTATTCAGGAACCAATTAAGCAAGTGGTACTTCAGGGAACTCGGGTAGGTTTAGCCTCGCGGGGTTCGTCGGAAGTTTATTCAGCGGGAAGCGGACGTTTAGCTTGGCCTTTACGTGGAAGCATTACTTCTGATTATGGAAATAGACATGGGGAGTTT
>Ga0074193_1002903_pt1 | contig 14038 bp, 14 predicted proteins | sample EPASupsiteHSE605_FD_64523 | JGI IMG/M metagenome (GOLD analysis project Ga0074193, IMG submission 64523) | Bioremediated contaminated groundwater from EPA Superfund site, New Mexico - Sample HSE6-05 | ecosystem: Environmental > Aquatic > Deep subsurface > Groundwater > Contaminated ... | reverse complement strand
AGCCGAACGCTATGGCTGCGATATTGAAGTTTTAATGCCTTATTCCATGAGATTGAAGTCACTTAGTGAGTGGTATGTTCAGCTTTTGGCGGAATCCCTTGGTAAACGTTGTAACCGACAGGGCGAACAGATAAACTATGGTAGAACACCTATTGCTGCCGTTGGTACAACTGATATGCATGCTCAGACTCAACAACATCAGGATGGCTGCAGGAACAAAGTCATTCAGTTTGTGGAAATTCTCGAAAAAACCTGTGATGTGCAGTTAGGCAATCCTTTCGGTAAGATGGATTTCTTTGCCAAATATAATGGAATGTGTGTAGATGAGGCGTTAAAGATTGCTCTAAACGCTAATGCACAGGCTTTGAATGAAGATTCGCGTTTTAATGCAAATTATCAGGTGCCTAAACTTACGACATATTATGTCGGGCAACTGTTGTATTTTCTGATGTTGAGTGTCGCCTATGAGGGCGAACTGGCAGATGTCGATGCCTATGATCAGCCAGGTGTTGAAGCGTATAAGAAAATTATGAAAGAAAAACTTGGCAGATGGTAACGAATTAATTGTAAAGATTTTAGCAAACTAGAAATTATTATTAATCCCAAAACCACCTTAACTGGTAGCTAACCAGTAAGGTGGTTTTTTAACGTAAAAATAATACGAATACAGTAAGAATCCTAGCAAATTAATCATACGATGTTAGAATAAGAGAAAAGATTGTAACTATTTGAAGTCGAAATATTGCAATTGTAAACTGTATATTTCGCTCGTTGAATACCGCTTTCCCGTCAAAAATAGGCCAGGTTAACGGAGAAATAAGGCCATGTTTGCGCTTGCGAAGGCCATCCGCCTTTTTCAATAAATTTCTCTTATAATTAAGGTGCACACATGCGTGTGACATAACTATAGGAGGTCGATAATCATGGTGAATTATCGAGAAATTTTGAGGCTAGACAGCCTCCAGTACAGTCATCGTCAAATCTCTGCAAGTATTTCATGTTCCCGGGATACGATCACCAGTGTCTGCAAGTTGGCTAAGAAGTACAGTCTTGAATGGCCCCTTCCGGATGAATTATCTAACCAGGCTATTCAGGATCTATTCTATCCTGAGAGGAAAGAGCGAAATCGCCGGATTCCTGACTATGAATATATACATAAGGAACTGGCAAAATCTGGCGTTACGTTGACATTGCTATGGGGCGAATACACTTTGCTCTGTCATTCTGAAAAAGAAATTCCCTATCAACTGACCCAGTTTTCCGAGAACTATCGCTCTTGGGCCAGAATAAGCAAAGCGACCATGCGTATTAGCAGGAAACCTGGAGATCTGATGGAAGTTGACTGGGCTGGCAGTGTCCTAAAGATATATGACAGAGTTACAGGTGAAACCATCGATGCTTATCTATTCGTAGCAGTTCTCCCATGTAGCTGCTACGCTTATGTAGAAGCATTCTTGGACCGTGGCACCGAAAATTGGATCAAGGCGCATGTTCATGCTTACCAATATTTCGGTGGCGTAACACGTATTCTGGTGCCGGACAACCTAAAGACCGGTGTTATTAAGAATACAAGGAATGAAATCCTGTTAAACCGAAGCTATCAGGAAATGGCCGAGCATTACGATACAGCTATCATCCCTGCTAGGGTGAAGGCACCTCAGGACAAGGCTAATGTCGAAGGTACGGTAAACCACACAACCACATGGGTCATTGCAGTTTTGCGTAATGAAAAACATTTCAGCATTCACGAACTGAATGCTTCCATATCTGAAAAGCTGGCTGAATACAATAAAAAGCCTTTTCAAAAAAGAGAAGGAAGCAGGCTTTCAGCTTTTCAAGAGGAAGAACAATCCTTTTTGAAACCGCTGCCTGCTTCCACCTATGAACTGGCTGTCTGGTCAACCGCCGTCATTCACAATGATTATCTCATAACTGATGGAAAAAACAAGTATTCGGTTCCATTCGATTTGATTGGTCAGGAAGTTTCCATCCGCCTGACTTCTACTACTATAGAGGCGTTCTTCCAAGGCTCTAGGGTAGCCTCGCACCCAAGGCTGGCACAGAGGCAACGGGATCCTATTACAAAACCAGAGCATATGCCGGACAACCACAAAAAATATCTTATGTATAACAAAGAAGCATTTCTTGAATGGGCCGCCACTATTGGAGACAATACATTGAAGGTAGTCAGAGTTTTCCTGGAAAACGGCAAAGTGCCGGAACAAGGCTACAAATCCTGTGCCAGTCTTACGAACATGGCGGACAGATATTCCTGTCAGCGGTTGAATGATGCTTGTACCAGGGCGCTCTCTTATACGGCAACGCCCAACATCAAGACCATTCGAACCATTCTGCAGACAGGTCAGGATAAGGTGCCGAAGGATACTGCTTCTAACACAAATGCCGGAAGCAGTTACGCGTTCATCCGCGGTTCAGCTTACTTCAAAGGGGGGCTTTATAATGATTAATCAATCCACCTCCGAAGCATTGCACGGCATGCGGCTGGGCGCAATGGCTCAAGCCTTTGAAGACCAGTTAAAGGATGCTGCTACCTATGCAGCACTTTCTTTTGAAGAAAGATTCGGCCTCATGGTAGATGCCGAATGGGCAAAACGCCAGGCTAATAAGCTAAATCGTACTATAAAGTTAGCTCATTTCTCGAATCCAGAAGCGTGCATTGAGATGATTGAATACTATCCGGACCGGAAGCTTGACAAAGGGCAGCTATTGCGGCTGGCTACCTGTAAATACATAGAGGAAGGTCATCACATCATACTAGAAGGCGCGTCAGGCAATGGCAAAACTTGGGTCGCTAACGCATTAGGAAATGCAGCATGTCGCAAGTTCAAATCCGTCCGTTACATCAGAATGCCAGAATTATTGGATGAATTGACCGTGGCTAAGGGCACAGGTACATTTAAAAAAGTAGTTAAATCCTATCAAAAGGTCGATCTTCTGCTCATGGATGAATGGCTCATAAGATGTCTTACCCCAACAGAAGCATATGACTTATTGGAAATCATTGAAGCAAAAACACATCACGGATCAGTCATCTTTTGCACTCAGTACGGCGTAAAAGGTTGGTGCGAAAGGATCAGCCCGTCCGATGAAGGCCCTGTATCCGAAGCAATAGTAGACAGAATCATCCACAACGCTTACGAAGTCATCATTGACGGCAAAGTATCTATGCGTGAACGCCATGGTTTAAGTTCGGAGAACCAAAAAGAATGTGCACAGGCTGAATAAAATGAATTACTAAGGAACGATTTAATAGGCGGCCTTCACACTCGTTAAGATGGTCTTTCCTGAGCGTGAAGGTGGCCTAATATTACCGGTAAGATGGTCTATTTTTAGCGAAATATACATAAACTTTTCAACATTGTGAATGATTATAGCAGATAATAGGCGCAAACAGCCCATTATTTAAGGAGGCCTGACTATGCTGAGAAAACTGAACTTCGATGATGGATTGGTCAGAGCTAATTGGCAGGATTTGTATTGCCGCAATGCTCACCTTTCGCCTTATGCATCCAGAGAGTATAATGAGCTCTTCAAGAAGTATTTCCGACTTAATGGTAAACGTTTATTTTTGCGAAAATGTATCTATGGACTATATGATGAACGCGGAACCATACTTATGATCATCCCGCTATGTATCAAAGGCAAAGAACTCCACATTTTCGGCGATTTTGGCAATGAAGAGCTACTGGATTTTATCTATCCGGATTCAGTCAAAGCCAAGCATTTCGAAATAGTTTTGAGCGAATTGCGTAGAAAGTTCAAAGGTTACAAGTTAGTTCTGAACCGTCTTGCACCAGACTCTTTTTTGCGAATTTGGCTGGAAAACAATAGTTACAGAAGCCTACCTAAAAAAAGCTATGCTCGCCTGCGGTTGCCAGCTTCCTATGACGAATACTTTCGGCAACTTCCTGCTGAAATAGGTGAGAGTATCGGGCGCGCAGAAAAATTCATGGAACAAATGGGAGTGCAATACAACATGAAATTTACGCGCGGGCCTCTTGATAAGGAAACTAAAAAGCAGGGGTTTGATATCCTTGACCAAAAAAATAATGGCGGCATTGGAATTCTGAGGCTTATAACACAACGTTATGGAGGTAAAAACTTCAACGCTCTCACTGATGCCTGCACCAAAGAAAGCAACAGCTTTAATTGTTGTTTGTATATTGATGATAAGATGACGGCGTTTGCTTCAGGTTTCTTCGACTTAGCGGAAAAGCGGTTGTTTATAAGAAAAGTCGGCATTGATAACAATTATGCCAAAGATTTGATTTGGCTATTTCTGCATACGCAAATGATCAAGTGGTCGATTCAAAATAGTACTTTTGAATGGCTCGATTTTGCCGACATCAAGAAAAAATACAGGAACTGGCTTGGGTGCGAAGACTATTGCTGCCGGTCTTACGAAATAGAGCTATAAAAGATTTCTAGACTACGCTCGAAATGACAGAAGAAAGCTTGTCATCTCGACCGCAGTGGACACATCTGAGGGTTTGTTTCTATATGACATTTGGGAATATATTGCTCAATCAAAAAACAAGCTTTACATATGTAGTTTTTCCTGCTAAAATAAGTGCAGATATTTGTAAGCAAAGACGCTGAAAACCTTATCGGTTTTCAGCGTCTTTTGTACATTATGCACTTTATGATTTTTATGTAATATATATAACAAAACTTGATACAACAAGGGGGACTGGGTATGTTTAAGGTTGATTTGAACAGCGATTTGGGAGAAAGTTTCGGCGCCTACAAGATGGGCAACGATAAAGAAATTCTGCAGAATGTTACCTCTGCCAACGTTGCCTGTGGTTTTCATGCAGGTGATCCGTCAGTAATGCGCAAAACGGTCAAAATGGCTATCGAGTCTGGCTGTGCTATCGGCGCTCATCCGGGCATGCAGGATTTGGTGGGTTTTGGCAGGCGCAAGATGGAGATAACGCCCGATGAAGCTTATGAAATCGTGCTTTACCAAGTCGGTGCGCTCGCAGCTTTTGTCAAAGCCGAAGGGAGCAAATTGCAGCACGTCAAGCCTCACGGTGCTTTATACAATATGGCTGCCAAAGATGCTGCTTTAGCGGAAGCGATTGCCCGCGCTGTTTATCAATTCGATCCTTCGCTCGTACTTTTTGGCCTGGCCGGCAGTGAATCAATTAAGGCTGGCGAGAAGGTCGGCTTAAGGACTGCCAGTGAAGTCTTTGCTGACAGAAGCTATCAGACCGACGGTTCCCTGACGCCACGCAATCTGCCGGGCGCGATGATAGTAGATGAAGAAGCTTCCATTGCCCAGGTTTTGCGGATGGTCAAGGAAGGCAAGGTCAGGACTTTGGCTGGTGACGATGTCGCGGTCAAGGCTGACACGGTTTGTGTTCATGGCGATGGCGTGAAGGCGTTGCTTTTCACGGAAAGAATCCGCAAAGTATTAGAAGCTGAAGGTATCAAGGTTCAGGGATTTGCTGAATAATTTTTTGGCGCTTACGGGCAGATAAAAGAGAGAAAACAGCCCGTTTCATACGCAATAATTTTTTGGAGGGGATTTTAGTGGAAAAGAACAAAAAAGGTTTTGATTGGAGCGTATTATTAGGCGCTGCCTTTCTGATGGCTACATCGGCTATCGGACCGGGCTTCCTTACACAGACAACAGTATTTACAGGCAAGTTGATGGCAAGCTTTGGTTTCGTCATCTTAATGTCGATCATTCTCGATATCGGTGCCCAGCTGAATGTCTGGCGCGTCATCGGTATTTCCGGCAAACGCGGTCAGGATATTGCGAACATGGTTCTCCCGGGTTTGGGACATTTTGTAGCAGCTCTGATTGTTATGGGCGGCCTTGCTTTCAATATCGGTAATGTTGCCGGTGCAGGTCTCGGCCTGAACGTTATTTTTGGCATTAACACAATTACCGGTGCTGTGATCAGTGCGGCGATTGCTATTGGTATCTTCCTTATTAAAGAAGCTGGCAAAGCAATGGATAAATTTGCGCAAGTTGCTGGTTTCCTCATGATTTTTGTGACCATCTATATTGCGATTACTTCCAATCCACCTGTGGGCGAAGCGGTCATCAAAACCTTTGCTCCGGATACCATTGATATGATGGCTATCATTACGCTGGTCGGCGGTACGGTCGGTGGTTACATTACTTTCTCCGGCGGCCATCGTCTGATTGATGCAGGCGTCACCGGTATTGAAGCCTTGCCGCAGATTTCCCGCAGTTCTATTATTGGCGTAACTGCAACCGGCATTATGCGTGTATTCTTGTTCCTTGCTACTTTGGGTGTTTTGTCCGCTGGCATGACACTTGATCCTGCCAATCCTCCTGCTTCTGTGTTCAAACTGGCTGCAGGCGACCTTGGCTACAAGTTCTTCGGTGTCGTTATGTGGGCCGCTGCTATTACTTCCGTAATTGGCGCTGCTTACACTTCCGTTTCTTTCCTCCGTTCCTTCAGCCCGGTCATTGAAAAGAATTACCGTTGGTTCATCATTGCCTTCATTATATTCTCAACGATGGTCTTTGCAGTTGTTGGACAGCCTGTCAAGATCCTGGTGCTCGTCGGAACGTTGAATGGCCTGATCCTGCCGATTACTTTGGGCGTTATGCTGGTTGCCGCTTATAACAAGAAAATCGTCGGCGAATACAAACATCCGGTCTGGATGGCTGTTTTCGGTGCTATCGTCGTTGTGATGACTGCTTACATGGGCTATATTACTTTGACTACCCAGCTCGGCAAATTGTTTGCCTAAATTGTTTCGAAAATAAACAGAACGTTATTATGAGGTGCTTGATATGCAGAACAAGTCATACCAGCTGTTAAATGTTGGTGAAAATTGCATATTTGTCAAATTCGGGCAGGAGATCAGTCCGGTTATTCACAAAAAGGTAAAACGCCTGTCGGAATATCTGGAACAGAATCCTTTTCCCGGTTATATTGAATTCGTCGCTACTTATACCGGTACGGCCGTCAATTATGACCCCTGGGTTGTGAAAAAGAAGCTGGCCAAGAAGGGCGAGACGAGTTTTGCTGCTGTGGGCAGGCTGCTGGAAGCATATGTCCAGAAGTCCGAGCTGATGCCGGAGACTGCTCCCAACGTGGTGGAAATACCTGTCTGCTACGGCGGCGAGTACGGACCGGATCTTGCTTATGTTGCTGAATATTGCCATTTGACTGAGGAAGAAGTGGTGAAGATACACAGCTCAGGCGAATATCTTTGCTACATGATCGGTTTTTGCCCGGGCTTCCCGTTCCTCGGCGGCATGGATCCGCGCATCGCTACTCCGAGAAGGCAGACCCCGCGTCTTGCCATTCCGGCACGCAGTATCGGTATCGCAGGACAGCAAACCGGCGGCTATCCTATCAGTACACCGGGCGGCTGGCAGATTATCGGCAGGAGCGCAATCGAGATGTTTGATGCCTCCGCAGAAAATCCAACCTTGCTGAAAGCTGGCGACATTGTGCATTTCCGAAGTATTACCCCTGAAGAATATGCCGAGATGAGAGGTGACGCAAAATGAGTTTCAAAGTTTTACGTCCAGGACTCTTGAGCAGTCTGCAGGACATTGGCCGCATCGGCTATCAAAAATACGGTATTAATGTTTCGGGTGCCATGGATGTCTTGTCCTTGCGCCTTGCTAATATCCTGGTCGGCAACAAGGAAGATGAAGCGGCTCTCGAAATCACGATGACCGGCCCTACCTTGGAGTTTTTGTCCGATACTTTAATCGCCATCGTCGGCGCAAATCTTTCGCCCGTCATCGACGGTGTTGCTGTCAGGATGAATCGTCCTGTCGCTGTCAAAGCTGGAGCCGTCCTGAAGTTCGGTGCCTGTCAAAAGGGCTGTCGGGCTTATCTGGCGGCAGCAGGCGGCTACGATGTGCCGGAAGTCATGGGCAGCAAGAGCACCTATTTGCGCGGAGGTCTTGGCGGTTACCAAGGCAGAGCCTTGCAAAAGGGCGATATTGTGGATTGCGGCAAGCCAAGTTCTTTTGGCGAGCATACGCTACATTTCCTTCTAATGAAAGGCGCACGTTCCTTCCGCATCGCGAACTGGTTCGTCAATCCGCCGCACATGGAAGATGCCAATCTGGCTGCGCCTATCCGCTTGACCAAAGGGATGCAGATCGAGGCCTACAAGGACGAATGTGTAGAAGCTTTCCTGCAGGAAACTTTCAAAGTAACGACCAGCGCTGACAGACTCGGTTACCGCATGCAGGGACCGCAGATAGAATTGAAAGCACCACTGGAGATGATCAGCGAGGTTGCTACCTTTGGCTCCGTACAGGTGCCGCCTGACGGTAATCCGATTATTCTGATGGCTGACCACCAAAGCGTGGCGGGCTACCCGAAGATTGCGCAGGTCATCAGCGCCGATTTAGCGCGAGTCGCGCAATACAAGCCGGGTTCCCGGATGAGTTTCAGACTGGTTAGTATAGAAGAAGCGGAAGAGATTTGCTTCGAACAGGAAAGATATCTCGAAAGCGTCAAGATAGCCGTGATGAGCAAATGCTAGTTGTGGTTTACTTTAAGGAGGACTAAAATGCTAAATTTAGCTGAAATCCAAGCATTGATCAAGACCCTGGATAATTCCAGCATAGAAAAATTTGAGTATGAGTGTGATGAATACCGCCTGTCACTGAAGAAAGGCAGCAGCACCGTTGCTGTCAAAAAAGCGCAGGCTGAACCGACAGTTGAGGAAGAAGCGGCTGACGCTGAAGAAAAAGAGCTGATCGAAATAACAGCGCCGATGGTAGGCACTTTCTATTCCGCAACAGAACCCGGAGCAGAGCCTTTCGTGAAAGTAGGTTCGAAGATAGATGCAGACAGCGTGATCTGTATATTGGAAGCCATGAAGCTTTTCACGGAAGTGGAAGCCGATGTCAGTGGCGAAATCGTAGAAATTTTGGCTAAAGACGGAGACCTCGTAGAATACGGACAGCCTTTATTTAGCGTCAAAGCAATCTAAGGAGACGACAATCATGCTGAAAAAAGTTTTGGTCGCCAATAGAGGTGAAATTGCCTGCAGAGCGATTAGGACCTGCAGAGAGCTGGGCATCAAGTCTGTAGCCGTCTATTCTGTCGCTGATAAGGAGAGCTTGCACGTGCAATTGGCCGATGAAGCCTATTGTATCGGCAGCGCTCAGGCAAAAAAATCTTACCTGGATATTCCAAGTCTCCTGACTGTGGCGAAAGCTTGCGGCGCGGATGCTGTGTATCCTGGCTATGGTTTTCTGGCGGAAAATGCCGGGTTTGCTGATGCCTGCGTCAATGCGGGACTGGTCTTCATTGGTCCGTCCGCGGAAGCCATTGAGAAGATGGGCGATAAGGCTATTGCCAGAAAAACCATGCAGGAAGCCGGCGTCTCGATAGTGCCGGGTACCAAGGACCTGATTGAGGATGAAGAAGACGCACGCAGAATTGCTGACAGCATCGGCTATCCTGTACTCATCAAAGCAACTGCGGGCGGCGGCGGCAAAGGTATGCGCGTCGTGGAAAGTTCTTCCGAGCTCCTGAAAGCACTGCGTCAGGCCTCGTCAGAAGCGGAACGTTCCTTTGGCAACAAAGGCGTTTATCTGGAAAAATATCTGACAGAGTCCCGCCACGTCGAGATTCAAATCATGGCCGATAATTACGGCAACGTCGTTTATTTGGGCGAACGTGACTGCAGCACCCAGCGCCGTCACCAGAAGCTGCTTGAAGAAGCGCCTTCCCCGGTTATGGATGAAGCAACGCGCAAGGCGATGGGTGAGGCGGCAGTAGCGGCGGCGAAAGCCGGGAATTACAGCGGCGCGGGCACAGTCGAGTTTATCGTCGATGACAATAGGAACTTTTACTTCATGGAAATGAACACGAGGATCCAGGTGGAGCATCCGGTAACGGAAGCTATCACCGGTACGGACCTCGTGCAGGCACAGCTATTAGTTGCTTCCGGGCAACAGTTGCCTTGGCGGCAGGAAGATATTAAGATTAACGGCTGGGCGATAGAGTGCCGCATCAACGCAGAAGATATTAAGAACAATTTTATGCCCTGTCCGGGCAAGATAACGGTTTACAGACCACCGACAGGCGAAGGCATCCGCGTCGACAGCGCTGTTTTTGCAGGGTTTACGATCAGTCCTTTTTACGATTCCATGATTGCCAAGCTGATTGCCTGGGGCAGTACGCGTGAGGAAGCAATCGAGCGCATGCAAAAAGCTCTGGACAGCTTCAAAATCGAGGGCGTGAAAACTACGATCGACCTGCATAAGAAGCTATTGGCTGATGCCACGTTCAGAAAAGGTGAAGTTCATACAAATTATTTAGAAACCCATCTGGAGGAAGTTCTGAAAATTTGAGGGGATGATAGATATGAATTATGCTGATATGAAACCTAGCGAAGTGCGTCAATTGATTCGCGAGGGCAAAATAGATTTCCAAACAAGCGGTATGTGCAACGGTTTTGCGCAGGCTAATATGGCTGTGCTGCCGAAAGACCTGGCCTTTGATTTCCTGCTTTTCACCCAAAGAAACCAAAAACCTTGTCCGGTGCTGGACGTCACAGAACCTGGCAGTCCGGTGCCAAGGCTGATCGCTCCTAACGCTGATTTGCGCTATGATATTCCGCGTTACAGGATTTATAAAAAAGGCGAGCTGACCGACGAAGTCACGAACCTCGACAAATATTGGCGGGATGACCTGGTCGCCTTCCTGCTCGGCTGCAGTTTTTCTTTTGAAGGACCGATGCTCGATGCCGGATTAGATGTAAGACACATTACCGATAACCACAATGTGCCGATGTATATCACGAATATCGAATGTGTGCCTGCCGGGGTTTTCCACGGGCCGATGGTCGTCTCCATGCGCCCGATGAAACCGAAAGACGCTGTTCGTGCCGTACAGGTTACGAGCCGGATGCCTTTTGTCCACGGCGCACCGATTCATTTCGGCGATCCGGAAGCTATCGGGATCAAAGATATCAGCAAGCCTGATTTCGGCGATGCTTCGTTGATCAAACCAGGCGAAGTACCAGTTTTCTGGGCCTGCGGCGTAACGCCTCAAGCAGTTGCCATGGCAGTTAAGCCAGAATTCATGATTACCCATGCCCCAGGTCATATGTTCATCAGCGATGTTCCGAACGCCGATTTGAGCGTACTTTAATAAGAACGTTTCCCTCTATCAGACCGCTAATGCGGCAATATAGGGCGTTCTTCTTCCGCTTCGCTTCAGTGCGAACTGCTGCGCCACACGCAGTAAACTGCTAGGTGGCTCATGCATCGTCAGAGGAAGCCTTAAGGGTGGCTCATGCATCGTCAGAAGAAACCCTAAGGCTCCTCCGGATGGGGGAGCTGTCACGTAGTGACTGAAGGAGAGAGGTTGTCATCCCGACCGTAGCGGAGGGATCTTGAGTTTTGGTTTTTCTATATAAGGTTGCGAAACCTCCTTTTACTGAATATATGTCAGTGAAGGGAGGTTTTTTCATGCAAAAAACTACATTAGAAGAACTAGCCAAGATGGCTAAAGCAGCAAAAGGAAGTATTAACAGGCTTTATTTGCACTGGACCGCGGGGCATTATGACAGCACCTTCGGCGATTACCACCTCAATATTACAGGTGCAGGTGATATTTATCTGAGTACGGACGACCTGACGGAGGTCCTCGCCCACACATGGCATCGCAACACAGGCGCTATTGGGATTGCTTTATGCTGCTGCGTCGATGCGACCATCAACTGCGACGGGACTTTCTCATTAGGAAGTGAGCCACCGACTGATTTGCAGATCGAGAAAGCAGCACAGGTAATAGCGTTGCTGGCAGATGTATTAGAGTTACCGATTGACGCAGAACATGTCTTAACGCATGCGGAAGTTGGAGACCTGGATGGTTACGGCCCGGCTAAAATTGGTACTGAAGATTTCGAGAAATGGGACCTCTGGCAGCTGCCTGATTACGACGGCGAGTGGCGTGAGGGCGGCGATGTTTTGCGCGGCAAGGCTAATTGGTACCTGAATGGACCGAGTCACAATGAAGCGTGAAAAGTGGTCCCTCTATCAGACCGCTGAGGCGGCCAGCTTCCTCGTCTGAGGAAGCCCCTGGAAAGCAGATTATGGAAGGCTTTTTAGGCTCCTTCGGATGAGGGAGCTGTCACGAAGTGACTGAGGGAGAGAATATTTCAATTATTTTTTCATGCTCAGGTTGCGAAAAGCGATTTCGCTGAATATATGTAGGTGAAAGGGGGTGAGATAGATGGCAAACAAAACAGTAGAAAAAGTAAGCATGCAGCTGCAGCTTGACAACGGTGTGAGCTCCACCGGTGCCGCACTCAGCAAAACTTACACCTTCAGCAACGTCAAACCAGCCGCTACTCCAGACGCTATTTTGACAGCCGGCAATGCGCTCGGCGGCTTAGCAAGTCATGAATTACAAGGAGTTTATTGCACCGAAAAAAGTCTTTTGAGTGCAGCACAAGCTTAAGAAAGGAGAATGACAAATTATGAGCAAAGTATTGGAATTAGTTTTCAAAGATGCTAAAGGCAAAACCAAATCTTTCAACATCAACGATCCGCGTGACACTGTCACCAAAGCGGAGGCAGAAACAGCAATGAAGAGTATCATTACTGCCAATGTCTTCAACACGATCAACGGCGACCTCGCAGACATTTCTGAGGCGCGTGTGCGTACCACAGTCGTCGAGCCACTGGCTTAACGACTTGTGGATACCGAAACACTTGCCGCGCAAATCGGCAATTATGGCTTTCCCATTATTTTGTCGGGCTATCTTCTCGTACGCATGGAGAGCAAGCTCGATAAACTAACGACCGGCATTAACGACTTGCGTGAGGCAATATTACAATTGAACAACGAACCAGGCAGAAAAACTGCCGCGTAAGGAAAGAAAGAGGCCCTGTTGCACAAATTGTGCAGCAGGGTCTCTTTCTTTGAAAAAAGGCCAAAGGGGACCATCCCCTTTGGCCTTTTTGCTTGTCCCCTATGGCCATTTTTTGCCCCAATTCCATTTTTCAGTAAAAAAAATACGGTTATGGTAAAAACGAGCTAGGGCATATATTAAGTCGTTTTAGATGGTGCTACAATTATCTAAACTTGGGTGGGGCTTCGCCTTTTTTACAATGTGTAACATGGCGTTTGCAGACAACACACATCTTGCTACTTATTTATTATTAGTAATCGCAATTGATTAATCGCGTTTTTAATCATCTTGGAGATGGCCTGGTGGCTGACACCCATATCGGCAGCAATTTCGGTGACGCTGTAACCGTATAAGCGATATTCGAGGATACGGCGGTAATGGGCAGGCAGTTTCTTCATGGCCTCGCGTTCTTCCAGGATTGGCAAAAGGTCTTCGATATTATCGAACCCACTGAAATATTCAAGTTTCTCTTCTTCCATCGCAGGCTCACGATTAAGAAAGCTATATTCTTTGCGCAGGGCATTGTTTAAAGCAAAAATTACTTTAGTTTTAATATAACCTGCGAAATGCGAGTAAGTATCCCCATTATAAACATGAACACTATAAACGATTTCGCAATAGGCAATGCTTTCGGCATCCTGACGGATGGCATAATAACTACTTTTATTGATCTGGCTTAGGACTAAAGGACGAAAAGCTTCACATATAGTTTTCATAGAGCGCTTGCCGCCGTTTTGGGCAGCAGGCACCAAGATTGCAAAGTCTGGGTTTAGAGCTGAGTGTTGACCAATTTTCTCAAAATGCTTGTTTTTCATAACACAAGTCCTTTCGAGAAACCGGTTTCTCACTATAGATTTTTTCGGCACCAAAGAATAGTCTACTTCAAAGTTCGTTGCTTGGCAACCTTGTAGTAACTTTGGAATAGACTAAAATACAAAAAGGTTAGTTTGCCATTGAACAGGGGTGATGAGTAGAAGAGCTATAAAAGGGACAACTTGGTATAAACGCTAAAATAAAAGTGAACCATTTAGGGTAAAAACGCTCGGAAAATATTGAGCCACTTTTAAAAAAATCTTGTACAATTGACACAACAGAACGGTTGATGTACAGGAGGTAAAAAGGTGGC
>Ga0074193_1002902_pt1 | contig 14042 bp, 15 predicted proteins | sample EPASupsiteHSE605_FD_64523 | JGI IMG/M metagenome (GOLD analysis project Ga0074193, IMG submission 64523) | Bioremediated contaminated groundwater from EPA Superfund site, New Mexico - Sample HSE6-05 | ecosystem: Environmental > Aquatic > Deep subsurface > Groundwater > Contaminated ... | reverse complement strand
TGGTACTTGGGTGGTAACGCCCTGGGAGAGTAGGTCGTTGCCAGAGAATTTTAATAAGCCTCAGGTTTAAACACCTGAGGCTTTAATTTTTGCTTATTATGATTTGTGCTAAATTTTAATGGTACACTTTCATGTGGTAGAGTATTATTAGTAGTAAAGTGCGAACTAATAATAGGATTTAAGGGATGGGGGGCAATTTATGTGGAATAGAAAAATGATTAAGACCAGAGCGAAAGCAGTGTTAAAGATTTCTTATTGGAAAGCCTTTTTAGTTAGCTTAGTTATAGTTTTTGTAGGGGGTAACTTTGGCGGGAGTTCTAACTGGAAGTTTGGCAGTGACAATTCCGGAAAAATGGCTAATAATTTTCAGGGCCCAGGCCCTGATTTTGGAGTTGATATGTTACCCCAGTTACAACACATTATTCTTATTGTCTTAATTTTTTTGCTAGTAATGCTTTTAATATTAGTTTTTCGAATTTTTCTAGGTTATCCACTTGAAGTTGGTGGTCGACGTTACTTTATCAGATCAACCCAAAGCGATTTTGATATGAATAACTTAGGGTTTGCTTTTGGAAAACCACAGTATTTTGCTGTTGTCAAAAGTATGTTATGGCGAAGTTTTATCAATTTTTTATGGTTCTTATTGCTGATCATTCCCGGAATCATAAAGGCTTATGCCTATCGGATGGTTCCTTATATTTTGGCGGATAATCCGGAAATAGGTTATAAGCGAGCATTAGAATTGAGTACACAAATGACCGATGGACAAAAATTTGACATGTTTGTTTTGGACCTTTCGTTTATTGGTTGGTATTTATTGGGAGTGTTAGCTCTATTTGTTGGAGTATTTTTTGTATTGCCTTATCAAAATGCTACTGAGGCTGAGTTATACTTGATATTACGTCAAAATGTTCTTGATAATGGTTTATGTAGTTATGGAGAATTGTCGATAGATAAGCCGGTTTAGAGTAATAATCAGCTTGTGAGGGAGAAGCGTGGGGATGGATGGTTCTCTTGCTTCTCTGACTATTTCCAGGTGTGAGAGGATGTGGCTGCATTAGATTAACTGTAGCCTGATATTGAATTTTGGTAGGCAATTGGTGCTGCGGACAAATCGGCGAGAGAGCAGGTTGGATGTTATCATAAAAATGAGCTGTTCTGGCGGCAACGATAAGTTGGGATTTGTAAGTTAATTAATATGGAAAGGAAACTAGCATACGATATTGCAAAAGCGTTAAATACCTCGATTGATGAGCTTTTTATTTTTATAGAAGAATGACTTACCTGAAAAAGATTAAGATTAGTATGAACTAGTCTTTTTATTTATTTCAATTCCCCTTAGGCTTGACCGCTTGATTCAGAGAATTCAAATCAGCGAAGATATACCGGATGCAGGAATAAGAGAAAGCAGAATTTAGAATTAGAAATAATGAAAATCCAGGATTTAGATTAATCCATGAGTGGAAGAAGACCATGGTATAATGCTAAATATGTCCTATCTGGCGGTCAGAGCCATCTGGTTTACGGTTGCGGCGATCAATGTTTATTTGGCAGCTAGGAAGTTATATCCGGCTTACGTTATAAAATATTAGTCCGGCTGATTAGGAACAATTTGAACAAACGTTAGGGCTTTATAATTTAACTATTATCTTATCCACTTTATTTGGAGATGTCGCTCGAGTTGCTGTTTGAGGCTAAATATGGTATTATTTTTCCATCATTAAGAACAGGAGGTACAAAAAGATGTGTAAAACTGAATTAACCTTGAATGACCACAAACTAAATTTAGAAATTCAGGAAGAGGCACATCTTTCTTGCTGACTGTTTTTTTCGATGTTTTAATCCAGATAAGAAAAAAGACGCAGGATGTTCTGAGGTTCTCCAGCGTCTTTTTTTGTGCCCTTCTCCGCAGAATATTAAAAAGGGAGATGGGGTTTTAAATGAGTATATTATTTGAGGGATTAGCCAAGAGTTACCACGATAAGCTGGTACTGACAAACATTAGCGGTAGAATTAGTGATGGGGAGAAAATTGGCTTTATCGGCAGCAACGGTATAGGGAAAACAACCCTTTCCCGAATATTAGCTGGCTTAGAAAGCCAGGATAGGGGCAGTATTGAATACTCGCCCCATAATGCGTTAATTATTTATTTGCAACAGTATCCGGAATTTGCACCCGGTGCCTCCGTTTACCAGGAATTATTTCAAACGGTTAGCGCGAATTCGGATGCGTTTGAATCAGTCGAAACCACTGTGAAAAAATCCTTGTATCAAATGGGAATACCGGAGTCTTTGTGGGATCAGCAAGCAACCAGCCTGAGCGGCGGAGAAAAAACCAAACTCATGCTTTGTAAAGTCCTCACCTACCTGCAAAAGAGAAGAAGCGAATTCACCCAAAGTACCAGCGAATTGGATTTGGTAACGATTCACAGCTATATCCTGCAACTGGAATGTGACTTAGCGTTCATTGGCGGAAAACTTAATGATCGGTTAGGTGAAGATGAGCAGAAAAGTCTCAATGAGGAGTTTATCAAAAAAGCACAAGAGCTAAATAAGTGCCGGCAACTATTATAAATTTCAATTGTTATATCTATGAAATAGCCGAAGGATCAGAAATTTTGTGGAATGAGAATAAAGACGTAGCTTCACCAACATTCAAAAGTGAAATGGATACCGGTTATTAGAACAACTGCGCAACGTCGTGTCATGTATATATAAATATTTGTCCTATAAAGTTGACATTATGACTTAATTATGATACTCTTTCCATGAGAGGTGATAACGATGGGGAAAAATTTGCGAATAAAGGCCGCACGAGCAGCCAAAGACATGACCCAAAAAGACCTTGCGGATGCGGTCGGAGTCGCTCGCCAAACCATGAACGCGATCGAAAAAGGCGACTATAACCCCTCGGTAAACCTGTGCATTGCAATTTGCAAGGTTCTTGGGAAAACCCTGGATCAACTTTTTTGGGAGGATGACGAGGATGGGAATCAATAAAAATGGTCTGGACGAAATGCAAAAAGAAAAACGCAACAGCATCGGCAATCAAATGTTTATGCTGATGTTTTACGCCCTTTTAATAGATTCCGGCCTCTACGGAGCCGGGATTCGCTGGCTTAATTATCCCGCAAACGCTATGGCAATCATCATGGTTTGCATGGGTATTTATCTAGTTAGAACCATAGCTTCAAACGCCTATTTGCCACCAAAGGCTCAATCCAGAAAAACCGTATTATCTTTACTTTTAGCGATAACTTTCTCCGTTGTCCTGGTTATAGCCTCGTTTAACCTCTTTGGAAATTTATCAGTTCAATCTGCGGCTGAGGGTGCGAATGATAATTCCGCGTTAATTCTCTTTGTTGTATCCGCCGTTGGTTTACTCATATCACTGACTGCAGCCCTAATAAAGAAAATTAACGACAAGAATGACAGCGATGATTAGACAAGCACAAAATCTCCAAGCTTTTCACCAAACGAATGGGATTAAGCGATAACGGGTCTTTAAGCGGTATTCCTTATACCCCGCTAAGCCTTTTAACAGTACTTCTTCTTCGCCTTTTATCCTAAATACATTCATAGGTATGGAGAGCAGCGCAGGGATTATAGCCCAATAAGAACCGAGTGCCAGCGGGGTGACCTTTAGGGTAAAATTCCATACTGGTCTTCTTTCAAGCTGCAATCAAACGAGTATATGATAAAATGAAGACAATATACAAATTATAGGGAAAGGCGGTATTCGGTTATAAAAAAATTTATCCGGATACTTATCTTTAAATTTCAGAATTCGTTGGCTAAGTAAGGGGCGACTTAATTTATGCAAAATGGAAAAATGAAAAAAACACCACCATCCATCGATGAATGGTTTAAAGCCGTGAAAAATGATCCCGTGGCGGCACAGGAAGGGATGTTTCTAGTCCATAATGGCGTTGTGCGCCAAACACCCAAAGCCAAGGTGCGTCAAGGTATTGATGATGGTTCGCTGGTAAAAGGAATGGAATTCGCTTATGATGCCGAGAAAGTTCAAGCGGCGATTGCGGAAACTTATAAAATGGACGGCATCTTTCACGTTAAAGTCTGGCTTAATGAGGGTCAATTGGGGGTGGGGGATGACATCATGTATGTCCTGATAGGCGGCGATATCCGACCGCATGTAGTCAATGCGCTGCAATTTCTGGTGGAAAAGATCAAAACCGAATGTGTTACGGAAATAGAACAACAATGAAACATGTGCCTAATCTATACCTCTAGATGACGCAGCCGAGATGCCGGTTTATCGAACTAGTGCATAGAAAAGCTATAACTAAAGCAGGGGGGAATAGATTTGACGGTTAAAATTTGTCCGCAAGTGTACCAGGTCGGGGGAGCTAACCTGTCCCACCCGGATGATTTGTTAGACCGGAAAAAACTATTGCCGGTCATTAAGGATTTAAATGCCTTGGTTATTCAATCCCGTATTGGCCTTCTTTTTCAGCGCACTTAATCCGCTTTGAAACGTATAAATTTCCGGCTGTATCTAACCCGGCATAGAAGACCTCCCGGGGATTTTCGATACCCTGGGTTTTTAGCTGGCGATTCAGCCAAGGTATTTTCTCTCAGAAATACTCGTTTATGCAAAAAATGCGTCGGTTTATTGATGAATGGAGAAACGTTTCGTTGGTGATGGTAATGAGTTGGTTAAGCAGAAGAAAGTAGAACCATCCGCTTCCGGCTGGCATAAGATATTTCAGAGACTTTGGGGAAGGATGAGTTTTATGAACACGCGCGGTTCTGACCGGATTTGGGACCACCAAGAGGATGCCTCAAGGCACCACGAAGATGAGCACCAGGAACCTAGATGGTGTGCCTTCCAAGCGCCTTATCCTGAGGTAAGGGTCGAACGGCCAAACCGGTTTTATGCCCAATTACTGTTGGAAGATTATGCTAGTATGGTTAGTGAATTTTCCGCGGTAACTCAATACCTTTATCATCATCACCTCTTAAAAGCACGATATCCGGATGTAGCCGACCTCCTGGAATGCATTACGATCGTAGAAATGGGACACATGGAGTTTCTGGGCGAGGCTATCGTTAAACTCGGTGGCAAACCGATATTTGGGACGGTAACGCCTCGGGGTATTAATTGGTGGCAAGGCAAGTATGTTTACTATGGCAAGAATATTTGCGATATGCTGGCCTCAGATATACAGGGGGAAAAAGACGCGATAACTCAGTATCAAAAACACTATGAACAAATAGATGATGAATATCTGAGGGGACTCCTGGTTCGGATAATCAGAGATGAAATGGAGCATATCGAACTGCTTACCGAGAAGTTAAACAAATATTGTAGAAAAAGATAGTTAGGATTGGGTAGTCAAAAATAGGATAAAGAAAAGCGGCCTTGATAAAGATAAAACTGGGCCGTTTTTATTTTTAGTCAGCTAACCATTTAAAATGGCTTCAAAGACCATGGACTTATAATGTTCGATCCTAAGCTGAGTAAGTTGGGCAATGTCTGATTGATTAAAAGTTGCAATTGGCCCATAATTGCTCTCCGTTTCCCATTATATATCCGTGTAGAATCAACGATTCCAATCGGATTGGCGTGTTTAGAAAAATAAAAATACACCGTCGTTCTAGAATGTAATCATGCATTTACCGACGGTTATTTTTTACGATTTATATATGAATAAAAAATAACCACATACATTGACGTTTATCAATATTTTGCCTATAATAATATCGATTAATATAAATATAATTGACAGTAATAGATGTGTTTGAAGGTGAGGATAAAGGTGAGGATAATGGAAAAAGACTATAAAAAATGTGCCATGTTACTGAAGGTTCTAGAAGATGAAACTAGAGTAAAAATTATTCTATTAATCTGTACTGTGGCTAGTATAAGCGCTGTTAAAAAGAGCATCAATAAGAGAGGAGTGGGATAAAGTGGAAAGTATTAATAAACCGCGATTATCATTTTTAGATAGATTTTTAACCCTCTGGATCTTTATCGCTATGGCAATTGGGGTTTTGGGTGGCTATTTGTTTCCTGAGTTGGCTAAATCCCTCAGCGGATTCAGTACGGGCACTATATCCTGGCCGATCGCCATTGGCCTAATCATTATGATGTACCCACCATTGGCAAAGGTAAAATACGAGGAGATCGGGAAAGTAACTGAGAATAAAAAGGTATTCACCTTCTCGTTGATGCAGAACTGGATCGTGGGACCTATTCTAATGTTTATTTTAGCAATATTGTTTTTAGGGGATAAACCGGAATTTGCAATCGGGCTTATAATCATTGGACTAGCGCGTTGTATTGCCATGGTTATTGTTTGGAACACCTTAGCTAAGGGAGATAATGAATACTGTGCTGCTTTAGTGGCACTCAATTCCGTTTTCCAAATACTTCTATATACAGTGTATATTTATTTCTTTGTTACACTGTTTCCTAAGTGGTTAGGGTTTTCGTGGGGAGGGCAGATTGTTGATATATCCATGTGGGAAGTAGCCAAGAGCGTGCTAATTTATTTGGGTATTCCTTTTGCAGCCGGTTTTATCACAAGAGTTACTTTAATTAGAGTAAAAACAAAAGAGTGGTATGATAAAGAATTTATTCCCAGGATATCACCATTAGCACTAATTGCTTTGCTATATACGATCGTGATTATGTTTATAACTAAGGGTGAGCAGATTGTTCAAAACCCAGTTGATGTCATACGCATTGCTATTCCACTCCTGATCTATTTTGCATTAATGTTTTTTGTAAGTTTTTATATGTCTTATCGCAGTGGCTTTAAATATGATCAGACTGTAACATTGGCATTTACAGCAGCAAGTAATAACTTTGAGCTAGCAATTGCAGTAGCTGTAGCAGTCTTCGGCATAGCTTCCGATGTAGCTTTTACCGCTGTTATAGGTCCACTGGTAGAAGTGCCGGTTATGATCAGTTTAGTAAATTCGGCTTTATTCCTTAATCGAAAATACTTTAACGAAACCGGGTTGCCTAAAAATTATGAAGGAGTGTAAGTAAATTTTTGAAAGGGGCTGTTTAATTTATGGAAGCAAAAGAATTCTTGGTTGAAGTATATGGTGGTACTGCTGCCAGTTGTTGTTGAGGTTGCTCGTCAACGGCTTGTGGGCAATTAATTTATATAGCGTTCTGGCCAACATCTTGGTCTGTTCCGCAACACTCTTAATGAAATTTGAAGTATTTTTAGCAGTAGTAGGATAAAGATTATTTATAATTTGGAAAGGGATTAATACTATGTTTTTAGATGTGGAAACCAAGATAAAGAAAAGAAATAAATTGTTCTTTTCTCGTGACAGTCAATGCTTACAAGAGTTAATAAAACTAATTCAAATACAAAATCACCGAACCCTTGTAATGTGGACTTTGGATTGTGCAAAACTGCCGTTGGAACAATTTGAAGCAAAGTATCCCGATGAACGCAGACCCAGAATGTGTTTAGAGCTTTGTGAAGCTTGGGTAAGGGGTAAAATAAAAATGCCTATAGCAAAAAAGGCTATTTTAGATGCTCATGCAGTAGCAAAAACAATTGATTACAGCGAATATGGTGCTTTGTGTCATGCGATTGGCCATGCCGGGGCTACTGTGCATGTAGAAACACACGCTTTAGGGTTGCCTATCTATGAATTGACAGCATTGGTCTTAAAATACGGAAAAGATAACTTCCCAAAAGCAGTCAGCGAAAAGATAAATTATTATTATAATACCCTATTGTACTGGCAAGAAAATACCAATAAACTTGGACTTGATTGGGCAGTTTTTTTATCGGATGACCCCAATCTTAACAAGGAAAAAATATTAAGCGAAAAACGAAAGTTAAAGTAAAGGCGGTAGACATAACCGAGTCATATACTGATGCTCGCCCTTGCTTTAAGCTTTGGTATGCGTATAGATTTTCTAGCCTTGGTGCCACACAGTTAGGGTGAAGGGAGATACTTTTCTTTAGTGGTCCTCATTTTTATGAGCGTTGGAAGCCATTTTGGTACCCGTTTGCCTGAGCGAATCCACCTAGCGCTATCAATACTTTTTGTGGTTTATATATCTGCAGAGTGCTGGGGTTTTCGATTTAGGTGATTAGTTGTCGATCTTTATTGGTCTGCACAGCTTGGCGCATCACTTTGCGTCCCGCCCAGGACCCCATGAGATGCTTAAACCAGTTGATTTTCGTATCGTAATAATAATTTGAAGTCAGCCAGCCCTTAGCCTGATAGTAATCGTGGTCCGCAGCCAATCCTGACTCCACTGCATGGACTGCTTGCACAGCCCGGAAAATTATTACTTGTTTTAAGGTGGGTATAGGAGGCTTAGGATCGTTCAGCAGCATGTAATAGTTAGAGGCGGATTTCTTGATGGCAGCTTCCATCTTCTGTTCTTCAGCCGGTAGTGTTTTCTCCCAAGGAACGGTCAAGGTTAGACCTGGACAAACCTTATATCCCCAAAATTCGGCTAACTCATCAAGGTATTCTACCACTTTTTTACCGCCAATCACACCCTGGGTGACTATGGCAATGCTGGTTTTGTTGAAAAAACGCGGCCGATGAAAAATATAGGCCATTCGATCCAGTAAATTTTTCAATAGGGCCGTCACCTGCAATGAATATACTGGGGTAGCGAAAATGACTCCATCTGCTTTAATCAAGCGTTCATATATCTTATTCAGGTCGTCTTTAAGGGGGCAAAACTGTTCGCCTTTAGAAAGGCACAATTCGCACCCACGGCAATTCTCCAAATGCACATCTTTAAGAAAGAGGTACTCGAAATCGATCGTTCCCAGCCGTTTCAGTTCCTGCTCAAACCGGCTTACCGCTTTGTATGTGCGTCCTTTGCGGGGGCTTCCGATGATTGCCACCACTTGTTTATTCACGAATAAACCTCCTACTCTGCACGATAAATCACGTGTGATGGAAAGGGTACGATTGTAATGAATCTTGGAATACCGCACTTTAGGGCTGACTATATTTTATCACATATAACTTATAGCACTGATCATGCTCGGATTGTTTTCTGCTAAGCTATTTAGGAACCGGGAGATGACAATTGGCAGCGAAGGAAAGGGGTAAATCCTAGTTGGATTTTTGCCGTATCAGTGGATCTAATTAGAAGTTGACAGTCAAACCTTAATGGTATGCTTCTACGGTAGCAGCTATTTTAGACAATGCTAAGTATACTGGAAAAATTGAATATGTCTTTAGGACTATTGGAAGACATTTAGGTTAACTAGAATGGAGCAGTAAATGTGACGTCGAACAGCAAATTTGTTTCCTGTAAATCAAAATAAAAACCTCTCTTTTTTCTTCTAGTTTACATAATACTTATTATAGGAAGTTATAAATTTATAATATAATATTTAAAATGAGCAGTTACCTATACAGTAAGGATTTACAGTTAGCAAAAAGCCGGGTTACGAACCCGGCTTTTTGCTGATAACCATTTGCCACTCATCATCAGTTTCACTGTTTAGCTGCACATTATAACCCTTTAATTTGGCGAACTTGGTAACATTCTGCTTCGAGGTATTGCCAGTGCCTACAACTTGCAGTTCCGTCAACCCTTTTTCCAGAGCCTTTTGCGTTTTAAGCACCGGTATGGGGCAGCTCAAATCTCGTACGTCCAATGAATCCATTTATCCATCTACCTCCCGATAAGCCCAGCCTATTAGGCTAACGAGGATTACACCTGCTATCACTACGACTTCACCATAAAGGGTGGTACCCTTGGCACTGGATGCCAGCATGAAGTTATGAGCGATTGCTGCGCCAAATATCATCCCCAGTACGGTTACAGCCGCATCCAAGTCGCCTTCGCTTCCCAATACGATCTGTCGCAGAGGGCATCCACCAAGTAACACTGCACACTGCCCAAGCAAAAACATCCCCAATAAATTGAATATGTGGTTACTGTGCGCGATCGGCTGGTTGGCAAAACCGAGATTGAACTTACCTAGGTATATGTTAAGTACCAGAACAGTAACTACGATGCATCCGTACGCTATTAGCATGCCAGTCTCCCGAATAAGGAAAAAATCGCGAAACCCGCCACTTAAGCACATGCGAGTTTTCTGGGCCAGAAACCCAACCACTAGGCCGGCAAACAATGCTATCCAAATAGGTGCGTGCTGACTTCCCGGTCCTTCTTGACTGAAGAACAATGGACCTCCTCCTGCAGGGTTAAATTTGATCCCTGCTAATAACAGTCCCAGCAGTAAAACCGCACCAATAACGAACATATACCCCCCGGCCTGGGTAGTTTTTTCTCTTTTTGCAGCGCCAAGATTAAATCCTTTTTTCAAGAAATACCCCCCGTAAAGGCCCCCAGCCAGGAATCCTACTAACCCGACCACGGCATTCAGATCACCCCCGCCAATCCGTAAAAGATCTCGCAGAGGACACCCTAGGAAAATCAGGGCTCCGATCATCATAAATACCCCGAGTACAAACCGCACCAAGGTCGCGGAACCCCCACGACTTCTAAATTCCTTGGCGCTCAAGGCTGAGATAAAAGCACCACAAGCTAGACCTATCAATTCAGGCCGGACATACTGCACTATCCCTGCCCGATGCAGTCCCAGTCCTCCAGTAGTATCCCGCAAAAAACAAGCAATACAAAAACCCATATTTGCTGGATTGCCAAAAACCACTAGTATTACTGCCAATACACCAATAATTATCCCAGTTGCGGCCATTAGCCATTTCTCATTGCTCAACTTGATCACCCCTTTTATAAATATTTTAGATAAATTTTAGATATAAGATAATATCGTTCTCAAATACCTTACTAACTCCCTCCTTCTTTTAAAAAATCATAACCGCCCATAAATTATATAACCAGCGGTAATATAATACATCATTATATATTATACTTTTTTCGCTCAAAACCTTCTATATTCCTACGCAAAGGTAATAACAATTAGTTATGCTTCTGTATCTAAAACTAAAATTTTTGATATAGTGTAATGTAGATGATCTAAATTCCAAAACTCTTTTTGCAATAGAAAATGCTGATAGAAATTTTTAAATATTCAGCATTATTTTAGTTATATTTGGGTATTCTGTTAATATTAATTATCCGGAGGTGAAAAAATTATGGAAGCAGGTGTCCGCAACAAATTACGCGGAAATGTTTGAAAAATTAAGGCTGACGGTGTCATGGCCCAAGTCACTATGTGAATGGGCGGCACCGAAATCACGTCCGTGATGACGCGAGAATCTCTAGAAGAATCCAGGTTTATCGAAGGAGATACGGTTACGGCTCTAATAAAAGCAATCAATGTGGTATTTGTAAAGTGAACTACCACTCCCTCTGCTAACGTTTCGTAAGGGATATTCTAGGTGTCAGAGATAAAATATGCCACAAAAAAGTGGGAGCATTTCTCAATTGATGCCCCCACTTTTTATTAAATATAGATTATGGATGGTATTATGCAAAAGATACATCTTTTTCGATTTAGGTGTAAATCAGTATAGATTGACATAACCTCGATCCTGCGCCATTATATCCAGGTAAATAGTGTCTATCGTGGACATTGAACCAACATCAATACCAGCTGTTATCAAATCCACATCCATCATTCCTTAGGCTTGAGTTATAGGTTCATCTAATAAAGATTTAATTTTTTCAATATCGATGCCACCGGCCATCCGGGGTTCTCCCTGGATAAAGATAAAGGGAAAAGAATAGCCCATCTGTACTAATTTGAGTACTTGAGTATAATTATCTAATCCTTCCGAACTGGTATCAATGTATTTTACTTCAACTCTCTCCCCGTGGCTTTCCTTTAATTCCCTGGCTAAATCAGCAGCAGAATCCTCTGGAGAAACCTTGGGGCCACAACCGCTGTCTGATCCACAACCAGAACATGAACAACAGCTAGTCGATACGCCATTAAAAACTTCTATCAAGATCTTTTCCGAAACCATTGATAATTCCCTCCTTATTATTTAGAAACACTCAGCAAGTATTTAAGTGTTATCATTAGTATAAATTAATAAGTACTTTTATTAAAGTGGGCATATTGCAAATTTCAACAAAATTTAAACGTAATTTATTATTATTCGACAAATTATGTTAAGACTCTTCAAGTCTGAGGTATTGTATGCGTACTAGTTTATTAACTTTCCCTATATTTTCAAATCTCTTTTATTATAAAATACATAAGTCACCCCAAAACACTGCAATAATCACAACTGATAAAATCACATAAACAGGTTCAAAACCTCGGGTGTACATCAGATTTTTCGGATCGAAATATTTAAATGGCGTGAAATATTTAAGATTTTCTATCCGGCTGTTCAGATCTATCGCAATAAGTTTTGATGTAACGATTTTATTTCTGGAAATAGGTTTAAAAAACTTAAACTAAATATCCATATCCATTGATTGTCTAGAACTTGAATTCGGCCAGTATACCTACTATCTCCGGGATTACCCGGCTCGCAACATCTATTTTAGAGCCGCCGCTTAACACCCATAATAGGGGCCGGACATTGGTATATTCCTTAACCTTTTGGGCTAGAATTGGGTAGGCCGCATCGGTAAGGGCAAATCCTCCATAATCTAAAACGTGAGAATCATGGCCGAAAACCACGAACATCATATCAAACTCAAAAGGTCGCGCTAAAGCCCTTTCCAATACTTCTTCGAATTCCTGATCCCCAGCATTGTAAGACAAACCATAGTCATAGTTGTTTAGATTTTTATCAAGGTGGTCTTTATTACTCGTGTATAAGTTAATATGAATTACCTTCTTATCATGTTTAAAAAAATTCCGGGTACCATCTCCGAAATGAGGATCCACATCTAGTATTAAAAATCTTTCTTTACCCATCTCCCGCAAGCGAGTTATGGCCGCTGCCACATCATTCAGAAAACAAAACCCCCAGAATCCTATGGGACTAGCATGATGCCCAGCAGCACCCACATATGCGAATCCGCTTTGATATTTCCCTTCGACTAATTGTTCCGCAGTTTGTACAACCCCGGCCACGGATAACAGTGCTACCTCATAGTAACCGGAATCCTTTACATCCCTCAAATGCTGCCAGTTGTGCAGATTATCTACCAACTGGATTATTTCTTTGGTTATTGTGGGCTCGAAGACCTTTACTAATCCCCCACGTATCATTTCCTGTAGAGCTTGAAAAGAAGGTTTAATCCGATACTTTAAAAATGGGTATCCATAAATACTAAAGTTTTCATGATAACTTACCAGTACAGACATATTATTTTCCTCCATTCCTTTGGAATCTAGATATGGTAAAGCGTGAGGATAATAATTATAATATCCTCACGCCTACAAACAATTTAAAATAACCCTTACTTAATATTAAATTTAATACTTTTTAAAATTATTTGTCGTGATCTGTAAATTTACACCCTAAAAATATTAAGGTTTAACTGATTATCATTAATTTATCATTAATTTATCATTAATTCCTTATCCTTAAACCTTTCCACCTTTCCGCAAGTATTCCTGCATCTTAGGCATAAAGTAAGGAATAATTTCGTTTAACATCTTGGGCATTAATACTTCCATCGTTTTAGGCATTAAGTCGGGCATTTGCTCTTTTAGGTACTGAGGCATCACAATTTTTTCCGCAACCTTATCTAACATTTTAGGCATGATTTTAGGCATCATTTCCGGTAACAGCTTGGGGAAAAGTGTCGGCATAACACTACCCATCATCGTGATCATGGGTTCTTTAAAAGCATCCGGAGATTTGGTCACCATCCCCATCATACCTTTGTACATTTCCGGCATCGCTTCGATCATCTCGGGAATCATTTCCGCCATTAAGTCAGCCATACCCCAGGGGGTCATCATGCGGATCATCTGTTCGAATACGCCCCATTTTTCATCGATAACGGCATCTGATTCGGGAATATCAAATCCCATGGACTCTGCCGCCAGCGTAGCCAAATCTCTAACCTCAATTGGCAAATTTTTTAGGTCCCGAGAACGTTTTAACTGTACTCTGCAGCAGGGACAAGCAGTGATTATGGTATCTGCACCCACATCCAACGCTTCCTGG
>Ga0074193_1002900_pt1 | contig 14052 bp, 13 predicted proteins | sample EPASupsiteHSE605_FD_64523 | JGI IMG/M metagenome (GOLD analysis project Ga0074193, IMG submission 64523) | Bioremediated contaminated groundwater from EPA Superfund site, New Mexico - Sample HSE6-05 | ecosystem: Environmental > Aquatic > Deep subsurface > Groundwater > Contaminated ... | reverse complement strand
ATTGCCCCGCCGGTTCCGCACCTTGGCGAACGGGGCAGTCTCAGCGGCAGGGCTGCCCTTTCTTTTGTTTCTTTTCTTTGGGCAAGCAAAGAAAAGAATGCCCCTCCCGCAGGGAGACAGAGGGTGGAGATTGCAACCAGACGATTAAGGAAAAAATCGTAATAAATTAGTGCTGTTGGTGGCTACGGCCTTTGGCGCCACCAACGACTGTCTGCCGCCGCCAATATAAAAGGCCCTGGAACATCCCGAAGCTGCATTCCCACGGCTTACGCGTGGCCCCCCCACTACGATGTGTAGCACATCCCTACCCAATCCTCGAATTAATTTGGGTCTGTAGAATATCTGCACCGCAGTTCAACAGCCGTTCCCATGCAGCGCATGGGAACGAAAAGACGAGAAAACATGATACATGATCTCGGCCCGTCAGGGGGATGATGGGATTGGTTTCTCTTGGCGACAACGGGCGTGGTGCGCGATCACGGCGGCGGGGGAACTCTTTTGGGGCGGGGAAGCTTGATGGACAAAAAAAATCCCCGGCCAGGATAACCCGGCCGGGGGAAAACGCGTTCTAATTCAGACAGAAATTAGAATTTGTAACGGAAAGAAGCTACGACGTTGTGACCGTTGATGCTCTCGGCTACACCGGCATCAGCAATGCCGAGATATTCATAACCAAGATCAGCAGCCATTTCCTCGGTGAAATTATAGGTTACGCCAGCGCCAGCTTTGTAAGCAAAGGCATTGTCGCTTTCGCCATAAATATTGGCACCATTCATATCTACATCGATATCATATTTTGCATAACCCAAGCCAACCATGCCGTAGACGGAAAAAGCATCGTATACTGGAAGTTCGTAATAACCGTTGACCATGACGGTCATTACATTAACATCGCCATTGTATGTATCGATGCCATCGTTTACATCTTCCAGATCGGCTCCTTGATAGGCCAATTCAAGTTCGGTGCGGAAGTCGCCGAACTCACGACCGAAGGCTACGGCACCACCAAAACCAGCATCGGTATCCCATTCATCTTCAATGCCTCCCACATCCTGAGTCATCCAAGCGGCACGTACGCCAACGCGAGCATACCAAGGATCATACGCGTCTTTCTCAAGAGCGGTGATGCGACCTTCATGGTTCTCCAGCTGCTTGCCGTGGGCGCCCAGCTGCTCGTTCTGCTGAGCCTGGGAAGAGTTCAGATCATCAATCTGCTGCTGGCATGCTTCCGGGCAACCAGCGTCCATTTTTTTGCCAGGGCCACCGGCCAATGCTACGCCTGCGGTCAGTACAAAAGCTGATACAGCCATGACGCTCAATACTTTTTTCATATTCTTTCTCCTACATGTGAGACTTTATGAACACCTGGGCGTTATTGCCCAAAAAAACAATCCATAACCAGACGCGATCCATCTTTGGCGAGTTCGCCAGGGTACCTCGCATCTTGTTAATTGAACTATAACAAATCAGTTCATCGACTGCAATATGCTTTGCGTAAAAAAATACAAAATTTTGAACAGGTGAAGGGTGTTTTTTAATTAATATATTGTTTTTATTGTTGATAATAGATAAATAAAAATTTGCACCGCTGAATTGACATGGTTGGTCGAATCAAGGCGGCCCACATCCACTCTGTTTTCCAGGGGCAGGGGAGGTTGTCCGCTTGACGAAGTTGGCTGGGTTCGCTAAATAACGGAGGTCTTTGATTATTCCGATCATTCCCCAGGGTAGCCCATGGAGGTTTTTTTTGATGCAGACAGGACTTGAGCAGTTGTGCCGCTCCGCCGTCGCTGGTTTAGCCGGCAAGCGGCTGGGCCTTTTGTGCAATCAGGCGTCCACCGACAGCCGATTTGTGCATAGTCGCGACCTGTTAACGGCCGCCTTTCCCGGTCAGTTGACCTGTCTGTTCTCACCGCAGCATGGTTTTTTCAGCGAAAAACAGGACAATATGATCGAGTCCGGTCACGGGCAGGACCTGGTCAGCGGCCTGCCGGTCTACTCGCTCTACGGTGAAACCCGCAAACCCTATCCGTCGATGTTTGCCGACATCGACGTGCTGCTGGTTGATCTGATCGATGTCGGCACCCGCGTCTACACCTTCATCTGGACCGTGGTCCATTGCCTGGAGACCGCCGCTGAAACCGGGGTAAAAATAATGATCCTCGACCGGCCCAACCCCATCGGCGGGCATCTGGTGGAGGGCAATGTCTTGCGCGAGGACTGCGCGTCCTTTGTCGGCCGGTGCGCCCTCCCCATGCGCCACGGCCTGACCCTGGGCGAACTGGCCCTGCTGTGCAACCAGGAACTGGCGATCGGCGCCGAGTTGGAGGTCGTCCGGATGAGCGGCTGGAAACGCACCATGCTGTTTCCGGCCACCGGATTTCCCTGGGTTTTTCCCTCGCCCAACATGCCGTCGTTTATGGCGGCCCTGGTTTATCCGGGGCAGGTGATCTGGGAGGGGACCAACATCTCCGAGGCCAGGGGCACGACCCTGCCGTTTGAACTGTTTGGCGCACCGTTTATGGAACATGGCGCGGTGCTCGATTGCCTCCGGGCCACTCAACTGCCCGGCTGCTGTTTGCGGCCCCTGCGTTTCGAGCCGACCTCGGGCAAGTGGATGGGCCAGGCCTGCAACGGGTTTCAGATTCACGTGATCGACGCCGAAGCCTTCCGGCCCTACCGCACCAGTCTGGCCCTGCTGCAGGCCATCCGCAGTCTCTATCCCGAGCAGTTTGCCTATAAGCAGCCGCCTTATGAATATGAATTCGAGCGGCTGCCCATGGATTTGATCATCGGCGACCGGGCGGTCCGCGAGGCCCTGGAAAACGGCGTTCCGATCATGGAGTTAGAGCGCGGCTGGCAGGCCGAACTGGATCAGTACCGGGAGCGGCGGCGCGCTGTTTTGCTTTACGATTAAGCGAAAGTGCAGTATTCTCGCCCCTTCCATTTTTACTTGGAGTTTACTTGGAACAATCCCTGGGAATACGGGCTCAGCCCGCGATTTCGAGGCCATAGAACCCTTCATTGTGGAGTTTGCACCCGTGTCCCGCGAATCGACCCTGCAGCAACTGGCGGATCTGGTGGGGGGAAGGGCGGCAGGCGACCCGAACCTCGTCATTTGCGGTTTGGGCGGCATTGACCATGCCCAGGCCGGCGAGATTACCTTCATCCTCGACAAAAAGCAGTGGCCGCTGCCCGAAACCTGTCGGGCTTCGGCCTGCATTGTGCCGGCCGACCTTGCCGCCGACGGCCTGACCCTGCCGGTTATTGTCACTGACCAGCCGTCGCTGGCCGCCGCCCGGATTCACACCTTTCTGCTTGCCGAACCCTTTCGTGCCCGAGGCGTGCATCCCTCGGCGGTGGTGGGCGAAGACTGCGCCATCCCTCAGGAAACGACCGTTGGTCCCTTGGTCTGTCTAGGCGACCGGGTCCGGCTTGGCGAGCGCGTGACCATTCATCCCGGCGCGGTAATCGGCAACGACGTGGTGATCGGCGACGACGCCGTCATCCACGCCAACGTGACCGTGGCAGAACGCTGCACCATTGGCAAACGCGTCATCCTCCACCATGGGGCGGTGATCGGCAGCGACGGCTTTGGCTTTGCCACCGATCGGATGGGCGTGCATCATAAAAGGCCGCAGGTCGGCACGGTGCAGATCGACGACGACGTCGAGATCGGGGCCAATTCCTGCGTTGACCGGGCCGCCTTTGGCGTTACCTGGATCAAATCCGGGACGCGCATCGACAATCTGGTGATGGTCGGGCACAACGTGGTGGTCGGAGAAAATTCGATTCTGGTGGCTCAGACCGGGATCGCCGGCAGCACCACTCTGGGCCGCAACGTGGTGCTCGGTGCCAAGGCCGGCGTGGCCGGGCACCTGCATCTGGGCGATCAGGTGATGGCGGCGGCGATGAGCGGCATTCACAACAACCAACCCAAGGGCGCGGTGGTCGGCGGGTGTCCTGCCTTTGAGGCCAAGAGCTGGGGTCGGGCCACGGCCGTCTACAGCCGGCTGCCCGAGATGGCCAAGGAACTGCGGCGGCTGCGCAAAGAGGTGGATCGGCTTGCCGGTCTTCTCGACAACACGGAACAACAACAGGAAAATTCATGACAACACAAACGATGGATGTGCAGCTGCCCATTGACGTCAAAGGGATAATGGAAATTTTGCCGCACCGGTATCCTTTTCTTCTGGTGGATCGGATTGTCGAACTGGAAAAAGGGAAATCCATCACCGGCATCAAAAACGTGACCTTCAACGAGCCTTTTTTTCAGGGCCATTTCCCTGGCGAACCGGTTATGCCCGGGGTGCTTATTCTGGAGGCCATGGCCCAGGTCGGCGGCATTCTGGCCTGTCTTTCGGACGCCGAGATGATCGGGCGGCTGGTGTATTTCGCCGGCGTCGACAAGGCCCGGTTCCGCCGGGTGGTGCGGCCGGGCGATCGCCTGGTGCTGAAGCTTGAATTGATCAAGCAGAAGGGCAAAATAACCAAAATGACCGGCAAGGCCTATGTGGACGAGCAACTGGCCACCGAGGCCGAGTTGATGGCAAGTTTCGCCTGATTCGGGCGGATTCCGCAGACGCTTGCAGCCTGCGCGATCGGGCGGTTGATAGCGACGCCGCTTTTTATATATTTATTCCAGGAAAGATTCATGTCTATACATCCCACGGCGGTCATCGACCCCAGCGCGCAACTTGACGGTTCGGTGATTGTCGAACCTTATGCCGTTATCGACGGTCCGGTGAAGATTGGCCCGGAAACCCGCATTTGCGCCCACGCAGTGGTCTCCGGCCACACCACCCTCGGGGCCCGCAACATTATCGGCTCCTTTGCCACCATTGGCGTGCCGCCGCAGGACAGTCATTACAAGGGCGAGCCCACCGAACTGATTATCGGCGACGACAACCAGATTCGCGAATACGTCTCCATTCATCGGGCCACGGTCAAGGCCAGCGGCAAGACCCTGATCGGCAACAACAATATGGTCATGGCCTACTGCCACATCGCCCACGACTGCATCCTGGCCGACCATGTAATCATGGCCAATCTCGCCACCCTGGCCGGACACGTGGAGATCGGCAACCACGCTAATCTCGGCGGCATGGTCGGCGTGCATCAGTTCTGCCGCATTGGCGATTACGCCTACATCGGCGGCATGTCGGGCATCGGCCTGGACGTGCCGCCCTATGTGATCATGGAAGGCACCCGCAACCAGATGCGCATCGCCGGCATTAACAAGATTGGCCTGCGGCGCTCGGGCATGGACCGGGAGACCATCAAGAACCTGGAAGAGGCCTTCAAAATTCTGTTCCGTTCGCCGGAATTGCTGCTCAAAGATTCGCTGGCCAAGCTGGAAGAGGAAATGCAAGACTGCATCGAGGTGCAGCAGATGGTCGATTTTTTCCGCACCACCAAACGCGGCGTGGTCAAACGGACCCTCGATGATTGACGAGACGCCCACTTCTGCCATCGGCCTGATTGCCGGCGGCGGCCAATTTCCGCTGCTTTTTGCCGAGGCGGCGCGGGCGCGGGGACGGCGGGTGGTGGCCATTGCTCACGTCAACGAAACGGCGCCCGAGATTGAAGAGCAGGCCGACGTCGTCTATTGGGTGAAGCTGGGGCAACTTGGCAAGATAATTAAGCATTTTCGCCTGGAAGCGGTGACCGAAACGGTGTTCGCCGGCACCATCACCAAGACGCGCATTTTTCACGACATCCTGCCGGATCTGAAGGGGCTTTCCCTGTGGAACAAGATCGATTCCCGGCTGGACGACTCCATTCTCCGGGCCGTGGCCGCTAGCCTGGAAGAGGAGGGCATTGGCGTGCTTGCCTCGACCTGCTACCTTGACCATCTCTTTTTTCCGCAAGGCGTGCTCACCCGCAAAAAACCGTCGGCCGCGCAGATGGAGGACATCCGTTTCGGCTGGAAGGTGGCCCGCGAGGTCGGGCGGCTCGACATCGGCCAGTGCGTGGTGGTCCGCGACCGCAGCGTGCTGGCAGTGGAGGCGATTGAAGGTACTGACGCAGCCATCCGACGGGGTGGGGAATTGGCCGGGTCCGGAGCGGTGGTGGTCAAATTGAAAAAGCCGGACCAGGATTTCCGTTTCGATCTGCCGGCCACCGGCCCCAAGACCATCGACACCCTGGCCTCGGTCAAGGGCGCGGTGCTGGCGGTGGAGGCCGGACAATCGCTGCTGTTTGACCGGGCGGCCATGGTTGCGGCGGCGGATCGCGCCGGGCTGGTGGTGGTTGGACTGTGCGAGGACGAACACGGCGATCTGCGCTACTAAAAACAAAAAGCATCGTTCTGGGAGCAAGGTTATGCGCCTCAATACACGAATTCTCGATATCCTGCGGCAACAGGCGGTGGGCGAGACAGTGACGATCTGCGGCTGGCTGCGCACCCGGCGCGACTCGGGCGGGCTCTCCTTTCTCGAGATCAACGACGGTTCTTGCCTGGCCAATCTGCAGGTGATTGCCGAAGATCAGCTCGACAATTATGAATCCGAGGTAAAAAAATTGAGCACCGGCTGCTCGCTGCGGGTGCAGGGCGCCTTGGTGGCCTCGCCGGCCAAGGGGCAGGCGGTGGAGGTCCGGGCCGCATCAATTGAGGTGATTGGCTGGGCTGATCCCGAGACCTATCCGCTGCAGAAAAAACGGCACAGTTTCGAATTCCTCCGCTCAATCGCCCATCTCCGGCCGCGCACCAACGCCCTGGGCGCGGTGGCCAGGGTGCGCAGCGCGCTCAGTTTCGCCATTCATCGGTTCTTTCACCAGCAGGGCTTTCTTCAGGTGCACACCCCGGTGATCACCACCTCCGATTGCGAAGGCGCGGGGGAAATGTTCACCGTGACCGCCCTGGAGCCGGGGCAACTGCAGGGCGCGGCGCCCTTTGCCGGCGATTTTTTTGGCCGGCGGGCCGGTCTGACGGTCAGCGGCCAGTTGCAGGCCGAAATCTATGCTCTCTCCCACGGCCTGGTGTACACCTTCGGGCCGACCTTCCGGGCGGAAAATTCCAACACCAGCAGGCATTTGGCCGAGTTCTGGATGCTTGAGCCGGAGATGGCCTTCTGCGATCTGGCCGGCGACATGGCCATGGCCGAGACCATGATCAAAGCCCTGGTCGCTGCGGCCCTTGACGAATGCGCGGCGGATCTTGCCCTGTTTGAGCAGCACGTCGCCAAGGGACTGATCGACAAACTCACCCTGGTCCGCGACCGGCCCTTTGTCCATTTTACCTATACCGAGGCCGTGGCCGAACTGGAGCGCTCGGGCCGGGGATTTGAATTTCCAGTGCAGTGGGGCATTGACCTGCAGGCCGAGCACGAGCGCTATCTCTGCGAGGAGGTGGCCGGCGCGCCGGTGATCGTCACCAATTACCCTGAAAACATCAAACCCTTTTACATGCGGCTGGACGACGACGGCCGGACCGTGGCGGCCATGGACATCCTGGTGGCCGGCATCGGCGAACTGGTCGGCGGCAGTCAGCGCGAGGAGCGGTATGACGTGCTGGCGGCGCGGATGGCGGCGGCCGGGCTGGATCGGGAGCAATACGGCTGGTATCTGGATCTGCGGCGTTACGGCTCCGTGCCCCATGCCGGGTTTGGCCTCGGGTTTGAGCGGCTGGTGCAGTTTGTCACCGGCATGCAGAACATCCGCGACGTCATTCCTTTTCCGCGCACGCCGGGGAGCGCCCCCTGCTAACTTTTTCTTCAATCCAAGGAGTGGGCCATCGCTACGGTCACCGGCAACACCAACGGGCTTAAGCCCAAACAACTGCGGGACCTGGAACGGCTCGCGCAAAAAAAGGGCGCGCCCGATGAAATCGTCGGCCGCGAAACCGCCCGCGCCCTGGCCGCGATTTCAACCGAGCTCAATCGCCGGGTCGGCCTGCTGATTCATCGCTCCGGCCAGATTGAAACCGTGATTGTCGGCGACTACGACCGCATCACCATCCCGGCCCTGGCCAACGTCGGCGCTAGCGGCGGCCGTCTGCGCGGCCTGCGCTGCGTGCATACCCTGCTCGGCGGGGGAACGACGGCAATCAGCGAGGAAGACGTCATGGATCTGGCATGCCTGCGGCTTGATCTGATGGCGGTGCTCACCATCCGCGAAGGCCTGCCCGACCTGCTCCATGCCGCGCATCTCATTCCCCTGCAGGTCGACGGTCGCGACTGGGCCGCCCTGGCGCCGGTCCATCCCGCTAATCAAAGCCAATCCTGCATCGAGCTGATCGAGGCCCTGGAAGAGGAGTTTGTCCGCGAGCGGCCGGTGCGAGAGGTTGACAAAGGCAAGGATCGGGCCATCCTGGTCTCGGTGACCACCGGCGGCCGCGGCGAGGCCGAGGATTCCATGGCCGAACTGGTTGAACTGGCCCGTTCCGCCGGGGTGGAAGTATTGGCCCAGGTTATCCAGCGGCGCAAGCACATCCATCCACGGTTCATCCTCGGGCGCGGCAAACTGGTGGAAATCGTGCTGATGAGCCTGCGTCTTGGGGCCAATCTGCTGCTCTTTGATCAGGAACTCAGCCCCTCGCAGATCCGTTCGGTCACCGATCACACCGACCTGCGGGTGATTGACCGCACCCAGCTGATCCTCGACATCTTCGCCAGTCGGGCCCGCTCCCGAGAAGGCAAACTGCAGATCGAGATGGCGCAGCTCAAATACCTGCTGCCCAAGCTGACCACCCGCGACGACGCCCTTTCCCGGCTCACCGGCGGCATCGGCGCGCGCGGACCGGGCGAGACCCGCCTGGAGATCGACAAGCGGCGGATCAACGACCGCATCACCCGTTTGGGCAAGGAATTAAAGGCCGTGGGGGCGCAGCGCTACCACCGACGCAGCCGTCGCCGCAAACGCGACGTGCCGGTGATTTCCCTGGTTGGCTACACCAACGCCGGCAAATCCACCCTGCTCAACACATTGACCAAAAGCGAGATCCAGGCCGAGGATCTGCTGTTCGCCACCCTAGACCCCACCAGCCGCCGGTTGCGTTTCCCTGAGGACATGGAGGTGATCATCACCGACACCGTCGGTTTTATCCGCAATCTGCCGGCCGAACTGCTCAAGGCCTTTGAGTCGACCTTGGAGGAACTGTTCGAGGCTGATCTGCTCCTGCATGTGATCGACGTCGCCAACCCGGCCTGGCGGCAGCAAGTGGAGGTGGTGGAGGGGCTGCTGGCTGAATTGGAGTTGGACGCCATCCCCTGCCTCAAGGTGTTCAACAAGATGGATCGGCTCCCGCCGGAAGAGCAATTGCAGTTGGCGCTAACAGGGGAAGGGGTGGGGATCAGCGCCTTGGATGCGGGCACGCTGGAGCCGCTGCTGGCGCGGGCGCAGGATATGCTGCGCCGGGACGCGCTTGCGGGCGACGCCTGGTCGGACCAGGAACAGGATGGGGACAGTGAGGGAGAGGGAGAAGAGGAAACCGATTAGCTGTGGAGGAAAAATCCCAGGGCCCGTTCCATTTCAGCAGCGTCTTCAAACTGGCAACCAACGCTGTTTTGCTGGACTGATTTGACCAGCATCCGTCGTTTGAGCACGGTTTTTTTCTTGTCGTTGAGCTGGAATTCGACCTGCAGTTCCTGGTCTTTTTCGATCCGGTGCAGCCCTGAAACGGTGAAACCCAGGCCGCCACGGGAAATGTCGTTGATGTGGATGATGCCGCCCCCGACCCCACCCTCGCTGAGGATTTCGTACGTGCCGGGGAGGCTGGTCTGTTTGCGGTAGTGGCGGCGAAAGTCAAGCAGCAGCGAGAACACCTGCTGGCATCGGCAACGGACTGAAATGGTGTGCCGGCTGTGCCGATACCGGTCGGCGGCGAAATGCTTAACGGCCCCGCAGGCAGGACAGATGAGGGTCGCCGTGTTGTTGTCGCCGACGTGGACCTTGAGATGCGCCATTGCCGTTAATCACCCGGTTCAGTCGTAAATGATGCAGGTGAACCGTTCCAGTTCCGCTTCGGTTTCCGGATCAAGATCAGTCGCGACTTCATGGATCTGATACTCCTTCTGGCACCCGGTGCAGCGGAGCCGCACCTGCCGGCACCGCCGCTGCACCTGTAATGTTTCACCGCATTCTTTGCATTTCACGTTTGCTGAGCCTTGCCAATGAGTTGTTCGCGGGTAAAGACCGCCTTGAGGGGATAGCCCTTGGCGGCAAGCGCTTCTGCTCCGCCCTCCTGGCGATCAACAATGGTGGCGACCAAGCCGACCTTGAATCCTTCGTTTTCCACCCGTTCAATGACTTTCAGCAGGGTGCCGCCGGTGGTGACCACATCCTCGATCAGAGCGACCAGTCCACCCTGGGGTAGATTGTTCTTGCCTTCGATGTAGTTGCCGGTGCCGTGGCCTTTGGCTTCCTTGCGCACGATAAAAGCCGGGATCGGCGCTTTTTCGAGATAGCTGACAAGGGAGACCGCCGTGACCAGCGGGTCGGCGCCCAGGGTCATGCCGCCGACGCCGACAATCGGTTCCGGATGCTGACGGATCAAGTCAAACAGGAGCCGCCCGCAGAGGTAGCCGCCTTCGGCGTCGAGGGTGGTTTGCTTGCCGTCGACGTAGAAATCGGAGGTCTTGCCCGAAGTTAGGGTGAAGGAGCCCTGACGATAGGATTTTTGAAGGAGCAGTTCCTTGAGCCGTTGTTGTTCGTTCATGCAAATATCCAATTTTGGTAAAAATATAAAAAAAGGGTATACGTTTTTGAGGCGGATGCAAAAGAATTTTTTGTCAGTCGCGCATTTTGGAAAACACTATTACCGTGAAAATCGGGCCCCCGCACACAAAAAGCTGGCGGGCCGGTGTTTTTTCCTGTTGTTGAACGGCCGGCGCTGGGCAGGAGGGCTGCTTTCTTGCTGGTATTGCTTGCATTTGTCGGCGGGCTCGACGATACTGAATCCATTGTTGGCGATGTCTGGCTCAAAATATTTGCGAGGGCGATCAAATGTGTGGAATTGTAGGGTATGTTGGCAGTAGAAGGGTGGTGCCCATTCTCCTTGAAGGGTTGAGGCGACTTGAGTATCGAGGGTATGATTCCGCTGGGCTGGTCTATCAGTTTGACAACCAATTGGTCCGCTATCGGGCCAAGGGCAAGCTGGCCAATCTTGAGGCCGTGGTTGACGAACACGTCGGCGTGGCCAGCGGCGTCGGCCTCGGTCACACCCGCTGGGCCACCCACGGCGCACCCACCGAAAACAACGCCCATCCGCACACCGATTGCACCGGCGAGTTGGTGGTGGTCCATAACGGCATCATCGAAAACTACAGTTCGCTGAAAAACGAACTGACCGCCAAGGGGCACGTTTTTACCTCGGAAACCGACACTGAGGTGCTGGCGCATCTGATCGAAGACTGCCTGCAGGGCGACCTGGTTGCAGCGGTTCGCGCCGCCCTGGCTCGGGTCGAGGGTTCCTACGCCATTGGCGTGCTCTGGGCCAAAGAGCCGGAACTGCTGGTTGCGGCCCGCAATCACAGTCCACTGGTAATGGGAGTGGCCAGCGACGCCTGCTACATTGCCTCCGACATCCCGGCGCTTCTGCCCTACACCCGCGAGGTGATCTTTCTGGACGACTGCGAGATGGCGGTGCTGCGCAAGGGGACCTACTCCATCCTCAAGGTGGATGACGGCTGTCCTCTGGAGAAGACCATCTCAGTGATCGATTGGAACGCCTCGATGGCGGAAAAGGCCGGGTATCGCCACTTCATGCTCAAAGAGATTTTCGAGCAGCCGCAGGCTATTCTCAACACGGTCAGCGGCCGGATTGTTCCGGACACCGGCGTGGTGGATCTGCCGGAGATTGGCCTTGACCCAGCGGCCGTCAACAACATCGAGCGCATTGCCTTGGTCGCCTGCGGCACCTCCTGGCATGCGGCCCTGATCGCCAAATACTGGATTGAAAAATGGGTGGGCATTCCGGTTGAGGTCGATATTGCCTCGGAATTTCGTTATCGCCGCCTCCTGGTCAATGAACGGGTGCTGACCATCGCCATTTCTCAGTCCGGCGAGACCGCCGACACCTTGGCGGGCATTCGCCGCGCCGCCCAGCTCGGCTCCAAAGTGGTGACGGTCTGTAACGTGGTGGGCTCCACCATGACCCGCGAAGCCGACGGCATCATCTATACCCATGCCGGACCGGAAATTGGCGTGGCCTCCACCAAGGCCTTTACCTGCCAATTGGCCGCTCTCTTTCTGCTCACGCTTTATCTCGGACAGGTGCGCAAAACCATTGACCCGGTGACGCAACGCAAGCTCGGCGCCGCTTTGATTGACGTGGCCGGCGTGATTGAAACGGAATTGCCCCGTCTGCAGGCCGAGGTCAAGACGCTGATTGAGCGTTATTACGAATCCAAAGATTTCCTCTTTGTCGGGCGCGGTCTTAATTACCCCATCGCCCTGGAAGGGGCCTTGAAACTCAAGGAGATTTCCTATATCCACGCGGAAGGCTACGCCGCCGGTGAACTCAAACACGGCCCCATCGCCTTGATTGATCGCGACATGCCGGTCGTGGCCCTGGCGCCGCGTGATTCGGTGTACCTTAAAGTGGTTTCCAACGTCGAGGAAATCAAAGCGCGTCAGGGCCGATTGGTGCTGATCGGCACCAACGGCGACGAGCATCTGTCGACCTTGACCGAAGATGTGTTGTATTTGCCCGAAGTTTGCGAGGATCTCAATCCGTTGCTCTACACCATTCCGGCGCAGTTGATCGCCTATGAAATCGCCAATCGGCGCGGGTGCGACGTGGATCAACCGCGTAACCTGGCAAAAAGCGTGACCGTGGAATAACCGCGATTGCGGTTTTCGCCGCTGGTGTGGGTTGAAAATAAAGTTGGTAACTAAAAAATAAAGTTGGTAACTGGAAAATAAAGATGGTAACTATGCTCCGTACAATACTGCACAACTTTGCAAGGGGTACGGAGCATGACCAGTATTCAGCTAGATTCCCGTTCTCAAAAATGGATAAAACAGGGTCGCGGTAAAGGCTCTGGAAAAGAATATCAACCGTGGTTAACTGTTAGAGACCTATTTTCCTCCGGTAGGTCGCATCGTGTCTGGGGTTTCCATTCCCAACGAACGCATCATTTGTTCTCAGACTTAGAACTGTCTGCTTTTCTTCTCTTAGACTGGAATCCAGTCGTCATTGATATACGAGAAAAATTTCCTCTTAGAATTGAGGATACTCTTGATATTGCAACCTGTGCCGGTATCTGTCATTCCAAGGTTCGGGGCAATCTTAAAGTCATCTATACGGACTTTTTCCTAGATACCAGACTGTCTGATTTTCCAAGAATGGCTATTCAGGTTAAAACCTCATCTGATCTGACTAATCCAAGAACCATCGAGAAATTGGAAATAGAACGGCGTTACTGGGAAATGCAAAGTGTTCCATGGTATTTGTTAACCGAAAAGCAGATGCCTGAAGTTGTGACGAAAAACATTAATTGGCTTTATCCAGCACAGATTTCATCAGGAAACTTTGAAGATACGTTTGATGTTGCAGAATTTTACTTGAATTTCTTTTTGAATAATCCCGCAGAAAAAATTGTTCAAGCAGGAAAGGCTCTAGATGATGCATATTCATTCACACCGGGAGAATCTTTACAAAAAATACGGTCACTCTTAGCGTGGGGGTTTTCTTGTTTGATATCAGAAAACCATGGACTGATCTAGCTGTAGGAGAATTACACGCTTCCCCAGACATCCATTCATTGAGGAATCGAAATGTTGCGAATCAATGATGTCGTGATGCTCGAAGATATACGCTACCGTATCCTTGATACCGTAGATATTGGCTATTTCTGGATCAATATTGATTCTGATAAATCTTTCCCAGAACTTATAACCAGATCAGAAGTTGAGGATGGCATACTTTCAGAAAGATTGAAGACGGTAGATGATCCGTTTTCGCACCTTGTGTCTCGAATTCCGGTTCCTCAGCAGAATCTGTGGGTAGCCCTCGGGGTCGGCAGGTCACCAAGCCCATGATATAAAGCTATTTTTAGCCCGTCGTATGTGCGAAATCCATAGGATCGCTTCGTGATCACCTTTGCCTTG
>Ga0074193_1002897_pt1 | contig 14059 bp, 11 predicted proteins | sample EPASupsiteHSE605_FD_64523 | JGI IMG/M metagenome (GOLD analysis project Ga0074193, IMG submission 64523) | Bioremediated contaminated groundwater from EPA Superfund site, New Mexico - Sample HSE6-05 | ecosystem: Environmental > Aquatic > Deep subsurface > Groundwater > Contaminated ... | reverse complement strand
ATGAAAAACCCGCCCCTTTGGGGAACGGCCGTGACCCACAGCGGGTATTGCCTGGACGGGTTAAGAAACGGAAGCAACAGCCCCCGCCCCTTTGTTTTATTGATTGAGAATCGCGGGACAGCGCCCGCGAAACCGCGCAACAGCATATGCGTTCCGCCTGCCATTGGCAAGGCCGACATGCCTGTGCGCCTGGTGCCTTTTTACCTTGAAATACCCGCTGCCGGCGGAGCAGTGATTGAAGCAGGCCTTAGGCAATGGGCGAAGCTGGTTCGGTTTGCAGGCACATTGCCAAGGGGCTCCAAAAATCGCGCAGATCAGACGGGCAGCTCTGCTGCCAACCTGCGCTAACACCCCGGAATAGTTCGGGCGGCTGCATAGGGCAAAAAGCCCCCTACTGATCTTCCAGCAGTCTGCCGATTTCTTCGCGCAGTATGCGCGCCGCAGCCGCAGCCGCGGCCCGTTCCACCCTGTCGTTGAAGCGTGGTTCAAGGGCATCCAGCCGGGTTTCAAGGGCATCTATGCGCGCAGTTGCGCTGCGGGCGGCAGTGACAACGGGTTGCAGGTGCTCTTCCACAAGCGATTGCGCATCGTCATGTTCGGTCTGCTGGGCCGGGGCAGATGCCAGGGCTGCGGCAACCGCCTTACTGATGCAATCCATGAGGCTCTGGTACAGGGGATGGCCCTCAACAAACATGTCTTCCAGTTCCTGACGGGGCAGGCTGTTGGCGGCCAGTTCCTGTGATGCGTGTATCTGCGCTTCCAGGGCGGTTTCCAGCGCGATGATGCGATCCCCGGCTTCCTGTAGCGCGGCCTCGCACTGCTCAACGCGTGCCGTGAGCTTGCTTGCTGTTTCGGCAGCGTCTGCCGCGCGCGTGGAGGCGTCAAATGCCTGGGCAAAGGCGTCAATGGCGTGGGACGAGGCCTCTTTGGCCTGTTCCATGACAGCCTCAAGGGCTGCGCCAGACACAGCTACGGCTGCACCGTCAGCTGCAGTATCTGTCGAATCCGCAACAGGGGCCGCCTGAGGCCTGAATGCAGGTTCATAAGCGAACTGCCCGGCGCTTTCCGGCATATCTGCCGCAACATGCTCCACTTCGACAGCTTCCACTTCGGCAGGCTCGGCCGTGAAAAGGTCGGCTCCGGCAGGTTCATCCACTGAAGGCTCTGCCTGCAAGTTGGCATCCGGCGGCAGGATTTCATCGGGTTCAAGCAGGGGAAGGTCATTGGCCTGCGCTGGTTCAGCAGCCGCAACGGACTCAAATACATCGGATTCTGCCTGAACGGAGGCATCTGCCATAATGCCCTGTATGTCTGCCGGGGCGGCATCCGCAGGGACCACATCCGCTTGGTCGGTGGCGGCTTCGTCCGCAGCGGCAGCCAGAAGCGCGTCAAAATCTGTAGGCAGTTCCACAGCCTGTTCGGGCAAAGAGTCGGGCAATGCTTCGGCAACAGGCTCTGGCTGGGCGTCAGTCATGAGTTCCAGCTCGGGGTGGAGCAGAACATCGGAAACGCCTTCCTGCGGCTCAGCGGCAGGGGCCGCACCGCCAGTCACAGCAGCCAGCAGGCTGTCAAGGTCTGCATTCAGATCGGGCTGGGGTTCCGGGGCAGGCGCGGGCGCTTGCACAGGGGCCTCTTCGGGCTGGGCAGCGTCAAGCTTGCTCTGCAAATCATCAGCGGCGGCAGCCAGCAGGCTGTCGATATCCACGCCGAGGTCGGCAGGCATATCCGGGCTTGCCGCAGGTGCAGGAGCCGGTTGCGGCGCGGGAGCCGCTTCGGGCTGGGCAGCATCAAGCTTGCTCTGCAAATCTTCAGCGGCGGCAGCCAGCAGGCTGTCGATATCCACCCCCATGTCTGGGCTGGCAGCGGGTGTTGCTGCAGGCGCTGCTGCAGGTGCAGGTGCCGGAGCAGGAGCGTCAGCCTGGGGCGCCGGGGAGGCGGCCTGCGCAGGGCTCGGGGCCGCACCGCCTGCCACAGCAGCCAGAAGGCTGTCGAGATCATCGTTGGAAAAGGCCGGGCTTTGCGCAGCGGGCGCAACGGGAGGTGCCGCCGCAGGTTCCGGCTGTGCCGGTGCGAGGTTGGCAGCATTGAGTAGGTCATCAATATCGCTGGAGTTTCCTGTGGTCGGGGCGGTATTCACAGATGCCAGCAGTTCGTCCAGATCAGGGATACTCTCCTGCGGCTCAGCAGGCGCTTGCGGCGCGGGCGCTGCGGCGTGAAAATCGTTCAGCAGGGCGTCCACGGCATCGTCAGCGGCCTGACTTGTGGCCTGACTTGCGCTGGCAGGTGCGGCCACTTCCGGTTCCCTTTCCGCTGGCTGCGGGGGGATATCAAGGGCGTTCAGCAGATTGTCCACATCGCCCATGCCCGGCATGAGCAACTGTTCATTGGGGTCAATGGGATGATCGGTCTGCGTTGACGGAGCAGAGAAGTCCAGCGCCACGTCATTGGGGTCGCTCTGGCCTTCGTCCTTGATATCCATCTGGGCGAGCAGATCGTCAATTTCTGCATCCGCAGCACTTGAACCATCGTTGAGGCCGCGCAGGTGCGCGTTCAGCGCTTTCTGATCCGCTTCCGCCTCGGGGGCGGCAACAGCCTGGGGCTGCTCGGACGGATCGTTTGCCGGAACTTCGCCTTTTTCGATCAGTTCTGTGAGATCGATGATCTGGTCATCGGTTTCAGCGGTGTTCTTGGCAACCATGCGCCACCTCATGGGGTTATGTGCAGCGGCCAAAGGCCGGAGTCATGCAAAATACATCGTTTCATACTGCAAAAACGACAGATTTTCGTATCAGTTTATGGCAAAAGACGCAAATAGGACAAAACTCTTTGCGCCAGAATTGCCTTCTGCCGCGATTTTGCAAAAAAAGTCTGGCCGGGAAACAGTCAGGAACTGTTGTCATCAGTGGCAAGGTCGGCAAGCCAACAAAAAAGCCGCCCGGAGGCGGCTTTCGAAGCAAGACAGCCAACCAGACCTACGGATGGCACTTGGACTTGGCGCAGGCGGTCAGGTCTTTCTTGAGTTCGGGCTTTCCTTCCACAACCTTGGAGTGGCAGCCGATGCAGTTGGTGTGCTTGAGTTCTTTCTTGGTGTGCACAACATAGTACAGGCTCTTTTCGCCCTGCTTGCCTGCGAGGTCATCGTGGCAACCGGCGCTGCCGCACTTGGCAAAGCTTTCCTTGCCGTCCACCTTATGGTGACAGGTAACGCACTCAACCTTGGCATGCACTGCGTGCGGGAACATAACGGTCTTTTGGGAACCCTTGAATTCCAGCGGTTTGTCTGGGGCGGCGGGCGCTGCAAGCGCGGGCAGGGCCAGGGCAAACACCATGATACAGGTAAGAACCAGAACTTTCTTCACGGCAGACCTCCTTTTGTGCGGCAGATGAGAACAAATTGGTGTGATTTTACGGCCCTCATTACGGTAAGTCAATGACTATGGAAAAATGACATTCCAACTATTTTGCTAAGTTGCCGAGATTGGAAGTCTTTTTGCGCGCGTAACCTCTGGGGGTGAGCATAAAGTTCCCCAAAGCCCGGCTTTCTGCATTGCCGATAATAAGTATGGAGAGCATGTCGACCTGTTCCGGGTCAAACTGGTCAAGGCGGAGCACGCGGGCCTCCTCGCCGGGGCGAAAGGCCTTGCGCACAAGCCCTACAGGGCAGAGCGGCGCGCGGAATTGCCGGGCAATTTCAAGAGCCTGTTCCAGATGATGGGGCCGCCCCTTGGAACGGGGATTATAGATGGCGCAGACAAAATCGGCCTCAAGGGCTGCACGGAGCCTGCGTTCAATGGTTTCCCACGGCGTGAGCAGGTCGCTCAGGCTGATGCAGGCAAAATCGTGCATCAGGGGAGCGCCCAGCAGGGCTGCCGCCGCGCACACCGCCGGAACGCCGGGCACAACATTGAAGGGCACGCTGCCCACAAGGCCCCGGCTTTCCAGAATCTCGAGGGCCAGACCCGCCAGTGCATAGATGCCGGGGTCGCCAGAACAGACAAGGGCCGTGGGCTGGCCTGACAGGGCTGCGTCCACCGCTGCAGCGCAGCGTTCTTCCTCGTGCCGCATGCCGGTGCTGATGCACTGCTTGCCTGCCAGCAGTTCCGGCGGCACCAGTTCCATGTAGAGGCTGTAGCCAGCCACGCAGGATGCATTTGCTATGGCCGTGCGGGCCTGAGGGGTAAGACATGCGGCATCGCCTGGGCCGAGGCCGACAACATGCAGACTGGCTGGGTTCATCGTTCAATCCTGTCCGAGATGGCTAGGGCCAGAGTCAACTGCCCTTGTTCGATAGTTTTGGGGAGGAGCAGGCGGGGCGCGCCCGCCGGAAAAATCTGCGCTGCCGCCAGCAGGGCCGCGGCCTCACAAACGCTGAAAGGCGGCTGGTTAAAGCGCCTGCCAGCCGCTGCGGACGGGTTGGGCGTAGGGCAGCGTGCGAGGTCGGCGGCTTCAAAGCCATGTAAAGGAACGCCCAGCCGCTCGGCAAGGGCCAGCAGGGCGGGCTCCTGCAATTTTTCTTTCACGGTCGCCAGCGCCGCCACAGCCAAAGGTTCAAGCCCTTGGGCCGCCAACAGCTTGCGCGTGGCGGTTTCCACCATATCGCCGGGCGCGTTTTTGCGGCAACCCAGCCCTATGACCAGCCGGGGAACAGCCACACGCAAGATTGCGGGGCTCGGTGCAAGCTCGCGCCAGTGCGCCGCAACCAGGGGGCCCCGGTGTTCTGGCGGCGTGGCATCGGCCTCACCTGCGGGCAGGCGCTGCAACTGGGGATGATCCGGCACGGCATGACAGGGATCCCAAAGATTCAGGCTTTCTCCTTCAATCATGGCAGCCTGCGCTGCGGGCAGGCGGTTCCAGTCCACGGGCAGCAGCCCCGCGTTGCGCAGGAGCATATCCAGCGCAGGAGCGGCCTTGCGGGGCTGCGCGTCGTCTGCGCCGGGAGTGACCGGGGCGGCAGTATCCGAAGCGGTTGTGATAACCGCCGTTGCGCCGAGCAGATGGGCCACATGGCTGGCCAGCTCGTTGGCTCCGCCCCAGTGGCCGGAGAGCAGGCTTATGACGTGCTGCCCCGCAGGATCAAGTACGATCACAGGGGCATCGGTGCTCTTGTGCGCCAGCAGAGGCGCAAGAGCGCGCACGGCTATGCCCGTTGCGCCGATGAAGGCATGCGCCGCAAAATTTTTATAGGTTGCCGCCAGCAGGGAGCCGATTTTTTCAAAGGGCGTAACCCCCGCAGGGCAAAACCGCGATGGGGCGAAAATTTCCACACGGGCCAGCCCGGAGGGCTTGCCGGGGGCTGGGTGCTCTGATGGCTGGGCCGGACGTGCGGGATGCTGGAGTTGACCGGGCAGCCCCCACGGTTTGATCGCAAGGCAGTCCGCCAGACGCTGCGCCAGAGGCAGAGCAGACTGGCTGAGCGCATAGCAGGCAAGCGCTGTGATTCGGCGGGGACTGTGCAAGGGGCCTCCCTCGGCTGCCTGTCTGGTGACGCGCAGCGACAGGGATACGGGCGGATGCCGCTGCGTGGAGAAAATAAAGAAGGGAACCCCGCATGCGAGGTCCCCTTCTTGCTGTTTTGACTTAAAAAATGACCTTGCGGGCAGCGTCCAAGGCCTTGTTGAAATCCTCGTCCGTGTGGACAAAGGAAACCATGCCAGTCTCGTAGCCGGAAGGCGCAAGGTAGATGCCGTGAGCGCGCATCTGTTTGTAGAACGTGGTGAAAAGTGCCTGATCACACAGCGTGGCGGTGGCAAAATCCGTGACTTCCTGCTCGCTGAAATAGGGGCAGAACATGGAAGCAAGGGTGGGCATCTGAATCGGCACGCCCTTGGATGCCAGAATGTCGCGCAGTTCCATGGCAAAGGCATGGGTACGCTTTTCAAGTGCCGCGTAGTCAGCGGTTTTGAGGTAGCGCAGGGTGGCTATGCCAGCAGCCATTGCCAGCGGGTTGCCTGAAAGCGTACCCGCTTGATACACGCCGCCTCTGGGCGCGATGAGTTCCATGTAACGGCGCTTGCCGCCAAAGGCACCCACGGGCAGACCGCCGCCAATAATCTTGCCAAAGGTTGTGAGGTCGGGGTCTATGCTGAAGCGGGCCTGCGCGCCGCCAAAGGCCGCGCGAAAGCCGGTGATGACTTCGTCAAAAATGAGCAGGCTGCCGTACTGGTCGCAGACGGCGCGCAGGCCTTCAAGAAAGCCGGGCTTGGGCAGCACAAGACCCATGTTGGCGGCCACAGGTTCCACAATGATGGCGGCAATGCTCGCGCCGTGCTGCTCAAAGATGGCCTTGACCGCATCAATGTCGTTGTAAGGCGCAAGCAGGGTGTCGGCCACAACTGCTGCGGGTACGCCGGGAGTGCCGGGAATGGAGAACGTGGCAAGGCCGGAACCTGCGGCGGCGAGGAATGGATCGGCGTGGCCGTGGTAGCAGCCCACAAACTTGAGCACCTTGTCCCTCTTGGTGGCGGCGCGGGCCAGGCGCAGGGCGCTCATGGTGGCCTCTGTGCCGGAGTTGACCATGCGCACCATTTCAAGGCTGGGCATGGCGGCGACCACTTCTTCGGCCAGAGTTACTTCCGCCGGGCAGGGAGCGCCGTAGCTGGTGCCGCGTTTGGCGGCCTCGCACACGGCCTTGGTGACGGAAGGCTCGTCATGCCCAAGGATCATGGGGCCCCAGGAGAGTACAAAGTCGATATACTCGTGGCCGTCCACGTCGGTAATCCGGCAGCCGTGAGCTTCGGCTATGAACAGGGGCTGGCTGTCCACGTTGTGGCAGGCGCGCACAGGGCTGTTGACGCCGCCGGGAATAACCGCGCAGGCCTTTTCAAAAAGCTGCCGAGAAGTGGTATCCATCAAAGGCTCCTTGTATCAGGCAAAATAGGTCATGGAAATTTTTTTCAGTTCCTTGAGGCTGCGCAGCACGGCATGCTCGCGCAGCAGGGTATCGCGCTTGAGGTCTTCCACCACGCCAAGGCACTCGGCCTCGCTGCGGCCATGAATCATGGTGTAGAGTTCATACGGCCAGTCGGGCGCGGAACTCGGGCGGTAGTAGACATGGGAGATATGGTCGTGCAGGGAGGCCTGCGTGCCGCACTGTTCCACCAGATCGGGGGCGATCTTCCAGGCCACCATGGCGTTGTGCGTCCAGCCGGTTTTCTGGTGTTTGATGCTGGCTCCAAAACGGCGGATTGCCCCGGATTCCTTGAGCGAACCAAGCAGCTCAAGCACCTGGGCTTCTGTCATTCCTGCCTTTTCGGCAATATCGGCGTAAGGCGTGAGCGAATCAGGCAGATTGTCCTGCACGATGCGCAGCACTGCCTGCTCTGCGGGGGTAAACTGACGGCTCATGAATTCTCCGGTACTATGGGCTGAGGCGCTGCCTGCGGCAGGTGGGGTACATGCCGCAAGCACGGCCCCCGGGCCGTTTGCGAACCAGGGGCCGTTGCAGCAGAAGCGGATTATTTTTCTAGCGCATTGACAATAGTATTCTGCTTTAGCGTGAAAAAGAACGCGCAAACAGGTCTTGAATGGCGATACGGCCATTGTCTTCAAGAAAACGCGTGCCGGTGGCGGCAAAATGGGCATGGGTGATCATGGGTTCGTCTGTCTGGGTCCAGTTGTCTTTGTTCCAGAAAAACCAGGCATTCTTGGGCTGATCAAAAACAAACAGGGGCTTGTTGCATATCTTGGCAAATTCTGCCCCCCACCCGGTGCCGCCCTTGACGGTACCGTCAGGCTGGACTGCGCCGATAACGATGATCTGCTCGCCGCTGCTGACCTGCCAGCAGATGGACTGCAAGACTTTGCGGAAAAGGGGTGCGCGCGTGTATTCGCGGCTCATGAGGCGTGAAACGTAGGTCAGGCTGACATCCTTGAGGGCCAGTTCTTCAGAGGTGAGCACCCGCACGCCGCGCGTACGTTCGATCTGGTGACCTTCAAAGCTGTAGTTTACTTCTTCCATACCCCAGCTTTCGGCCAAAGCGCCGAAGAACTGCTCTGTTCCTGCGGCGCCGCCGCTGTAAAGCACACACTGGTTGGGGGTAAGCATGGATGCCCTCCTCAAAGGATTGTTGCGCCGGACAAGGGTATAAGGGCCAAAAAACCGGCAGAAGCGTCATGAACATCATGGCAAAATTTGCAGCAGTCGGCAAGGCAAGCCCGCAAAGAAAAGCGCCGCAACCGGAATGCGTTGGCATACGCAGTCGCGCGCCGCAAAATAAGATGCCCTGCAATGCCGTGTTGCTTTTGTGGAGGTTGTTTACAAATTCGTTGAGCCTGCCCGCCCGAAAAATATCTGTTTCCGGGCGGGCAGGCTGTTTGGTGGTTTGTCTGCAAGGCAAACGCTGCCCCATGTCAGGCATTGCTGCACGGCCTTGGTATAGGGGCGTAGCGCGTTTGTCGTCTTAATGCGCCGTGGGTTTGAAAGCTCCAAGGCCGGTCTCAGACCGGATTTTCTGGTCGGCAAAAGCCTCCCGTTCCTTCTGCGCCTGCGGGGACTGATCGCATATGGACACTACCCAGATGCACAAAAAGGCCAGGGGCATGGAAAAGATGGCCGGGGAGGAATACGGAAAGGGCGCGGAGCCGGGCGGATTGCCCAGGGTTGCCACCCACACGGCATCCGAGAGCATGGTCATGACCAGCGCGGCCAGCAGGCCCGCAAAGCCCCCGGCAACAGCCCCTCTGGTGGTGCAGCCCTTCCACAATACCGAGAGGATCAGGGCCGGAAAGTTGGCCGAGGCCGCAATGGCAAAGGCCAGCGACACCATGAAGGCCACGTTCTGTTTTTCAAACACGATGCCAAGAAACATGGCGATGATGCCGAGGGCCACGGTTGTCAGCTTGGAGATTTTAAGCTCCTCGCTGGAGCTGGCCTTGCCCTTTTTGAGGGCGGAGGCGTAGAGGTCGTGCGCCACGGCAGACGCGCCGGAAAGCGTCAGCCCCGCCACTACTGCCAGAATGGTGGCAAAGGCCACCGCCGACATAAAGCCAAGAAAGATATTGCCGCCAATGGCGTTGGCCAGATGCACGGCAGCCATGTTGCTGCCCCCGCGTAAAATGCCGTTTGCATCGAGGAATTCGGGATTGGTGCTCACAAACACTATGGCCCCGAAGCCGATGATGAAGGTCAGAATGTAGAAATAGCCGATCCATGTGGTTGCCCAGAGCACGCTTTTTCTGGCTTCCCTGGCATCCGGCACGGTAAAAAAGCGCATCAGGATATGCGGCAGCCCGGCGGTGCCGAACATGAGGGCAATGCCGAGCGAAATGGCCGAAACGGGGTCTTTGACAAAGCCGCCCGGCCCCATGATGGCCGCGCTTTTTTTGATGCCCACAGCGGCGGTGAAAAGTTTTTCGGGGCTGAAACCATACTGGGCCATAACCATAAAAGCCATGAACGAGGCCCCGCCGAGCAGCAGGCAGGCCTTGATGATCTGCACCCACGTGGTTGCCGTCATGCCGCCAAAAAGCACATAGGCCATCATGAGCAGGCCCACGATAACCACCGCATAGTGGTAATCAAGCCCGAAGAGCAGCTTGATGAGCTGCCCCGCGCCCACCATCTGGGCGATAAGATAGAACAGCACCACGACAAGGGTACCCGATGCGGCAAATATGCGCACAGGCACCTGCTGGAGCCTGTAGGCCACCACATCGGCAAAGGTGAAGCGCCCAAGATTGCGCAGACGCTCCGCCAGCATGAATGTTATGAGCGGCCAGCCCACCTGAAAGCCGATGGCGTATATCAGACCGTCAAAGCCCGTTGCCATGACTGCGGCTGAAATGCCCAGAAAGGAGGCCGCCGACATAAAGTCGCCCGCGATGGCAAGGCCGTTCTGAAAACCCGTGATGCCGCCGCCTGCCGTGTAAAAATCCGCAGCGGAGCGTGTGCGCTTGGCGGCCCACTTGGTTATCCACAGCGATGCACCGACAAAAATGGTGAACATGATGATGGCTGTCCAGTCGGTGTTCTGCTTTTGCGTTTCTTCTATGACGCCCGCCGCCAGAGTCTGACCGGGCAGAAAAGCGATAAAAAGCGCCGTGCAGAATGTTGCAGCGCTGATAGTCGGGGCGGATTTTTGTTGCCTGAGCCTATGGGAGGATGTGCAAGCGCTTATTCCCCTCATGACTGCACCTCTTTTTCAAGAATCTGCTTGAGCGCAGGGTCAAATTCGCTGTTGGCCTTGCGAACGTAGACCGCCGTAAGCACAACGGTCAGCAGAATGATGCCGATGCCAAGGGGAATGCCCCAGGTTGTTGTCATTCCGGCTGCAAGAGGCGTGGCAAAGAGCTGTTTGTCAAAGGCGACAACCAGAATAAAACCGTAATACGCGGCAAAAACCACAAGCGTGAGTCGCCAGCCAAGGGCGTTGCGCGTCTTGATCAAGTGCTGGTATTGCGCATTTTTTTCAATTTGTTGCGTCAGTTCTGAGGCCATTGTTCCCTCCTCGCATACTTTTGTCCGCAATGTCTTTTGCGCAGACATTGGACGTTATGGGAGCCTGTGTGCGCCGTATCCGCGCGATTGCAGCGCCAGATACATCATGGCGGCTGTTATGGCGTCGTTCATGGCATCGTGCCTTGGCAGCGTGGGTAGGCGAAGGTTTCTGACCATCGTTTCCCATCGCAGATCAATGTAGGCGCCAGGATATTGCGCAAATCGCCAGTCGTAATAGCGGCCCGAAACCTCTATGCGACTGTTTGGCAATGCTGCCCCCATCAGTGGCCTCAAGTTTTTGTTCAACACTGCAAGGTCGTATTGCAGATAATAGCCCACCAGTGTTCTGCCTCTGACAAACTGAAGAAAAGCCGACAACACATCCTGAAGCGGCAGACCCGTGCTGAAATCACACGGGCGCAACCCGTGCACGCGCACATTCTGCCCGTCAGGGGCATGTTGCGGCGTTATCAGCGCGTAAAAGGCGTCTCTGGTGCAAAGACGCCTGCCGTCTATGCAGACGGCGGCGATGGATAATAGCTCCGCTTCCTTCACATTGAGCGAGGTTGTTTCGCAATCAATGCTCACAAGCAGGCCGTCATCCTGATCCAGCAGGGAACGGTAGGGTTCCCGCAGGCCGCGCATGCGCCAGCGGCGCGCCACGGCCTGTATCCATGAGTTTTGCATTTCAGAACCTGTCCAGCCCGTACCGCTGGCCGATCATGCGCTTGAAGCGTTTGACCACCTGGAGGGCGTCCTGCAACAGGTCCTTGTCCAGAGTGGACAGGGTGGCCGTATCAATCTCGTTGCTCAGGGGGTTCCCCTTGCGCAGCATTTCAAGGCCTGCGTCCAGCCGCAGGCGCATCAGAAAGGCCAGAGATTCGGCCAGATCATCTGCCTGTGATTTCTCAATAATACTGCGTGATGTGAGGGCCTCCAGTCGGTCAAAGGTGTTGGTGGCATCAATGCCCGCCTCCAGAGCCAGAACGCGGGCGCCGTGGACAATGGGGAATATGCCCGCTTTCTTGATGTCGAGCAGGGCGTTTTTCTCGCGGTTCAGCAGTTGCCGCCAAAAGCCGCTTTCGCCTGTTCGGGTGGGGAACTGTTCAATGGGCAGGGCCATGCGCGCAAACCATGCCGCATCATCGTGCAGGGCCGAGCGCAAGGCCTTGCGGCAGGCCTCAAGCCAGGAGGCCGGGCCGGAGACTGTTTCCGCATCCAGAAAAATTGCCAGATGCATAAGCCCCTCGCCCTGCGTGGAATCCGCCCACTGGCGCAAGGTCTGTCCCCATTCGCGCACCGTGTGCCGCCAGAGCGGCTGGTTCACCATCATGTCGCCGGGGCAGGATGGATAGCCAAGGCTGAGCATGCGTTCCGTAAAACTGTTTGCAGAGAGTTCCACCTCCTTTTCGTCCAGGCCTTCCGCAAGGATCAGTGCGTTGTCCTGGTCGGTTTTCAGTATCTGCTCGCCCCGGCCTTCGGAGCCAAGGGCAAGCAGGGCGCTTCCGGTAAATACGGCGGGCGTGGCCGTCAACTGCCAGAGGCGGGCCATAAGCTGCGCGTTGAGCACCTGCACAAGGCGCGCGAGCTGGGGCGTTTTTATGCCCTGGGTAACGAGGGTTGTTGCCAGGGCTTCCATGTCCCGCATGGCGCTGTGCAGGTCGGCCAAGGTGGTGGCCGCCTCGAGCTGCCGCGCGATCGACAGGGAATGGTTGGAAAAATAGGAAAGCAGGTCGATCATAGCCAGAACGCCCACAGGCTGCCCCTTGTCCGTCACCACAATGCGGTGGATGTTGTGGCGGGTCATGAGAAGCAGTGCATTGAAAAGGTAGTCGTCCTTTTCGCAGCTCAGCAGGGAAAACTGGGCGCAGGCCCGGAGTGGGGTCTGGTTGGAAACCGCGTTGGCCACGATGTTGCAAAAATCGCCCGTGGTGAAAATCCCGGTACTGGAACCATCGCGCACAAAGATGGATCGTCTCCGGCTTTCCTTCATGCGCTGCGCGGCGTGGGCAATGGTATCCGTTGCTTCGGCAAATATGGGCGGCCTAAAACCAGCATCGCTGATCTTGACCGCAAAAAGGCTCTGCCATTCGCGGCGGTCGCGGCTTTGGGCAAGCTGGCCCAGCTTGTCGGACACGGTTGCAAAAAAGTACGCGCCGAAAAGCGAGTTCTTTTCCGTCAGGGCCAGCACCTCCCGCCCAGGGAACACGCAAAGCAGCACTTCTTCATGCGCCACAAACCTGTGCCGCGTTCTGCCTGTGGCCAGAGCGCGACAATCAAAGGCCTCGTGCTCGCGGTATGCCCCCACAATTTCCTCGCCCGACATTTCACGAACAAGCCCCTTCATGACCAGATAGAGCACATCAACATCACTTCCCGAGGCAAGAATTTCCTGATCATTGTTGAAAAACAGAATATCGGCAGTGGCCGACAAGGCAGATGCCTCTGCCAGGGTAAGCAGATCAAAAGGGGGATGCGAGAGGTCAAAGCGGGTGTTTGGCATAATCCGTCCCGGATGCGTCCCTGCGGTATGATTGTATTTTTACCGACAGTGCCGTGCCTGCGTTGTTTCCCTGTTGTGCGAATTATGTTTGCAATCAATAGAAACTGTTCAATCAATGAGCGTATTGTACTTTGTGAATAGATAAGAATTAGTATGTGTAAATGATGTATGTGAAATATTTCATTGATTGTTTATACAATTTAAATAAGCTAAATTTAACATAAAACTGGCTATTGAAATTATCAATACACTACAATTAATAGCCTTACTCATGCAATAATTATTTTTTATAGTCATTAATATTCATAAAAATAAATTATGAATAAAATTTTTTGTTGAAACAAACATTTCTGTACATATAAACAATTCAGGGATCAGGATTGTGTGCAATATATGTAGCTGGAGCGTGCAGGTTCAGTAGAAAAAAAGAGACATGCAATAGTAGCGGATTTTGAGGCCTGTGGGCTTTCTTCCGTCACAGCTAGCAATTGGAGGGCGTGTCGAGCTTCAGTTTTGCAGGCAAGGGGCTCAGGAGGGCTGCAATGCCCTTGCCTTATTGCATAGCAATGCAGTCTGGTTTTTACGAGGAGGCAAGCAAAGGCTGCTGCGGGAGTGCCCAGCTGTTTCTCAGAGTTGAGTAGAGCGAAGTCTTGGCAGCATGAGGAAGCAGGGCGCAGGAGTTATGTGCAGGAGTGGGGAAGGGCACATACGTGGAAAGAGCACAGCAGGCAGTGTCGAAGCGAGTTGCTCCAAACAATGAGATTTGCGGCATCAGGAGAGAGTAATGGAGAGAGCGCTTGGGATGTGGAGCGTGAAGGAGGGCCAGCGGCCACCTTGCGGCATGGAACAATGAACATCTGGCGGACGGCAGAAGACAAAAATGCTGTGACGGGGCTTTCGGCAGACAATATCTGTCGAACCGCCCCGCCACGCTAGAATGTGCAGGAGCGCCCTTGGGCGACCCTTAAGAGGTGCGCGCAACAAAAAACGCCCCAATTGGGGCGTGTCTTTGTCCGTTACAGCGCCCTAGTAGCGGGGCTGGCGCGGGGCTCTGGGTTTGGCTTCGTTCACGCGCAGCGTGCGACCGCCAAAGCTGAAGTTGTCCAAAGCTTCAATGGCGG
>Ga0074193_1002896_pt1 | contig 14062 bp, 12 predicted proteins | sample EPASupsiteHSE605_FD_64523 | JGI IMG/M metagenome (GOLD analysis project Ga0074193, IMG submission 64523) | Bioremediated contaminated groundwater from EPA Superfund site, New Mexico - Sample HSE6-05 | ecosystem: Environmental > Aquatic > Deep subsurface > Groundwater > Contaminated ... | reverse complement strand
TATGCAGCCCTCATCCGGGACAAGAATGCCGTTAAGGTGCTTGGCAAGCGTCGATTTTCCCGAGCCGTTGTGCCCTAGAACAACTGCGAAGCTGCCTTCCGCTATTTCGAGCGTCGCTCCGTTGAGGGCGGGAGTTTCCTCGCCTTCGTAACGGAATACGGCGTCTGTGACCTGTATAATTGAGTTCATAAGTTTCCCTTTTGCTTTGCCCGCCAGCGGCAGCTTGCGCCGCAGGGTAAAAGCAGTCCTGATTCCGAAACGGGGAGCCCGAGCTCGCGGCTTTCGCTCGTTCCGCCGTATTTTTTTGTGAAAACGCTTTCGGACATATAGGTGAGAACGGAGGGCGAAAGCCCCGTCGTGTAGGAATTTATGATGACAAAGAGCGGCTCGTCCGAAAGAGCTCCCGCGCAGAGGCACACAAAGTCCCAAAGGTTCTCCTCGAGCTTCCAGGTTTCGCCGTCCGGTCCGCGTCCGTAAGAGGGAGGATCCATTATAATTGCATCATACCTTTTTCCGCGGCGAATCTCGCGCTCGACGAACTTGATGCAGTCGTCGACTATCCAGCGTATCGGGGCGTTATCAAGCCCCGAAGAGACAGCGTTTTCTTTTGCCCAGGATACCATGCCCTTTGCCGCGTCCACATGACAGACTGAAGCACCGGCTTTGGCGCAGGCAAGGGTCGCGGCTCCCGTATAGGCAAAGAGGTTCAAAACACTGATTGGACGACCTGCATTTTTAATTTCGTTCATCGCAAAATCCCAGTTCGCCGCCTGTTCGGGAAAGATGCCGGTATGCTTGAAGTTCATGGGCTTGACATTAAACGTCAGCTCATCGTAGCGTATCCTCCAGCTTTCGGGGAGACCGTTTTTTTCCCAGTGACCGCCGCCGGTCGGGCTGCGGCTGTATTTTGCCGAAGGTCTGTTCCAGGCGGAATTTGTCCGCACGGTGTTCCAGATGGTCTGAGGGTCGGGCCGCACAAGTATCTGGCTGCCCCAGCGCTCAAGCTTCTGGCCGTCCGAGCAGTCGATAAGTTCATAGTCCTTCCATTTATCAGAAATCCACATAAAAACCCCCGTAAAAATCAGCAGCGCAAAATAGTTACTGAGAAATTATATCATTAAACCCCAAACGGGTCAATTGTTTCCGCAGCGTAAAGGTCTTTATTTATGACCCGAGAGCCTATTTGCACAGGGTCTCCTCCGCCTGTCGGGAGGGCTCCGCGGTGCAGGCAAAAAAGGGTGGAAAAAAGCAAAAAGAAAAGTCGAAAAAAAGCAAAATAATTCTTGCATATTGCGAATCGCTTGCTATAATGTAGATAGTTGACAAGGTAGACATAATGTGACACATACATAAAGGGGCCTGTTCTGCTGTGACTCGTTTTAATAAGAAATACAATGGAATAAGAGCCGCTTTTTTTATACTTATTGTAGCTTTGGTTGTGCTTCTCGTATACTACGGAAGGTTGCCGGAGGATCCGGAAGCGGCACAGTCGGCAGAGCCCTCGGCGGTGACTTCTCAGGAAGCTGCGGCGCCTCCCGCGGTTGCCGAAGATCCTTCGGTTCAGACGGCATCTCCTTCTCCGACGCCTTCGGAAACGCCTGTCTCCGGCCCCGATCTCGCGCTTCGCGACCCTGTGGATGACACGTTTTTTGAGGACGCCGCATTCATGGGGAATTCTCTCATGGACGGCTTCCGGCTGTTTTCTGGGCTTACGACCTGCGACTATTATGCCGCAACGAGCATGACCGTAGTCGGAGCGACGAGCAAGGCCTGTATCACGCTGGATAACGGCGCGGCAGGAACGCTTGTTCAGGGACTGACACAAAAACCATACGGCAAGATTTATATCCTCCTCGGCATTAATGAAATCGGCTTTGACGTTGATACTTTCATCGATTATTACAGCAATATGCTCGACACCATAGTAGCCGCTCAGCCGGATTGCGATATTTATATTATGGGCCTCACGCCTGTCAGCGCGGCGAAGTCGGGCAGCAGCGATACTTTTAATATGACGCGGATAACGGAATATAACATGGCTCTCCGTCAGTTGGCGGCGGATAAAAGCTGTTATTATTTGGACCTGGTGGACGCTCTTGCAGGGGAGGACGGATACCTTCCTGCAAATGAGACTACCGACGGCGTGCATTTTTCGGCGAAGGTATATCAGACGTGGCTTGATTATGTAAAAACACATTACGCATAGAGTATAAAGAGTTGAGGGGTTTATTATGAAGAGGGTTGGTTTTGTATTTCTGGCTTTTTGTATGGTTGTCGGTACTTTAACGGGTTGTACGGAAAAAGCCAAGCCCGCGGAATATGATTTGGAGGCTCTCGGCAAGCAGATTGCGGAAAGCGGAGCCTTTTCGGACATCCTCAGCCAGGTCAATAAGGAAATCGCCGCCTCGTTCTATGGCTTTGAAGACGCAGAGGTTACAGAGTGCGTCGAGTATTGTTCGACGGGCGCTACGACAGAGGAAATCGCCCTTATGAAGTGTGCCGACGAGGAAACCGCGGCAAAAATCAAAACCAATGCCCAGGCAAGGGTTGAGACCCAGAGAACGATATACGAATCCTACGCGCCGCTGGAAATGCCGAAGCTGGACGACGCTATCGTAACGCAGGACGGACTTTACGTGTTCTACATAGTTTCCGCGGATTCCGCCAAGGTTCAGGCGGTTCTGGACGGTCTGAAAAAATAGGATAGAAATAATAAGCGCCGCACCCGTATTGGGGTGCGGCGCTTTTACGTTTTTACGGAGTTCTATTTTTCTTTCTGTCCCTCGTCGAGAGCGTTTTTGCCGTAGCGCTTTTTAACGCACTCGCTCAGCAGAAACTCAATCTGCCCGTTCACAGAGCGAAAATCATCTTCCGCCCAGCAGGCGAGCTTGTCATATAACGAAGGCGAAAGCCGCAGGGGAACCTGCTTTTTTGATTTTTCGTTCTTATCCATGGTATTTAATAAATTGAACCGCTGTTGACTATCGGCTGGGCTTCCTTATTGCCGCAGAGCACGACAAGAAGGTTTGAAACCATTTGAGCTTTGCGCTCGTCGTCAAGCTCGACAATGTCGTTTTCGCTCAGCTTGGTGAGAGCCATCTGAACCATACCGACAGCGCCCTCAACGATGAGCTTGCGTGCGTCGATGATCGCACTGGCCTGCTGACGCTGCAGCATTGCGGCGGCGATTTCCGGAGAGTATGCAAGATGCGTGATGCGTGTCTCGACGATCTCTAGTCCGGCGTCCTCGACCTTTGTCTGGAGCTCCTGCTTGAGTTTCAAGGCGACCTCCTGACTGCTGCCGCGCAGGGAAAGCTCGTCGGAGCTGTCGTCCTCGTTCCAGATGTCGTAGGGGTAGATTCTTACAATATTACGCAGCGAGCTGTCTGCCTGGATCGAAAGAAACTCTATGTAGTTATCGACATTAAAAACAGCCTTTGCCGCGTTCACCACGCGCCAGATGACGACAACGCCAATTTCAATCGGGTTGCCGAGCTTGTCGTTGACCTTCTGACGGTCGTTGTTTAGCGTCATGACCTTGAGGGAAACCGCTTTTCCCGCGGCGGTGTCGGTTTTTTCGGCTTTATCTGTTCTTTGCTTCTGCTTCTGTGCAGTTTCCGCTGCAATCGACTTGGTGGGATTTACGGCTGAGACAAAGGGATTTACAAAGTAGAAGCCAGCGCCTTCGAGCGTGCCGTGATACTTGCCGAAGAGAGTCAGCACAAGAGCCTCGTTTGGCTTAAGAACTTTAAGTCCGGCATACAGTATGGGACAGATGATGAAGCCGATAAGAGAAGAGACGACAGCAAGAGCTATGCCCAGACCGCTGCCGGCCTCACCTTTTTCGGCTCCGACTATCAATCCCGCGATGCAGGCGAAAATGACCAGCGTGTTGAATATGAGCATAGACATGCCGTTAGGCGCTTTCAGCTTTTTCTGTTCAGAAAAAAGTTGGGTGTTTTCCATAGAAATTCCTCCAATATATAATAATTATCTCCGTATGGAGCATATGATAATGATATCATAATAATATCACGTTATTCCCAATTGTCAATAGGCATGTAAAAAAGCCCGCCGGATTACGGCGGGCTAAACAATGCGGGTTATAAGGTACCGGTTACGCTTTTTTGCGCGCTGTGTTCTTACGCTGGAAGAACTTTACGACTTCGACAATCGGGATGACGCTGAAGGCAAGCGCGAGTGCGACGGCATATTCCGAAAGGCTGATGTGCTCAAAGCCGAAGGATGTCTGGAGGAAAGGAATATAGAGAACGGCGGTGGTTAAAACCAGACTCGCAAGTCCCGCCAGCAGTAAAGCCCAGTTCTGTTTTTTGAGAGAGAACAGGCTTCCGCGCTGTGAGCGCATATTGAAGCTGTGGAAAATTTCCGCCATGCTCATTGTAAGGAAGGCCATCGTTATGCCGTCGTTTGACTGCAGCGACGCCCAGGAGCCGCCCTCCATTATATGACCGAGGAAGTAGGCCGCGAGCGTGAGGACTGTGACAACTAAGCCCTGATAGGCAACGTCCACTCCGACGCCGCCCGAAAACACGCCGTCGCTTGACGGACGGGGCTTGCGGCGCATAATGTTCGGCTCCTCGCCTTCAAGGCCGAGAGCAAGGGCGGGGAAGCAGTCAGTAACAAGGTTTATCCAGAGAAGGTGGACGGGTTTGAGTATCGTGAAGCTGAGCAGCGTCGCAACGAAAATACTCAGAACCTCGCTCATGTTGGAGCTGAGAAGGAACTGTATCGCCTTGCGGATATTGTCGTAAATCCTTCTGCCTTCCTTGACGGCTCCGACAATAGTTGCGAAGTTATCGTCCGCAAGGACCATGTCAGCAACGTTCTTCGTGACGTCGGTACCCGTTATGCCCATTCCGACCCCGATATCGGCTGACTTGATGCTGGGCGCGTCGTTCACGCCGTCGCCGGTCATTGCGGTAATAAAGCCCGCTTTTTTCCAGGCGTTGACTATACGCACCTTGTGCTCGGGCTGGACGCGCGCATAAACGGAAATATCACGGAAACGGCTTTCAAATTCCTCGTCGCTCATTTCTGAGATCTGGGAACCGGAAATGGCTGTATCGTGTTCTCCGAGTATGCCGAGCTCTCTGGCTATCGCACTTGCCGTATCGATGTGGTCGCCCGTAATCATAATGGGGCGGATGCCGGCGGAGCGGCATTGCTCGATTGCGTCCTTGACCTCGGGACGGACGGGATCTATCATTCCGACAAGCCCTACGAAGCACAGATCCTTTTCAAGGGCCTCCGGACTGTAGTTTTCCGGCTCGGTCGCAAGCGGCTTGAGAGCGGCTGCGAGGACGCGCAGCGCCTTGCCGGCCATTCTCTTATTCTCCGCAAGAATGGAAGCCACGGCGTCCTGCGTGAGCGGAACGGCTTTGCCGCCCTTAAAATATGTCGTACAGACGCGGAGAACCTCGTCCGGAGCGCCTTTTGTGTACTGGATTACGGAGCTCTCCGTCCTGTGGACGGTGCTCATCATTTTGCGAACGCTGTCGAAGGGGGCCTCGCCGATTCTCGGCTCGTCCTCGGTCAGGTCGTATTTCATAAGACCTATGGATTTAGCCCAGTATACAAGAGCGTTCTCGGTCGGCTCTCCTGTAACAGTACCGTCCGTATCAAGCTCGGCGTCGCAGCACAGAGCCATTGCGGTGGCAAGCATTTTTTGATTTTCTCCGTAGTATTCAACTACGGTCATCTTGTTCTGAGTGAGCGTTCCGGTTTTGTCAGAGCAAATTATCTGAGCGCAGCCGAGTGTTTCAACTGCCGTCAGCTTGCGGATGATTGCGTTTTTCTTGCTCATATTGGTTACGCCGATGGAAAGGACTATCGTCACGACGGCGACAAGACCCTCCGGTATCGCCGCAACGGCGAGGCTGACCGCTATCATGAAGCTGTTGAGAACGACGCCTGCGGAGAGAGTTCCCTCGCGTATGAGGCTGACTGCGAAAATAACAATGCATATGCCGAGAACAAGCCAGGTGAGTATTTTGCTGAGCTGCCCGAGCTTCTTCTGGAGGGGGGTAAGACCCGCTTCCGCGTTTTCCAGCGCGTCCGCGATTTTGCCCATTTCGGTGCTCATGCCGGTGTCAGTGATGACCGCCGCGCCGCGTCCGTAAACGACGGTGCTGCCCATATAGACCATGTTCTTGCGGTCGCCGAGAGGGACGTCCGAGCTTTCTCTGAGATTGAGCAGGTCGATGTATTTATCGACGGGGACGCTTTCGCCGGTCAGAGCGGCTTCCTCGATTTTCAGGCTGTTGGATTCTATAATGCGCCCGTCGGCAGGAACGGCGTCGCCCGCTTCGAGAATAACGACGTCGCCGACGATTATGTTTTCGGTTTTTATAACGACTATCTTATCGTCGCGGAGAACCTTGCTGGTCGCAGAGGCCATTTCCTGCAGCGCTTCAAGCGCCTTTTCGGCCTTGTTCTCCTGATAAACACCCAGAACGGCGTTTACTATGACGACGAACATAATGATGAAAACATCGGCAAAGCCCTCGTTGGAATAGGAGGAGGTAACAGCTGAAATGACAGCCGCAACAATGAGGATGATAATCATCGGGTCTGCCATCTGCTTTAGGAAACGCTTTATAAGTGGGTCTTTTTTCCCTTCGGCAAGCTTGTTTTTACCATTTTCTTCAAGACGTTTTTCCGCCTCCGCCGAGCTGAGACCTCCGCGCGAGCTTCTTGTTTCGACAAGAACCTCGTCAATCTCGCTGCAATAATACTTCATTGGTGCTCCTCCATATAAAATAGTTGTAACCGTTACCCGCGCATTTTGTCTTGAAAAAAGACTCATGGACAGGCAAAGCCTATCCATGAGTCTGGTCATTTAATGCAAGCCAGGCAGGTTAACTGCCATGTATGTTGACTTGGACCGCTTAATAAGCGCTGACTACTCCCCCACGGAGATTAGCTAATTCTAGCACTCTTCACCGTTTTTGTCAAGTTAAGGAGATAAACGTATCACGCCTGCATAATCAGCGTAAGACCTGCCTTAGCTCCTCATAAAGCTCAATGATGCGGAACCTGAGTCTGTACTCGCCGCCGCTGCAGGTGATGAGCTTTGCACTGTCTTCCGAGAGCCCCGAAAAAGCGTCCTCGTTTTCAATGGAAGTCATGCACAGCGGCGGAAAAACGACGCACCACCAGTTGTGACCTCTGCCCTCGCCGAGTATTATCTTCATCGAAACGTAGTCTCCGGAAGGCAGAGCGAAGCCATCGTATTTCCTGGTGGGATAAGTTTCGACGCAGAGCTGCGCCTTTACGGAATAGTATTTTCCATCACTTGCAAGACTGCTTCGGGCTTTCATGCAAAGCAGCGGAAGCGTTCTTTGGATAATCTCTTTCGCTTCCTCCGTATTGCCCGCGTCCTTAAGCATGGGAGTCAGGACGGATAGTACGCAGTCGCGCACATCAAGCTTTGCCGCCTGATCGCCAACCGTGTCGGAATTTGCTATTACGTGCAGGCGTATCAGCTCGCCTGACATCCGCCGCTGCTCCGCCCCGGCGAAGAGCCCCGTTAAAAGGGTGACGCAAAGAGCGAAAAGAAGTGATATTTCCCAGATTTTAAGATGCTGCTTCATAAAAAAACCGCCTTTATGTATTAAGTCATACACATTATCGGCAGTTTTTTATGCTCTTATACAACAGCGTGAGTAAGAGGGGGTCAGACCTCAAGAACGCCCTGTGGCTCAGCGAGAAAGACCTCCGCGTACCGTGAAGAAAGCGTTTCATACGCGCGGCTTGCCTTGAGCTCGTCGTCGAAAATTCCGAAAACGGCTGAGCCGGTTCCCGTCATTACGGCGCCCAGCGCGCCGCAGTCGAGCAGCGTGGTTTTAATTTTCGGAATATCATTCGGTTTCGCGGGCAAAACATCTTCGAAGACATTATAAAGCCTCCGGCTTACGCCCTTGAGGTCTCCGCTGTAAATTGAAGACATTATGCCCTGCGTATCGGGGTGATACTTCACCGAAGTGAGGTCGAGCCTTGCGAAAAGCTCCGGCGTTGAAACGGAAAACTTGGGCTTGACGATAACGAAGCGGCAGCAGGGCAGGGGTGGCAGGTCTAAAAGCACCTCTCCGCGTCCCTCGGCGAGTGAGGTTCCGCCGGCAACGCAAAATGGAATGTCCGAACCGAGTCGGGCACCCATTTTTTCTAGCTCGGTTCGGGAAAAGGGCTTTCCCGTAAGGGTGTTGAGGGCACGGAGAACTGTCGCACCGTCCGATGAGCCGCCGCCCATGCCTGCGCAGACGGGCACACGCTTGAATATTATGATGTCGGCACCAATATCTTTTCTGCCGAGTGCGGCAAAAAAGGCCCTGGCCGCTTTTGAGGCAATGTTGCGGTCATCGTCCGGAAGAAAACGCAGGTTGGTGGAAAGCCTTATATCGCCGTCGCCGCGAAGCGTCACCTTTATATCGTCGCACAGCGAGACTGACTGCATGACCATGCGCATATCATGGTAGCCGTCGGTACGTTTCGCCAAAACGTCTAGCGAAAGGTTGAGTTTTGCATAGGCTTTTTCCGTTATTGTACGCATTTCACGACTGCTCCCTTCGGCGAATTTACAGCTTCTTCGGCATATTATTGCTATTTTAGTTCAAAAAGCGAGGGCATTAGCTCGATTCCGGCGGATAAATACCCACCCTTGAGCCCGTTTGCCTCAGAATATGAAAGTCCTGCTTGCGTATTGTGGCGTGAGTCGTATATAATGTATGGTACAGGATCACCGTCGTGCTGACGGTTGCTCGTGAGAGTCTTGTGATCGCTTAAAATCAGCATCCGGAAGTCTTCTCCCTCGGCTTCGAGAGCTTTGCACAAAGGCTCGACCACGCGGCTGTCCAGCCATTCAATAGCCTGTATTTTGCCCTTTAGGTCTCCGCAGTGCGTACACTCGTCCGGACCCTCAAGATGAACGGCGACAAAGTCGTGCGTTTCGAGCGCGCTGAGCGCCGCTTTGACCTTGCCCTCGTAGTTCGTTTCGACTTCGCCCGTTGCGCCTTCGACCATTATAACGTCGAGCCCTGTGAGCCTCGCTATGCCGTGGCACAGCGGAACGGCGGAAACGACGGCGCCGGTTCTGCCGTACTGCTCTTTGAAATCCGGAAGCTTTGCCGCCGTGCCCTCGGCCCAGAACCATATCGCGTTGCCGGGGAACTTCCCCTCGCTACTGCGCGCCGCGTTGAACGGGTGGTTCTGCAGAAGCTCGTTTGCCTTTTTCATAAGCTCCGTCAGAACAGCGGCGTTTTCACAGCCCTTCGGAAGATTATCCGAAACGAGCTCTCCTATATGGTCGTGCGGCGGCGCAAGCTCCAGCCCTCTGATATCGACCTGCTTCTGAACGGCGATGTGGCGGTAGGACTCTGTGGGGTAGACGCACATTCCCGCTGTGTCCGCGAGCGTTTTGAATTCGGGATGGGCGAAGAGATATTCCACAAGCTCGACGCCCTGCTTTTCGCACAGACCCCCGCCGGAGTGCGAAACGATACGCTTTTCTTCAAATGGAACAGTCTCGTCGTCCGTTAATGTAACGTTATTGCAACGGTAGGCGGCGTCGCCGGGAGAAAGGGAAATACCCTGTGCCGCAACCTCAAGCGGCGCTCTTCCGGAATAGCAGAAGTGCGGATCGCAGCCGAAGATGGACATTATCGCGGTGTCGCTTCCGGGCGGAAAGCCTTCGGGTACGTTAAGAACGCTTCCCAGCACACCGCGCCCGGCAAGCCTGTCAATATAGGGCTTTCGGGAGACTTCGAGCGGCGTGCGGCCGCTCAGCTCGGCAACAGGGTTGTCAGCCATGCCGTCGCCTATTACAAGTATATATTTCATAGCTTTTTCCTTTCGCATATGTTAAAATACCATGCGTTGAATTACTGAAAATCCAGCCCCATTATAAACCAAACGGCTTGTCTTGCAAAGCGGCAATTACGGCAATTTATAAATTATCGCAAAAAACGCGACGATATTTGCAAACAAGGATAGTTTAATGGCACAGCAGTCATTAATCTTCGTTTATTTTACCGTTTGATTTTATTATTTCTGATGATATGATAATTTGACGTAGCAGAAAAGAGGGATTCGCATGACCCCTATGGAAATTCTCAATAAAATCGTTGAAGCCGAGATAAGTGCGCGAGCAGTTTTCGATGAAGCCGACAAGCTCAGGGAGAGCTTCGACGGCTACGTAAAAGAGCAGATCGAAGCGCTGCGGCAGCAGTATTTTGACAAGGCGGAAGAAGCGATTGCGGAAGCAAAAAAGGCGGAGACCGCCCGCGCGGATACCGAGCTTGCCGAGCTTGACAAAAAACTCGAGTCGGAACTTGCAAAGCTGAAGGCTTTTTATGATAAAGAAAACGAAGCCATAGTGCAGAAAATATTCAAGCTGGCGGTGGACGCCGATGATTAGGCAGCAGATGGAGTACGGCGCCATTTTTGCCAAAGTCATGGCGATGTACGGGAAAATGCTTAAAGATGACGACTGGCGAAGGCTCTGCGAATGCAGGAGCATTGCCGAAATATGCAAGTTTCTAAGCAGTCACAGAGGCTGGAGTTCAACCATGTCGGAACTCCCGGTCAATCCGACGGTCAAGGTCCTTGAGACAGCCGTCCGCAGAAGAGTATATGAGGAAAGCGAGAGACTCAGCAAGTATCTGGTTATAGAGGACAAAAAATATCTTCGCCTTTTCCTTTGTCGCTTCGAATACGATTTTATACTCGACGCTTTGAAACCGAAAGATACGGGGTCCGCCGAACAGCTTCCAAAATCTATTGAACTTACGGACTTTATGCGAAAAAACAGCTCAGTTAATTTAGGTGAGCTCGAGCGCAGCAGGAGTTTTTCCGATGTTCAAAACGCGGTAAGGGACAGTATTTATTATAGACCGCTTTCCGAACTGAAACCGGACGCCGAAACAGGAATGCCGAGTTACCGCGAGGCCGGGGTAGTTCTAGAAAACGCTTATTTCAAGTCGGTTTTTGCTTATCTCTCCGGAAAATACAAAGGCGGGGGAAGAAAAAAACTCGAAGAAACAATCGGGCTCGAGGCAGACCTGCTCAACACCGTGAGCATTATCAGGCTCCAGCGGAGCTTTAACACCTCTTTGGAGAGGGCAGACGAGCTGCTTATCCCGATTTCCTATCACCTGAAACCGGAATTTCTGCATTCACTGTCAGAGGCGAAAAGCGAAGGCGAGGCTCTCGATATGCTTCGCAGATCGCCTTTCGGGAAGCATCTTGAGGGTGCGGACACAAATAATATCGAGAGCTTATTTTACAAATCCATGGAAAAATTCTGCAGGAGGCTTATAAAAACCGGAGGGGCTGAGTTGGGCGTTCCCCAGGCCTATCTGATTTTGAAGGAACTGGAATGCAAAAAACTCTGCAGGGTCATTGAAGCCGTTGCGAGCGGCATAGACCCCAGAAATGTTATCTGAGACTTCGCAAGCATGAAAAAAGGAGGTTAACAACAATGTCGGTGGAAGCAATGACCATGGTTACGATTTCCGGACCGGAAAAGATGGTCGATACCGCAGTACAAAGCCTCGTTGTTAACAGGGAGTTCCACCCTGAAAACGCAATAAAGATATTGTCGGGCGTTAAAGAGCTGGTGCCCTTTGACGCGCTGAATCCGTATTCGGATTTGCTTGCAAAAGCGAAGGAAATTGCGAAAACCATTGGTCTGGAACCGGACTTCAGAGATTTTGCGAAAGCTGAACCGACGCTCGGGGACGCCGCCGTTTATCTTAACGCGCTTTCATCAGGAGTTTCGGCTTTGAGGGAGGAAAAGGAAGAAAAGACCCAGCGAATAAAGAACAACAAGATTGTAAGCGAGCAGCTCTCGCATTTTTCAACGTTCAATGTCGAACTCCGCGATCTTTTCACGATGAAATACCTAAAGTTCCGGTTCGGAAGACTGCCTGTGGAAACTTATAAGGATTGCCTCAGAATTATTGACGAAAGGCCGGATGTGTATTTTGTAAGCTCGGGCAGGGACGAGCGGTGGATTTACGGGGCCTATTTTGCGCTCCCGGATACCTACGGGAGAATCGAAGCGATTTTCTCATCGATGGGCTTTGAGCGCATTCACATAGACGTTCAGGGAAGCGTCGAGGATACTGCAAACGAAGTCGCGAAGAGGCTCAATAATGAAAATGCCGACGCCTCAGAGCGCATCAAGGAGATTGACGCCGAGCTTTCCGCGACGAAGCAGACTGAAAGCGAAAAGCTGCTGCTAATGTACTCGTGGCTGCGCTTTGAAAGCGATTGTTTTGATATTCTGACCTTCGCTGGAAGGCGTCACGGAAAGTTCTACATCATCGGCTGGATTCCCAGGAACCTCTCTGAGGCTTTTGTCAAGGAATGCGAGGCGTTTTCGGGTTTTGCCTGTTTCTGTACGGAACCGGACGAAGTGAGGGAGACTCAGCCGCCCGTGAAATTCAAGAGGGGCTTGCTTTCGGATATATATCAGCCGTATCTGGAAATGTACGGACTGCCTGCATACGGTGAAGCCGACCCCCGGCTTTTCCTTGCGATTACCTACACGGTGCTTTTCGGTATTATGTTCGGCGATGTGGGACAGGGCATGATGCTGGTTATAATCGGTATATTGCTCTGGAAGCTGAAAAAAGCCTGGCTCGGGCGCATAATCGCCCTTTGCGGCCTGTCGGCAACGGCGCTGGGTCTGGTTTACGGCAGCGTATTCGGAAACGAAGGGCTGCTTCCGTGGGGCTTCAAGGTCCTTGAGGACGGCAACACGATAAAAATACTGCTTATTGCCGTGGTCATCGGTGCGGCGCTGATAATTATCTGCATGATAATGAATATTATAAACGGTATAAGACAGAAGGATATAAGGAAAATATTCTTCTCGCCCAACGGAATTCCCGGCTTTGTGTTCTATATCGGAATTGCGGCGGCAGTCGTATTCAAATTTGTCGTTGGGAAAAACATATTTACGATACCGTTTATAATCTGCGTGGTAGTTATACCGCTTTTAATGATTTTTTCCGCGACTCCGCTTACAAACCTTATTAAGGGTGAAAAGGACTGGCTGCCCGAATCTGTCGGAATGTTCTTTGTCGAAGGCTTTTTCGAGATGTTCGAAACCATTCTGTCGTATGTTTCCAACACAGTCTCTTTCCTGCGTGTCGGCGCTTTTGCAATCAGCCACGCTGGCATGATGATGGTAGTCTATCTGCTTTCGTCAAGCTCCGGCGGCGGGTACAGCATATTAGGCTTAATATTCGGCAATATCCTTGTTACTGGTCTTGAAGCAATGCTTGTCTGCATTCAGGTCCTTCGTCTTGAGTATTACGAGATGTTTGGGCGCTTCTACGTGGGCGGCGGCGTAAAATTCAATCCGAAGACCGTAAACTATAAAACCGCTGAACAGTAAGCCGCCAAAGAAGAAAAATAACTCATATTCTGGAGGTCGTCATTATGAAAATCGCTATTTACGCCATCGCAATGCTTCTCGCTGTTGCGCTGCCCCTCGTAGTCATATACTTTCGCGCAAAGCACGGAAAAAGAGGCAAGGCTCCCCTGATTGCCAATCTTTGCGGCTTTTTCGGAATCCTGGCGGTCGGCTGCATTTTCTGCTTCACTCAATCCGCCGAGGCAGCTACGGCAACCGCAACGACTGCCGCTGCGGCAAGCGACGGGCTGGCAAAAGGCCTGGGCTATATCGGAGCCGCGCTCGCAGTCGGACTTGCCGGAATCGGCGGCGGTATCGCAGTCGGAGCCTCCTCGTCAGCGGCGCTTGGCGCCATTTCCGAAAACGACAGCATCTTCGGCAAATCGCTTATTTTCGTCGGTCTTGCGGAAGGTATCGCGCTTTACGGGCTTCTGATAGCCTTCATGATCATTTCAAGTCTCTGAGAATGAAACCGGGGAGGGACAGCTATGCGTATGTTTGCCGTTGCCGATGAGACCGATGTTCTGACAGGTCTGCGGCTCTCCGGGATAGAGGGTAAGCTTGCGACCGACCGCAAGCAGGCAGAGGCTTATGTTGACGAAGTACAGGCAAACCCTGCGATTC
>Ga0074193_1002895_pt1 | contig 14070 bp, 15 predicted proteins | sample EPASupsiteHSE605_FD_64523 | JGI IMG/M metagenome (GOLD analysis project Ga0074193, IMG submission 64523) | Bioremediated contaminated groundwater from EPA Superfund site, New Mexico - Sample HSE6-05 | ecosystem: Environmental > Aquatic > Deep subsurface > Groundwater > Contaminated ... | reverse complement strand
GAAGAAAGAGATGAATCTCAACCGCGTCCGAGAAAGATAATTCCAAGTATCAGACGGGAAAACACAGACCAGGAAGGTGAAAGAAGACCTTACAATCAGGGGTATAACAGACCTGAGGGAAATAACTATGAACGTAGACCCTATAATCGTCCCGAGCGTGATGATCGTGGAGGTTACAGATCTTACGACAATCGTCCGTCGTATGGAGAAAACCGGAATTCATACGGAAACAACGACCGTCCGTCTCGTCCGACTCGTCCTTATGGAGATCGCGACGGAGGCAATGCGCGTCCTTCGTATGGTAATAATCGCCCGTCTTACGGCAACAGAGAAGGAGGTTATAATAAACCCTCATATGGTAATCGTCCTTCATATGGCAACAATGAACGCCCCTCTTATGGTAATAACGATCGTCCGTCTTACGGAAACAATGATCGTCCGTCGTATGGTAATAGCGACCGTTCGTATGGAAACCGTCCATCCTACGGAAATAATGACCGTCCGTCGTATGGCAATCGTCCTTCGTATGGCAATAACGACCGTGGCTATGGTAACGAACAACGTCCGTTTAACCGTCCGTCGAGACCTAATTTCGACAACAGACCGTCCAGACCAGTGCCTAATTCGGCTTCAGGAGCTGAGGGTGATGCATCGGCAGACGGCATAAAGAAAAGAAGACCGCGTGTAGGTGATACCCGCGTGAATTCTTACGACAGCAGAGATAATCGCGGTGGAGGAAGACCTTCATTTGGCGGTAATCGTCCTTCTTATGGAAATAATCGTGGTGGTGGTTATGGTAACCGTCCACAACAACGACGTACAAGCGATTATAATCCAAATGCCAAGTATAACTTCCAGAAACAGCTTAAGTATAAGGAAGTATTGGCAGATCCGAACGAACCGATCCGTTTGAATAAGTTCTTGTCTAATGCAGGTGTTTGTTCAAGACGTGAGGCTGATGAGTTTATCCAGAATGGAGCAGTAAAGGTGAACGACGTGGTTGTAACCGAGTTGGGTACTAAAATTACGCGTGCTGATAAGGTTGAATTCCAGGATAAGCAGGTTCAGATTGAAAGTAAAGTATATATTGTTCTTAACAAACCTAAAAACTGTGTAACTACGTCTGACGATCCTCAGGAACGTTTAACTGTTATGGATTTGGTTAAGAATGCTTGTCAGGAGCGTATTTATCCTGTAGGACGTCTTGATAGAAACACAACCGGTGTGTTGTTGTTGACTAACGATGGCGACCTGGCTTCCAAACTTACTCATCCTTCTTTCAAAAAGAAGAAGATTTATCATGTTTGGTTGGATAAGAATGTTTCTATTGAAGATATGGAGAAAATTGCAAATGGTATTGAGTTGGAAGATGGAGAAATCCACGCCGATGCAATTAGCTATGCAAGTGAAGATGATAAAAGCCAGGTGGGTATTGAAATTCACTCAGGCCGTAATCGTATTGTACGCCGTATTTTTGAATCTCTGGGTTATCATGTGGTGAAGTTAGACCGTGTTTATTTTGCCGGTCTCACCAAGAAGAACCTGAGCCGCGGAAAATGGCGTTACCTGAACGAAAGAGAAGTGAATGCACTTCGAATGGGTGCATTTGAATAATATACAGGCATAGCCGGTTTGAGATATAATCGGCTATCTTGTTTAATTACCGTTAGAAAAAAAGAAGAAAATGGAAACCATTGTTAGAACAAAAATTGTAGATGTACTTAAAAGCGAGGCTTTTGGTACGACTGTTAACGTGAAAGGCTGGGTACGTACCCGCCGTGGAAGTAAGCAAGTAAGTTTTATAGCTTTGAATGATGGATCTACAATTAATAATGTTCAGATTGTTGTTGATGTTGATCTTTTTGGAGAAGAGTACCTCAAGCCTATTACAACTGGTGCATGTATCAGTGTGAATGGTGAGCTTGTGGAGTCGCAGGGACAAGGCCAAAATGCAGAAATTCATGCAAAAGAAATCCTTATTTATGGAACGGCAGATCCCGCAACTTATCCTTTGCAAAAGAAGGGTCATTCTCTTGAGTTTTTAAGAGAAATTGCACACTTGCGTCCTCGTACAAATACTTTCGGTGCGGTTTTTCGTATTCGCCACCATATGGCGATTGCTATTCACCGTTTTTTTCATGACAGAGGATTCTTTTATTTTCATACCCCGATTATCACAGCTTCTGATTGTGAAGGAGCGGGACAGATGTTTCAGGTAACTACACTGAACTTGTATGATTTGAAGAAGAACGAGGAAGGTTCTATTATTTATGATAACGATTTCTTCGGCAAACAGACCAGTCTCACAGTTTCTGGTCAGCTTGAAGGCGAATTAGCTGCCATGTCTTTAGGTTCGATTTATACCTTTGGACCTACTTTCAGAGCTGAGAATTCCAATACTCCCAGACACCTTGCCGAGTTCTGGATGATTGAGCCGGAAGTTGCCTTCAATGAGATTGCAGAGAATATGCAGTTGGCTGAAGACTTTATCAAATATTGTATTCAGTGGGCTTTAGATAATTGCATGGAGGATATTGAATTCCTAAGCAAGATGTATGATAAAGAACTTATTGAGCGATTGAAGTTTGTATTGAAAAATAGTTTTGTTCGTTTGTCCTATACCGATGGTGTGAAAATATTGGAAGAGGCTGTTGCAAATGGTCATAAGTTCGAATATCCAATTTTTTGGGGAGCCGATCTTGCTGCCGAACACGAACGCTATTTGGTGGAGAATCATTTTAAATCGCCTGTCATTCTTACTGATTATCCAAAAGAAATCAAATCATTCTATATGAAACAGAATGAGGATGGTAAAACGGTACGTGCTATGGATGTACTGTTCCCCAAAATCGGCGAGATTATTGGTGGTTCGCAACGTGAGGAAGATTACGAAAAGTTATCCCGCAGAGCAAAAGAAATGGGAGTTCCCGAAAAAGATATCTGGTGGTATATGGATACCCGTCGATTTGGAACTGCACCTCACTCGGGTTTTGGACTAGGTTTCGAACGTTTACTCTTGTTCGTAACCGGGATGACAAATATCAGAGATGTAATTCCTTTCCCCCGTACTCCAAATACAGCAGAATTTTAATTCAGATTTAGATCTGATGAAAAATATAAAAGGTCCGGTATCAAATGATAAGCGGACCTTTTATATTTAATCTTCGTAATCTATTTCGATGGGAATCTGTCGTTTGAAGGCCTCTTTAAAGGATATTAAAGTTTCCGTACGAGCCAGACCCAACGGTTGTAGCTTGTTATGAATAATGTTTAGCAGGTGTTGATTGTTTTTTGCATATATCTTTATAAACAGATCATACTGCCCTGTAGTGTAGTGACATTCTACAACTTCAGGTATTTGTTTAAGGGCTTCTGTAACCGATGGGAATTGTCCGGGCGTTTTAAGGTAAAGCCCCATATAAGCGCAGGTTTCGTACCCAACTTTGGTATTGTCAACAATAAATTCAGACCCTTTTATAACTCCCAGGTTTGTAAGCTTCTGTATCCTTTGGTGAATTGCTGCACCGGATACATTACATTCTCTGGCGACTTCCAAAAAAGGCATACGTGCGTTGCCAATAATTAGTTTTAATATTTTTTCGTCAAGTTCGTCAAGTTGATGATGTGCCATATTGTTGTATATTTGTCTGGATTGAAAACTGTTCCTTACATTTTGATACAAAAGTAAAGAAATTTCTTTTAGTATTTATATTTTGTAAGAAAATAAATTTATATTGATATCTTTTGTTGTTAAAAAATTAATTAAACCTGGAATGAGTAATTCGAGTCTTATAATTTGTAAGTATTTGCCGGATTCTATGGAAGAAATATTATGGCAGGTAGAGTTGACGTATAACGATGCTTTTCCGCCCGTAGAACGTCGGGATTTTGTTGATGTGATCAATTTGATCCGTTCGGAAAAAAGATTTAATTTGGAGCTTATAATGCATTCAGATAAGTATGTGGGTTTTATTACCTGGTGGAATTTTGACTCATTTGTTTATGTAGAGCATTTCGCTATTGACGAAAAGCATCGCAACGGTGGATATGGCGGTAGGGCTTTGTCGTTGTTTCTGCAGAAAATTAAAAAAATGGTAGTTTTGGAGGTTGAACCTCCTTTGGATCGGATTAAAATTAGTCGGATTTCATTCTATAAAAGAAATGGTTTTAATTACCATACATTCCCATATAAACAGCCTCCATACAGGCCTGAAGATCCAATATTACCAATGGCATTTATGACTTATGCTTACGATGACGCAACCGATCTTGAAACGATTAAACTGACTATATATAAACATGTATATAAGTGGAGTTAAAATAAAAAGAGCCGGATTTTAAAACCCGGCTCTTTTCAATAATATGATACTTCTCTTTTAGTCTACTTTCAAACCTGCAGAGTAGTTGATCTTTAAGGCGTATGCTTCACGTAGAGCTTGCTTGATGTCTGTAATAACACCCATCTTAGTCTCTTTATCTGCTTTGATTGATACAGTCATAAACGGAGCATCTTCTTCTTTCATACTTGACTTTTCCTGTGCAATGTAATCCTGAATTTCTGATGTTTCAGCAAACTGATCATTCAATTGGATACGTGTTTCAGAACCTAACTTTGTTCTTAGCTCCTGAGTTGGTTTTCCAACATAAATAAATGTTACCAACGATTTCTTTTCCAGCTTTTGAAGCTCTGTTGCTTGAGGAGCCTTGAATACCACTTTCAGTGTTACTTCACGCATAGATGTTACCATCATAATGAAGAACAAGAAGGCGAATACCAAGTCAGGTAATGAAGCTGTATTTAATTCAGGCATCTCGCGACCACCTGCGCTACTAAATTTTCCCATTACTTTTTACCTCCATAATTTTTAGGCTCTGCTTCAGAAATCTTTTGAGGATAAATCTGAATAACAGCGTCTTGTTGTTCTTGTGTCAAAGCATCAAATAACTGTCCAAACTTTTCTTTAGATATCTCATTTCTCAATTCGTTATAAGCTTTCGCCAACTCATTTTGAACATCGATATATGACTGATACTCAGTTCCACGGTCATTCTGCAAAGATATGATGTGGTTCTTAGTAATCATTACTTTTCCAAAGAATGGAACATCTTCTTCTACCTTCTCTGGCTTATGCTCATCGTTAAAAGGATTCTGTACGAATTCTTTAACAAGGTCTTTCAATTGCTTAATATCGACGTATTGATCGCCGCAAAGAATTTGGTTGTTACTGTTGATCAGTACTACAAGCAAATTTCTTTGTTTAATTTTAACATCTTGGTCCTTTTGCTCTTTGGGTACTGGAGGTGGCAAACGTCTAGCTAAACCACGGTCTGTATCCATTGAAGTAGTAATAAGGAAAAAGATAAGCAACATGAAAGCGATGTCGGCAGATGAAGAGCTGTTTACCTGAGGAGCTTTTCTTTTCTTTCTTGCCATACTGTTTTGTTGTTTATTAAATTCTTATTACTTAATTATTTGCTTAGGACTTTTCTGATTGAAAAATAAATGAGTGATACAAAAATTAAACCCATTAAGATATAAGTTGTATACAACCACATATCTGTAAGTTTCAACCAAAATTCAGTATTGTGTGTACCGTCGTAACCAACAAGATTAAGAGTAGTACCATCACCCATGCTGTAAGCAATGATTAGAATAGCAGCAGAAACAGCTAATACGCCTAATGGCATTACAGCAGCTTTGGGGTCATGTTGTACCAAAGCGGCAATATCCCAAAGAGCAAAGAATACTAATGCAATAATAGTTGCTGCAAAAACTGCGTATGTCCAGTTCAGAAGCAAACCAGTGTATATAGGCTCTACCATTTCAGCTGCAGGATCTACAACCCCACCAAAATAGTAAATACCCAAAACAACTAGCGAAATCAGCGTAATCGCCAATAACGTCCAGCTTGATGTTTTTCTAATTTTAGTAACTGACATGGATTAATTATTTTTTGAATTTTACGTTGTATTTAATAACAAGGTCGATCAATGTGATTGATGCATCTTCCATCTTGTTCAAAATACCTTCCAATTTGCTTAACAAATAGTTGTAGAAAATCTGAAGAATCAAAGCAACGATAAGACCGCCGATTGTTGTGATCAAAGCCACTTTCATACCACCTGCTACAACCGTTGGGCTGATATCACCTACTTGTTGGATTTTATCGAAAGCCATAACCATACCTACTACTGTTCCCAAGAAACCTAATGATGGAGCCATAGCGATAAACAATGTGATCCAAGAAAGGTTCTTTTCCAGCAAACCACCTTGTACACCACCGTAAGAAATGATTGATTTTTCTACGATATCAACGCCTTGGTCAATTCTCATTAATCCTTGATAAGCAATTGATGCAATAGGACCTCTAGTTTCGCGAGCAATTGTCTTTGCACCTTCTACATCACCTTTGTCAAGAGCTTCTTCGATTTTCTTAAGCAATTTTGAAGGATTTGTATCAGCTAAGCTAAGATAAATAATTCTTTCCAAGCTAAAAGCCAAACCGAAGATAAGAGCGATTGCAATAGAGCTCATGAAGTCGGCACCTCCTTCAATATACTTTGTCTTCAATGCCTTGTGTAATCCACCTTCGGTAGCGGACTGATCGGCAGCTTGTTCAGTCTGAGGAGCAGCTTCATCCTGCGCCATTGCTGCATTAGAGATACCCAGGGTAAATAAACCCAAGAATGCGATAATTGCAAATAACTTCTTCATTGTGTGTTTAATTTTTAAGATTAATAATTCTCTTATTTATTTTTGTTTTTGTTTTTAATAATTCATGATATTATGCGGAGAGAGCGGGATTCGAACCCGCGATACGCTTTAGGCGTATACACGCTTTCCAGGCGTGCCTCTTCAACCACTCGAGCATCTCTCCAATACATACGTAAGCTGCCTATCCTCAAAACGAGCGCAAATTACAAAAAAAATCTCATCTGCAAATGAATGAGCGCACAAATCTAAAGTTTTTGCTTGATATATCAACAACTTTGAGGGCAATAATTTTAAATTAGCCCTCAAAATAAATCAGAGCCATTATATATTAACGATTTTAAATAATTCCAACGTATTATTTCTGGTAATTTCTACAGTTTCTTTAACACTTAGACTAAAAATCTCTGCAATTTTTTCGGCTGTCTTCCAAATGTATATCGGCAGATTGGTTTTTCCTCTATAGGGTACCGGAGACAAATAAGGTGCATCTGTTTCTAATACAATTTTATCGATAGAGGTTCTTTTTAAAACTTCCCGTAATGTGGAGTTTTTATAGGTTACCACTCCATTGATACCAATTTTAAAATTCTTTAACTCTAGCAAGGCATCTAATTCTTTTTCATTTCCCGTGAAGCTGTGAAATACACCGCTCAGCTTGTCGTTCCCAACATTGTGAATGCATCGTAATACTTCGGGAAATGCTTCTCTTGTATGTATCGCTACCGGTAAATTCATCTTAACAGCCCAACGCAACTGCTCCTCAAAAACAATTTCCTGTTCTTTCAGGTAGGTTTTATCCCAATAGAGATCTATTCCTATTTCTCCAATCGCACAGTATTCTCTTGTCTCTAAAAAAGAGTGAATTTGGCCCAATTCCTTTTCATAGTTGCAATCAACACTTGTTGGATGAAGCCCCATCATAGGAAATACAAAGCCTGGATAAGCATCACAGAGTGAAAACATGCGATCAACGGATGTTGAATCAATATTGGGAAGTAATATCTTATCTATTCCGGATTCTATCGCTTCCTGAATCAAAAGATCTCTGTTTTCATCAAACTCTTCGGCATATAAATGGCTGTGGGTGTCTATCAGATTCATACTTCTCTAAACATAAGATTGTTAGCAACCTCCTTTAGAATAGTTTTTTTTGTTGATTCTGTATTTATTGATTCAAGAGCTTGCATTCCTTTTGCAAAGAAATCTTGTATTTTCTCTTCAGTGAGTTTACGGATTCCCATTTTATCATACAGCTGGGTTATGGCTGAAATTTTTTCTGTGGCAATAAACTCCCTGCCATTCATCCATCGGTTTAATTCATCCAACTGATTATTGTTTGCAAGTTTATATGCATTCGTTAGTAAAAACGTTTTTTTATTGCACAAGATATCTCCCCCTATGTTTTTGCCAAAGGTTTCAGGGTTGCCATATACATCCAGCAAATCGTCCTGAAGTTGAAATGCAAGACCGATTTGAATCCCAAAATCATAAAGAAGAGATGCATCTTTCTCAGAAGCTCCCCCTATTATCGCCCCAAGTTTTAAGCTGCAAGCCAGTAAAACAGCTGTTTTAAGCCGGATCATTTCGATGTATTCATCTACCGAGACATCTTCTCTTGTTTCAAATTCCATGTCGAGCTGCTGACCTTCGCAGATTTCGAGAGCAGTTTTCGAAAATAAGTTTATTACCTCACTTAGATTTTTTGAAGGTGCTTCAGCAATAAGTTGATATGCATAAATCATCATAGCATCTCCAGATAAGATTGCCGTATTTGCATCCCATACTTTATGCACGGTCGGCCTGTTTCTTCTTTTATCTGCCTGATCCATCAGATCGTCATGTAGTAAGGTAAAGTTATGGAATACCTCGATGCCCAGAGCTGGTCGTATTGCTTTATCAACATCTTCGTCAAATAGGTTGCAGGCAAGAAGTGTAAGTGCTGGCCTGATTCGCTTTCCCCCGATCTCAAGAATATATTCAATCGGTGTATATAAGGATTGAGGGTGTCTGGAAAAACGAAGTTTGGAAACTTCATTTTCTATTCTGTTAAGTGTTTCTTTAAATGAATACATGGCTGATTATTTGAAATGAAAAAGGCTGCAGAACGAACGCAGCCTTTTTTATATTTATAAAACTAAAGTACTATTGAAGTCTGAAAGTAATAGGCACTGTATACTTAACACGTACAGGTTTTCCTCTTTGCTTTCCAGGAGACCATTTAGGCATCGTGTTGATTACGCGAAGAGCCTCTTTATCCAAAGATGGGTCTACACCACGAAGCACTTCTGCATCTACGATAGAACCGTCTCTGTTTACAACGAATGCACAAATTACACGTCCTTGAATACCATTTTCCTGTGCTATAACCGGATATTTGATAGATTTAGCAAGGAACTGAAGCAATGCCGCGTCACCACCAGGGAACTGAGGCATTGTTTCTACTACAGTAAAGATTGGCTGTGAAGATTCTTCTTCTTCTTCTACAACTTTAGGTGCAACATAGGTTTGTGTCTGTGCTGCTTTCTGGTTATCTTCAGAAGTTACAATGTCTTGTTGTTGCAAATCTACATCATCATCCACAACACTCAATACTTCGGTTACAACCGGAGCAGGGGGGGGAGGAGGAGGAGGAGGTGTGTTCTCAGGACGAGTAATTTCAATCTGCTCCTCTGCAATAACATCAGCAACACCTTGATCCTGTGCAACCTTTACATCTCTGTTACTCCATTCGAATGCAACGAACAGAATAGCAAGACCAACAACCATACCCATTAGCAGGGATGTGATTTTGCCTTTTTCCAGGTCTGCTTTCGGTGATTTTTTGATTTCCATACGTTTATAATGTTTTATGTGTTTTTCAATACTGCAAAAATACAAATTATTTTATACCACAATCATTAAAAAACAAAATAGTTGATACTTTTTGTCTTTTTTATATTAACCCGTAAAAATTTTGGCCAATTTATACCTTACGACCACTTTTTTACGTTTAATTAGTGAAATTTGTATTTTCCCTGAATTGCGCGGTAAAGTAAAAACTTTTTTTTCAAAAAAATGTACCTTTGACCGCATTTTGTTTAAAAAAATATGAGAAATATTCTTCTGATGCTTTTATTTACTCTTGTTGCAGGATCGCTTCATGCTCAAGAGGGAGAAGAGGTTTTTACTTTTCTTCGTTTTCCTTCGTCTTCAAGAGCAAATGCTTTAGGCGGACATACTGTTTCATTAATTGAAACAGATCCTTCGTTGATTTTTCATAATCCTGCATTATTAGGAGGCGAAATGGATCAGATGGTGAATCTGAATTACATGAATTATATAGCCGACATCAATGTGGCAAGTGCTCTTTACATTAAATCCATTGCTGAAAGAAGTACGATTGCCTTCGGTGCACATTATATTAATTACGGACAATTTGATGAAACAACGGTGGGAAATGAACTCATTGGCCGGTTTTCTGCCAATGATATTTGTCTGAATGGCTTCTATGCTTATGATCTGACTGATTTTTTGCGTGGAGGGGTGACTCTTAAATTTCTTTACTCTGCTTTAGAAAAGTATACATCAATCGGCTTGGGGGTTGATGTTGGACTGAGTTATTATAATCCCGATAAGGGATTCTCTGCCGGAATTGTACTAAAAAATATGGGGGCTCAGCTTAAAGCATACAATGAAGATCGGTTACGTTTGCCTTGGGATGTGCAAATTGGATTCACAAAAAAAATGAATCATGCTCCATTCCGGCTTTCAGTTACAGGTATGTACTTAAATAAATGGAAGTTTTCGTCTGTTGACGGTGTTAGTAAAGTGGAGGATAGTTTTATCAAAACTTTATCAAAGCATCTTGTTTTTGGGATTGATTTTATTCCTTCACAGAATTTTTGGTTGGGAGTCGGTTTTAATCCAAAAGCCAATGCAGATATGAAATTGCAGAATGGCAATAAACTTGGCGGATTTTCGATGGGGACCGGAATAAAAGTAAAACGATTCGATGTAGGTGTTTCGGTTGCCCGTTATCATCCGTCTGCTACCTCTTTAATGCTTAGTTTTTCTATGTTCCTTGGAGATATTGCTCCCTGATAATCCATAAAAATAGTACATTTGTGTCGGATTTATTGTAATGAATCCCACGACACTGTTGTTTAACGGAGTAGATACTGTTATGCACTGTTTGTTTTTAATAATTACGCAAAAAAGAATATTACATAATGGAGAAGAAAATTGTAATTGCAGTAGATGGGTACTCTTCTTGTGGGAAAAGTACAATGGCAAAAGATTTGGCAAAAGAGATAGGATATACTTATATAGATAGCGGAGCCATGTACAGAGCGGTGACTCTTTATTGTCTGCAAAATGAAATTATTGAAAATGGGGTGGTGGACGAAGTCCGCCTAAGGTCGGCAATGAATCAAATTCATATTTCATTTAAGATGAATAATGTAAGTGGTAAACCGGATACCTATCTTAACGGAGTAAACGTTGAGAAGGAGATCAGAGGAATGGAGGTTGCCAATCATGTAAGTACCATTGCAGCCATAGGCTTTGTTAGGCAGGCTTTGGTTGAGAAGCAACAGGAAATGGGACAGCAAAAAGGAGTTGTCATGGATGGACGCGATATAGGGACCGTGGTATTCCCGAATGCTGAACTTAAGATTTTTGTCACAGCATCACCGGAGGTAAGGGCTCAAAGACGGTACGACGAAATGATGGCGAAGGGAGAGCCTGCTGTATTTGAAGATGTACTTGCAAATGTAAAAAAAAGAGATCTTATAGATACTACAAGAGCCGAAAGTCCTTTGTGCAGAGCTGAAGATGCTCTGGAACTTGATAATTCTCATTTGTCTATCGCTGAACAAAAGGCGTGGTTACTTGTTCAATTTAACAGAGTAACAAGAGAATAAAGCAATATGATAGAAGTAGAAATAGATAATGGATCGGGCTTTTGCTTTGGTGTGGTAAACGCTATAGGAAGTGCCGAGCGTGAGTTGTCTTCGACAGATAAGTTATATGTACTTGGAGACATCGTTCATAATAGTCAGGAGGTAGAACGCCTGCAACATCAGGGTTTGGAAACAATTGAGCACGCAGATCTGACCTCGCTCAAAGGAAAGAAAGTGCTGCTTAGGGCACACGGGGAACCGCCTTCCACTTACCAGATCGCGAAGGAAAACGATATTACGATTGTTGATGCAACGTGCCCGGTAGTGTTGCAGTTACAGCGTAAAATACATAAGCGGTATATGGAGACCCGCTCTGAGGATGTACAGCTTGTAATTTACGGCAAGAAAGGACATGCCGAGGTAAATGGTTTGGTTGGACAAACAGACGGGACAGCTATTGTTGTAGAAAAGGTGGAGGATCTGGAACAGCTCGACTTTACAAAAGGAATAGTCTTGTTTTCTCAAACCACTAAACCTCTGCAAGGGTTTCAGGATATTATTACTTATATAAAGGAGCGAATTGCTGATGATGTGAAATTTGAGTATTTTGATACGATATGCCGACAGGTTACCAACCGTATTCCAAATATTAAAGTTTTTGCTCCGAAACATGATTTTATTTATTTCGTTGCAGGTAAAAAGAGCTCGAATGGAAAGGTATTATTTGAAGAATGCCGGAAGGCCAATCCAAATACCATTTTTATATCAGAAGCAGCAGAGATTACAGAACCGTTGCCTGCATGGGTAAAGAGCGTGGGGGTATGCGGGGCTACATCCACGCCTAAATGGCTTATGGAAGAAGTTGCAGGTAAAATAAAGTCGATGAATCCGTGAAGTGATAAAATGTTTTCAGATATGTGAAGAAAGCTAACAAAATTCTCGCTATTATTATTTTATTCTTACTTTTGCAACGAATTAAAATATTCTATGGATATGACAACTATCAAATGTATTGGTATTTTAACTTCCGGTGGTGATGCCCCGGGTATGAATGCTGCGGTACGCGCAGTAACTCGTTGTGCAATATATAACGATATTGAAGTTAAAGGAATTTACCGTGGATACAAAGGATTGATTACAGGCGAAATTGAACAGTTTAAAACTCAAAATGTAAGCAATATAATCCAACGGGGTGGCACAATTCTGAAGACGGCTCGTTGCCAGGAATTCAGAACCCCTGAAGGTCGTAAACAGGCTTATGATAAATTAAAGGAAGAGGGAATTGATGCGCTGGTAGTAATTGGTGGAGACGGAACCCTTACCGGTGCACGGATTTTTGCACAGGAATTCAATTATCCTATCGTAGGTTTGCCAGGTACAATTGATAATGATTTATTTGGGACGGATGTAACGATTGGTTACGACACAGCTTTAAATACAATTATGGAGTGTGTCGACAAAATCAGAGATACTGCTACTTCGCACGATCGGTTGTTTTTTATTGAGGTTATGGGTCGTGATGCCGGATTCCTTGCATTAAATGGTGCAGTTGCCGCTGGAGCTGAAGCAGCTATTATTCCTGAAATTGCTATGGAAAAGGATCAATTGGCTGAAACCATTGAAAGCGGTTTTCGTAAATCGAAAAACAGTAGCATCGTTTTGGTTGCCGAAAGCGAAGTAACCGGAGGTGCGATGGGTGTAGCCGAACGTGTAAAAAGGGAATATCCTTCTTTTGATGTTCGTGTTACCATTCTTGGCCATTTACAACGTGGAGGTTCTCCAACAGCACAGGATCGTATCCTGGCCAGCCGTATGGGTATCGCTGCGATTGATGCGTTGCTAGACGACCAGCGAAATGTTATGATCGGTATTCAAAACGATCAGATTGTTTATGTTCCTTTCTCCAAGGCTATCAAAAACGACAAACCTATCAATCGGGATTTGCTTGATGCAGTTCGGATTCTGTCTCTATAACAGCATGATACTATAAAAAGACACCCTCTTTGGTTTTGGCCGAAGAGGGTGTCTTTTTTAAAGTTTATTGTTATTTACCGGAGGAAGTATCAATCGTAATGAATTATCTTTTGTAAAATACCTCCATGCCCAGTTTAAGAAAATTATCAATTTATTTTTAATTGTGAGTATCAGCATCAGATGTAAAAACATCCAGACAATCCATGCAAAATACCCCTCAAATTTAATAAATGGTAAATCTACTACCGCTTTATGATTACCGATAGTTGCCATCGAACCTAAGTCTTTATATTCAAACTCAAGAAGATCCTTATTCTGCACAATAGACTTTAGATTCTTTGCCAGGCAAATAGCTTGATTTATGGCTACATTGGCAAGTTGCGGATGTCCATTGGGGTATTTAGGAGTTTCCATATAGGCGATATCTCCAATGGCAAATACGTCGACACAACCCAGTACCCTGTTGTAACGGTCAACACGAATTCTATTTCCCCTGGCTCT